>Ga0182027_10013397_pt1 | contig 11429 bp, 10 predicted proteins | sample 712E1DmetaG_FD_121300 | JGI IMG/M metagenome (GOLD analysis project Ga0182027, IMG submission 121300) | Permafrost microbial communities from Stordalen Mire, Sweden - 712E1D metaG (Illumina Assembly) | ecosystem: Environmental > Terrestrial > Soil > Wetlands > Permafrost | place: Sweden...
ACGAGAACGGACTCTCGAGAAGGAAGTGAAGCAACAGGAACCCGAACCGACTTACTCAAACACGACCGGCATCAGCCGAGCGGGCCAGGGATCGGACGCTGATCGTGTGCATAATCCAGGTGGAAGTAGATGACCCGCGCACCCGATAGGTAAAGTGGACCCCATCGTCAAGACCATTCTTTGCCCGCAATAAGGCAATGCCGCGAGCAATTGGAGAGGCGCGGCCTCCTCAACTGGGATCACTGTCAGGCAATCGACATCTACCGTAGGTCGCGGCAAACCATGCAGCATCGCAATCGCAAAGCCACCGATGCAATGGAGGGTTACGGGGTGATCGAACGTCTGGTCGATTTCAAGAAAGAACGAGTGCCATAGCTCCGGCGGCTGGTCATGCGGTATAGGGCAATAATTGGGCTTTCAGATCCGTCAGCAGAATTCCAATGGCTGTCCTCGACAGGGCGCCCCCCGAAGCCAGCGACGTTCCACGTTCGGCCGGCCGGCGTGCCGGTCGCAAGTGAGCTGCTCCACCGCCGGCCCGTCACCCGAGGGCTGCCGGCCTCGATCTCGTCATTGGCTTCGCAGAGAGCCGGTCTTGATGCACACTGGAATCTGAGGCGGCGATGAAGCGAACAATCCAAGTGCGCATAACCAAGGGTGAACGCCAGTTTGTGGCCGAGTGCCTCGACCTTCCCGTGGTCACGCAAGCTGCCACTTTGGACGAACTGGCCGTCAATATCCGCGAGGCCATCGGCCTGCATCTCGAGGGCGAAGACCTTTCCGATCTCGGTTTCTCCAGCGATCCGACGATCCTGGCGACCATGGAACTCGAAGCAGTGGCGTGACCCACGTAGCGCCGGCGGTCGCACTTTGCCGCCGGTGCTTTTCGGACGGGCCTCAACTCACCAGCGGCAAGAATCGACCGCCGGCGCTACCAACTCGGTGCCTCCTGTTCGGCTTCCGGCTATACCGGGTCGGGAGCGGCGGCGCAGTTTCTTATGACGCTCCGTTCAGAACAAGAACGGCACAAATCGTCGCGTGCGTTTCATGTAGGCCGCGTAAGACGCGCCGAAGCTCGCGAGATTCTCCCGTTCCTCGGCGGCCGCGGTGGCGATCAGAAAACCGCTCGCGCTCAACGCCAGCACAATGCCGCCGATCGCGAATGGGTTCTTCAGATACGCACACCACACCGCCGCCAGCAACGACGCGTACATAGGGTGCCGGATAACGCCATACGCGCCTACCGTGACCAGCGTGGTGGTGTTCTCAAAAGCGAGATTGGTGCCCCGGGTGGCCGTGGGCGCCGGCCTGCCAACCACCAGAAGCAGCCGGAATCCTTCAATCGCCAGTCCGATTGAGACCGCTCCGAGGAACCAGGAGACCAGTTGGCGAGCCGAGAGGGGGTTGCGGAGCCACATCGGGATGTTCAGCAGGATCAGCGCCACCAGGAGTTCAAACGCGAAGAAGCGATAGAAGCCGTGAGAGCGGAAATCCCTCAGCGGCCGCCACGACAACTGAATGTTGGCGGCTGATGCAGCCAGGAAGATAGCGACTCGCACTGCACCAAGAGTAGCTGAACTACGGCCCAGCCGCCACAACCACCGATCACCTTTTCACTTGCGCCCCTCTGCCCAACCTTCGCCGGGGACCCACCGAACCGGCTTGCCGGCACTCCAGTCCACGAGTGCCTCGGTATCTTCCTCAGGCAAGCCTCTTGTCCATTCTCCGAGTCCCTGCTCGGCCAGCTCGGCGCTTTCGGGGTGGGGGTCCTCCAATGATCGGCGAAGCTCCGCGCGGCGGCGACGATCAAGTTCGTTCATACCTTCAACTGTACCCCGGCTGCGACCCCGAGCGAGAACCCCACCCTTGCATTTTTCCCCAAAAGATCCCAATATAATATCGGAGGGCAGCCATCTGCCACCACCGCTAAGAGGTGCTTAGGCGCCAATCGGCGGCCGGACAGGAGTGTGCCAATGAACATCGGGGTGATTCGAGAGCGCGGCGCTTTCGACCGCCGGGTCGCGCTGACGCCTCCCGTGGTGCGGCGGCTCGCCGGCGCCGGCCACACCGTTTGGGTCGAGACCGGCGCCGGCGATGGCGCCATGTTCCGCGACACCGAGTATCTCCGCGCCGGGGCCCAGATCGCCTATTCGCCCGCGGACGTCCTCCAGCGCGTCGAGCTGCTGGCCAAAATCGGCCGGCCCACGGCGGAAGAGCTCGGTCTCTGCGCGCCGGGCATGGTGCTGATGGCCTTCTACCACCTTGCCGTGGCCGACCGCGGTCTGGCGGAAACGCTGGCTGGCCGCAGCCTCACCGCCATCGGCTGTGAGATCATCCAGCAGGACGATGGCCGCCTGCCGGTGCTCGCCGCCATCAGCGAAATCGGCGGACAGATGACGGCCGCCATCGCCGCGCACCTGCTCCGCTCCAGCTCCGGCGGACGCGGCATCCTGCTGGGCGGCACGCCCGGAGTGCCGCCGGCCCGCGTGGTGATCCTGGGCGTGGGCTCGGCGGGGTTTGCCGCCGCGCGCGCCGCGGCCGCCACCGGCGCGCGAGTGGCTGCCTTCGATCGCGACCCGCGCCAGCTGCGCCACCTCATCGAGCACGTCCCCGACGCCGAAACCTACCTGGCCGATGAAGAGGCTATCGCCGACGCCGTGGCCGGCGCCGACGTGGTCATCGGCGCGGTCCTGGTGGCCGGCACCCGCACGCCCCACGTGGTGACCCGCGCCATGGTCGAGGGGATGAAACCGGGTTCGGCCATCATCGATGTCTCCATCGATCAGGGCGGCTCGGTCGAAACCAGCCGGCCCACCACGCTCGCGGAGCCGACCTTCGTCTACAAGGGCGTGACGCACTTCTGCGTTCCCAATTTCACCGCCGATATCGGCCGCTCCGCCAGTGTCGCCATCGCCCAGGCCATGCTCCCCTACCTGCTCTCCATCGCCCGCCACGGTGTCGATGCGGCCCTCGAAAAATGCTCCGACCTGGCGCGCGGAGTCTATACGCTCCGCGGGAGGCGTCCGTGACCGGCGACTATCGTTCCCGAATTACGACTGCCGATGAAGCGCTCGCCGTGGTCCGGTCCGGACAGCGCGTCTACATCCACAACGGCTGCGCCGAGCCCGTGGAACTGGTTAAGGCGCTCACCCGCCGCGGCCCCGAGCTGCGTGACGTCGAGGTGATCCACATGGCCACCATGGGGATCGCCGATTATAGCCTGCCCGAGCACGAAGGCCACTTCCGCGCCAACGCCCTGTTCATCGCCGCCAACGTGCGCCAGGCCGTGCAGGAGGGCCGCGCCGATTACACGCCCGTTTTCCTGGCGGAGATCGAAGGCCTGTTCCGCTCCGGCGCCCTGCCCATCGATGTGGCCCTGCTGCAGTGCACGCCGCCCGACAATTATGGCTACATGAGCTTCGGTCCCAGCGTCGATCTCACCGTGACCGTGGCCCAGTGCGCCCGCCACTTGATCGTGGAAATCAACGACCGGATGCCACGCACGTTCGGCGACGCTTTTCTGCACGTGAGCCGCGTGAATACCTTCATCGAAACCTCCCACCCGCTGGTCGAATACCCGAACCACGAGGTGACGGACCTGCACCGCGCCATCGCCCGCAACATCGCGGCCCTCATTCCCGACGGTGCCACCATTCAGACCGGCATCGGCGGCATCCCCGAAGCCACGCTGGCCCTGCTGGGCGACCACAAGGACCTCGGCGTCCACTCCGAAATGGTCCCCGACGGCGTCATCCACCTGATTCAGGCCGGCGTCATCAACGGCGAGCGGAAGACGCTGCATCCGCATAAAGTAATTGCGGCTTTCGTGCTGGGCACCAAGCCGCTGTTCGATTTCATCGACAATAACCCCATCTTCGAGTTCCACCCCACCGCCTATTGCAACGACCCGTTCGTGATCGCCCAGAACGACCGCATGGTGGCCATCAACTCGGCTATCGAAGTGGACCTCACCGGGCAAGTCTGCTCCGACTCCGTGGGCCGCGCTCCCTATAGCGGCATCGGCGGGCAGGTCGATTTTCTGCGCGGCGCCGCCCGCTCCAAGGGCGGGCTGCCGATCATCGCCCTGCCTTCCACCGCCAAGAACGGTACGCTCTCGCGCATCGTTCCGGAGCTCCAGCCCGGCGCCGGCGTGGTCACCTCGCGCGGCGACGTCCACTACGTCATCACCGAGCACGGCGTCGCCTACCTGCACGGCAAGACCCTGCGCCAGCGCGTCGAAGCCCTCATCCGGATCGCCGACCCGAAATTCCGCGCCGATCTCGAGGATTTCGCGCGCCGCAGCAAGCTGCTTGTCAATCGCTTAGAATGAAAATCTAACCCAGGATGATAGCTCGCCGGAATCTGGTGGCGATCGCCGTGCTCTCCAGCGCCGTGATGGAGGTGCTGGACACTTCGGTCGTGAATGTGAGCCTGCCCCATATCGCGGGGAATCTCTCGGCCACCACGGATGAAGCCACCTGGGTGCTGACCTCCTACCTGGTCGCCAATGCCATCATCCTGCCTATGAGCGGCTGGCTGGCCAACTACTTCGGCCGCAAACGCCTGCTGCTGACGGTGGTGACGGGCTTCACCGTGTCTAGCCTGCTGTGCGGCCTCGCCCCCAGCCTGCCCATGCTGATTTTCTTTCGCGTCTTGCAGGGCACCACCGGCGGCGGGCTTCAGCCGCTTTCCCAGGCCGTGCTGTTGGAGGAATTTCCGCCGCAAGAGCGCGGCAAGGCTATGGCGCTGTTTGGGCTGGGCATCATGGCGGCTCCCATACTTGGCCCCACCGTGGGCGGGTGGATCACCGATGCTTATTCCTGGCGCTGGGTGTTCTACATCAACCTGCCGGTGGGCATCTTCAGCCTGATCATGATCTCCATGTTCCTCACTGATCCGCCCTACATGCATCGCGGCTCGCTACGCGCCGATTTCTGGGGATTCGGCATGTTGGCCGTGGGCATGGGTGCGCTGCAGATCATGTTGGACAAGGGCCAGGAAGACGACTGGTTCGGCTCGAACTTCATCGTCATCCTGGCCATAACCGCCGCAGTCCTCCTGGTCGGCTTCATCATCCGGGAGTTAATGATCGACCAGCCCATCGTTCATCTGGAGCTATTGAAATACAGGACCTTCGCGGCCGGAATCTTCTTCGTGACGGTGCTGGGGTTCGTGCTTTACGCCAGCCTCGTTCTCTTGCCGCTATTCATGCAGACCCTGCTCGGTTGGACCTCCGCTACCGCCGGTCTTTGGACCAGCCCGCGCGGCATCGGCACCGCGCTTTGCATGCCGCTGGTGGGGTACCTGCTGGGCAAGGGCTGGGATGGCCGCTGGCTGTTGGCGTTTGGGTTCGTCGTCGGTGGTGTGGCTCTCTTGGGCTTTTCCCACATGAACCTGCAGTCCGGAACCTGGGACATCCTGGTGTGGCAGATCAGCCAGGGCCTCGGCATGTCCTTCATCTTCGTCCCACTCACCACGCTGGCCATGGACCCCATCCCCAAGCGCGAGACCGGCTATGCCACCTCCCTCTACAGCGTCACGCGGAACATCGGCTCGAGCGTCGGCATCTCGTTTGTGACCACGTGGCTGGCGCGGCGCGCCCAATTCAACCAATCCGTGCTGGCCGCCCATGTGACGCCCTACGACGCAGCCGCTCAACGGATGCTGAGCCAGGCTCAGGCGATGTTGATGCGCAGTGGCGCCGATCCCGTGACCGCCAATCGCCAAGCCATGGCGATGGTCTACGGCGTGGTGCGGCAACAAGCGTCGGTGCTGAGCTTCCTGAGCGTGTTCCGGATGATGGGCGTGGTGTTCCTGGCGATCATCCCGCTGGTCCTGCTCCTCCGCAAGCCCAAGCACCTCAGGGAACCCCAGCCGTCGCATTGAACCCCCACCCCCGCCCCCACCCCTCCCGTGCTACCTTCATTTCCATATGAACCCTTACGCCTCGCACCTCGGAGATCGGGATCCCCTGCCGGTCATCGCCGCCACACCCCGACACCTGGCTGCTCAGTTGGACCGCCTCGGCCCGGACGGCGTCGAGCGCCCGCGCGCCCCCGGCAAGTGGAACGCCCGCCAGATTCTCTGTCATCTCGCCGACACGGAACTGGCCTTCGCCTTCCGCCTGCGCCAGGCTCTGGCCGAAGACCATCACGTCATCCAGCCCATGGACCAGGACAAATGGGCCGCCACGTATGACGCCTTCGGCGCGCCCGCCGCGCTGGAGGTCTTCACCGCCGTCCGCAAGTGGAATCTGGCGTTACTCGCGGTGGTCCCGCCCGCCGCGATGTCCAAGCCCGTGACCCACCCCGAGCGTGGCCAAATGACCTTCCGGGTGCTCATTGAAACCATGGCCGGCCACGATCTCAATCACCTCAAACAGATCGAATCCATCGCGTAGATCAGTACTGGGTATCTATCGGAGCGGCAACACTCGGGCGCGTGGCTTGTCCGTCCCGTTCCGGAGAAAGTGAACCCAACGGGGCGTCAGGTTCACATGGATAAGAAGGCGCATCAACTCGCGAGCCGGATCTCATGTCCCTGAGCTAGGCGTGCAGCGAAGGCGAGAGCTTCGAGAATATCCGCCTCTTCGACATATGGGAAGTCGGCCAGCAACTGTTCGACAGTGCGGCCGGCTGCCATCGCCTCGACGATCATGCCGACGGTCACGCGCATGCCCCGGATGCATGGCTTCCCGCCCATGACTTCAGGATCCATCGTTATGCGGTCGAACTGCTCCACCCCGACACGATAGCGCAGCTATGACATCGTGCGCTCGGGAGGTGCGTCTCTGTGGAAGCGGCCCCGAAGCCGAAAATGACCGGAGCCAAGCCCGTTATGAGTACCTACCTGGCAAACTTCCTGCACCGAACCTAAACCGGCACGCTAGAAAGGGGACATCCGCGGTTTGGGCAATTAGACGACCAGTTGCCGGATGGGCGCAAAGTAATTCAGATGTTGTCCGGCGCCGTCGACCGGGGAGGTCTGGGTCATTCATCCACTTCGATCTCGACTTCTTCTTCTGCTTCCGCCTCGATTTCCTCGATCCCCGCTTCCGCCTCAAGCTCTTGTAATTCGATCACAGCCGTTCGCAGGGCGTCGTAAATCACGATCTCCTGGCCCAGGATCTCGAAGGTCACGGCGAGGCTGTAGCTGGCGGTTGAATCGGGATCGCGGCTCCAGCCCTCGTGCCCGACCACGGCGATGCAAAAATCCTTCGGCAGGGCATTGGACTTCACCACGGCCCAGTCCTTCTGGACGGTGCCGTTATTTCGCTTGGTGTCGCGAATGAAACCGTCGTCGGACTTCTCCTGTAGCACCCAGGGCAGCGTCAAGCCCGGCTGCGGACTGTCGCCGCCTTGCGCTTCCTTGAGGGCGCGAACGCGAAAGGATGTGATGCTTTCGCCGAGCCTGCTGCTGATCCAGTCCACCCATGTCGAAAGGTACCGGCGCAAGTGCCGCCGCGTGCGGCGCGGCTGCGCTACGTACGACAGCGTAACCTCAATGCGAATATCGTACTCGTCTCCCGCACCGCGGAGCGCTTCCGGGATCGGCACTTGGTAGATATGCGCATCAAGAGGCCGTATGGATACCTGGCTGCTCGTGATGAAGGTTGTGCGGTGGTCGGTATTCGTCGTCGCGCGGATCATATCGGGTAAGCCGTAGCCGAGACAGCGGACGATGCCCGAAACCTTCTTGATCAAGGCCTTACGCCCCTCCGGGTCGGCGGTCTGCCGGATCTGCGTCAACAGGGCTTCGGCCCACTCGGGCCAGCGTGCGGACTGGACGATGAGGGCGCGGTAGAGAAGAGCGGGTTCATTGGGCAAGATCGCTTGCAGTTGTGCGGCAATTCGCGCCACTTTCGGCGCGGCGAACGACGTGCCGACAGCATCGCGATCATAGGCGGGCCCCGGAGGAAACATGGTGGAGCGGACCAGTTCGGGACAGGCGGCCGGGATTCCTCCGTTGCGTACATCGGCCGGATCATTGGAAGTCCGGCTATCGTCGCCGCCATACTCGACAACTTCTGGCTTTATGACGTTCCAGATGCCGGGACCTGAGCGCGAAAAGGCGGACGGGTAACCGTCCTCGCGTCCGAAACTGCGCCAAGCGCCGTCTTCGAACGCACCGTAGGAGATGGAGCCGACGGTGAGGGCCTGAAGGCTCTGGGCGGGATTGGCGACACGCGCAGAATCCTCATAAAGGTATTTCGGATAGGTCCGTCCGGCGTCGAGATGATCTTTCACGCCGATATAGGGAACGGGCCCGGTTCGCGGAAGATTGCCGGCGCTTTGCACGATCAGGATGTCGTATGTTGCGCTCAGCAGGTCGATCTCGGCAGCCCAAGCCGACATGTAGCGTGTGCGGCAATAGCCGCTCGCATTGATCGAGTGATTGAAAATCCTGGTTTGCCGTGGACCGGTGTGAAATAGCGTGACCGCCGCGCGCAATACTTCCGGTGGGAAGAGCTCTTCGGGCATCTTGTTCTGCTCGTTGAGTACCCGTGCGTTCTGAATCCAGAAGGGAAGCTTCGGCGTTCCATTCGGGGGAACCGTCTCGCCGTAGAGCACGGCACCGCTTACGCGTGTGCCATGGCCGCCGGGTTCTACGAAGTCGCCGACGTCCGTCGTTTGTTTTCCTGGCAGGAAACAGTAGGAAGCCGGCTGGTCGATTGCCGGCTGAATGAAAACATGGGCTTCCTGGATGCCGCTGTCAATCACACAGACGGCCGGGGCATCGGCGTCCGGGGCGACAGGAGCGATTTGGGGCGGGCCCGCGGCTCCCGCGACGTTAGGATTTTGCGGCAGGGTAATATCTTCCGGCTCGACGACCTCAAAAATGTAGGGATAATTCAGAACGAAATCGCGGAGACCTTTTCCCGAAATCCGGATCCTGACCGTGAAACTGTCCGGTAGCACAGCCGCGTCGAACCGGGCGCCGTCCACGAGGTGGATGATCTCGGCCGCGTAATGTGCCGCGAATCCTACGACCTCGGTCTCGCGGCCCTGCCTGACCAAGTCCCACGATTCGTAGGCGTCGGCACGGGCTTGCGACCATTTCGCTTCCCGCTTCGCCCAGTCCGCGTCCGTCATCCGCTTGCCCCTGACGGGACGTTTCGGGATTTCCTGCGTGCCGGAGCAAGCGATGCCGATATCGACGATGAAGGTCTGTGCGTCAGTGATCGTCGACCAAATCTCCAAAAGCCGGTCCGAAAGGATGCGGCGCAGCCGGTCTTCGGGGTCGTCGAAAAGCCTGTGGATTTGGGCGATCCTGGCCGAACCGTGGATTTCAACCGCAAATTCGTTCACCATCTGGATGAAGGGCGCCAATTCGATGTCCTCGGCGGCGACGATGACATAGCCCTCTTCCTGTTCCGCGACGATTTCGAACTGGAATTTCTCGCGCAACACATCGAGATCGAGCTGTGGATCTACCTTCAGCAGGATGGGAATGCCCTGAGGGATGATCGGGGTGCCTTGCTCGGCGCTCTGCGCCTTGATCGTCTCCCAGTTGGTTTTGAGCGATTGTGCTGAGGTGGTTAGGGAGGCGCTGTGGGCCCGGCGGGCGTTCCTGTTGGCGATGGTCTGGGGCGACGGGTTGCCGCCCCCTTTGAGCTTCGCGCGGCCCCGTTCGCGCAAGATGAGCGGGAGATGCTCGAAGTTATGCTGTCCGGGCATAGTTAATCCTTGCGCGGTGTCCCGTTGATGTGCAACTCCGCGGTGGCCTCACGGACATTCGCTTCCGTGACTATTCGCCGGTTCTGAAGTACAGCAGCTTTCGCCGCGTCGCGCGCGGCCTTGACCACCATCGCCGCAGGCGCACCCTCTAGCTTGTCGGCGAGGTCGCTCCAGTTGAACGGCTCGGAAACACGCACGGCGGAAAGCGTCAAGCGGAGAAGCTCCTCGATCTGCGCGTGACCGGGGGGCGGCACCATGAAAACGTCATCGAACCGCCTGAAAAGTGCGGAATCGAGAGAGGCCTCGATATTGGTCGTCGCGATGAGAAGGCCAGGCGCGTCGTATTCCTCCATCAATTGGAGCAGGGTGTTGACGATGCGCGAAGCTTCGCCGATATCCCTATTCGTCACGCGGGAGCGCGCGATGAAATCACACTCATCCAAGAGCAACACGCAAGGCCTTTCCTTCGCGGCCGCGAAGAGCGAACGGAGGTTGGCGGCGGATTCCCCGAAATAAGAGGAAATCAGCGCGTCAAAACGGACCTTCATCAGAGGCAATCCGACGTTCCAGGCGATGCGCTTCGCGCCCAGCGACTTCCCGCAGCCCGGAGGACCGTAGAGAAGAACGGTCTTGCGCGGCCTGAGGCCGAAGGTGCCTAGCCTATCCCGGGCGGCAAATTCGCTCTCGATGCGGGCGAAGCGTTCTTCGGTTTCCCTCGGGAGCACCATGTGATGTTCGAGCTTTTCAGGGGGGATGAGTGTCGCGAGGGAATCCCCGTGTCGTCGGCTCAGCGGCAGCTCGAATAGATTGCGCTCTGGAGCAGTCGCCCTTTCCGGCATGGTCGCGAGCGCATTCCCACCGTTTGTGCGCGGCCGGGGCTGCTTCAGCATAGCGTCGAGTTGGTCTGCCAGCTTTTTGTGACCAACGCGCCGCTCGCCGTCCACAATTTTGGTCGCAAGACGGTCAAGATCGCCCTGTGAACCTTCGGCAATGGCGCGAACCACTCGTTTTATGATGTCAGCTTCCATAAAGCCCTCGCCCGTTCGTTTCTACTGCGCACCGGTCATACTCGCGCTTCTTTCAATCTCGAATCTGTTTCCCCCTGCGGCATTCGGCGGCTTCTTTTGGCCGAGCACAAAGCTCCAACCATCAGCCGTTCGCGTCGAGCGAATGTCATGGCCGCGTTGCCTCAAGGCGGTCACGTCGCGCGAAACGGTCGGTATGGAAACACCGAGTTTCTCGGCGAGCCTGGGGGTCGAGTATCCGCCATGGCGAATCAGTTGAAGCATCGAATCCAGCCTGTTCTCTATGTCCAATGAGCGCTGATAGAGCATTTGCTGCAGAGCGGATACTGAAACCCTCTCCTCCCAGAAGAAGTCTATCAAAAACTGATAGACTATGCTGCCGGTTCTTGCCAAATGGCAATGGGTGAATAACAGGAAATCCGCGGAATCGGACCGCTTTCCCGCACAGATCTTCTTCCCCCGGCCAATCCACTTGACGGTGAGTCAACAAAAACCGAGGAAGTGACGAAAGCTCGGATTGGGAACGGGAAGTCGGCTTGGCGACGGTAATGCGCCGCATCGCGGCAGGTTGACGCAAACGCCCATACAAGCTGGTTGCCCGCTCCGACGCCCTAGCAGCCCGTGGATAAAGTCTCCGAAACATCTTGAAGCAAGAATGTTTTGGTCCGATAATTAGGCATGGCGTTGGGCAAGCGGAGACAGAAACAGACTTCCTTCTGGGTGGAAACGA
>Ga0182027_10013398_pt1 | contig 11428 bp, 7 predicted proteins | sample 712E1DmetaG_FD_121300 | JGI IMG/M metagenome (GOLD analysis project Ga0182027, IMG submission 121300) | Permafrost microbial communities from Stordalen Mire, Sweden - 712E1D metaG (Illumina Assembly) | ecosystem: Environmental > Terrestrial > Soil > Wetlands > Permafrost | place: Sweden...
ATTACGATTCGTGACGAAAGAGGAGTGGAACTTCCCACAGGCGAAATTGGCGAGTTGGTTGCGGCAGGGCCCAATATCATGCTCGGCTATTTTAAAGACCCAAACACAACGTCCCGCGTGCTGAAAGTTGACGGATACCACACAGGAGACTTTGGATACCGGGATCCGGAGGGATTTTTATTTGTGACCGGACGCCGCGACAATCAATTGAAAATCGGGGGCAATAGAGTTGACCCGCAGGAAATCGAGGATGTCCTCATGGAATCGGGGCTCATGGTTGAGGTTGCCGTCATCGGCGTTCCCGACGAAATTCTCGGCAATGTGCCGATTGCTTTAATTGTTCCAAAAACCGGGAGCACTCCCGGAGAAGATTTGTTTGTTTTTTGTTCGACCCGATTACCGCATTATAAAGTGCCCCGATATTTTTTACCTGTGGCAGCACTCCCTAAAAACGGAAACGGCAAAACAGACAAAGGCAAATGCGCGGAAATGGCCGTCGGTTTGCAAATCAGTCATAAAAGCATTTCCGAAATGCGGTATGAAAATGCTTGATACAATAAAAGATTTTATCGTCAGAAATTTTTTGTTCGGCGATGCCGGCACTCTCACGCATGACACGCTATTACTGGAAAATGAGGTCGTGGATTCGACCGGCCTCCTCGAAATCATCGAATTTCTGGAGACGACGTTTTCCATTACCATTGAAGACCACGAACTTTTGCCGCAGAACCTCGACACCATCAAAAATATTGCGCAATTTGTGTCGAATAAAAAAGGCAACGAACAATGTGCGGTTTAGCGGGCTTTGTTTCTTTACAAAACAATAATCATGGCATGCATTTGGCGTCGCTTAAAACTATGGTACGAAGCATGAATCATCGCGGTCCCGACGAATCGGGAGTGTATATCGATGATTTCGCCGGATTAGGGCACTGCCGGCTCAGTATCGTGGGAGTTTTGGGCGGCACACAGCCCATTCATGATGAAGACAAAACGCTATGGATTGTTTTTAACGGAGAAATTTACAATTACGTGGAACTTCGAAACAACCTTGTGCGTCGGGGACACCGGTTTTATACAAGAACCGACACCGAGGTAATTGTCCATTTGTTCCAGGAAAAAGGGATGAAATGTGTGGAGGATTTAAACGGACAATTCTCATTTGCCATTTGGAACCCTGATAAAAAAGAACTTTTTCTGGCCCGCGACCGGCTTGGCGTGCGGCCATTGCATTATTCGGTATATAATGGCGTTTTTTATTTTGCCTCGGAAGTCAAGGCCTTTTTTTCCCTCCCCGGTTTTCCTCGTGAAATGGATGAGAAATCCCTTGACCAGGTCTTTACTTTCTGGACAACGCTTCCGGGAAGAACCATGTTTAAAAACATTTTCGAACTTATGCCCGGCCATACGCTTTGCATTAACGACCGTTCACAAAAACAGCATAAATACTGGGACATTCCTCTGTATCCCCGCGAGGCCCAATCGGACTTTCCCTTGGCAACATTGGTAGACAATGTGCGTGAATTGCTTATCGACTCCATACGAATACGACTCAGGGCGGATGTACCTGTCGGCACCTATTTGAGCGGCGGGCTCGATTCATCAGGAATAACCGCCCTGGTTGTCAAAAATTTCAACACAAATGTCCGAACCTTCGGCATTACCTTCGGCGACAGCCGGTTCGACGAAAGCAATTACCAGCGTCAAATGGCCGATTTCCTTTCGGTCAACCATTCCGAGGTTGCCGCGACAAACCTTAAAATACGGGAAAATTTCAACCGGGTTATTTGGCATGCCGAAAAACCGCTTCTGCGGACTGCGGCGGTACCCTTGTTTCTTTTATCGCAACAGGTCCGCAAAAGCAACATTAAAGTCGTATTGACAGGAGAAGGCGCCGATGAATTTTGCGGAGGATACGCCATTTTTCGCGAAACCCTCGCACGCCGCTTTGTGGCAAAAAACCCTTGTTCCCGGTTCAGGCTTAGGGCAATCGAAGAATTATACCCGGAAATTTTTGCTTCCCCGCGGGCGCGGCTTACGATGCACGGTTTTTTTTCACAGGGATTAACGGATGTCGACAACCCATTTTTCTCGCATTTGCCCCGATGGAAAACAACTGCCAGGACAAAGTCCTTTTTCAGTGAAGATCTGCAAAGAACCTTGCAAAGTTACGACGGACTTGACGATTGCGCAGCATTTTTGCCGCATGATTTCGGCAAGCTTGATGCTGTTGCAAAAGCGCAATATCTGGAAATCATGATTTTTTTAAGCAATTATCTTCTTTCGTCCCAAGGCGACCGGGTGGCAATGGGAAATTCGGTTGAGATCAGGTTTCCCTATCTCGACCATCGCCTGCTCGAATACCTTGGTCGTGTGCCAACGCATTGGAAAATATTGGGGCTCAATGAAAAACATATTTTGAAACGCGCTCTTTCCGACGTATTGCCTGCCCAAATTGTGAACCGTACAAAACAGGCATACCGGTCACCCGTGCAGGAAAGCCTTATTGACAATTCAGACGACATTTTCCCGGAAGCATATATTTCGGAACAAAAACTAAAAGCCACTGGTCTGTTCGATCCGAAAAAAGTTCTTTTATTGCTTGAAAAGGTCCGATCGGGAAACGTCGGCAGCGAAACCGACGGCATGGCATTATCGGGCATTGTTTCGACCCAGATGTTTTACAATTTATTTATCGCCGACTTCAGTCCCGAATTATCCGATTGCACGTTTTCAATCATAGAAGACCATAGGACTAACAGGTAATTACCATTATGAAATACAAGCAATTTTCATGCGACTTGCTCGATTTGGATTGTCGGGCGGAAACCGAAAAAATTGTACAGATTCTTGCGCAATCGCTACGGACGTTTAAACGCAAAGGATTTGTCGTTGGGGTTTCGGGTGGAATAGACAGCAGCGTGACCCTTGCTTTATGTGCCAAAGCCCATGGAAGCGATCGGGTATTGGCCCTGCAAATGCCCGAACGCCATTCGTCGGCCGATTCTTTGCATCTGAGCGATTTGGCAATCAACCATTGTTCGGTCAAAAACATACGGCACGACATATCGGCAACTCTGGAAGCGTTGGAATTTTACCGGCATTACGACGAAATCGTTCAAACGCTTGTCCCAAATTATGGCGACGGATGGAAATCGAAAATCGTTTTCAGGGACGCAATGCTGGCCGCAGATCGCTTGCCGTATTTTTCAATTGTGGCCCAATCGCCGCAAGGTATTATCATTAAGCACCGGCTTAATTACAAATCGTATCTTGAAATTATTTCAGCCACCAATTTCAAACAGCGAATAAGGGCCATGCTCGAATATTATTATGCCGACCGCAATAATTTTCTTGTCGCCGGCACCCCAAACCGGTTGGAACACGACTTGGGATTTTTTGTCAAACAAGGTGACGGAGCTGCAGATATCAAACCTATTGCTCATTTGTACAAATCACAAGTTTATCAACTTGCAAAATATCTTGATCTTCCCAAGGAAATACGCGAGCAGGTACCGACTACCGACACTTATTCACTGGCACAAGGACAGGATGAATTTTTTTTCACACTACCCCACGAAAAAATGGACCTGTGCCTTTTAGGACAAATCAACGGCTATGCTCCAAGTGAAGTTGCACGGGCCGTTGGTTTGACTACGGATATTGTATCCAATGTTTATAAGGATATTGAGGCAAAAAAGCAGGCGGCTCGCTATTTACATGCCCAGGCAATTATGGTTCAGTAGCCTTTGCATCGATTTAATGCCAGTAGGTGGCCAATGCCAAAGTTTTTATAGTAGTTTTTACTGGTATGCGAATTCCTTAGTTGGGGGTTACAAATCATGAAACTCGGACTATGCGGAAACATTCCCCTTGGGCCTCTGGCTGAGGCAATCGATACGATACTGCCGGAATGCGACATCATTGTGGGCAAGCAAGACTACTATACCGATGAATTGACAGATGCGCCAGGTGAATTTGCGTCGCTCGACACGTGCGTTTTGGCCTTGGACTGGCGGTCTGTTTCTCCGAAAATCTACGATTTCGGTTATGGTGACGATGCTGCTTCGGCAATAGCGGAATTTGAAAAAGCCTGCAATACCGTTTGTAATGCTCTTTCAAATTTCCGGAAAACAACTACTTCCAGGGTCCTGGTTTTATCACCCGTTGCCGATTGTCTTCATCCCCTTGGATTCGTCAATCGAAGCCAAAAGGATTCACCATTTGAATTGTTTCTGAAATGCCAAGCAACTTTCGACACAATGTGCAAATCCGTACCTGACGTTTACATTCTTGATGCCGACGAAATCTCCCGGTTCATCGGGTTTTCAAAAACCTATGATGCCAGGCAGTTTGCATTGACCGGTATGCCTTTTTCCAGTCATATGATTTCAAACATTGCACTAAGAATAATCGATACGCAGACACAATTCGACAAAGCCCCGCTTAAATGCCTGGTTTTGGATTGCGACAACACCCTGTGGGGCGGCATTGTCGGCGAAACCGGCATGGATAAAATTGTCCTGGGCGACAGCGGAGAAGGAAGATCGTATAAGGATTTTCAAAGGGAAATTGTCAAACTATATAAGCAAGGCGTAATCCTTGCGATCAACAGTAAAAACAATACCTGTGACGCATTGGAGGTTTTCGAGCAGCATCCGCACATGTTGATACGGACGAACATGATCTCATGCTTCAGGATCAATTGGGACGACAAACCGTCGAATATGCTGCAAATCGCCGAAGAACTCAACATCGGGTTGGACAGCATACTGTTTTTTGATGACAATCCTTCCGAACAGGCAATGATGCGAAGCAGTTTACCGCAAGTAACCGTTCCCGCAATACCGCAGGAACCGCATTTGTATGCGACCATGCTCAAAACGTGCTCGAGATTCTGGCCCATTCAATTGACAATGGAAGACAGCCTGAAGACGCAGGCATATGCCGCCCAACGCGTCCGCCTTTCGGCGCAAAACCTTGCAAAAAATGTTGAAGCCTTTTTACACAGCTCGCAAATACGGGTTTCAATTCACAAAGCCGATGACGCCGCTTTTCCACGCATAGTTCAATTATTCAACAAAACCAACCAGTTCAATTTGACAACAAAACGATATAGCGAATCACAATTGCGGGACATTGCAAAAAAGCCGAACAACGAATTGCTGTATATGAGTATGCAGGACAAATACGGTGATTACGGGATAATTGCCTGTGCTTGCATCATTGAAGATTGTATTGATTCTTTCATTCTTAGTTGCAGGGCATTTGGAAAGCATGCTGAAACAGCATTGCTCGCACACATCATTTCAGCCATGAACAAGACTAAGCGGAGGTCTGTTTACGGATTGTACATTCCGACGTTAAAAAACAGCATGGCCAAAGATTTCTACAAAAACAACGGGTTCATATTGCAGCAAACAATTGATACTGTTCAGACATGGCGATTGGACGATTTGCTTAATTTGCCCAAACCTCCCGGTTGGGTAACTGGCGCGTAAACTCCAGGTCATCCTGAACCCGTCGAAGGGTATTTAGGAGGATGGTTATGGTTCGACAAGCCCACCTTGCCCTTATTTTCCATCCGGTATTGCCTTAAGAATTTCATCATCCGTCGGCATTCCTCTTTGAGCAAAGACAATCTTGCCATGTTTGTCGATTGCGTACACGGTCCGCTTGAGCATAGGCCAACCGTCGCAACCGTATTTTTTTGCCGTGTTCAATCTTTCGTCAACAAGCAGGGAAAATTGATACCCCTGGGACTTGACGAATTTCTTATGCGAATCGATATTCGCAGGGTTTACGCCGAAAACCTTTGTGTCTTTTGCCTCAAATTTTTCATAATCGTTACGTATGGCACAAAGTTGCCGCGTACATCCCGGTGTTTCGTCTCCGGGATAAAACACAAGAACCACATTGTTCTTCTCGGTAAAATCGCTGAGCCTGACCGTATCACCGTTCGAGGCAACGAGAGTAAACTCAGGCGCTTTACTGCCAATATTAAGCAATTTTCCATTATCACTTGCAAACAGAGTATTAGTCATAATGGCCACCATGATTGTGATACATTTGAAATAATTATTCATTTTTTCCCCGTTATAGTGCGTTGTTTTAGACCGGCGCTACGCCAATGTCTTTAATATATATTTTGCAAAAAACATGCCCTTTGCTCGCGCCTTTGGGATTCCCGCGGCCAAGGTTAAAGGCCTTGCTCACTCCTGTTTGCAAACACCCAATTCTTCATTTCAGGGTTTATGCTTCTTAACATTCCGGAACTAACATTGAACCCCTTGAGATTCAGGCCGGTAAAATTCACGGGGATCGTGTTCAAAGGGTTTTCCTGCACATATAAATATCGCAAGGACCGCAATTCGCCGATCTCTTCGGGTAATTCGCGGAGCTTATTGGTGCTCAAATCAAGGATTTCCAGGTTGCTCCAGGTAAAAATCGCCTGTGGCAAGGCGTTGAGCTGATTACCGCTCAGGTTTAAAACCGTTAAACTTTTCAGATCACCAAGCGTAAGAGGCAACTCAACGAGAAAATTTCTTTGCACCGACAGGATCTCCAGATTTTCCAATTTTCCAATTTCATTGGGTAAGGTTGTCAGCTTATTGCCATCCAAATTCAATTTACGCAGACTTTTCAATTCCCCGATTTCTGAAGGAACATAGTAAATCGGTTTAATGGTATTAAGGCTGTCGTTGTCCGAATTAATACCAGAATAATCAACCGCTGGTTTTGTTTTGACCGAAAGGTCCAATCCAACAACTTTATCACCCTCAAAATCTGCAATTTTCCACACCGCCTCAAGAGGAATCCCGGTCTTTTCGAGTATTGTCTTTACGGTCATAAAATCCTTGGAAGAAATAAAATTCTGCGAAGGATCTGATGCGAAAACCGTCAGGGTGAATCCCAATATTACTAAAGATGCGATTATAACAATTTTTGACATGATAACCTCCTTGAAAAGCTACATATATAACTGACCAATTATCATGCCAATATCGCCCATCGTTTTAACCGCTTATTGTGCGCTCTTTACATTTTTTTTAGGCAAAGTTTTGCAAAAATGGGAATTATTTTAGTAACTATATATGAATTAGCTACGCTTTTTGTGTAGATAACTAGATAATTTATGTTTATTTGCTAAGGAGCCTATCTATGAAAGTAAGCTGTGGCAATGCCGTATGTATCGTGGTCTGCCTAATTCAAACCATGCTCTTTGCCGAAACATATTACCCAGAAGCAAGTAACCGCGTAAAAATCAATCTCGGCGAAACGCCATGGAAGTTCATCAAATCCGACCCTTCCAACGCGCAGACCGCCACCTATAACGACGCTGCCTGGAGCAATGTCGGCATCCCGCACACCTGGAATGAAAATGATGTTTTCATCAATGCGTCGGCCGGTGGGCCGGGCAACGGCATGGACGGCATATGCTGGTACCGCAAGCATTTTACGCTTGATAATTCGTATCAGGGCCGGAAGGTCTTCGTGGAATTCGAAGCATCGCATATCGGCATGCAGGTGTATATCAACGGCACCCTTATCAAGGGAAACAGCCGGGTCAATGTGAATGCCACGCATGTTATCGGCTTCCTCCCGGTCATTGTTGACCTATCAAACTATGTGACATTCGGCGCCACGGACAATGTTTTGGCCGTCCGCGTCGCAAGCAATGCCTCGTTTTTCTCGTCACCCACGTTTTCCTACGACTTCCGGTTTGGTCAGGGCTGCTACGGCCTGTGGCGTCCGGTATGGATGCACATTACCGACAAAGTCTATGTGCCGGCAAACGTTTACTCTGTTGTCAATAATTGGGGCACCTACGTTGCAACGGAATCGGTTTCTGCCGATGCATCGAGTGCAAAAGTAAGGGTGCAAACGCATGTCCAGAACGAAAGCGGAGCGCCGCAGCAGGTGACGCTCACGCTTAAAATCGTCGATGCAACAAAAAATGTCGTTTACTCTTCGGACAATGTCCAAACCATTCCGGCCGATTCCGCAACCGTGTTCGATGTTTCGGCCGGGATTTCGAACCCAAAGCTCTGGTTCCCGGCAAACAGCATTTACGGAAAGCCTAACATGTACAAGGTATATCATATTGTCAAGGTTGCCGGAAAGACCGTCGATGTTTTCGAATCGCCGCTCGGCATCCGCACAATCACCTGGGACAAGGATTATCCGTATATCAACGGAAAGCAACATTACATGTGGGGTGCATCGAGCCGCTACGATTACCCCGCACTTGCAACCGCAGTGCCCGAGGAACAGCAGTGGCGCGATGCAAAAATCCTTGCTGCTGCAGGAGGCAATTTCTGGCGTCCGGGCCATTCTCCCAGCAGCCCGGAATTCGTCGCGGCATGCGATGCGTACGGCATCATGCTTGCCCAGCCAAGCGGCGAACTTGAAGGAAATTTTATGGCATCGCAGATCAACACACCCGATTCAATTTACAAAAGAGCACTCAAATCAGAAGTACACCGCGACATGATCGTCCGCGACCGCAACAACCCGTCTATTCTTACCTGGGAAGCTGACAACGGGCCCATGGAACGAACGTTCCTGCAATACCTGCAACATGTCGACAGCGTCTGGGACCCGGTGAATACGCGCGCGATATCCGACCGCAGCAACGGCGACGCCTCGGCGTTGGGCCTGGATAATATCCTGTATTCGTGCTCGGGGATCGGGTGTGAGGCTGGTTTGCATGCCAACCCCGGTCAGGCCGGATCAAAACCCGCGTGGGGCGCCGAAGGTTGGAGCTATACCAACCGGTCTTCACGCTTTGCATACGATTATGAACTCGCATTTGCCAGCCAGTACACTCAGGAGTGGAAAAAGGCCCGCCGGGCAAATTGCTTCGGTTATGCGCAATGGTATTTCTGCGAAACACCAGGCGAGGTAGGCACTTTCATGGAGCCCGGTGCAGGAATTTCACGTTCGTTCGGGACTTCGATGATGGATTTTAACCGCATCCCAAAAATGCTGTATTACATTTGGCGTGCTTGCTGGACACCTTTTGCGGTTTCGCCGAATGTTGCAATAGCACATCATTGGAACCGGGCCGGGACCGCACGGGTCAATGTATTCTCCAATTGCCCGAGCGTGCAACTGCTTGTCAATGGGAAAAATCTCGGTGCCAAAGTACCCAACGGATGGAACACGACAAACGACGAAGAGGGAAACCAGGCCACGACATCGCTTTCGCAGCAATGCTGGTGGGATGTTCCGTGGGAATCCGGGACGCTACGGGCCGAAGGGCTCGATGCGACCGGAAAGGTCGTGTGTTTCGACGAGAAAAAAACCGCCGGCAGCCCTAATCGCATCGAACTCACGGTGGAACCTGCGCTTGTCAAGCCCAGCGGTGACACGTTCAATATCCTTGCCAACGGTACCGATGCTGCGTTCATCCTGGCAAAAGTCGTGGACGCCAACGGGATCTTGTGTCCCGTGACAAACAATGTCATCAATTTTGCGGTAAGCGGGCCCGGAAATTACCGCGGCGGTTCGGACCAGTTTGTGGGAACAGGAGGCTCCAATTGGCATGCACCCGGCGACCCGAACCTTTTGGCCGAAGGCGGCATGTGTAAAGTTGCCGTGCGTTCGACATTCGACCCCGGCACCGTGACGATTACCGCAACTTCGGATGGTCTTGCAACTGCCACGGCCACGTTTAAAACCTTGCCGCTTTCGGCAGGCCATACGACGACATCGGTGACAATACGGCCCGGGCTGCACAGTGCCCTATTATTGACAAAGATAAATGCATTCGGAAACTCAATCCGGTACTACATAAGCGGCGCGGCCGATGTTTCGCTTGAAATTGTCGGCGCAAACGGAAGAATGGTCAAAAAAGTCCCTGCCCATTCGTCGTTGTCCGGTTGGCATTCGATAGACAACAAAGACCGCCCGCTCGGTGCAGGCGTTTATTTCGTTCGGCTCTTTGCAAACGGCATTGCGTACCCAACAAGAAAGGTGGCCCTGGCACGATGACGGCCAAAAATAACTGTATCCACAATCCTGTCGCTAACCACTCTTATTCCCTACCCTAAAGTATATTTATTGGTTATTTTCTTTTGCGATAAAAAGATCTTTTTCCTATACTATAATCCAGCAGGAAACCTCCTATGCCCGAACGAATTTATGTTGGAACAAAGCCGAATGTTCGTGACGCGCTTGGCGAAAAAATACGACAGCGAATCATAAACGACCTTGGTATCGGCACCATCAACTCGGTACGAACCGCAGCGGTTTACATTCTCAACGGGTCGCTGTTCCAATCCGACCTTTCGGCCCTTGCCGAAGGCCCTTTGTCCGACCCGATTATTCAGGATTATTCCATTAATAGCAGCTTCATCAAAACCTTCGATTGGTTGGTTGAAGTAGGTTTTCGGCCTGGTGTAACAGACAACGTCGGGCGTACGGCAAAAGAAGCCGTCGTCATCGCGCTCGGTCGCGCAATGCCTGATTCTTTTTCCGTGCATACGGGCACGCAGTATTTCTTTTCGGGCAATATTTCCCAAAAGCAAATAGAACGTATCGGCGATGAAATCCTGGCCAATGCCCTTATCCAATCCATCAAGATTTACAACCACGAAGACTGGCTTGCCGCCCATACCAAGGAATTTCCCGCGCCTGTTGTAACGGACACGCATACCGTAACGCCGTTTATCGAAGTCGATTTGCATGTCGACGATGCAGCGCTTTTGGCAATAAGCAAGAACGGTATGCTTGCATTATCGCTTAATGAAATGAAATGCATACAGGAATATTTTTTGCGTCCCGATGTTTTGGAAAAAAGAAAAAGCCTCGGCATACCGGCCAATATCACCAATGTCGAGCTCGAAATCCTGGCGCAAACCTGGAGCGAACACTGCAAGCACAAGATTTTCAATGCCGACATCACCTATACCGAAGAAGGCCGCAAGCCCGTAGAACTCAAAAGCCTTTTTAAAAATTTCGTACAGAAAACCACGCAAATGGTCCGCAAGGCCAAGGGCGACAACGACATTTGCCTTTCGGTTTTCAAAGACAATGCAGGGGTCATCAAATTCAACGACACATCGGCAATCGTTTTCAAAGTGGAAACCCATAACAGCCCTTCGGCGCTCGACCCCTACGGCGGCGCGCTTACCGGCATCGTGGGCGTCAATCGCGACCCGTTCGGCACCGGCATGGGCTGCCGCCTTATTGCAAACACCGATGTTTTTTGCTTTGCCTCGCCGTTTTTCACCGGTCACCTTCCACCGCGCATTTTGCATCCCAAGCGCGTGCTTGAGGGCGTGCGCGAAGGTGTTGAACACGGCGGCAATAAAAGCGGAATACCCACCATCAACGGCGCTATTGTTTTCGACGACCGTTTTCTGGGAAAACCGCTTGTGTACTGCGGAACCCTCGGGCTCATGCCGCTTGAAATAAACGGCCA
>Ga0182027_10013399_pt1 | contig 11427 bp, 7 predicted proteins | sample 712E1DmetaG_FD_121300 | JGI IMG/M metagenome (GOLD analysis project Ga0182027, IMG submission 121300) | Permafrost microbial communities from Stordalen Mire, Sweden - 712E1D metaG (Illumina Assembly) | ecosystem: Environmental > Terrestrial > Soil > Wetlands > Permafrost | place: Sweden...
CCGTTCGCCCGGCAAATTGTCAGGACGGTATCTCCGGTTTTTCCTTTCACAGACTGACCGTTAATGGTCAGGGTTATTTCTTGCATAAGTTTATCCTCCGATATCCAGGTCGCATCGTAAACATCTCGCAGCTTCACTCTGAGCCTGCTCTGGCGTGAAAGTCAGGGCTACCTCTTTGAACGAAGTCTTTCTCTTTTTTAACGGTAATTCGTTTTCGACCGCGCGTGCTTTTTCTTTCGTTTCTTCATCAGTCGGCACAATCTGCGGGGTTGGGATCGGGTCGTAGCTGTACCTCTGTACCCTTGGCCCGGGCTGTTTCCCCTGCAGGTAGCGTTTGATCGAAGAAGCGGCGCGTTGCCCGTGAGCGATAGCTTCAATCACTGTTTGTGCCCCGAGCACTGCGTCACCGCCGGCGAAAATACCGGGATGATTTGTTGCCAGCGTCCGTTTGTCGGCCACAATCACAGTATCTTTAATTTCAACGCCTTCACTCTTAATGAAAGAAGTGTCCGGTATATGTCCGATAGCTTCGATAATCGAGTCTACTCCCAGCGCAAATTCAGAACCGGCTATGGGTTTGGCCACTTTGCGGCCGGAACGGTCGTAATCACCCTGGTCCATCTTTGTCAGCGTCAGTTTCTTCGCCTTACCGGCGGCTTCAATTTTTACCGGATTGGTCAGGAAGTGGAACTGAATACCTTCCTTTTCGGCGGCGTCGACTTCTTCCGACATCGCCGGCATATCGGGGCGTTCGCGGCGGTAAATCAAGTGGACTTCGGCGCCCTGACGCACGGCTACGCGGGCTGAGTCAATCGCCGAGTTGCCGCCGCCAACCACGGCTACCCGTTTGCCAAGCTCGACTTTATCTCCCAGCGCGACTTTTCGTAAAAATACGGCGGCATCATAAACGCCGGGTAATTCTTCACCCGGGATATTCATCTTCACACCCAGGTGCGCTCCCGTAGCGATGAAGACCGCTTTGTAGCCTTCTTTCAGTAGCGCGTTCGTATCTTTCACCGGGGTATTCAGTTTTATTTCAACACCGATTTCTTTAATTTCATCGATTTCTTTCTGTAAAATATCCCTGGGTAATCGGTATTCGGGAACTCCTACTGCCAGCATCCCGCCGGCCACCGGCAGCGCTTCAAAAATTGTTACCGGATACCCGTCCACTGCCAGGTCCCAGGCAGCGGATAAACCGGCCGGTCCCGCGCCGATAATGGCTACTTTTTCCGCTTTTGCCGGGGCGCATTTCTGCACTATCTTTGCGCCTGTATTGTATGTGTAATCGGCTGCGAATCGTTTCAGGTCGCGGATTGCTAACGATTCATCAACCTGGGCGCGGTTGCATTTTAATTCACAGGGATGGTGGCAGACCCGGCCGCAAATTGCGGGGAGCGGGTTCCTCTGTTTGATTAGGGCGTAAGCCTCTACAAGTTTTCCTTCTTTGATCAGGCTGATGTAACCGGGGACATCGAGCTCCACAGGACAGGTATGCTGGCACGGAGATTTGAACAGATGTCGGCATACCGCCGCCGGGCAATGTTTGTCGATAATATGTGCTTCGTATTCCGCTCTATAGTGGCGCAGCGTGCTTATTACCGGATTTGGGCTGGTTTGTCCCAGTCCGCATAGCGATGTTGAGGTAATCATGTCAGCTAACTGGGTCAAAGCGTCCAGATCGTCCATCGTTGCTTCGCCGCTGCTGATTTTATCCATAATTACCTGCATCTGTGGTATGCCAGCGCGGCAGGGTGTGCATTTACCGCAGGATTCTTCCGCGGTGAATTGCAGGAAGCTGTTTTTCACGATGTCTACCATGCAGTTATTTTCGTCCATGACGACCACGCCGCCGGAGCCCATAATTGCGCCCTGCAATGGTACAGACTCATAATCGATCGGTGTGTTGATCGCGTCTATTGGAATCACGCCGCCCGAAGGCCCTCCGAGCAAAGCGCCTTTAAATTTCTTGCCGTTGGGGATTCCGCCGCCGATTTCAAAAATCAGCTTGCCTAGTGTCGTGCCCAGCGGCACTTCCACCAGGCCGGGGTTATTGATTTTCCCGACCAGGCATAATGTCTTGGTGCCTTTGCTCTTTTCGCTGCCGACGTCTGTGAACCAGGCCGAGCCGTTTAAAATGATCGTCGGCACATCCGACCAAGTTTCTACATTATTAATCGTTGTCGGTTTCCCGAAAAGTCCGCCGCCGACGTTCGCCGGGAAAGGCGGTCTCTGGTGCGGGTTTCCGCGCTTGCCTTCGATGGATATCAGCAGCGCTGTTTCTTCACCGCAGACAAAAGCCCCTGCGCCGGGGAAGATATCGATATCAAAATTGAAGCCTGTTCCCAGTATATCCTTACCGAGCAGACCGTAGGCTTCCGCTTCTTTCAGTGCGTGGGCCAGTGTTTCGATCGCTAACGGGTATTCGGCCCGGATGTAGGCATAACCCTGTTTCACATTACCAATGGCATAAGCCCCGATGGCCATTCCTTCCAGCACTGCGTGAGGGTTGCCCTCCAGTTCGGCCCTGTTCATATAAGCCCCTGGGTCGCCTTCATCGCCGTTGCAGACAACGAATTTTTCATCGCTTATAGCGCTGCGTACAAAACCCCATTTGGTGGCCGTTGCGAAACCCGCTCCGCCCCGTCCCCGCAATGTCGCCTTTTTTATTTCTTCCAGAACGTCTTCCGGCTTCATCTGCGTTAGCGCTCTGGCTAATCCCAGATAACCGCCGCGGGAAATATATTGTTTGATGTCCATCGGGTCAAGGTCCTGGTTGTGTAAGACTCTTGTTTCCTGCATTGCCATCCGCGGTGCTTTTAAGTCCAGCATCCATTTTTTTACCGGTTTCCCGCCGATTAGATGGTCTATGATAATCTGTTTTACTTTTTCGTCGTCGACGCCGAAATAGATTACTTTTTCCTGGCCGGGGACCAGCACCGTTACCGTTGGCTCGACGCCGCAAAGCCCGATGCAGGCGGCTTTCTCGACGACGATGTTCTCGAGTTGCTTCTTGCTGTCGCTGCCGGTTTTCAGCGCCGCCAATTCCTTGTTAAAAGCATCCAGTACTTTGTCCGCGCCGGAGGCAATGCCGCAGCTCCCCAGGTGTACTTTTACCTGGGTTTGTTGTTCCAGCCCGGCCATTTTCGTTTTTGCAGACTCATAAAGAGTATTTAATTCAGCTACTGATTTCAATTGTTTTATCATTGTTTTCACCTAGTTGTATGAATCCAGAATTTCATTCAGTTTACTTGGTTTAACTCTGCCGTGAATTTCTGCGCCTACCGCCATTACCGGCGACAGTCCGCAGGCGCCGAGGCACCGGACAATTTCCAATGAAAAACGGCCGTCCGGTGTAATCCCGCCCGGTTCCAGGTTCCAGTCTTTCTTCAGACGGTCGATAATTTTATCTTCGCCTTTAACGTAGCAGCTCGTGCCCAGGCATACCTGGAGGACGTATTTCCCTTTCGGTTTCATCGAGAAAAAATGATAGAAACTGGCTACTCCGTAGACTTCACTGAGTGGGACCTTTAAATCATATGAAACTGTCGCCATCACCGGTTTCGGTAGATAACCGACAATTCCTTGTGCCTGCTGCAGCACGCGGATTAAAGACCCTGCTTTGCCGCGGTTATCATCGACTATCTTTTGAATCTCTGCGTACAGTTTGCCCTCATGACCGCGGACAACTTTATCTATTTCCGCGACTTCGGTAGCAGTGACCTCACGCTTTATTACGGATTCAAACTGATTGATGATGCGGTGGATTTCGGCCAGCTCTTCTTTTGTGGTTCCGGTTTTAATGACTTCTTCAACCTGTTGAACTTTTGTCTTCATTAACCTACCCTGGATGTTTTTCTTTTTTTGTTAAATAAATGTAAAAAGAAATATCCTTTTTAATTTTCTCTCTAATCTAGCATATCTGGTTTTCTAATGCAAGAGTATTTAAAGTAATAGCTATTGCATTTTTGGCGGAGTTAAATGGAAAAAGTGCAGAAAGATTTGCTTACGGATTAAGTATTGTTACAGGATAACTGCGTTGTTTTCGTTGCGGGAAATGGTTGACATAAAGTGAGGAAGGAAGCTAAATCTCGGACAATGTTGGCTTACGTAAGAAGTTCAACATGTATTGAATTTGGGTTGATTAACAATCGTCGCTTAGGACGTCATGCGGATAAAAGCCCGGGCTTTTATTTTGTTTTCAACTTACTTATTATTTTGATCGCGCCAAAAGCAAGTAAACTTCCCATCAGCGCGGTAAACAATTGTATTAAATTCATTGTCTGTCTTACCGCGGGGGTTAACTGCCTATTTTGGAGCAGGTTGATTACTACGCTGCTTGTGGCGTAGAGAAAGGCAAATTTACAAATACTGGCGGCAATTGCTCCGAGCCAGTAGTTTATTTTACTCAAATAGGAGAAAACCAAAACTAGTATGGCGTTGCTTAAAATAATGAACGGTATCATCGGCGCCAATGCCGGTGAAAGGATGCCGACCACCAGTGCGATTGTGCTGGGTATCAAGCCGATTAGTAATCCATCCGATACTCCGAGAATAGATGCTCCTAAAATCAGTTCAGCATTGATAATACTGCCGGTGATAAGCTGCTGGTGGATTAATAACGGGGCCGCCACTGCGATCCCGATAAGCAATGTTAGAGTTGAAATAGAAATTTTCTTGTTTTCAATTACTAAAGTATTACTGTTCATGCTCATTCTCCTTTATTTTAGTCTGCTATTTCCGGTACAGCGGCTGAGGTACGTAAGTCGTATGTAATAACCGTTCGGATTTCTCCCCGAGGGGTTTTCCCAGGTATTCTTCGTATAGCCTTTTAATATATGGGTTCTGATGAGAAAAACGTATTTCTTTATCTTTATCGTCGGAATACAAAGCTTTTGCCCGTTTCACGCGTAATTCGTCAGTAACCATGTAAGGCTGACCGCCGCCGCCGACACAACCGCCTGGGCAAGCCATTACCTCCACAAGGTGATAAGGTATCTCTGTGTTATTTAGTTTTGCCTGCCTGATTTTTTCCAATACATATTCAACACTGCTTAAACCGTGGGCGATGGCAACCCTTATTTTCATGCCGTCGATTTCAACCTCGGTTTCTTTCACCCTTTCTAATCCCCTGACGGATTCAAACTCGACATGCTCTAATTCTCGGCCCGTAATCAGATAGTGCGCGGTTCTTAATGCCGCTTCCATAACACCGCCGGTCGATCCGAAAATGACGCCGGCGCCCGAATATTCTCCCAGAATCGAATCGGCTTGTTCCTCGGGTAAATTCTCAAAATCAATGCCGGCTTGTTTAATCATACGGCCCAGTTCCCGGGTACACAATACCGCATCGATATCCTGGAATCCGGAAGCGAACATTTCGCTGCTTCTCTGAATTTCATACTTTTTAGACGTACAAGGCATAATCGAGACCATAAATATTTTTGAAGGGTCTATCTTAAATTTTTCTGCGTAGTATGTTTTGGATAATACGCCGATTATTTCATGGGGAGACTTGCACGAAGAGAAATTTTCGATCATATCAGTATGGAATTTTTCCATAAAGTCTACCCAGGAAGGACAACAGCTTGTGATCAAAGGCAACGGACGTGTCTGTTTTAACAGCCTTTCTTCAAATTCGGAAGCTTCTTCCATAATGGTAATGTCTGCGCCAAAAGAAGTATCGAAAACAGCCTTGAATCCCAACCGCCGTAAAAGGGCATAAAGTTTTTTAGTATAGTTTACCCCGATTTGGCCGAAAGTCTCCCCGATGGAAGCTCTAACCGCCGGGGCCATCTGCACGACGCAGTATTTTTCCTTGTTCTGCAAAGCATTCCAAACGATGCCGGTATCATCTTTCTCTACGATAGCGCCGGTAGGACAATGCGCCGCGCATTGCCCGCAGCGGACGCAGGGTGAATCCGCTAATTGAATATCGCCCGCCGGTGAAATACGTGTTTGCATCCCCCGTTCCAGGAAAGAAAGCGCCCACACATTCTGTTGATTTTGGCAAACATGAACGCAGCGCCCGCATAAAATACATTTGACCGGGTCCAGGTCGATGGCATTGGTAGAATAATCCTTTGGGATATCACGCAAAAATGTAGGAAATGATTCTGAATGTATCCCAAAATCCGCCGTCAACCGCTGTAATTCGCAGTCATTATTCCGTTGACATTTTAGACAATCATTTGGGTGGTTGGAAAGAATCAGCTCAATAACTGTGCGCCTGATTTCGATGATTTCCGGGTCGTGCGTAATGATTTCCATTCCGTTTTCTACCGGGGTGCAGCAGGCCCGCAGCATTTTATTCGTCCCTTTGATTCTTACAATACAAATACCGCATGAAGCTTCGGGCGGCAGGTCCGGGTGTTTACAGAGTACGGGGATTTTTATCTGGACCTGCTTGGCTGCTTCCAATATGGTCGTGCCTTCAGGCACTCGAATTAGTATTCCGTTAATTTGTGCTTGTACTACTTTAGTCATTTCTGCCCACCATTTCTATTGCTGATTTTCCGGCCCTGACGAAGAATAATGGTTTGCGTTTCGATGACGGGCTGTAACAGATACTCCGTGTATCGAAATGCAAAATATTTATCATTCCTTTGAAACTGCTTTAAACTTACAGACCTCTTTACATTTGCCGCATTTGGTACATAGTGATTGGTCTATCTTATATCCGGTTTCCCTGTTGCCGCTTATTGCTTTAACCGGACAATTTGTGAAACAAAGCGCGCATTTCTTACATTTTTCCTGAATGATTGTATAGGTTAACAGGGCGACGCATTTCCCTGCCCTGCAGCGCTTATTGATAATATGCTCTTTATATTCTTCTTCAAAATAATTCAATGTTGAAACTACCGGGTTAGGTGCATTTTGTCCTAATCCGCATAAGGACGCTTTTTGCATCGAGACGGCAATCCTTTTTAATGTGGCAAGGTCCTCTATTTTGCCTTTACCTTCGGTAATACGGTTAAGGATTTGTAATATTTGAAACCCGCCTATACGGCAAGGGGCACATTTCCCGCAGGATTCTTCAACGCAAAAACCGAGATAAAACTTGGCAATATCTACCATGCAGTCATCGGTATCCATTACGATCATACCGCCGGAACCCATGATTGACCCCATTTTCTGGAGGTTGTCATAGTCTACAAGGACATCCAGGTTTTTATTGGGGATAACCCCGCCTGAAGGGCCGCCGGTTTGGACGGCTTTTACATCCTTGCCTGAAATTGTGCCTCCGCAGATATCATAAATAATTTCCTTCAGGGGAATGCCCATCGGGACTTCAACCAACCCGGAATTTTTAATTTTCCCGGTTACGGCAAAAACCTTTGTGCCTTTTGAACTGTTGGTACCTATTTTGGCAAAATTATCCCCGCCGTAGCATAAAATATAGGGGACGTTGGCCAGCGTTTCTACGTTATTTATTACTGTCGGTTGACCCCATAACCCGCTCCCCGTAGGATATGGCGGCCTCGGGTGCGGCGTGCCGCGTTTCCCTTCGATTGAAGCCATTAGGGCCGTCTCTTCACCGCAAACAAAAGCCCCCGCTCCTAATCTGATATCGATATCAAATGAAAATTTACTGTCCAGGATATTTTCGCCTAAAAGACCGACTTCACGACATTTTGTCAATGCTTCATCGATTCTTTGAACGGCCAGAGGATATTCTGCCCGGATGTAAAAATAGCCTTTGCTTGCGCCCACGGCATATGCCGCGATCATCATGCCTTCAATGATGGAATACGGATCCCCTTCCAGGATACTCCGGTCCATGTAAGCACCGGGATCGCCTTCATCTGCATTACAGATTATGTACTTGGGATTTGAACGGCTTGCCCTGCAGGCTTTCCATTTCATCCAGGTTGGGTATCCTGCTCCGCCGCGCCCTCGCAAACCTGATTTTTTCAGCTCATCGATTACTTTTTCCGGAGTGAATTCAAGAAGGACATTACTCAGAGCTTTGTATCCATCATGTGCAATATAGTCATTAATGTTCTCCGGATCGATCAGCCCGCAATTTCGCAGCGCAACTTTAATCTGTTTCGGTTTTTCGTTCAATATCAGATCATCAAGTATCTGATTTTTTTCGATTGTGCTTTTAATGATCCGCTCGATGTCAGTATTCTGAACATTGTGATACACAATATTGTTCGGCATGATTTTGACAACTAACCCGTGCCCGTAGTATCCCAAATCAGCCGCTCTGACTACCATTATTTCATCCAGTAATTTGTGTTCCCGGATCCCGTCAAGAAATCGGTTGTAAAAGTCACGGGTTGTATCCGGGCCGGTTGCCGCGGTATCTTTAATTAAAACGATTCGTTTTACCATGTTATTTAATTAATCCTAAATATATTTTATGTTTCGCGATGCCTGTCACCTGATATTCACCACACAATCATTCACTAAAATGCTGTTCGCAACGTGTTTTTCAAGAATAAGCTGTGCTATTTCTTCTGTTACTCTGCCGTAAGTCACGACGGGCATCCCGTTTGCCTTTACTTCGACCAGCGGTTCGGCGTAGCACATACCGGCGCATCCGCATTTCCTTAGTTTGATCGTAAAATTACGGGACTTAATTTGTTTGGCAAAAACGTCGTAAACTTCCTGAGCGCCGGCTGCAATTCCGCAAGCGCTCATCCCTACGCTGATGTAGTCTGGTTGTTCGGCTGTTTCTTGATTATGGATCGCGATAATTGTGTCTTTATTAAACTTTGACATTGTTTTCCTCGTGTGTATATCTGGATAATATCTCCATTATTTCTGATTTTTTCACCTTGCCGAATATCTTTCCATCGATACTTACCACCGGTGCCAAACCGCAGCACCCCAGGCAGCGGACAACATTCACGTGAAATTGCCCGTCCTCCGTGGATTGTCCTTCCTGAACATGCAGCAAAGTCTCTATTTCTTCTAATAATTCCGGTGCTCCTTTTAAATAACAAGCTGTCCCCATGCACACCGAAATGGTATGTTTTGCCGGCGGGCATAATTCAAAATAGTTGTAAAAAGTTATCACTTCGTAAATTCTGGCCAGCGGTATTCCCGTCTCTTTCGACACTTCCAATGAAACTGGACGCGGTACATAGCCGTACCGGTTTTGTATTTCATGAAGTATCATGACGAGATTACCGTCTTTGCCTTTCCATTTCTGGATCAAACTTTTAATTTCTTCGGTATTAATATTTTCCATTTTGGCATTCCCCTGGACTCTTAATCGATTTTTCGCAGTCTTGACACAGCATTAGGGCATTTTCTGTTAAAGTGTGAAAAGACCTGCGGCGTGGTAAGACATTGATTGCTTGAAGCGGCGGATTAATCTAGTGCCTTAAAAACATGGATTTCAATTATTAATTGGGGCCAACAGTTCAGAGAGAAAATGTAGTATCTAAATCATGTCTGCATTTTCAAAGTCACGTGGTTCTTTAATCGTGCAGTTCCCGTACTGGCATTAAGGGAATTATTTATATTTTTGTATCCCTTTGTTTTTGGGGGATTTTCGAGATGCCTGATTTCCCCCACTTCACCCTTAATTATTATTGCAAATTATGAGGGCAAATGTCAAAGGTAAGTTATTCGCCGCCGTGCTTTTTATCCACTGCCATCGCTCCTCACACACACCCTCTCCCCGGCTCATCCTATATTCCATACCGGCGAAAGCCGGTATCCATTGGTATATGGCGTTGGCGTAGTCCCCCAGTCTGATAAATCGTTTCCAATGGCAGCCCCGGTTGTACAGGCGTCCCTGCCTGTACGCGACTGTTATATATCTAAATTGTTATTCCCTGGGAAACTTTAACCAGCATCAATTGTCGTTCCCGCGAAAGCCGAAGGTACTGAACGAAGTGAATGTACGGGAATCTTGAGCCCGCAGGCGAAATACTTTCGACCTTAAGTCGAAATGCCGTAGACAGCAGTCGGAGGTACTTCGCGAAGCGAATGTATACATCAAACCAACTTTGCACTGATTACATCCACGAAATACAATTCACCAGAATAGCTGACCACGGATAACTGATAGCTATTTCATATTCTTTTATTATTTGGCTTTTGCAGTTTGGAACTTGGAATTTAGTAATGTATGTCGGGCGTAGCCCACCCATACGCTTTTACTCTGTAGGGGCGGGTTTCGAACCCGCCCGCCCCGTTCGCCCCTTATCTCCCCACGCAGCATTTTTTACTCTGTAGGGTCAGGTTTCCGGAGGCTGCAGCCGTAGGTACTCGGCTGTTATGAGCCGATGTACGAACCTGACCACCCGTATTTTCAATAAATAATAGCCTCGTCGGGTAACCTGAAAACTCCTCACTGTCTTTGCGAGGAACAATAGAGACGAAGCAATCTCAAAATTATGGGCAAAAGAAGTCGTATAATTGTATGATTTGTTTAAACCTTAAAAACAATGCTTTACTTCAATTATTGGTGACTTAGCGTTAATAGCCCTCAAGGTCATTCCGGCGAAAGTCGAAACATCTCCTCATTATTACTTGATATAAAGAAGGGGGAGTTCCTTTCGGAGCTCCCCCTTCTCATTGATAATCTAACTAAACTGGTTTTACTTTCCCACCGGCACGCGGTTGTAAGGCCTCGGATAAACCACCGGGCCGTGTTCCCGTGAAGGCAGGATGACCGTGGCGCCCCCGGTTACCGAGTTTGCGCCCGTCTGCATCAGGTTCTGGATTTCGATGTCCACGCAGCATTTGCCGTCATCGATATATTTCTTGGTGACTTTGCCTTTTACCCATGTTGTGTCGCCTTCCATCACAAATCTGCGGATTTGCGCGTCGAACTTCCACAGGAAGCCGTCATCGCCCATCCAGTTGGTCAATAGGATAAACCGCCAGGCCTCTAATTGCTGCCCGACGGCGAAGCTTCTCTTGACCACTTTTACGCCGTATTCCATTTTGGTTTCGGCCCAGGGTATCTTCTTCCACATGATTCTGTTTAATCTGTCGGATAAGTTATGCGCGTGTCCGCCGGCATGCCAGGCAGTCATTTCTGTCGCGCTTAAAGGCCCGCGTACCACCGGCTGCAGTTCATCGCCGACTTTGACATCTTCGAAGAAGCGGGGTTTCGCGCCGCGGATTTCCTCCGCGTCCTGCGCGTTGTAGATGTCTTCGATTTGTTTCTTGGTGTAAACGGGTATCTCTTCAATTTCTGTATTTGCCTGGATGTTCCGCTTGGCCACTTCGTTGACATCCGCCCACTGGTCGTAGGCCATATATCCGGCAACTAAATCGCCGCCCTGTCGGTAGTAATCGCACTGTTCGTAGGAAAGCAATTTCCGTCCGGCCCACGCGCTGTGCATTTCTTTATTATCCGAAGGGCACATGACTCTGTAGGTGAATTTATCCCCGACGCAAATGGGTTTAAACCATTCGCGGGCGCAACCCGAATAATATCCGGCGATTTCCGGGATC
>Ga0182027_10013400_pt1 | contig 11426 bp, 10 predicted proteins | sample 712E1DmetaG_FD_121300 | JGI IMG/M metagenome (GOLD analysis project Ga0182027, IMG submission 121300) | Permafrost microbial communities from Stordalen Mire, Sweden - 712E1D metaG (Illumina Assembly) | ecosystem: Environmental > Terrestrial > Soil > Wetlands > Permafrost | place: Sweden...
AGCAGTCAAGAAGCAGCAGCCCGCCGCCGACACGGAACGTTATAATTCCGACAACGGCGATTTTGCCGCTTTCTTCGAGCGCATTATTTCGCCGTCGCTGTTGTCTCCCCTCCGGGTCTTCCTCATCCCGGACGTCCATACGCTTGGGGACAAGGAATTGGAGTTGCTCGCAACGCTGCTCGACTACGACGTCCCCGACGCATGCGTGGTCATGGAGACCGAAAAACTGCGCGCGGCGAAGAGAAGCAAGGAAGCGGCGCTGTCAAAAAAATACGCTGCCTGGCTGGGCGCGTTCGAAGAGCGCGCCGAAAAAACGCCGTCGCGTTTTGTGACGGAACTGTTTCCCATGCCCGCCGAATACAAAATGGCCGAATGGGTGGAACAGAACACGCTGCGAATCTGGGGCAGGCGTATTTCGAGGATGGACGCCGAGCACCTGGTTGATCTTGTCGGCGCCGACACTGCGCTCTTGCATTCGGAACTCTCGAAGATCGATCTCTTCCTTGCGCCCGGCGAATCCATCAGCGCCGGCGTCATCGACAAGGTGGCCGGCGCAATGCGGCAGTCCACCCAGTTCGAACTTGCGCAGGCGCTCGGCGTCAAAAATATGGCGCGTGTTCTCGAAATTATCGAGACCGTCTACGCCGGCAGCGTCTACCTTCCCCTGTTTGTCGGCGCGGTATTCAGGCATTTCTGGTCGCTTTTCAAGATATGCCAGTTTGCAAAAGAGAATCCTTCCCTGGTGAGAAGATACCGTTCTCCGGGCAGGCAGCAGCAGAACGACGCGGCGCTCGCCATTGCCGTGGGCGCCGGTATCCTCTTCGAAAGCCAGGCAGGCAGGCTCTTTCCCGCGGTCATCAAGCCCAGGCTCATCGACCAGGCGCTGTCGTTTACGTTCGACCAGTACAAGCGGATCTTCGCGCTGCTCGCGGATTTCGACACCGGCATCAAGACGGGCAGGTTCGACGATTCGAAGACCGGATTTCAGGTGTTCTGCTACAGGATTGTGCGGGGGGCATAACGGGCGGGGCCGGAGGGGATGGGCGGGAAAGATGGTGATTTGGCAACGCCCTATGAGGGCCCGCGCAGAAATACCTTGAACATTCTCGCTTGTCCTTCTGCCGGATATCGGAGTTGCATCCTCGGCACATAGCTCCGTTCCACTATGCCCCTGCGGATGCGCCTGGAACTACGACAAAAATCCTGCGCGATTCTGTGTCCAATTTATTCCTGCGCGGACCCTAAATAGCCTGGATTACAGATCCAGGGCACACGGTAAGGATGAGCAAAAGTCACACAGGGCACCCGGGCGATGCTTTAGACGGCAATACGTTTGCGGACCAAAAGCCTCTTTGGGCGTCGCCTTTTGATTATTGATACAAGGGAGCGAAGCGACGTATTCACCGATTCATGATCCGGAAAATATTCCGCAACATCAGGATCTATGACAACGACATTAGTTCCCTCAGAATACCGCTTCGCATATTTTCCCCGCACTCCTTTGCTGAAGTCATATTCAACGAGCAGGTCAGGGTCATTTTTCATTTTCTTCATAATACCTTCTTTCCTTCCGTGTGGCAATCCTCGCGCTAATAATACGGATCCGATCACCTCGATCTGTATGAACGACGACCAATACCCGGTTCAGCCGGGAGTTACCAAACAGCACAAACCGATCCTCTATCGAGGAATGCAAAGGATCATGAATGGTAATTGATAATTTGTCTTCAAATGCCGTGCTTGCTTCATCGAATGTTACACGGTGTTTTGTCAGGTTGTTTTGAGCTTTTACCGGGTCCCATTCAAATAGTATCGGCATTTTAAAACCGCTCTTTTATTGGTTGCTAAATATAAAAATAATCCATTGCAGAATGTTGCATTGAAAATATACCAATCCGTTCGGGCGCTATTCTGGACTTTGACAAAAACAACAATGTCATCGGCATTGAATTTCTGCATGTTTCTTCCCGAACTAACAAAGACGAATTGAAGAACTCCGAAGCACCACGACTACGACTGCATGCAACACCAAAGGAGTAGACGCTCTTGCGAACCTGCGGGGACCGAGAGTACGACCGGATGTACACCCCAGTGAGCAGCCTGCAATGCGCTCGCTGTGGGATTCAATGCTTCTTGGGAAACTCCGATTGCCTGAACTATTTTTAGAGGAGTGAAGATGCCTCGCAGCAAGCTGCGAGGCATCTTCCATCCCCAAAGAAGAAGAATTTTATAGTCGTTTGCTAACCCCGAAGCAAGCTTCGGGGAATCCGCAAACTTTGGGATTGGACCGGAGCTGCTTTACGCGGCGCGAGCACGGCATTTTCACGGCAGGGACCGATGCGCTATTTCTTCCGGGTCGAATACGACGGCACGCGCTACGGCGGGTGGCAGTCGCAGGAAAACGCGCCGAGCATCCAGGACGCGCTGAGCGCCGCGTTCACCACGGTGACGCGCGGCGAGTGCAAGGTGACGGGCGCGGGCCGCACCGATGCGGGCGTGCACGCGGCCGGCCAGGGCGCGCACGTGGACATCGACGCGGCCGTAGACGCTGCGCGGTGCGAGCGTTCGGTAAACGCCGTGCTCGACGACGACATATGCGTGTACGGCCTTGCACCCGCGGCCCCGGACTTTCATGCGCGCTATTCGGCGGTTGGAAGACGGTACCGGTATTCCATGGCGCTCAGAAAGCGGCCGCTTCTTTACAAGAGGGTCTGGATGGTCTTTTACGAAGTGGATTGGGACAAGGTGAGCGCGAACATCCCGGGTCTTCTGGGCACGCACGATTTCTCGGCGTTTTGCGCCGCCGGCACATCCACCAACAACATGGTCTGCACGGTACGGGACGCGTCGCTGGCCCAGGAGCGCGACCTGCGGGTCTTTACGATAACGGCCGACCGGTTCATTTACAAAATGGTGCGTTCCATCGTGGGTACGCTTGTCGACATCGGCAGGGGAAAACTCACCGCCACAATGCGCGACATCATCGAAAGCAAAGACAGAAATGCCGTGGGCGAAACGGCGCCGGCGTGCGGGCTGGTGCTCGACCACGTGGAATATCCTCAAAAGTAAAGGATCAGGAATCATGCCGAAACGTTGTGTGCGGTCCGACTCCGGCAAGGCCGGCTTGTATGCTCTGCTTCTGCTGCTCGGGCTTGTCGCGGGCGGCATAACCGGGGTAGAATTCTTCCGCAGGTTCTATTTGCCCCAGATGGCACAGCCGGCGCAGTCCGGCGCTGCCGATGCCGCCGCAAGCGTTTCGGGCAGAGAAACTGCCGCGGCGATCGCGGCCGACAACGTCACCTCCTCCCGCAGCAACGCCATCGTGCGGGCCACCAGACTGGTGTCTCCGAGCGTGGTGGGCATCGTGGTGACGCAATTGCAGGTGGTGCGCCGCGCGTACTCGTCCGACGAGTTTTTCGATTTCTTCTTTAGCCCCGAGCTCGTGCCCCGCGTGCGCGAAGTGGAGCGCATGGGATCGGGATTCTTTTTCAGCAAGGACGGATACATTCTCACCAACTACCATGTCGTCGAGCAGGCGCAGAAACTGTTCGTGACGCTCTCCGACGGCACCCAGATCGAGGGGAAAACCGTGGGCGTCGACCCGCAGACCGATCTGGCCGTTATCACCGTGAAGGGCGCAAGCTTCCCGTCTGCAAAGCTCGGAGAATCCGACAAGCTCATGATCGGCGAATGGGCCATCGCCATCGGCAATCCCTTCGGGTTCTTCATCAACGACGCGCGGCCAACCGTGACGCTGGGGGTGATTTCCGCGGTAGACCGCAACTTCGCGCCGAGCGAGGGTGTCTACTACCAGGGCATGATACAGACCGACGCCGCGATCAACCAGGGCAATTCGGGCGGACCGCTCGTCAATGCGCTCGGCGAAGTGGTTGGTATCAATACCTTCATCTTTACGGGAAGCGACAACTATCGCGGGTCAATCGGCATCGGATTCGCCATTCCCATAGACCGGGCAAAGCGGGTGTCAAAGGAGCTCATCACCTACGGCAAACGGCGGCTCATATACACAGGCATATCGGTGCAGGACCTTACCAAGCCCATCGCCCATGCGCTCGGCTACGGGAAGACCGCGGGGGTTGTCGTATCGGAAATATCAAAAAGCAGCCCCGGCGAAGCGGCCAGGCTCCTTCGAGGGGACATCATCGTCCAGATGGGCAACCGGCCCATCAACAGTTCGGCCGACATCGGAGGATTCTTTCTCGACTATTTTGTGGGCGATTCGGTTGTCATAGGCTATGTTCGCAAGGGCAAGCCGATGCAAAACACCATTGTGCTTGGCGAATACAAGGAAAAACGGTGAAGCGCCGCGGACGGGAGTCGCGACTTGAGCGAGTGACCGGTTAAAAATTCGTTGAACAAACCCGGAGAGGGCAAAGAAAAGCGGGGTAAGAAGTATATTGTTGAGGTACCGCAATCCGTCGGCCGGTCCGCGCCCTGATTTGCGCACAACGCACACACTCAAACCCCGAAAAAGGAAGATACCATGGCAGTAGGCCTTAAGGAACGCAATTTCTGGACCCTTGTCCTCATCGTTATCGTGGGAATCCTTATCGGCTCATATCTCGGCACGCTCGTTGGCCTTGTTCCCGGAGGCAGCAATGTCGTGAAGACCTTTTTCACCTACAATTTTATTTCCTTCGGATTCGGTGATTTTGTCAACAACAAGCCGATGCTCATCGATCTCGCGGCCATCAAATTCCAGCTCGGATTTCAGATGAAATTCAATCTTCTGTCGGTGATCGGCGTCTTCGTGAGCCTCTACCTCTTCCGGTGGTACAAGTAAACGCAAGGACCGTTCGAATGACTTTTCTTACGGAGCCCGCGGCCGGCACGGCCGCACAATGCCGCAGGGGCACGGTGACGGCGCGTGAGCTCGTAAAGCGGGCCCTCGACCGTATCGCCGCGCAGGACGGCGCGCTGCACGCCTTTATCTCGACACAGCCCGAAGCAGCGCTTTATCGAGCCGAGTATCTTGACAAACTCCCCTTGGCAGCCAGGGAATCAATGCCGCTCTTCGGCATTCCCGTGGCGGTCAAGGACAACATCGTCACCGCGGGCGTCGCCACCACGTGCGCGTCGAAAATCCTCGAAAACTTCGTTCCGCCCTATGATGCCACGGTCGTCGAGGCACTGGTTGCGGCAGGCGCCGTCATTGTGGGAAAAACGAACCTCGACGAATTCGCCATGGGGTCGAGCACCGAGAACTCCTATTTCGGCGCGACCAGAAATCCCAATAACCCGGACCATATCCCGGGCGGATCGAGCGGCGGCAGCGCGGCCGCTGTTGCGGCAGGCATGGTTCCCCTGGCGCTCGGCTCGGACACCGGCGGATCCATTCGCCAGCCGTGCTGCCATTGCGGCTGCGTCGGGCTCAAGCCCACCTACGGGCGCGTGTCGCGGTACGGCCTGGTTGCGTTCGCATCGTCGCTCGACCAGATCGGCCCCATCGCATCCGACGTGCGCGACATCGGCCTGCTCCTCTCGGTGCTTTCGGTTCCGGACAAACGAGACTCCACCTGCGCCGGCAAGCAGTTTACAGACAGCGACGATCTTTACGCGGGAGCGGTAAACGGGCTCGCCGTCGGCGTTCCAAAGGAGTACTTTGCCCAGGGCCTGTCACCCGAAGTGCGCGGACCCATCGAATCCCTTTTGGCAAGACTTGCGCAGGCCGGATGCAAGACGGTTCCCGTCTCCCTGCCCAACCTCGGCTATGGCATAGCTACCTATTACATCGTGTGCACGGCCGAGGCTTCGAGCAACCTTGCCCGTTACGACGGCGTCAAGTACGGGTACCGGAGCGCAAACCCGAAGTCCCTCATCGACATGTACCGGACCACGCGGCGTGAGGGATTCGGCGCAGAAGTAAAGCGCCGCATCATGCTGGGCACCTATGTGCTTTCGTCCGGTTACTACGACGCGTACTACCTCAAGGCGGCCCGCGTGCGCACGCTTATCGCCCGGGACTTCGACAATGCATTTACCCAGTGCGACGCGGTGGTCTCACCGGTCGCACCCGCGCCCGCGTTCCGGATAGGCGAAAAGTGCAACGATCCCCTCCAGATGTACCTCACCGATATCTACACCGTTTCGGCAAACCTCGCCGGCATTCCGGGCATTTCCGTTCCCTGCGGAAAAGCCGACGGCATTCCCGTGGGCGTGCAGTTCATGGCGCCCAAGTGGCGCGAAGACACGCTGTTGAAATTGGGGTTTGCGACCCAGGAGTTGACGAAGAGTAAACAGCTGGGGTGACTGGGACCGTCGCGCTTCCGTTCGTTTGCCTCCTCCGACGCGAACGCGGCGCGAGGGAGCGGTTCCGCCGAGAGGTGCTTTGGTGTGAAAATCGGATTTCCCACGGAACCGCGGCAGCGCGACTTCGGCATCAGCAAATCACTTGGCTTTGATGACCAGGCCCTTCCTCAGAAGATCGCCCACAACCAGGTTGACGACGTCCCGGTTCATGTCTTCGAGCGTGGTTGGTTCCGTCGTCTCGCTCACCGCGCTCCAGATCGGCCTGCTGTCGGCGCCAGCAGTCCATACGTCAATCGATCGATTGGCGACTTTCTGGGTGTCAATGTACCCCGGATGCTCAACGTCGTGATAGTAGGTTCTAAATTCCTGCCTGCGCCTGCTATATTTTGTTTCGGACTCCGTGCTGACATAGCCCGCCACATAAGTCGTTGAGACTGTTTTGGGAAGCCGACGCGTAACGATAATTCCGTTAAAGGCGTATTGCGCCACGGCCGCGGGCATTTGACTGGAGTCCGGTATTGCCTCGGGAAACAGCCGGTAGGACGGCACGGCGTTCACCGCAAGTTTGGCCAGCCCTGCCACGAAAGCATCTTCCCATACGCGACGCTTCACGGGGTCTTTAGCGACAGCAACGACAAGAATATTGGAAAGTGATGGGCCACGAAATGAAGTGTCACTCCACTGTTTCACGAGTCCAGAAGTTGCGCAGCCTTGCAGCAGCGCAATGATGCAGAACAGACCTACGGCGACCGTAACGTAGCTGCGCATTTTCATCGCAAACCTCTTTCAAAATGGTTTCTTGATTATTGTCAATCGCATGCGGGGTTGGGCATTCCGCCATTCCTAAAATATACCGTGGCAGGACCAGTGAAGCCCCCCGCAGCAAGCTGCGGGGGGCTTTCGCCGGGGCTACGCCTCCCCTGCCAGCCCGGCCAACCCCTGCGACGCTGTAAACAATGCGGGGACGCCGCTCAGAAGGTACGCAACGCGCACGGCTTCCACGATTTCCTCTTTTGTCGCGCCGGCCTGCATTGCCGAAGCGGCAAGCGACTTCACACCCAGCTCTGCGCCGTGCGCCGCGTCGAACGCCAGGGCGATAATGAGTTTGTATTTCCTCGGAAGCGCGCCTTCGGAATAAACAAATTTGTTGACGGCATCCATGTGAGACTGAAGGCCTGGGTCCAGTTTGTACATGGCAGACAGCGGATTCGGCATGATCGGCTCCTTTTGCATAGGTTGCGAACACCAGCGGAAACGTTTGCCAACAATATCGCATTTTGCGAGGGCGTTGCGTTTACTTTTTTGATTTTCCGCTGCGCACACATCTCGCGCGTGTTCAGGAGTTATTTTTTAAACATCCTGCCGCATTGGAAGTCCCGGTACGGATAATGGAGGGTCGTTCATGCCTTTTTACGAATTCTATTGTCCCGACTGCAATGTGATTTTCAATTTTTTCTCTCGCCGCGTCAATACCGAGACAATCCCGGACTGTCCCAAATGCCGTGTACGAAAGCTTGAGCGACGGATTTCCCTTTTCGCAGTAACCGGGAGAGCGGCAAAAAGCGGGGGCGAGGATTCAGACGGGCGTAGACGGGACGATCTGCCCATCGACGAGGCAAAGATGACAAAAGCAATGGAAGCCCTGGCCGGTGAAGCCGAACACCTGAGCGAAGACGATCCTCACCAGGCGGCCAATCTTATGAGGAAGTTCTCGGATATGACCGGCTTGCACTATACCGAAAAGATGAATGAGGCTCTCAGCAGGCTGGAAACCGGAGAGGATCCCGAGGCGATAGAGGCCGAGATGGGCGATGCGCTCGAAAACGAAGATCCGTTTGTCCTGCCGGAAAAGAAGGAAACTGCAAGAACCGGCGCTCTTCGCAAAGCGCAACCAACCCGGGACGAAACGGTGTACGAACTATGAACGCCAGGCAGCTTCGCGCAGACGCTCATTTTTCTTCCGAACAGCCGCTCCTCGGGGCGGCCGGAACCGGCGAGGGCCGGCGGCCACAGGTACCGGTTGTTCTCCTGTTCCTGTTGGCAAGCTCGGCGTGCGCAGGAGTGAGCGAAACAGGGCTGGTTACGCCTCCCGCAATCGAACGCCAGGCAATGGGCAATCCTGCATTTACCGATACGACTTTGTACAATGAATGGAACCTGTGCGGCTCGCCGCTGGGTATGCTCGACGCGGAAAACGCAGACATGCGCTTCTCGCTGGGATTCAAGAGCTACAACGAATCGGGCTCTGGCGATAGCATGTCCCGCAATGCCCAGGTTGCCTCACTGCCCGACATCCTCGTCGGCAAGCGCGAGGTCATGTATCTCCGGTTGTTCTACGAACCGTCGTGGCTGTCCGAAAAATCCGATGCCGCGGGAACCGCGCTGTCTCCGCTGCACCGGTTCGGGCTGATGTCGGCCGCGCAAACCCCGGGCAAATACTTTCGCTTCGGCGTGCTTGCGCAGGGATTTGTCGGGACGCAGCAGGGTACCACAGGACAATCCGCAACGAGAACTCACCTGGGCCTTACCGCGCTGTCCGCGTATCTTGGAAGTCAAGTGCATCCCCTGGTGCGAATCGGCATACGGGGCGGAGTGACCGCCGCGCTCGATTCTCTGCGCGATACCGTCGGCCTCACCGAGGACCGTTTCTTCTACGGCACCATACCCACCTATGGAGGCGACATCAGCGTTGGCGGAGGGTCACTGCCGGTGCGAAGCATCTTGTCGCTGGACGTTGCACAGAACCATTTCGTGTATGTCGCAAAACCGTCCGCCGCACCGGACGGCAACGAGGACGCGGTTGTTGCCGACAGCTTGTATGCCTCGTGGAACACGGTCGGCAGCATCCCGGCGTTTGCCGGTATTGTGTGTCAACCTGCGCTGTCTCTCGCCTTCATGCGGTCGGCGGTGAACCGGCGCGTGCCCGGCGACAAAAACTATCCGCTCGACTACGGTCCCGTACGCAGCGACAGCGGCTGGACTATTTCGTGCTTCACCCTTGGAGCAGGCTCGGCAGTAACAATGTGGAACTACGGGCGGGCCTTTCTGGAGTACGGACACGACTTCTTCGGGCTTTCGTACGAAAAGGGTGTCGGATACCCCAATTCACAACGGGGATTCGACCGCATCGCTCTGGGACTCGAGGCAAACATCCATGCGATTCCCGCGTTGCGTATTCCTCAGTCAATTGAGATTTTCGGCCGGCTCGGCTATGTCAATATCCGCACCGACAGCCGCTTCGGCGCGTATTACGGCGACGAGTTCAGGGATTTCACGGCGCTGTCGTCCGGCGCGCTCAGATCAGGAAGCGAAAGCCCGTACCGTCCGACGCTCGGCGGCGACGTGCGGATCAGCCGCTTTACAATTGGCACCGGGGCGACCTTTTTCAACCGGACCGCGGGCGTGGACCTTCTGCTTGGATTTTGTTCGCTTATGCAAAGCAGGCCCGAAGGCGCAATGGAATTCGGGGTGAATGCTTTTTACGCGATAGGCGCGAAGAAAAGCGGAATGTAGCCGGTGCCGGCCGACCAATTCGCGGGCGATCTTCCCGGCACGTACTTCCCAGCTTTCCCCGTCAGCAACCGGTCCCTCTTCTATGATATTAGAGCCATCGGGGTTTTGTGTGGGTGACAGGGTGATGCCCCGAAAGGCCCTTGCAGAAGCGACCCGTCCACACAGGAGCGGTATTTCGCGCAAGCGCTTTTCCTAAAGGGTGTTTGGGCACTCACAAGCTCCTGTGCGGACGGGGTGCATTTTCGCATTGCAAGGGCCGACAGGGGCGCACCCTGGCGGGACCCGCACAAATCACCAAAGCGCCTCTATTATATTTGTGTCATGCGCATGGGCAACAAGTCCGCTGTCGTAACGCGAATTATTCTTTGTGCCGCTCCCCTGCTGTTTGCCCTTGTTGTTTCCTGCGCTTCATCGTCCCGCCTCAGCCCCGCCGGCCGGGGAACATCCGGCGAGGAGACCTCTTCGGACGCAAGCGGTGGCGAGATTCGCACAGCGTTCGAAGACAAGCTCCGGAAGGTCGTTGACTCCTACCTCGGCGTTCGGTACAAGACCGGCGGCATGGACCGGCGCGGCTTCGACTGTTCCGGGTTCGTGGTGACGGTGTTTCGCGAACTGAGCGGCGTCAGGCTTCCGCGGTCGACCAGGGACCTCAAGCATGTTGGGCGGGAAGTTTCCAGGAGGGACGCGCGGCCGGGAGATCTTGTTTTTGTCAAGGGGGGCGCGTTCGGTTCCATCAACCACGTGGGCATTTACCTGGGAAACGGCGCGTTTGTTCATGCGAGTTCATCCAAGGGTATCCGCTACGACAGGCTTGACGACGAGTACTACACAAAGCATTTTGCAATGCTACGGAGGGTTTTCCGATGAAAATCGCTTTTGCAGGTGAACGAGGCGCGTTTGCCGAGCTCGCGGCGTCCCAGTACTTTGGCGTCCGTAACTCGCTGGTGCCCGTTCCCGAGTTCGACGACGTATTCGCCGCAGTGTCCCGGGGAAAGGCGGTGCACGGCATCATTCCCATTGAGAATTCGCTCACGGGAAGCATCCACCAGAACTACGACTTGCTCCTGAAGAGCAATCTGTTTATTACCGGGGAAATCTTCCTGCGCGTGGCACATTGCCTCATCGCCAATCACGGGGTGCGGCCGCGCGATATCCGGCGCGTGTTTTCCCATCCGCAGGGACTTGCTCAATGCAAGAGGTATCTGGACAGGCTCCCGCGGGTGGAACGGGTCCCTGTCTCCAACACGGCGGTTGCCGCGCGGACGATACGCGACAAACGGCTTCTTGACGCGGCGGCAATTGCCTCGCTGCAGGCCGCCATCGACTACGACATGAACGTGCTCGCCCGGAACATAGAGGACAACAAAGCGAACATCACACGGTTTCTCATTTTGTCGCGGCGCCGGGCGGCCGTGTCCAAAGGCGCAGGAAGCCGCAAGACGACCGTGGTGTTTTCGCTCAAGAACATTCCCGGCGCGCTCTTTAAGGCACTCAGCGTGTTTGCGCTTCGCGACATCGATCTGCTCAAGATCGAGTCCCGGCCGGTGCACGGCAAGCCCTTCGAATACCTTTTTTATCTTGACTTTGCGGGAGATTTCGGCGACGAGCGACAGCAGAACGCGCTCAACCATCTCAGGGAAATC
>Ga0182027_10013401_pt1 | contig 11426 bp, 3 predicted proteins | sample 712E1DmetaG_FD_121300 | JGI IMG/M metagenome (GOLD analysis project Ga0182027, IMG submission 121300) | Permafrost microbial communities from Stordalen Mire, Sweden - 712E1D metaG (Illumina Assembly) | ecosystem: Environmental > Terrestrial > Soil > Wetlands > Permafrost | place: Sweden...
CGAGCACGTGATAACGGTCGAGGAGGTATCGGGCGGCGAGGAGGTCGGGTCTGTCAGCGAGTCGCTCCTCCAGCGCCTCCAAGAGACCTACTCTCCCCTGACGCCTCCCGACTAGCAGGACGTCGCCTGGCTCGAGCTGCTCGGGTCGGCGGTCCACGATCTTCGGCCCCACGCGGACCTCGACCAAGCGGCCGACCTCGAGAAATATGGAACCGCGATCAGTGCGCGCCTCGACTGCTGGAACCGCGGCATCCCAGTCACCGTCTTCGCCCAGGCGCGCGAGATCACTTCGTGGACCCTCACCATCGAAGTCGAGCGGATCCAGCTCGAACAACGAGGCGAGGGACTCGAAAGGATCGGGTTCGGGAACGAACTCCGCCCCGCCGACCGTGATGACCGCCTTGGAGGGAGTCACCGCCGTCCGTGGTCCTGGGGGTGGGTCACTTGCGAGCAGCGCGCGCCAGGTTCGAGCACGGATCCGTTCACCTCCCCACTCGTCGCGTGCAGCACGGACAGCCGAGACCATGGCGACGCAACTGGTCGCGGCGGACTCGCCCAGGGTGAGCACCTCGAGCTGAGGAGCCAGACCTGATAAGAGTCGGTGCCAATCCCATGGCGACGGTTCGCCGATCATCAGTGCTCTCGGCCACGTACCCTCCCGATGGAGCCGTCCGATCGAGCAGACAGTGACGGATCCGGTGCCGCCCGCGTCGGGATCCGATCCGAGTGCATCGAGTAGCGCCCGTGATGCAGTCCGGGTTCGCGTCACCGCAAGGGTCTTGGTGCCGCACTCAGCGTCCTGTTTCAGAGCAGTCTCCGCCGGATTTCCGTGGTCGAGGGCTGCCCGCAGATCACCCATGTCGCTCGCCAAGACGGTGGCGAACTCTCCGAAGTCGCCGGAGAGCGTCCTCGCCCAGGCCGACAGCTCCGGTTGGAACGTGTTCGTTGCTTGCGCGGCCCACGGAGGGATGCCTGCGAAGCGGTCAAAGCGCTGAGGGGCGCACGGAAGCGAAGTCAAGGTCGCCAAATGGTGCCAAGCGACCGAGAGGCCCCGCTCGACGTGGCGATTGCTCCGGTCCGGCGTCAGCGTCCTCAGGAGTCGCAGGTCCTCGCGTACGCGCCCGAGCGCAGCTTCTGCCTCGGGGTGGCGAGTGACCGAGATGGTGACATCGACCCCGTGCGCCATCGTCTCCAGACGGTCGGAGGCCACCGAGAACGGAACCGTGTGTGATTGGCGCACCTTGAGGTGGGTGTTCCAGCGCGCCAGATCGCCTTCGGACCAACCCCAGATCAAGTGTCCGTCCTCGTCGGCCCGTCGGAGGGCAGGATCGAGCGGATCCGAGAAGATCTCGGCCGACGGCTGGTCTCCCCGCACGTTGACTCGACCGGCCAAGTGGTCCACGACCAAGAGGTCCACGGGCCAGCCATCGCATCGTTGGCCGATGATCAGGCCCTGGAGTCGTCGCCCTCCCCAGGGACTCTCTCCGTCAGGACCGGCTCGGAACGGCGGGAACACATCCGTGAGCGGTTCCCGCGAACCAGTCGTCGAGATGCGGAGTGCTTCCCAAGTTCGAGTGGCCATCGTCGTATCGGCTGTCACGAGTCCCAGCGAGGGCGACCGAATGTGGCGGAGGAACTGGTGGAGCAAGAGCTGCGCGGCCAGGAGGACGGCTACCTGACCTGCCGGAGCCGGATAAACGAGATCGATGCTCTGCCCTCGACTCACCGCGAGGTCGATGAGCGCGAGTGCGACCTCGTCCACCCAGCAGAGGTCGACCCATTGCGGGCCGCGGCGGTCCTCAAGGACGAGCCGGCGCTCGCGAGCGATCGAGACAAGACTCGTGGGGTCCTGGTCCTCGATCAGGAGCTCATCCCAGGGTGGGATCTGTTCGGTGATATCTGATACTCCCACGCTGCACATTGTTGCCGAAGGGTGTGACGCGGTTCGGCGCCGAGCCGTTCTCCGCAATCAGCGGCCCGGTGTGCCCCGTCCAGCCATGGTTGCGTGAAGCTCTCGCCGCACCGCCGCGACGACCAGGGAGGCCGCCGCCACGGGATCATCGTGTTCCCAGAACCGGAGGACGACCCAACCAGCGTTCCGGAGTCGGGCGTCCGTGTGAGCGTCCCGTGAGCGGTTCGCCTCCAGCTTCTCCGTCCACCACGACCGGTTTCTCTTCGGCGTGGTCCCGTGCAGCGGGCACCCGTGCCAGTAGCACCCGTCGACGTACACCGCGACTCTGGGTCCGCGGAAGACGATGTCCGCCCGCCTCCGGGTCCCGTCGACTGGCCGATCAACTACGTACCGCAGCCCGCGTCGGTGCAGCTCCGAGCGCAGTAGCATCTCCGGCTTCGTGTCGCGACGTTTGGTGTTTGCCATCCGTTGGCGGATCGCTTCAGTGGAAGCAGTCGGGTTCCCCGGCCGGCGACGGACTGGCACCGATATCGATGCGTTCGCTGGGGAACTGATCGAGGGGGCCGATTGTCGCTCCTTCTTGTTCGGGTTCTTCACGAGGGCGCGGAGCAGGGGTACCCCGATGTGGACCCCGAGGAGTGGAGGGACGGCATTCCCTACGACGTGCGCCCAAGTCCGACGGTGCTTGTCGGCTCCGAGGTCGAAGAAGTCGGGCAAGGTTTGAAATCGCGCTGCCTCGTGGGGCGTGATCGTGCGCGGCTCGGCCGGATGCACGTAGCGGCCTTGACCCATCGAGCCGTACCCGGTGGTGATCGTCTGCGCGGGAGCATCCCAGCGCAGTCGCCCGTACATCGAGACGTAGCTGTGGGCACCGTGGTGACACGCCGGCCGCATCTCGTTCGGCAAGTCGTACTCGTCGTTGTCGATCAACCAACGCATCCGTGCGGCGTTCTCCGGAGTTGGCACGCTGGACACATCTGGACCCGTGGCTGACGTCATCTGGGCGAGGTCTCCGATCGCCCACTCGACAGTGCGCGGGTCGTGACGCTCGCAGGCGATCTTGCGAGCGAGGATGGCGGAGGGGTCGATTCGCCCGTCCCGAAGGGCCAGGAGGAGGTGCCGCCGACGCGTCTGGGGCACACCGAACTTGACGAGGTCGAGCACAGCGGTAGCGACCCGGTACCCTGCAATCTCCAGAGCCGCGGTCGCCTTCGGCACGGCCGTCCCGACGTCGTTCTGCACCGCTGGAACGTTCTCGATCAGTACGGCTCGGGGTCGTAGGACCTCGGCAGCACGCGCAACTCGTACATAGAGACCGTTGCGCGGATCGCGTCGCCGGCTGTGGTTGTTGAGATCTGAGTGTCCTTGACAGGGCGGACCTGCCAGCAGGACATCGATCCTCCCGACTTGTGCTCGAAGTTCCGATTCCCTGCGGGTGGGCGCTCGGCCCACCGCGCCGTCGAACACGTCGACGATGTCGCGACGAAGGAGGTTGGCCTCGGGGAAGTTCAGAGCGTAGACGTCTGCCGCGTCTGGGTCCCTCTCGACGGCGGCCACGACCGCCGTGCCGTACCCGATCCGGCGCGCAGCTTCCGCTAGGCCCAGCGAGAGGCCACCACCACCGGCGAACAAGTCGACGATCCTTATCTGCGGCGAACGGGACTCGTAGTCGGGCCGCCGCGCTGATCGAACGAAGCGGGCATCACGAGCACAGACCGAGCACTCCTCCACGTTTGCATCGTACGAGGACTCTGTGCCGGCTGGCGGGACCTGGACCAACACGAACGGGCCGGATCGGAGCATCGACACCAGCCAGGGACAACCTGGCCGAGGTGCCAAGGGGCCCGAGGGCTGCAGGAGGCACACGCGTGAGACTGGGGCCCTCGCCACTTCGGTCAGAGCATCGGCTCCAACCCAACCTATGCTGCGCCAATCGACCGCGACTACGACGAAAGGCTGCGAGCTGCTGCGATGCGGTGGCTCGATGACAAGATCGGCACGGGTCGGGAACTGCTGCGGTACGAAGAGCTCGCGGAGTTCACCTTCGAGGGCAGACGGATACCGCTCATGGATCCGCAACGAGGGATCCGGAAGCCGGCGCACATGGAACCGGCGTTGTCGATCCGGACCAGCTTCACTCGGCTAGGTCAGGCTCCCCCTTACGACGACGCCGAAGGCGTGGACGGCCTCCTCCGGTACAAGTACCGCGGAAACGATCCGCTCCATCCGGAGAACATCGCGCTCCGAAGAGCGTGCGAGGAGAGGTGCGCTCTGATCTGGTTCGTGGCAACTGCTCCTGGGAACTATCTTCCGATCTACCCCATCTGGATCGTCGCTGATGAACCGAACCAGTCCCAATTCGTGGTGGCTTTCGACATCGGCCAGAAACTCGTCCTCGTCGGAGACGTCGGTGAGGAGAACCAGCGACAGTACGTCGAACGGCTCACGAGACAACGACTCCATCAACCAGTGTTTCGTGCACAGGTGCTCGCGGCATATGAACACGAGTGTGCGATGTGTCGGCTTTCGTATCCTTCACTGCTCGACGCAGCCCATATCCTTCCTGACGGTCATGCGCGTGGAACGCCGGTGGTCCCGAATGGCTTGTCGCTCTGCAAGATCCACCACGCCGCGTATGACCAGAACTTCCTCGGTGTGCGGCCCGACCTCGTGGTCGAGGTGAGGGCGGACGTGAGGACACAGGTCGACGGGCCGATGCTCCTGCACGGTCTGCAGGAGATGGGCGGTGTGCAACTAGTCGTTCCACGTTCTCGCAGCTTGAGGCCTGATCCGACTCGGCTAGAGGAACGATACGAGGAGTTCCTCCGTGCAGGATGAACCTGATCACGACTTCGGAAGTTCGGGTAGGGAGCTATGGGCCAGTCTCCGACAGACGTCGGATTCAGGTCTCCGTGGCCCTCACGGGATTGAGACAGCCGCGAGACGGTCAGACCCGAGGAAGCGCCTTGGCGGGACGCATCTGGCTCCCCCGACGTCTCTGGCAGTGACGGTCTAACTTGCCTCCATGGAAGACGACTCCGGGTTCGGCGCATGGGTGCCGAGCGAGGACGGTCGGGCCGGTTATGACACCTCTCTGACTCTTCTGGGCTCGGTTGGCGTCGGCTCTAGTGGGCCTGAATTGCCACTTTGAATTAGCTCGCCGGTCGAGTTGACTCATGGTGGCTCAGTGACGGATGGGCTGGCCGTGGGTAGAGGACCGTCTCGTACTCGCGTTCAGCTGCCTTTGCCTCGGCAATGGCTTCGAAGCACTCGAGAACGATGCGCTTCGTGCGGTACTCGCCGAACAGAGCCATGTCCTTCTTCTTGACAATCGGGAAGGACTCCATGACGTAGTCGATGTCGTCGCGTTCGACGCCGTAGATCTGGAAACATGCAGCATCGAGCTCCGCGCGCAGGAGGTTGCGGCGAGACGGGTCCCACCGAAACGGTGGACCGTGGTATCCGAGGTCCTGGCCGAAGCCCTCAAGGTCCCACGCCGTATATGTGAGCTCGAGGACGCGCAGAGCGAGCCAATCGGAGAGCGGCCCTCCGGCCCATACACATTCGTCTTTGAGAACAGCAGGAGGGGGGACGGGGAGCTGCCAAAGCAAGAACATGCTCAGATGGGTGCCGTTCATCTTCTGGCGCACCACGAAGTCGAGGATGAACGAGTTCATCAGTGCGAGCAGAGCGGCTTTCAGCACGGGCGTGGCGTCGTCGAGGAACAGAAGTTTGATATTGTCACCGACGCCTTCTGGCGGAAGCGCGAAAAAAATGGCTGACCGCTCGTTCGTAGTGTTCGTTATGTCCCTGAAGCCAAACAGCCACTTGACGCGTTCCTGGACCAGTCGTTCGGAGACTATGCTCCGCGGCACGCCGTACCGAGTAGTAACTCGATAGTTCGGATCCGTCCTCTCGTTGACTGCAACTTCCGTCACTTCTGACCCAAGCATCGTTGCCCAGCGGTGGTCGAACTGATGAGCGAACTTCGCTTCGTACAACCGCTTCGCATCGCGGTCATCGGGTTCGAGAAACAAAGGCGCATCGTTGCCCATGTGAAATAGGCCAGGTCGCGTCCGCGGCGACCACGTGCTATGCCCCTGCGAGGTCAATAGCACAGGGAATCGTCGATAAATGCCGAGCGTCAGTTGGGCGGCGCGGGCAGACCTGAATACCGCAGCGGTCTTCGTATTGGGGTTGATGAGCGCGATGTCCGTGGATGAAAGTGTGAATCTTCGATCGGATTCGGCGAGGTCGGCGGGGTCGTGAAGGAAGAAAGCGAACTCCGCAGCGTTGGCCGGTCGTTCAGTACCACTGAGTGTGAGGAGGCAGAACTTGTAGCTGCGGTGGACGCCTGTGAACAAGGGCTTAGCGTTCTCGAAGTCGTAAAGGCTGACGAGTGACTGTCGATCGACGCAGTCGGCAAAAAAGAACTTGGTCGTGTCGTCGGTCGCGATTCCGGTCGGCACGATCATTCCGACTCGCCCAGTCGGGCCGATTACGTTACGCATCAGCTCAGCGAAAACTGCGAATGTATTGATGTCCCGTCCCAGCCCACATAGTGGAAACCGGTCGCTGCTTCGGAGCAGAAGGGATTCGCCATCACCATGACGAACAACTCGCTCGAACTCTGTCGCCAGCGCTGGTGACTGCTCGAGAAGCGCGGCGATCATGCGGCGGCGGTGCGCTGCAGGTGCCAACGCGACCTCTGGATCGATACTCGCGAAGAACTCTCGATCGGATGCCTTCACCCGTTCCCACGGCGGGTTGCCGAGAACGACGGAGAAGCCGCCATCCCATCCGCACACGTCGTCGTTGTGTATGTGGGGACGGGCACGGAACACAGTCGGGAATGCGAGGTGCAGGTGCAGGAATTGGAACTGTGCCGCGAGCGCACGCACGAGGTCGAGCACTTCGGCTTCCACGGTTGCGGGGTCGGAGGCGATTCGTCGCACGACTGCGTCGGTGATGACGGGTGCGCCTTTGGTCTTGGGTGCCACGAATGCGGCGCACCAGGCGTCCGCGTGAAGCTTGGCACGAGCGGCGGCCATCGAGCCTTGGAGATCGGCGAATCGGCGTTCTTGTTCATGGATCTGAGCAGCGTCATCGCCAGCGATAGCGTCGATGGCGGCGATGCCCGTGGCGAGTGAATCGGCGAGGCCGCCGGGTGACGCCGCGAAGATGAACGAGATTTGGCCGGAGCGTTCCAGTTGGTTGGCCTTTTTCCACGCAGAGGCGACAGCCCTGTTGTCGCCAGTGAGAGGTGTGAACGCCTGGTCGGGGACGCCGCGGCCCAGCAGCGCGGGAGTAGTGCCAAGCAGGCTGTTGCCACAGACGAGATGGTGGTCGAGGAAGCTAAGAGGACGACCGGGATCGACAGCCATGAGCCAGAGATTGACCTTGGTGAGCTCGAGGGCCATTGGGTTGACGTCGATGCCGTAGAGACAACGGCTGACGACCTCCCGTAGGGCGTGGCGGAAGACATCAGGAGCCGGATCCGTCTCCCCAGTTCGGAGCATCGCGAGGCGACGCGCAATCCTCTGTGCGGCGGCGACGAGAAAGTGGCCGGAGCCGCACGCAGGGTCAAGGATCTTCAACTCTAGGAGCGCTTTCTCCGGATTGACCTCTGACATTGCTTCGTCGAGCACTGGATCGAGTGCGCTGTCGAGCAGCGACGAAATGAGCGAGGTTGGTGTGTAGTACGAGCCGGAAGTCTTTCGTTCGTTTCCGGCTGCGTGGCCGAGCGAAAATGTTCCAGCCGACGGATCCAATTTTGGTTTCAATTCGAGCAGGCTCTCGTATACCGAGCCGAGTTCCTCAGACCCAAGATTCCGGTAATCGATTCGATGAAGCGCTTGGTCCTGCCGCGCGTAGGCAAGCGAGCGGACCGCGGCCAAGAGGTGCGTGTTGGCGAGCCGAGCGGTGCTCAGGTCTGACATTCCCTCGTCACTCCACAGTCCCGAGTTGAGTGCGGGAAGGCCGAGAGCTCCCTGACCTTCGGAACCGAGTGACCGGGCGACGATCAAGATCTGGTCCCAAAGATCGCTGTGCTTTGTCCCGCGTCGGCGTCTGGCGAGGTCGCGAATCCGGGACAGGCTGTAGTAACGCGCGTAGCGCTCTCTCGCCTCAGTTGAGGCATCGGGTGGATGAAGCAGCGAGCGGTCCTCCGTGACGAGCAGAAAGACGAGCCGGTAGACGACCCGCAAGAGCTGGCGATAGTAGTCCTGCCGCGACAGGTTCCCATCCCGGAGACGATCTCGAAGCGCGCCGTTCGCTGGATGAACGAGGAAACCCTGACCGAGCGTCTCGATCGCTTCCTCGAATCCCTGGCCCAAGGTGTCCAGTGCCCGGACACCTTGCTGTCGCGCTTCGCTAGCCCAAGCTTCTAGCCAGCACGTGTCTTGAGGATCTCCCTCAACGCGGCTGGCATGGACGAGGAGCCACAGCGCTACGAAATCTGTGAAGACGCCCTCGCTGAACATCTGCTCGAGGTCGAACTCCACATAAGCCGCGCGTGTGAGGCTGGAGTTGTCCCGCAAGATACGGAGCTGACGTCCGTTGGAGAGGACTGCCCAGAGGTACTCGTCGGTACGGTTGAGCAGTTCCTGGACCATCGAATGTGGAGCAGCTCGTGCTGCACCGACCACTCCAGCGGTTCGGCGATCGAGGCGCACGTTCCAGCCCACAAGATGAACGGGCGAATGATCGTGGTGGTGACTGATTGGGTAGTCCTTGTCACCAATGGTGAGAGTCTCGGGAAAGCGCTCCAGCCGTCCGTAGCCGAGTTCGGTGAAGAGGGGGAGTAGCCAACGGTCCCACGTGAGCGTCGCCGTGTGGTCATCCGGTGAGAGCCGGGCGATCTGCGGCTGGAACACCTGCCAGGCCCCAAGCAGGTCGTTCCACGAACGGTTGATGATCTCCCGGAGCTGGCGGCCAGGTGTGAGCCGGTAGTCCTCTTCCCGTGTCCCCGGCAGGCTGGGGGTGTCATTGACGAGGCGCGAGATCAGGTCGCTCGGGAGCAGGCCACCTTCGGTACTGATCGTCGTGAACTGGGCGGAAGTAGCCATGATCAGACCGGAAGGAGGACGTAGGCGCCGAGCACGTCCACGGGCTGGTGGGCAGTGACGGTGGCACGACCCGAGGTTGCCGACTCGCTGCGGACTCGATTGTGTTGCGATGCCAGCGTTGCAGCACGGTCATTGGCGAATGTGTTGAGATGTGCCGCGAGCGTGATACGGCCCTCCAAGATCCGCCGTACGAATTCGACACGCTGTTCTGCGCCGATGTTTCCGGCTGGTGTTGCGGCCAACAAGGCCTCTGTCGTCTCGTCCTCCAACCATTCGGGCGCACTTGGCAGCCCGCTGAAGGCGTGCAGCGCGACATCTTCGGCCAACTGGCTGAAGTCCGTGCTGCCGCGCCGTCGAATCGTGATGTCGAAGCGGTGGCGGACGACAAGCAGGGTCGTGAGTACCGATACCGCATCGGTCCGGATGACACCACAGCGCGCCGCGGCACGTTCGATGCCGAGGTCCGGATCGAGGGCGCCGTCGAGGATGTAAGTCGCGAGCGCTTCGACGAACGGGTGCGTTCTAGTGAGGTAGGTCGAACCAGCCCGAGCGGGGAGATCGAAGGTCACGGTGGCCACAAGCGGTTGCCCAGCGCTAGCGAGGGCGTCCCGAAGGCCGGTCGGCGTCTCGGACAGATCGATGCGTACGGCTGCTGGTCGGGTGTCGTCGACAACTCCACCGACCATCCGGCAAGCGGCTCTCACGAACCGGGCCACGTCGGTCGCCTCTCCGATAGCGCACCGCGCGGCGCGAGCTTCCTCCGCTACTCCTTCTGTCTTTAAGGCGTACTGGGCATAGCGGGTCCGCGATGCCTTCTCTTGGGCAGCTGCGTCATCCCACTCGCTGAAGAGCGCTTCGGTGGTTAGCTGGGCGACGCGTGAGCCGGAGAGGTCGAAGGTCAGCTGCTCTTCACCGAAGAGGTTCTCGAAAACGGTCTCTATGAACTCGTCGTTGGAGCCAGGGACAGGAATCGACACGCCGAGTTCGTCGCGGATCTGGCGGTGCTTTCGCAGCAACACGTTGAGGACAGCCTCGTCGATGCCGTTGTTAGTCCCGTAGATGGCTGCCGTCCGCACCATGGGGGATGGTTGACCAAACCGGTCGACCCGTCCGTCACGTTGTTCCAGTCTCGTTGGATTCCACGGCAAGTCGTAGTGCACAACGGCGTTGAACAGTGACTGGAGATTGATACCCTCCGAAAGGCAGTCCGTGGCCACGAGCACCCGGGCGGGCTCGTCTTCGAGTTCGCTGACCTGTCGCTCACGTTCCTCCGCGGCAAGGCGCCCCGTGACCGAGATCACCTTTGCCTTGCGCCCGAACGTCGCGCGAAGGTGCTCGGCGACGTAGTCGGCCGTGTCGATGAACCGGCAGAATACGATCGGGTTGAACCCGTCGGCTAGCAGCGTGCCAACTAGTCCCGTGGTGTGGGCGAGCTTGGCGTCACTTTCTGGACCGGCGAGCAGTTCGGCACGCGCGGCCATCTGCAAGAGGTGACGGCGACTTCTCCTGTCGACTGGAACGCCCTCGAACTCCCCTTCGTCGGCGCCGGGAACAGTATCGATACGACCCTCGTCGTCAGTGTCGTCCTGGTCGAGCACGATCCGTCGCCCGGCAGAGTCGGCCTCTTCGACCGAGGCCGCTCCGGCAGCGCTCGCCCGAGATCGCAGGGTCGCCGCCGCTGCGGCAGGGCTGGATGCCATCGAACGCAGAAGCCCGAGAGCTGACCAGTAGCGGATGCGCTGGTGTTGGCGTCCTCCGGACTCATCGCGCACCGTCTCTTGTGCCCAGGCGATTGCCTCTCGCATGAGCGACTGGTACTCGGCTTTCAGGCTGTAGCGACCCTGCTCCTCGGGGAGCTCGAATCGCTTCGGGAACGAGTCGTCCTCTCCGGAGAAATCTCGTCGGATGTCAGCTCTACGGCGCTGCACAAGGTGTTGGGCAAGTTGGCGACGGGTTCGCTCGTCGATGCGGTCTTCCTCGGGAAGGCCGACGAAGGCTGGATTGAGCAGGCCAATGAGAGACCGGAAGGCCCCACGGTTGCCCGAGTGCGGGGTGGCTGTGACGAGCAGGAGGTGGCGGTCCTCCGCGTGGCGGCCACTTACGGCAAGCTCTTGAAGAAGCTGATGGCGCTGGTGTCTGCGTCCGCTCGCATTGGGATCAGCCGCGCTGGCGTGCGCCTCGTCGACGACTATCAGCTCGGGGGCGGTGCGGATGAACTCGTCTCGACGAGCATCGCTCTTTATGAAGTCGGTCGAGACGATCGTGTACGGGAGCACATCGAAGATGGACTCGTTCGCTCCGCAGTAACGCCGTTCGAGGCTGCGAGCCGTGCCGGACAGAACGAGCTCGGCATCAAGGTGGAACTTCTCCGACAGCTCCCGCTGCCACTGCTCGGCGAGGTGCGGGGGGCAAAGCACGGAGAAGCGCGAGACGGTTCCGTTGTCGAG
>Ga0182027_10013403_pt1 | contig 11425 bp, 6 predicted proteins | sample 712E1DmetaG_FD_121300 | JGI IMG/M metagenome (GOLD analysis project Ga0182027, IMG submission 121300) | Permafrost microbial communities from Stordalen Mire, Sweden - 712E1D metaG (Illumina Assembly) | ecosystem: Environmental > Terrestrial > Soil > Wetlands > Permafrost | place: Sweden...
AGCGATCTTGTCGCCAATGAGGTGATGTGGCTTTCCTTCGTCGTCATATTCGAGGACATCTGGGCTTGTGTTCGATTCGAGCATGTGCTCATAAGCGTTGACGAGGAACCCGCCGGTGCCGGCAGCCGGGTCGCAGATGCGGTCTCCCACCTTCGGGTTGACGAGCTTAACCATCATCCGGATGATGTGCATCGGCGTGCGGAACTGTCCGTTCTTCCCCGCCGTGGTGAGCTGCATCAAAAGATATTCGTAGAGATCACCCTGCACATCGATGTTCTGCTCGGCAATGTGCATGTCGTCGATGATCTTCACCGCCTCTTGTAGCAGAGATGCCTTCGGGATTATGAAGACGGCATCCTGCATGTGCTGCGTGAACGAGCTTGTGTTGCTTCCAAGTTCGCGCAGGAAGTCAAAGACCTTGTCCCGGACATGCTTCAGCATCTGGTCGCCGGGCAACTGGCTCCAGTACGACCAACGGCATTCCTTGTTCCCATGGAAGACCGAGCGATACGATTCGTTCTTTCTCTTCGCAGCCGCAGCTCGGGCATTGTCCATATCCTCCAGACGCTTTAGGAAAATGAGATAGGACATTTGCTCAATGGCGGTGATAGGATTGGCGATGCCACCGGACCAGAAGCGGTTCCAGAGAGCGTCGACTTTACTCTTTAATTGCGGATCAGTCAGCATTGTTGTTCAGATATTGCTTTTAGCCTTTTGTGAACAGATTGAAGATTCTGAGTTGAAACCCTTTGCCACTCTTTTATCCAGTTGCCACGAGCTTAAGCTCGTGACAAAGGATGACATCCAATCAAGAAAGGGTTTTAACCCTTCCCAAAGGATTCATATTTTGTCATGAATATATCGTACTCCTCCCCAAAACTCATCTTCCTATGATGTTCCTCCTGTCCCTTGATGTATTTCCGCACAGTCTCGACAGCCGACTCGCTCACCGAAACCGCGAAATACTCTTCCTGCCATTCAAAATGAAAGGGCAGGAAGCCATTCTCATTGACCCAATGCGATGCTTCTCCTTTTATCAATTGCACCGTTTTGGAAAGTGCCCGATCGGCACTGAGCAAAACCAGTGCATGAACATGATCGGCAATCCCGTTGACGCAATCGATATGGATCTTCTTTTCCTTTGAATTTTCCCGTATGTGCTGAAATACTTTTTCCCTGATATTGCTCCGCAGCATTGGTTCCCGATTCTTTGTCGACCAGACCAGATGAATCCACACTCTGACATATGGCATAAATCCCCCCCTAATTGTTTGTAGTTTACAACTCCATTTTTCTTTTTCCTTCCTGTTTCTTTCTCTTATTCTTTGACAGAAGCTTCCCCTACTGCTCCGAATCTAAACTTGGCACAAGTCTAAGCTTGCCACGACTTTAAAGTCGTGGCAAGCTTTCCATATCTTCCAGCCGCTTGAGGAAGATAAGGTAGGACATCTGCTCGATGGCAGTGATCGGGTTGGCAATACCTCTGGACCAGAAGCGATCCCAGAGAGTGTCGACTTTAGATTTGAGTTGGGGATCGGTGAGCATTAGTGGAGAGTCGTTTTCATCGCCTCATAGCTTCAATCTATACTAAGTAAAATCAAATGTATTCTCTGTTAAATGTTCAATCCCTGACGAAATGATTCGAACATCACGTCATATCATCATTGGAGCCGCTTTGCGCGTCCTAAATGTCATCCTCTATCAAACCAGCTACAATAGCAGACTGAATTACGTGACTTGGAGCTGAGTGCTTCGAATTAAGAATCACTAACTGGTACCTTGCACGTGTGAACACCAAATACATCTCTCTTAATGCCTGTTGATCTAGTGCTTCCGCTAGTCCAATGTGGCCTTCAATCATTGGGGGAACCACGCCATGCTCAAGACCAACACAGATAACTGCATCAAATTCTTGACCACCCACATTCTCAGGTCGACTGATATATACCATAGGTGTCTTGGCATCTAAGCTTTCACCACGACGAGTTAAGACATAAAGGGGTATTTGCTGGGTTTTCAAGAATTCCACCACAATTTTCCAGTATTTCTCAGAATTTATCACGACTGCAATTTGACGCAAATTACGGCGCAATGTTCTAATCTCCTTCAGTACGGATTTCCCAAGATTCGGAGATTCTTCCCGAACAACAAGGCGAGGTTTCTTAGCATATCGAACGTCAGGGGCAATCACAGTAGTGGTCTCACGTGTGAAATTCGGAAATTCTGGGCCAAATAAATCAGTCGACCTCTGTATTACGAAAAATGCCAATTTCAAGATGTCTGGGGTGCAGCGGTGTACGACAGTCAATGTCTTGTTGGCCATATCTCCTATTCCCAGAATTCCAAAACCCGCCATTCGGGATCCACGCAGTTCTTGAGCTTCATCGAGTGCAAGCGCAATTGGTAAATTCTGGTCGGTTCGTCTTGGTAAAAGTCTAAATAGTTGGCGCTCGTTTTGGTTAAAGAGCTGAGTCTCATCAACAAATACGAAATCAAAACCAACTTTCTTTCGTTTCATTTCCCACAATGGCGTCCTTAGCTGACCAAGAAGAGAGATGGCAACATCATCAGCATCTAAAACTTCAAACTCTTTGAAGACGACACGATGGTATTCTTCGAATACGTCAAAAATCAGATCTCTTTCTGTACGGTCGAGCAGCCCATGTAAGCGTGTGAATGGCTTATCTGATTCTACATATTGTTTTCGGTTCTCACCAAGATCTCTTCCCTTTATGGCGATTCCAATTTCAGTGGTAATTAGATCTGCGAAAACAGTTGTCAGTTCCGGCGTATCTTGTATTTTTCTAAAAAGCGCACTTGAGTGGAGATCACTCTTCCTCTTCTCAAAGATTTTTCGTAACGATTCAAGAACTATTTGCCTTTGAAATATTTTGGTTTGCAAAGCATCTTTGTCAATTATAGCATCGCTGGGGAATTCAATTTGTTCCCTACAATATTCAAACAGGGTGCACACCCGCAACCGCTGAGCAGACATTTCTGCAAGAAATTCTGATCCTCCCAGTGTTTCGAACCTCTTCCAAATTAAACTCTGCATTTCAGAGTTGTGGACTATATAGAGAATGTTGAGTGCTTTGTTAGCATTTTTTGCATTTTGAAGCTGACGCATTGCCAAGAGTTGCATCAGAAGACTTTTACCAGACCCCGCTGCTCCAATTATGCGCAACGGTTGTCTCAAAATGACGTCAGACTCAAGAATGGTGCGTTGCGCGCTGCTAAGCGGACTTTCAGCCTTGATCCAATCGTCATAGGTCCAATCGAGTGTGATATAACGAGCATTATTTCCTACATCTTCCGATTCCAACATTGGTGGTTCTTCAACCAGCCCAGATTCATATGAACGCTTTGCACTGTCGGGCGCGAATCTATCCACTAGATCGACGAACACGGGTATGTCCAGTGTCGGTCTTGAAAGACTCAATCTTAGGAGAGAATTCGCGTCGCTAACCAGTTTGGGCAAAAAATCTCTTGCTTCGATGAGAGATCTCTTTATTGATTGAAAGCCTGGTTCTCCGGGTGTTGAGGAAGGGCCAATCGATATTATGGAGTGAAATTGACTCGTTCCCACAGAAACCTTTCCTTCATACCAACCGATGCTGTACTGTCTCGTTTCGCCCCCACCGCCGGCTAACGAAGTGTGGAAATTCTCCCCAATAGACCGGTGAATAAACCTGTCGTCTGGGAGTAACAATCCTTGGAGTCGCTGATTAATCAAATACAACTGAGTTTTAAAGACATCGCCGGCAATACTTGGTTCGGTTGAAAGGCTCAAAGGACCTTGTATCTTAAGAAACCCCCACTCCTCATAGTCAGTCCCCGATAAGTAATCGGCATTCCAGAGACATAGCACTGAGTCTCTTATCGCTGCTATGCGAAGAGAGCCGACAACCAAAACACCGTCGTTTAGAGCTCTATGTGTTGAGATTGTGAGCAATTCATTTTGGATCGCCTTCAGATATTTCGAGTTATTAAGTAGCCAATTTGCAGTTTTCTGTGTGACAGCGAAGTAAATCATATACTTATGCTCCAATTTCCTGAATTATTTGAGCAACGTTTTCTTTAGTCAAATCGGGGGAGCCCAATCTGACATACAGGGCTATGAATCTCGTCAAAAGATCTCCCAAAAATTCATCCCGGAGTTTCAAAGTCTTCAAAGGTTTAAGATCTCGAAAAGATCTGACAAACGGTAGTCTTGTTCCCAATTCGTCGACAACAGATTCCCAATCGACTGCAGTCACATCTTGAGCTAGATCAAAAATCTCAATCGGCGCAGTCTGAGGATAACGAAATAGCACCACCCCATGATTTGGTACCGACGACCATTCGGGGTCCTCGTCATCCTTTGTTAAGAAATGCAAGTCTAAACTGTAGCTATTTGTGACAATTTCCTTTTTGAGATCTTCATAACGCTTGTCTCCAAAAAGTTTAGGAACTTTCGTTGTATCACAAGAGTGCACATTCAGATCTAGCATCTCTGTGAGCAATTCACACCCCGCATGACAACGCACAAGGCCAACGTTCGACCCGATCGCCAAAGCTCGGTCGTCCAACAGTTCTTTAATGTACCTAACGTCATCTCTTTTGGGCAGGTGATTTTTTTTGAGGATTTCATCTAATGGCAAACTAACCGACTTTCCGCTGGATACAATTGCTGCTCTTACATCCGGATAAAAGGCTCTCATGCAAAACAATGATTCAATGGAGATAATCGGCAAGTACGTGAGCGTCTCAACTTTCCTGTTCGCCAGATCGCATGCTGGAGTTATTACAATGCCGGTGCAGTGAGGCTGCTTCAATATTCCGTTTGAAGGCAGACCTTTCCAAATATCGCCAGTGTGATGGTCGAGGCTTGGCTGGGCGTAAAATCTTTTTTGTGGGGAACTCATTTCTATTCAAACTGCAATGTTCAGCTTAGAAATTGAAAATTGGTGTTCAATTAGAAGATCATGTGCCAAGCTTTCTCGCCAATTCCAACAATCCCCCAATCTCACTCACGCCAGACAACTTCTCTACCACATTCGCGCCAAAATTCATGAACGGCTTTAAATGCAAAGCAGAGAAATCTACAGATTCCTCATCGTAAACGAGTTCAATTAACCATGTTCAGACAAACGCAACAAACATACCAGAGTGTTTCTGAATATCCCTCACGATGGAATCCCTGTCAACGACATGATTCCTTGGATCATAGATTACGAAAACTGTTCTTCGGTCATTGTCTCCATACTTAGTAATGTCGGCTGCGATGGCTTCAGTTATGGCGTTAATTTGTTTGCGCTCTCTTACGTATTTTAACTCGACCCATAGATTCAAACTCTCATGTGACCAGTCAGGCTTAGTGAGGGAAGAAGCCCAACGCATGAAGGGATACTCCCTGATCAAGAGATCATTATTTGCTCGGAGTATTCCGTCCGAGATCTCTTGAAGATGAGGTTCGTCTTTAGGTTGATGTGTTCTGCACGAGACAGGCAGGCCTCGTTCTAATAGCTCAATCACACGATTCGCGAATGTCATCCAGGGCGATTCAACGTGCTTCCCTCCTACGATCAACTTTAACATTGACGTCGCGTCGACTGTACCTTCGGTCAATGCAACGGCGTTTTTCTCGATCTGTCTCGCAATGACGTCGCTCACGAATTTTCCATGCGTTTTGTGAAGGTCGATGAGTCTCTTTGCTGCACTAGATCGATCAGTAAACGATCCTATCGCTCTTGAAAATTCTAAGTTGAAAATGGAAGCTAACTCCCTCTCACTCATTTTGTGTAATTCCAATGCATGTCTCGCATAATTAGTAGCCATATTGCGTTCATATCCCTCTTTCCTGGGACCCGTGAAAACATCCGATACGTAGTCGGTTTCAGGGTCATACTCTTCTAGCTCAGCCGAGAGTATCGCTACCCTACGATCAATACATTGACTACATGTGCCACAATGCCATTGAGTCTTCGATTTGAACCATGAGTGAGCACAAGAGCATGTGTAAGCTATCAAATCAGCGGCATCACACCTTTCTAAAATTGAAACAACTTCTGATTTTGATTTGAAAAGATATGGGTTATCGACAATGATGCTTCTATCAAGGACAAGAGAGAAAAGCCTAGATAGCAGTTCAAGCGTAATAGGGTGTGTCGTTCTTGACGCTCTTGCGCGAATCGCCTCATCTGCAACGGGAAGATTCATGCTCACAATACCATTCTCGAAGAATCTCACTCCCTGTGACTTCATTGATTCAGCAACAATCGCACCAATTGACGCGTAAAGAAACGACCTAGTCCTCTGCGAATACTCGCGGCTGATCTTTGCTGCTTTATTGATCCATACTGGTATTCGAACCATTCGAGCACTATACATTCCCTTGAGATGTTCAAACAACTCGCGCTGCCGCTTGTCCATGGTTGTAACTGATCGGTGGCTGACCAAGACCACATCTCCCCCTCCAGTCGCGGTTTCGACTGCACCCGCCAATGAATCCAGGCCACCGGAAAACATGATGACTCTCTCCACTCCAATAAAGGGCCAATCTTCCAAGTCAGCAAATTGAAGATATTCCTGTTTGCTTCGGTCAGTTGTTACCTTCGAAAACGTGAACGAATATGAATCGTCAGAGAGAAAGGCCAGCACTTTCGTCAAGAGTGACTTGACCTCTTCGCGATTCCAGAACTCGATATCTCTGATAGGGATACAAAAATTCAGATTCCTCTCCCATGATTCCACTGAGCCATCCTCATGCCAACCGGTCCCTCTTGCGGTAGCTGTATCAGCTGCGTACACATAAGAGGCTATCTCAAGAAGATCTGTAAGTCGGTCTGACAAATGTTTGAGCAGAATCTTTGAGACATCTTCAAAACGCACGTTTACGTTAGGGGAAGATCCAAGGGCATCTAACGTGACAATCTCCTTACGATCATATTGCTCCAGGATCAAAGGATCAGGTGACACGCCGCTGCACAAAAAAAGCCGAGCCGGATTCATCCCTCTCTCCTTTGGGCCTCAAGCTCAGAACGTAACTTTTTCATCGCCACAGCAACAAACCTAGCGCTATTCTCAAGGTCTATACCTTGCTCAAACTCAGTCTTGGAGAACCACTGACCGCAGAAATCGTGAACAATTCGAGCACTTTGTTGGCAATGAATATGTAAAGCCTGATTGAATGAAGACTGGGACGCAATTCCGTTAGACTGCTGGGCCGTAACTCTCGATAAATAGAAATTCAGGTACCTGGTCATGAAAGCACCAAAAAACATTTGACCTAACTCTGCGAACTTATTTTTGGTTCCCAATTGTCTGACGGCTTCGACTGTCTCGCCTTTTCCTTCGCCAAATAAAGTTATCACATCATCGCCAAGACTGGAAGTGACAGATTCACCGAGCGCACGCTGGCAAATCTCGCTCACATCGCTATGATGCCCCCTATCGCTCAAATAGTTATCTACTGAACTGTGAAGCTGAGATGTGAGATCGATAAGAGTATCAGTCTGGGAGAGTCGGATCCCGAATTTGGCAAGATGAGCTTGCCAATCGTCTCTTCTGCCCGTCAAGGCGAGTTGAGCGAGAAGGTAGAAGCTATACACCAGGCCAGTGTCTGACACTGCCTGCTCCAGACCTCGTTCAGACGCACGCAATGCCAAGCCTGCAATCTGGGCAACTTCATCCTTCGACAGACTCGCTGCACCAACGCTTGATTCAAACGATGATGTCATCTCCATTACGACATCTTTCCATTTGCGTGTCTTGGGAATCCTACCCAATCGTGTGTGTCCCATTAGTGCTCCATGTTGGGGTGTTACTAAACTAATTCAGTTACACGGGTTGTCGATCCAACAAAAGATTTTATGATTTTCATGCCGCCAACCTCTTCGCCAAATCAATCAGTTCTGTAATCTCACTTTCACCAAACAGCTTCTCCACCGCATTCGCCCCAAAATTTGTGAATGGCTCTTCGTACAAATCCGCTAACTCCAGCTTCCTCCTTTGTAGAAACACGCTCTGCATTACCCTCAGGAATCTCGATTGATCTGCGTTGTAATTGTGCTCAAGAATAAACGCATCGAATGCCTTTCGCACAACAGTCTCGTACGAGGGGAGCGCCTCAAGCCCCAACACGTGCTTAAGGAAATCCACTAAACTCCCAACACGCACTCCGAACGCCTTCAGCATATTCTCGTCGTCGAGGCTAATCTCGTCCGTTCCAAGTTGGGCTTCCAGCGTCTCCTCCAATTTTATCATATCCTCACCCTCAATCCGGATCTTGTTCTTAAGCTTCTTTATCGTCGGATGCTCGGCGGCGATCTTCTCTATCTTCGCTTCCACCAACTTCCGGTACTCCTCAATATACATTTTCTGCGAGTCTTTTCGTAACACAACCCACTTGCGCATCGCAATCACGTCGTCAAGCCCAAGCTCGAAGACGAGCGACGGATGCTCGCGTTTGAACTTCATCACCGGGGCAAGAGCTTCCTTCGCTTCGTCAATTGTAGCAAGCGCGCGCTTTGCCCAGAAATCGTTCGACATAATCTGGTCGATGTACTTCTGCCTCAATTGCACTTCGCCCAACGCCGTCGGGAGCAGGCTCACATCTTCCCGAATTGAGCTTATGTGAGAAGCGAGATCCTTGTGCAGGAGATGTGCAAGTCCGCAACGCTCCATTTTGCTTATGAAGAAGGCCTCAACGGGACGCACGTTGGGTACAAATCGAAGGAGCGGTGCAACTTTCATCCTCAAGAATTCAATGTTTTGCTCGGTGAGGTATTTCCAAAAGTCATCCTGCCACGCGTCACGCACTTCGTTGAATATTTTCTTTACAGAAAAAGATTTGAGCGGAATCCGCGCAATGTCCGCTCTGAGGTCGTGAATTACCCGCAACGCATCGGGCGAAATCTGGCTGCCGAGAAAGATGCGGAGCTTGTCCAAGCGCGTGTTGAAAATCGTCACCAGGACCGGGATCTGCGCGACTCCCCCCTCCTGAGTTGGCATCATGTTGAAATGCTCGAAATTCTCCCAGTAGTCGACAATCAGGAATTCTTCTTTGTTCTTGTTCGGCAGCCAGTCGTAGTGCCGACAAGCCTCCTGGTTCCTTGTGCCGCGGCCGATCATCTGCCAGAACTTGATCTGCGAATTGACCGGCTTCATAAAGGCGAGGTTGACCAGTTCGGGAATGTCCACGCCCGTATCGAGCATGTCCACAGAGATCGCAATGCGGGGGAGATTCTGCTTCTTGAAATCATCAAGAAGCGTCTTCGCGCGTTCCATTTTCGAGTCGATCACCTGAACGAGCTTCCCTTCATACTCGGGATACATTTCGTCGAAAGTTTCAGACAATCGCATCGCATGGTTGTGCGTGATGGCAAAAATAATCGATTTACCGGGAAGCTGGCCTGTGGAGTCTTTGTAACAAACATCCATGAACTCTTCCCACTGCCTGCGCAATGTGTCTCTGTTCGTTACCTTCCGTTCAAGGTCTGTCCCTTCGTAGTCGATATCGTCGGGATCGATCCCGCGGCTACGCAGGGTCTCTTTATCTTCTTCGCTGAGGTTCGCCCCTTTTACCCCATCTCTTTGAAACTTCGTCTGTGCTGCATAGACATTTTTGTCGACCAGATATTTCTCTTCCACCGCCTTATCAAACGGATAGAGAAATGTCGGTACTCTTCCCTCGCAGTCGAAGAACCTGAATGTATCCCGGTCGATGAACTCCGCCGGCGTCGCTGTGAGTCCGATGTGCACCGCATCGAAATACGCCAGCACGTCGGTAAATTTATTGTAAATCGAGCGATGGCATTCGTCGGTTATCACCAGATCGAAATCCGCCGGGGTGAATTTATCGTAACACATTTCGAGGGTCTGGAGTGTGGAAACGTAAAGCCGTGCGGTGGTGTCGATTGAATACGTTCGTATCCTCGTTCGCGCTTCGTGAGGAAGATGTACCTTGATGCCGTCGCTGAGCGCCTGGTCGACAAGAGCGTCCCTGTCGGCAAGAAAGAGAACCTTCTGCGCAGCGTGAGCCCGCAGAAAGACGTCGATCAGCGCCATGATCGTGCGCGTCTTGCCGGTCCCCGTCGCCATCACGAGGAGAGCTTTTCGCTTTTTCTTTTCAACTGCTTCGGAGATTCTGCGAACTGCTTCGACCTGGTAGCTCCGGTCGATGATCGTTTTATTCGGAAGGACTGAATTGAGCGGTTTCTTGTTTTGCTTTAAGAAAAGAAGGCGCTCGAGGTTTTCACGTGAGAAGAATCCGGCAACGTGACGTTCGGGTGCAGCGTCGCTCTCCCAGAAAAAGACATCCTCACCATTCGCCATGAATGCGAAAGGACGGAAGCTTTGCGTCTTCTCTATTGCCGTGACGTATTCAAGAACTTGTTTCTTCCCTTCCCGCGGGTCACGGCTTGTTCGCTTTGCTTCGACAACTGCTAGGACTTCGCCGTTTGTTCTATATAATGTGTAATCGGTGAACCCGCCTCCGCTCGAGCCGTCATACCCATCCACCGGAATCTCGAATTTGACCTGCGTACGGTCGGAGAGATTCCATCCGACTTTTTGCAGCTGGGGATCGATAAGACTGTATCTTGTTTGGGCTTCGGTAACTCGGTATGAATTTTTCGTTTTGAATTGCCCCGGGGAGTGGGTGTTCATAAGACCGCTTTTTCCACCTGAAATAATGCACAAATGTAGGAAATTGGAAGGTTGGTTGCAACCGCACGCATTGAAGTTCTGAGCACTTTATTCTCGACCTAATACTCTCAACCACAAATTCAAAAGGTTAATTAAATGCTCCAAATCATATTCTTTTGGTCAGAAACATGCAATAGCGTAAATCAGGTATTTTGTTGGAGGGGGAAACAGAGATTGCATGAAGTTGTTAGAAGGTCCTTAGGCCGGGAATAGAAACAATAAGAAAGCCCCTGTGTTTACAGAGGCTTTTGCATTCCTTATACTTTCGAATAACCAAAATGTTAGATGTTATTTTATTAGTAACATTTTTTTCGTCGATGTGAATTCCTCGCCATCGATGCCGATTGCATCAAGCCTGTAAAAGTAGACGCTGCTCGTGTAACTGCCCATGTTAAATGCAATGCTGTAGCTCCCCGCAACCTTTCGTCCAACATCACTCTCCAACACTCTTTGTCCAAGAACGTTGTAGATATCAATCTTAACGGCGGATACTTCCTTCAGGTTGAAACTTATCGTGGTTGAAGGATTGAATGGGTTCGGGTAGTTCTGGTCGAGGATGTACCCTAGTGGTGCACGAGAACTTCTGTTCATAATACTTGTTAGGGCGCTGTCGTATTCAATCACAACCATATCCCAATATTTCATCTGCGGCAGAGTGAAGGAAACTTTACTGCTGTCTTGCGTAAATGACAGATCGACCGCCGCCCCACCGTAGAAATCAGGGGATGCCATCCAGACT
>Ga0182027_10013404_pt1 | contig 11425 bp, 10 predicted proteins | sample 712E1DmetaG_FD_121300 | JGI IMG/M metagenome (GOLD analysis project Ga0182027, IMG submission 121300) | Permafrost microbial communities from Stordalen Mire, Sweden - 712E1D metaG (Illumina Assembly) | ecosystem: Environmental > Terrestrial > Soil > Wetlands > Permafrost | place: Sweden...
GGTTCCGCGGCCGCCTATGGAATCGACTTCACCCTGGGGATGAGGATACCGCAGGGCGTGGCAGGCGCCGATTTGTATGCTGCTCTGGTCAAGGTGCTGGCGGCATGTCCCGCGATCCGGGGAGTGCGGCTCCGAATGGATGCGGAGCTGGCTCGGGAGGCCATTCGCGCCATTCAGGAGACCGGCCGGCGCGTCACCATCGAGATTCCGGAAGACGCCCAGGCTACCGCCGCCATCGCGGCTGAGGCCGGGCTTCCGGTGCGATTCTCCGCTCCCTACCCCGGCCCGGCCCGGCCGGCCAAGACATCGCAGTTCTTCTGGGAACTGGCCGTGCCGCCGGGAGCAAGCGAAGTGGAGCTCGGCCGCCTGGTGACCAAACTGGCCGGCACGGGCGCCGGCGGTTTCGAGATCGACCTGCCGCGGGCCATGCTCGGGAAGATCGCGGATCCGGTCCCTGCCTGCTTGTCGCTCGGTAGGCTCGCGTATGACGTCACCGAGCCCAAGTGAGCCGCGCCTGGATTGACATCTCCCGCCCGCTGGCCTCCGGTATGGTGGTGTGGCCGGGCGACCCGCCGGTCCGGATCGAGCGCATCTCTAACATCGCCGACGGCGGGGTGGCGAACCTGTCGGCCATCTCCATGTGCCTGCATACGGGCACCCACGTGGACGCTCCGCTGCACTTTCTGGAGGGCGGGCCGAGCGTGGCCCAGATCCCGCCGGACGCGCTGGTGGGGCCGGCTCGGGTAATCGGCGTTCGCGACCGGAAGGCGATCCGCGCGCGCGAACTGGAGCCCTACCGGTTCCGCCGTGGCGAGCGGGTTCTCTTTAGGACTCGCGGCGCGCGACGGAGGTGGGCGACGCCGGAGTTCTGCGCCGACTACGTCTACCTGGCGCCGGACGCCGCGGCGCTCCTGGTCGAACGAGGCGTGCGGGCGGTTGGCATCGACTATCTCTCCATCGGGGCGCCTGGCGAAGAGGGGTACGAGGTGCATCGTGTGCTGCTCCGAGCCGGTATATGGATCGTCGAAGGACTTGACCTCTCCGCGGTAGCCCCGGGACGCTACGAGCTGATTTGCCTGCCGCTGAGGGTGCCCGGGGCGGACGGGGCTCCGGCCCGGGCCGTTTTAAGGGTGGATCCCTAACGGGGCTATTGCTATGCGACGGGGCTCTCCATTATGCTGAGAACAATCCGCAGCAGTAGAAAGGGGTAAGTTCATGCAAAACTTCTCGTCGACGCGCCCAGACGCACGTCGCATCCCGCAGGTTTTGGGCGGGCTCCTGGTGGCGCTGCTTTTGGCCTCACCTGTCTTTGGCCAGCAGGATTATGTCGGCCGCTTTGACGCGTTCGGCGGGTTCGCTTACCTGAACAGCCCGCACATCAAGCTGGCGGAAAAGGGCTTCCATTTTCAAGCCGGCGTGAGGGTGGTGCGGTGGCTGTCGCTGGGTTTCGACTATAGCCGCGTGACCGGAGATTTGACGCTTACTCCGAACCTGCTGGTTGACCCGCTGGCGGCCCAGCTCGCGGGCGAGATCGCCCAACTGAAGGGCGCTAACCTGCTGCCCGCCTCGTACGCCCTGTCGGTGCCTGCCAGTTCGACGACCCAGACCTTCGCCGTCGGCCCGCAGGTGTCCTATCGCCACTTCAAATATGTGACCCTGTTCATCAGGCCGGACGGGGGAGCCATTCACGAGGTCGCCACGCCGCACGCGCTCACCGGAGACCTGTTCGCCGCGGGAGTGGTGCAGCAACTCGCGCCTTCGGGCCAGAAGACGAACACTACCTGGTTCTACGGGTTCGGAGGCGGGGCGGACATCAACGTCACCAAGAACTTTGGCATCCGGGTGCAGGCCGACTTCGTGCACGACCACCTGTTCAGCGACATCCTGAAGGACTCGCGGAACACGGTTCGCTTCTCGATCGGCCCGGCGATTCAGTTCGGCGGCAACGTCAAGTAGGCCGCCCTACTGGCCCGGCTTGGGGGCCGCGCCTTCCTTGGCCAGGCGGATCTTGGCGCGGTCCAGCTTCTTCTGGATTTTGGCTACCTCGACGGGGTCGTTCTCGGCCTTGGCGCCCAGGCCGAACTCTCGTAGGGAGAACTCCCATTGCGAGATGGCGTCCTTGAGGTGGCCCTTCTGGAAGCACACGTCGCCCAGGTGATCGTGGACCGTTGCATCGCGGGAGACGTGGCTTAGAGCCTGGCGGAGCAGCGTCTCCGCCTCGTCCAGCTTGCCCATGCGGAAACTGACCCAGCCCAGGCTGTCCAGATACGCGCCGTTGTTCGGTTCGATTTCGAGCGCCTTCGAAATCAGCTTCTCCGCTTCCTCCAGCCGCACATTGCGGTCCGCCAGCATATACCCGAGGTAATTGAGGGCGCCGGCATCGTCGGGGGCGATCTCCAGGACCTTGCGGAACTGCGCTTCGGACTCGGAAGGCTTCTGCATCTTCTCGAACATCGCGCCGCGCAGGAAGTAGATGGTCCGTTTGTCGTCGTCCCCGTCGCTAAGCTTCTCGGCGGAATTGATCGCCGCCGCCTCTTCGTCAAATCGCCGGCCCTTGTCGTAGATCTGCGCCAGGGCGATGTAGGTGTCGCGGTCCGCCTTGCCGTCGACCATGGCCTTGACGGCGGCGGCCGCTTCGTCGGTCCTGCCCATATCGGCCAGCAACGACGCGCGAACCATCTTAACCGCGCGATCGTCGGGATACTTCTGGGTGGCGGAATCGGCCTCGGCCAAGGCGTTCTTGAAATCCTTGGACACGAGGTAGGTCTCGACCATCTCCGCGCTGGCGCGGGAGGCGGCGTCCGGATCGAGATGCGCGGCCTGGCGGAAGGCATCGAGCGATTCGGGATACTGCTCGTTGGCGCGATACAACTCGCCCAGCTCAAAGAGGAGCGCCGTCCGGCTCGCCAGTTCCCTCTCGCTGTAGCTCTTCTTGACGGTGGTATCGAGGATGCTCTTCAGTTGCGCGATGGCCTCGGGGATCTTGCCTTCGGCCCGCAGCAGTTTGACCTCGTTATAGCGGATCTCCAGGTTGTCGCCATCCAGTTGCCGGGCGCGTTCGCCGGCGGCACGCGCCCTGGCGAAATCGTGCTTCTGACGGTAGATCTGCGACAGCCGGAGTTGCAGGGCGGCATCGCCTGGCGAGCTCTCGGCAAGCTGGATGTACAGCTTCAAGGCCTCATCCACCTGGTCCGACATCAGCAGGTCTTCCGCCAGCGCGGTCTTCATGTCCGGATCTCGCGGCGCCATGGCCAGGGCACGCTGCAGGGTCTCGGCGGCGGACTTGTAGTCGTGGGCGCCTTCGTAGGCGCGCGCCAGTTCCCGCAGCACGGGCGGGCGAGGGTCCTTGTCGGTCAGCTTGCGCCAGATCTCGAGGGCGTTCTTCGAGTCGCCCAGGTCGGAGTACAACTGCGCCAGGCCGGAGAGGGCGAATTCGTTGTCGGCATCCAGTTCCAGGGCCTTCTTGTACGCCTTTTCGGAATTCACGGAATCCTGCGCCACCTTATAGAGCTTGCCCAGCATCAGCCAGGAGTCGGTGTCCCCGGCGTCCTTCGCCGTCACCTTCTGGTATTGCTCGATGGCCTTCTTGAGCATCTCTTCGTTGACGCGATTCTGCTGCTGGTCGCCGATGAGGCGGGTGTAGATGCGGCCCAGCATGCGGCGAGCGTCCAGGTTGTCCGGATCGTGCTGCAGCATGTCTTCGGCAGCGGTAACGGCATCGCGGAGGCGGCCCGATTGCATGTAGAGGTCGGTCAGCTCTTCGTTGACGTAGGCTGCGCCGGGGTCGGCTTCGAGCGCTGCCCGGTAGTGCTTGATGGCCTTGTCCACGTAGTCGCTACGATAGCCGTAGTTCGAGGCGAGGTCGGCGAACATGTGCCCCATGGAGAAGTTGTAGTAGGCTGCGGCCCGTTTGTCGGCCTCTCTCGCCGCCGGGTCCTGGCTCTGAGCCAGCGCGCTCCAGGGCAGCAGACACGCCAACCCTGAAAAAACGAGCATAGTCTTCAAGTTACGGATCATGGGGCAAAAACCTCGCATGGGGAGACGCCGACTCCCAGCTCTGTCTCTTTCAGAATAACACTGAACTTTCACTCTCCTTGTTTGACGACCGCGGGCGGGGTTCGGGTGCGGAAAACTCACTCCACGCGCAAGGCCGCGTTCGGATCGACCGAGGTGGCGCGGAGAACGGGAAGAGTCATCCCGCCCTCTGCACTAGATACGAGAGCAAGGTCTCCCGAGTTTGCAGAAAGTTTAGACGGGCGAACGGAGGTTCGGTAACGGACGCCACCGTGCCGAACCGCGCGCGTCAGCAAGCGGACTAGGGCTACGGCTGCCGCGTGGGCGCAAACTCCGGCAGCACGGTGAAATCCGTGACCTGCCAGGAGCCCGCGACGAAGCGCAGGGCGGCGGTGCCCGGCATTTCCGCGCTGGGCTGGAGGATCTGGCCCGCAAACGCGTTGAAGCGCCAGCGGTAGGTGAACTGGACTGTCGAAAGGTCGCCGTCGGAGGAGGTGATGGATTTGATCGACACCAGTTCCCGCACCGCGGCCGGGACGCGCCATTGGTCGTAGGTATTGGTGTTGAGCGTGGCCCCGGCCCGCAGCGCGTCGCCGCTCAAACCGCCGGCGCACTTGACCGCCGCGTGGCCCCCGCTTTCCCGCTCGTAGTCGTCCTCATCGTGCACTTCGAGCCAGCCCACCTTGGCGAGGGCTCTCCAGTTCGCATCGTCCTGGAGCTTGGTTTTGCAGTCCGAGGGCGCGTCCTGGCGGCCCACCCCGATCAGGCCCGGCTCGCGAAAGCGGGCGGCGTCGCGGATGACGCGCGCCGCGGCCTCTTGCGTCAGGGGCGGCCTCGAGCAGCCGGCCAGGGTGAGAACGGCCATGAGCAGGACCGCGCGGATCACGTGGCCTCTCGATGAATCGCGTCGAGGACGCCATTGACGAAAGCCACCGATTCGTCACCGGAGAACCGGCGGGCCAGCTCAATGGCCTCGTTGATGACCACTGGCGCGGGCGAGAGGCCCGTCGTCATCTCGTAGATGGCCAGCCGCAGGACGTTGCGGTCCACCACCGCCATGCGCTCCATCCGCCAGTGCTCGGAGCGCTGGACGATGCGGCGGTCGATTTCCTCGGTACGCTCGACGGTGCCGCGGACCAGCTCTTCCATGAACGGGTCGGGCTCCGGCCGGGCGTCGTTCTCCTCGGAGTGCAGGCCGTCATAGTAGGAGGCGATGGCGGTATCGACGGGCTGGTGGCTCATGTCCAATTGAAACAGGATCTGGAGCGCGCGTTCGCGGGAACTGTGGCGGGATGGCATGCGGGTTCAGGCGTCCGCGCGAAGGCGGCGCATGAGATTGCCCATCTCGACGGCGGACATGGCGGCGTCGAACCCCTTGTTGCCGCCCTTGGCGCCGGCGCGGTCGACGGCCTGGTCGAGCGTGTCCGTGGTCAGCACCCCGAAGCTGATGGGGACGCCGGTCTCCAGGCTGGCCTGGGCCAGACCTTTGGCGGCTTCCGAAGCGATGTATTCGTGGTGCGGGGTGTCGCCGCGGATCACGGCGCTGAGGCAGATCACGGCGTCGTGCCGCTTCTGGCGGGCCAGCTCGCGGGCCACCAGCGGCAGCTCCCAGGAGCCGGGGACCTTGACGATTTCGAGCGGCTCGTTGCCGCCGGTGCGGGTGAGCGCGTCGAGCGCCCCAGCCAGCAGCCGGTCCGTGATGATGCCGTTGAACCTGCTCACTACGATCGCAAACTTGAGGCCAGCCGCGTTCAGGTGGCCCTCGATGATGGAATTCTGCATTTCTACTTTCCTTTGAAAAGGGGCTTGCGCTTTTCGAGAAACGCGCGCGTGCCCTCGGCGGCGTCTTCGGTGGCCGCCACGGTTCCAAAAACGGCGGCTTCGAATCGTAGGCCCTGATCGAGCCCGGCGTTCAAGCCGGTATCCACGGCCTCCAGGATACTTGCAACCGCGAGCGGAGCGTTTTCGAAGATCCTGCGCAGCAGCGCTCGCGAAAAATCCAGCAACTCCGTTTGTAGCACGACGTGGCTGACCAGGCCCATGCGCTCGGCTTCGGCAGCGTCGATCAAACCCCCGGTGAGCAGCATTTCGAGGGCGCGCCCACGCCCCACCAGGCGCGGAAGGCGCTGGGTTCCACCGTAACCCGGCATGATGCCGAGCTTGATCTCGGGCAGCGCCAGCTTCGCATTCCCCGAAGCCACTCGCACCGTGCAGCACAGAGCCAGCTCCAGACCGCCGCCCAGGGCATACCCGTTGATGGCGGCGACGGAGGGCTTAGGCATCCGCTCCAGCCTTCCGAAAACCGCCTGTCCCCGGAGACACATCTCGCGTGCCGCCATCGCCCGGCCCACGGGCAGCTCCGCGATATCGGCGCCCGCCACGAAGGCCTTGTCGCTCGCCCCGGTAAGGATCAACCCGCGCACCGCAGGGTCGGCTTCGACGCGGCGAAAGGCGTCGTCCAGCTCTCCCATAACGGCCGCGTTGAGCGCGTTGAGCTTCTCCGGCCGGTTGACCGTGATCAGCGCGATGCCGTCCTCAGCGGCCTCAAAAGCAATGAGGTTATAAGACATATGGGATACTGGGTGTTCCAGAGCATCATCATACCTCATGGACCCGCGATCAATCCGGAATTTCTCTATCATCGCCCACATCGACCACGGGAAGTCTACGCTGGCGGACCGTCTGCTCGAGATTACCGGGGCGCTCTCCCAGCGTGAAATGATGGCGCAGGTCCTGGACACGATGGACCTCGAACGCGAGCGCGGCATCACCATCAAGGCCCACGCCGTGCGGCTCAACTACCGCGCCTCGGACGGCGAGATGTACCAGTTGAACCTGATCGACACCCCGGGGCACGTCGATTTCAGCTACGAAGTTTCGCGCAGCCTTCAGGCCTGCGAGGGCGCGCTGCTGGTGATCGACGCCTCGCAGGGCGTGGAAGCCCAGACGCTGGCCAACACCTACCTGGCCCTGCACCACAACCTGGAGTTGATCCCGGTGATCAACAAGATCGACCTGCCGGTGGCCGAGCCCGAGCGCATCAAGGAGCAGATCGAGCAACTCATCGGCCTGGATGCCACGGGGGCGCTATTGGTAAGCGCGAAGACTGGGCTGGGCGTTCCGGAGGTCCTCGAGGCCATCGTCCACTTGGTGCCGCCGCCCACCGGAGATCCGAATGCCCCGCTGCGGGCGCTCATCTTCGACTCCTGGTTCGACCCGTACCGCGGTGTGATCACGCTGCTGCGCGTCATCGACGGCCGGCTGAAGATGAAGCAGAAGATTCGGCTGTGGTCCAACGGCGAGGTCTTCGAGGTGGAGGGACTGGGGTACCAATCGCCCAAGCCGATTCCCTGCGACGAGCTCTCGGCGGGCGAGGTCGGCTACATGTTCGCGAACATGAAGCGGGTCCTCGATGCCAAGATCGGCGACACGGTGACCGACGATCTCGTGCCGGCCTCCGAGCCGCTCCCGGGCTTTCAGGAAGTGAAGCCGATGGTCTTCGCCGGACTCTACCCGGTGGAATCGCACGAGCACGGCGTGCTGCGCGACGCGCTCGAGAAGCTACAACTGAACGACAGCTCGCTGGGCTTTGAGCCGGAGCACTCCCAGGCGCTGGGGTTCGGCTTCCGCTGCGGATTCCTGGGCCTGCTGCACATGGATATCGTGCAGGAGCGCCTCGAGCGCGAGTTCCATATCGACCTGATCACCACGGCCCCCGCGGTGCGCTACCGTGTGCTGACGCGCGCCGGCGAGCTGATCGAGGTCGATAACCCGGCCAAGTGGCCCGATCCGGCCGAAATCGAGCAGGTGGAAGAGCCCATTATCGAGGCCACGGTAATCACGCGCGAAGAATCGATCGGCGAGATCCTGAAGCTGCTCGAAGAAAAGCGCGGCGAGCAGCGCAAGTTCGACTACATCGGCACGGGGCGCGTGCTGCTGGTCTATTCCCTGCCCCTCAACGAGATCGTGCTCGATTTCTACGACCGCCTGAAGACCGTGTCGCGCGGCTACGCTTCGCTCGATTACCACCTGGCCGGTTACCGCATCTCGCCCATGGTGAAGCTGGACGTGCTGGTGGCGGGCGAGCCGGTAGACGCGCTCTCGATCATCATCCACAAAGACAACGCCTACGAGCGCGGCAAGGCCCTGATCTCGCGGCTTCGCAAGCTGATCCCGCGGCAGATGTTCGAGGTGGCGTTGCAGGCCGCCATCGGCAACCGCATCATCTCGCGGGAGACCATCGCGCCGTTACGCAAGAACGTGCTGGCCAAGTGCTACGGCGGCGACATTTCGCGCAAGCGCAAGCTGCTCGAGAAACAGAAGGAAGGCAAGAAGCGCATGAAGCGCGTGGGCCGCGTCGAGATTCCGCAGGAAGCCTTCCTGGCCGTCCTCAAGGTGAGCGACGACGAGGACTAGTGGGACTCGACGGCCAGCCGTACAGAGCGTTCTCTTCAGGGTTTGACGAGATTACCACCTCCCCGTCCACCCTCCCCTTCACTTGCCGGGCGAGTGGAACGGAGGGATTCCCCGGATACTGGTTGCCATCGAACGGAAGCGCGGCCTCGTAGCCGGGCTGAACACCGCCTCCTTGCACCCAGACCCCTATGTCGTGCCAGCCCTTCGTCTTGCTGGCCAAAATGCGGATGGGGAGGCGGGTAATCGGTGTCCTCCCGATCACTCTGTAGGAAGAAGCGTCGCCGGTAAGCACGAACAAGGTGCATCCTCCGCTCCCGCACCAATTGGCGCCCGAAACGTACACGATTACCTGTTGCGTTGCCTCGTCATGAAGCCTGACGACGGCAAACGAGTATCGTGTGGTATTGTCGTCACCGAGATCTCGGCTGGTCAGGTAACTCCGAAGGAAACTCTTGAGCGAGTCTTCCAGCATCGAAGGAGGCTTGCTTTGCGGTCGGGCGGCAGGGTGAATGGCGCAGACAGCGCTGATGGCGAGGAGACTGAAATGTAACCTCACAATCGGCCACTCTAGCACGGACCGGCTGGGCTAGTGCCGCGCCCGCCGCTCGGGTACCGCGAAGAATACCGCCAGCGCGAAGCAGAGGCCGACACTCGCCGCCACGTTCACGAACGCCATCAGTTAGCTCCGCTCCCCTTCCCTCGGTGGCGTTCGGCGAGCAGCACTCTCACGGCAGCACCTCCTCGCCCACGGACTGGCTCAGTTGGTTCAGCGCGGACAGGTAGCTGGCGATCAGGGTCTGGTAGGCGAGTAAGGTATCGCGGTAGGATTTCTGCGCGTCGAGGAAGTCCAGCAGCGACGCGCCTCCCCGCGAGTAAGCGAAAGACACCGTCTCGCGCACATCGGCGGCCTCCTTGATGTAGTGGTCGCGATACGGCACGACCAGCTCCTGCACGCTGAGGACGGTGGCGTAAGCCGAATCGACGTCGCGCAGGATGCCGACCTCCACGGCCAGGCGGTTGCGCTCGGCGCGCGTCATCTCGATTTGGGTCTTCTCCTTCTCGCCCTGGTTGCGGTCGAAGATGCGCAGCGGAATGCTCGCGCCAAAGCCGACGGTGTTGAACTGCTGTTGGCGCTGATACTCGAGGTACAGCGTGGGATCGGTCGAGCCATTGGCCCGGGCGAGCTGATGGTCGCTCTGGGCCTTGGTGACCGCCGTCGTGGCGGACTTCAGATCCGGCCGCGCGGCGAGCGAGGCCCGGCGCGCCTCATCGAGCGTCATACTCAGCGGGCGATAAGCGTATTCGCCGGCGACGTCGAAGGTGTCCACCGCCTGCCGCTCGTTCATCAGGGCCAGCAGCGCGATCTTCGCGGTGCGCAGGTTCACCTTGGCGTTCACCGCGTCGCTCTCAAACTGGGCGCGCTGCAATTCCAGGCGTGTCATGTCCACGCCGGCGATGTCGCCGGCCCGGTAACGCTCCCGGTTCAGCTCCAGGACTTTGTCGTAGTTCGCCAGGTTCTGGCCAGCCAGTTCCACCCACGCCTTGGCCTGCAGCGTGCGCACAAAAGCGTCGCGCAGGCTGAAAAGAAGTTGCCGCACCGTATCCTGCTGATCGGTCGCGGCGATGGCGGTCGCGAAGCGCGCGCCTGCGACCCGCAGTGCGCGCTTATGACGCCGCTCGATGAGTTGCGTGATGCTCTGCGTCAACTGCGATCCGCCGTTGTTGGCGCTGAACTCATCGTCGATGGACGAGAAGTCGGGGTTCGGCCGCAGCCCCGCGGTCACCTCGTCGGCCCGCGCCTCGTTGATGAGCAGTTCCTGGGCGAGCAGATTGGGGTTGTTCTTCTGAAAGCGGTCGCGAACCTGTTCCCACGTGAGCGGCCCTTGCGCCAGAAGAGCGCATGAAGGTAGCCCGAGGAACAGGAGGGCGAGCCGGCGTACACGCTGGCGTCTCATCCTTGCCTCCTATGCCTGATGCCTTACAAATCGTCTGAATCAATACGCTGGCGGGGGAGCGCGGCCGGAGGCGACGGTGAGCCAGCGTTCGGACGCGCGTGCGCCGGGACATGCAATCAACGCCATGAGAAGCAGGGTGAGCAGCAGGCCGCATTGGGCGGGAATGCGGAGCGTCTGCAAGCTCTCGAAGAACCGCTCCAGGTGGACGGCGGACTTATCGCCGCCAGGGTCCGGCGGAAGCGGATTCCCCATCTCGCCACGCGTGCCGGGCGGAGACGGAAGCGCCGCCAGGGTCATCAGGTCGTCGCTTTCGGAAACGCAGGGGAACAGGAAGACGATAGCGAAGAGCACGGCGAGCAGGCGCCTCGCCCGCGCCTTAGGGCCGCTGTGAGCGCGCCGGGGCTCGCCCCAGGCCAGCGCGCCGAGGGCGCACAAACCCGTCGCCAGCCATAGCGCATTCAGAATCGCCTCGAAAGACACAGCCCTACTGTTGAGGCTAACACAGGGGCGCGGCGATCACCGCAGGACCATCACCCGCGGGCGGTGCGCCGAAACCGCGCGGCCCCGAGCAGAAGCAGACCCAATGCCGACACCGCCAGAGACGCCGGCTCGGGAGTTTCCGACTGCTCCTCAGTCACGGTGACATCATCCAGGCCAAACCAGTCCGGGTAGTTATAAGTCGTGAACATGAGGACCGTCGAGTCCCCGCCCGCGACCAGCCCCGTGAAGGTGAACTTCGTCCAGCCGGACTTATCCGGGTCGGTCGCCGAAGCGAAATTCGTGCCATTCCAGGAAAAGGCGTAGTTGGCTGGAGAGGTACCGCTGTTGGCAGGGTCCACTTCAAACCAGTAGGACACCGTGTAGCTCGCCCCGGCTACGGTCGTGATGGCTTGGCTGATGCCTCCCGTAGCGCCAGTCTGGCCGAAAAACGCCGAGTAGCTGCCGTCATACGGCGTGCAGGCGGTCATAGCCGCGCTGGCGCCGTTTGGACATTGCAACCCGCTGACGCCGGTGAAGGACAGATCCCCGAAGGTCGTCCA
>Ga0182027_10013406_pt1 | contig 11425 bp, 7 predicted proteins | sample 712E1DmetaG_FD_121300 | JGI IMG/M metagenome (GOLD analysis project Ga0182027, IMG submission 121300) | Permafrost microbial communities from Stordalen Mire, Sweden - 712E1D metaG (Illumina Assembly) | ecosystem: Environmental > Terrestrial > Soil > Wetlands > Permafrost | place: Sweden...
CGGCCAGATCCTCTTCGTTAAGATTCCAGGTGCGCTTGCGTTTTTGTTCGTGGGCGTTGGCACGGCGCAGCGCGGCCAGATGACGAAAACGTGCAAAAGTCGCCTGAGTGCTCGAAGGCGGATCGAGCCGGTGACCGGTAATCGCGAGGCCCAACATGCGCGCGTTGTAGCGCCACGCTTGGCCGCCGTAGCCGCCGGCCAAGACGACAGCCAAGGGATGTTTCTTGCGGTTGCCGCGGGCGAGCTCCATGATGAGACGATCCCGGGCAAACAGGCCGTCGCTGCTGATCTTCCAGTTGCCGATGCGATCATCGGCGGCGCAATCGACACCCGCGACATAGATCACCAGCTCCGGCTGCCATTTGTTAAATAGCGGCACGAGGTTCTTGCGCAGCACAGAAAGGTAGTCCTGGTCTTGGACGTCGGGTCCGAGCTCGATGCAGGTGCTTTCGATCGCGGGCGATACGTCCCAGGTTTCGTTGTGCACCGAAAAGGTGTGGACCGTGGGATCCTCACAAAAGGCGATACGGGTGCCGTCGCCATCGTGGAGATCGCAGTCGATGACGAGAATGCGACCGGAAAAACCCTCGCCGCGGATGGTCCGGATCGCGACCGCCAGATCGTTGAACACGCAGAAGCCCGCGCCCCTGGCCGGCCGGGCGTGATGGAATCCACCGCCCAGATTGACGCCGATCCGGCCTTCGCCAAGAGCGATACGTACGGCCTCGATCGTGCCGCCGACCATCAGGCGCTGGAGCTGCAGCACTCTCTCGTGGTCCTCGGCACCGACGTCGATGCCGAGGATCGAGGTCAGCGTTCCCGATTCGTGCAGCGACTCGAGATAAGCGTCCGAGTGCACCAGCGCGAGCGTGCGCAGGGAAGCGACCTCGGGCGTAACGATATCGGCGCCGTGCGCCAGGCCCTCACGAGCCAGAAACGACAGGATCTGATCGGCCCGGTGCGCATCCAAGGGCAAACCCGTGATGCTCGTGCGGTAGCTGGAGTCGTAGACGAGCTTGGCGCGAGAATCCCGGACCAGGCGCAGGGCCAACCGGGCTCGCCGGCGCACCACGCGCGTCCACTCGCTTGTGACCATGGGCGCGTAAAGCCTCTAGGGCATGCCTAGTTTTTTGTAACGCGGGTCGGCCCGGAGCTGCTCGAGCTTCGGGTCGTCGGCAATTTCGGAAAATGGCACGGTGGCATCTTCGCTGTGCGCCAGAGTCAGACTCTCCATGGCCTTGTCGATCTGGCCGCCGTGTCCGTAGGCCCGCGCCAAATTGAGGTGGGCGTACGCCCGATCACGCATGCGCGTGGCAAATTCCGCCTGCAGCAGGGCCTTTTCCGAGATCGCGATCGCGAGATCGTCTTTGCCCTGAAGCAGATACACGTAGCCGAGGCGCGTGTAGATGCGCGCTTCTTTGGGGTGCATTTCGAGCGCGTGCATCAGCGTGTCTTCGGCACCGATGAGCTTGTTGGCATCAATGTAACGGCTCGCGAGCTGCACCAGAAGGCTCGGCGAGCGCGGCAACATGTCCACCGCTTTGATCGTGTCGGCAATCGCGCCGATATGATCCCCGAGCTTACTCTTGGTGTAGCCCCGTTGGGCCAGGGTCCAAGGTTGCTTGGGTGCGAGCTGCAGATAGGCTTCGAAAACGGCCAGCGCTTCCTTGTGGCGACCGAGCTTGTTGTACAGCTCTCCCAGATAGCCCCGAGCGTGCAGGAAGCCCGGATAGCGCGTGAGGGCGTCCGCATACTTGGCCAAGGCGTCTTCGGCTCGGCCCTGGTGCACATCGGCAAACGCGCCAGCCAGGACCGCGAAAGGGTTGAAGTCTTTGCTCGCGGCCTTGGCCTTGGCGAACGCTGCTACACATTGCGCTCGGTCGTCCAACAGAGCGTTTGCAAACGCCAACACCGCCCAGGCGTCGCCATAGCCGGGATCGAGTGCGACCGCATGCTGGGCATGGCTCCTCGCCTGCTGCACGGCGGTGAGCGGAAGACCGGCGGGCGCGGACGGATCGGCCGAGGCAGGCGCAAGCGACTGCCAGGCCAGGGTCTGATGCGCCAGGGCATCTTCGCGCCAGGCCCAAAGCACTTTCGTGCCGAACGCGCCGGGACGAACGTCGAGCTTCTGTGGAGCTATGGCATCGGCGAGGATTTTGGCCAGTTGGGCTTCGATGTCGACCAGCGTTTCCAGATCGCCGCCCACGGTTTGCGTCACTTTGGCCTTGCCCGAGGCGAGATCAATGACTTTGACGAGGAACTGGATATCAGGCCACTGGGCCGAGTAGGTGCCCACGACCACCAGATCTGCGCCCAGCTGGTGGCCGAGGCGGATAGCATTTTCCGGATCGCTGACACTGGCAGGCTCGATGTTGTCGTCACGCAGGGCGGCCTCCACCTGACGCAGCGTGGTCCCGTTGAGCTTGGGATGGCCGAGAACGCGAGTACTGAGCGCCTGGGCGACAGCGGGACCGATCCATTCGTACTCGCTGGTAGCGGTGGTCGTAAACGGGGCGACTGCAATCGTCATGCGCTCGGCCGGCTCGGCCGCTGACAGCAGGGAGACTATAAATAGGCCAAGGTGCAGCATGTTGGTCTTTCTAGGGCAACTGCAAGCGTGTCGCAAGTTGCGACGGTGGTCGTTGCCCGTTCGTTTCGCGCGCCTGGCCGTCGACGGCGCGATTCTTGCTTGGCAAGACAGGTGCGCGGCTCACGTCCGCGCGAGTCGAGGAGGAACCATGCTGGCGCGTGCGAGCTCGGGGGCGATTATCGGCGTGGAGGCCCATCCTGTAATCGTCGAGGCCCATCGGGGCAAAGGACTGCCCGGCATGACCCTGGTGGGTCTGGCCCGTGGCGCCGTTTGCGAGTCTACTGTACGCGTCCGATCCGCGATTCTGGCGACCGGCATTCAGCTGGGCACCCAGCGCATGGTCGTCAACCTCTTGCCCGCCGAGCTACCCAAAGACGCCAGCGCTCTGGATCTGGCCGTGGCTGCGGCGCTCTTGGCCGCCTGCGAGGCATTGCCGTGCGAGACGCTCGCTGGAAGGCTCTTTTTCGGTGAGCTGAGCCTTGGCGGCCTGATCGAGCGCGTGCGAGGCGCAGTCTTGGCGGCCGATCTGGCTCGACGAGCCGGCAACCTCGAGCTCATCGTGCCGCGGGACAATGCAACCGAGGCCGCTGTCATTCCCGGTGTGCGCGTGATCGGGGTGAATACTCTGGCAGAGATGATCGACCATCTGCGCGGCAAAACGGTGCGCGAGCGGGCCAAGGCCCCGGTTGGCTCTCCACCGGCCGCTGGCGGCTGCTTCTCGGACGTGCGTGGCCAGGAAAACGCCAAGCGGGCCCTTTGTATTGCCGCCGCGGGCGGCCACAACGTCCTGATAGTCGGCCCTCCCGGCAGCGGCAAGACCATGCTCGCCAGGCGTCTGCCGAGCATATTGCCCGACCTGACTGCCGACGAGAGCATCGAAGTCGCCCGCATTCACTCCGCGGCCGGCCTCGATATCGGCTCGGGGCTTTTGCGCACGCGGCCATTTCGCGCGCCACATCACACGGCGAGCGAGCCCGCTCTGTGCGGCGGCGGTCCCACCCCCAAGCCGGGTGAAGTCACGCTCGCCCATCGGGGGGTGCTCTTTTTGGACGAGCTGCCCGAGTTCTCTCGGCGGGCGCTCGAATCCCTGCGCGAGCCATTAGAGGAAGGCTACATCCACGTGGCCCGGGCCACGATGTCCCTGGTGTTCCCTGCCGATGTCATGCTGGTTGGCGCGATGAACCCCTGCCCCTGCGGCAACTTTCGCGATGCGCAAGCCTCGGGACCGGCAGGGGCCGGTCCCTCAGTGGAGAGCACCTGTCTGTGCAGCATGGACGAGGTCATCCGCTACCGGGCGCGATTGTCGGGACCGTTGCTCGACCGCATCGATCTGCACGTGCGGGTCGAGGCCGTACCATATCGAGACTATGCGCTGTCTGGCTCCGGAGTCACCAGCAACTTCATCCGCCAGAGTGTCGACGAGGCGCGTGCGCGACAATCGGCACGCCTGGGTGTCGGCCGATGCAACGCGAGGATGAACGAGGCCGAGTTGCGAAGATTCGTCGTGCCCGACAAGGACGTGCTGGCCCTGATCGAGCGCGCCATCGATCGTCACGGGCTCTCCACGCGGGCGGTCGGCCGCGCCCTCAAAGTGGCCCGCACGATTGCCGACTTGGATCAGTGCGCCGCCGTCGGAGCTACACAGGTGCGCGAGGCACTTGGCTTTCGCGTGCTCGACCAGGACGCGGCCCTTGTAAAACCTTGCTGACACCTATGTGCCCGGAAAGGCTTTTAGTTTACCGCGCGCACGGCACGGGCTTGCAGGCCTTTTTCGCCTTGCACGATTTCAAATTCGACTTTTTGCCCCTCGGCGAGTGACCGAAAACCGTCGGAGGTGATGGCCGAGAAATGCACAAACACATCCTCGCTGCCGTCTTCAGGCGTGATAAAACCGAAACCCTTGCTGTCGTTGAACCACTTGACGGTTCCCCTCTTCTCGTTACCGGTGTTGTCCATCATTAGTACTTCCTCGTTGCTGCTCCCGCAGCTTTGTCGGCCGTCGGTGCGGCCAAGTTAAAACGCGTGCTGCAATCGGGAGTGACCTTGCATAAAATACCCCCGCAGTATGTGGTCCACAAACCCCTTAATTTATCTGACAGCACGAGCTGGCTATTTACTGCATTTTTCGCCAATTTGGCAAGCGTGAATTGGGGCGCCTTGTTTCCCCATTGCCCTGAAACCCGTGACCTGTTATGGCGTCAATTTCTGAGATGGAGGCATCTCGACACTAATCTCGTGATCATTGGAGCGAAAGGCAAAACGATGAAGAGCACTGTGACTTATCTGGCCGCATTGTCCATTTGCGGCATGACCTTGGTTGCTTGCCGCGGGGGCGCCGCGGACAACAGCCCCACGCGTAAAGAGCGCATCGTAGAAAACCTCAAGGGCAAATACCGTCAGCTCGCCGATTTCAATCCGTCGTTGGGCGAGATCAAGCGCATTGCCGGCGGCATTGATGAAGTCGAGATGACCCTGACCACGCCGCGTGGCGAGCAGAAGCAGCTCATGTTGGTCACGGCCGACAACAAGCTGTTGTACATGGTCATGGATAAGCCGGTCGACATCTCGAAGAGCGTCGTCGAGCTCAAGGCGGCACAGTCCAAAGAGCAGGATCAGCGCAAGACCGATCTGGCCCAGGCGATCAAGGACATGCCGACGCGCGGCCCACAAGATGCGCCCGTGACCATCGTTGAGTTCTCCGACTTCCAGTGCCCCTACTGCAAGAAGGGGTTCGACACGATGGAAGAAGTCGTCAAGAAATATCCCAAAGAGGTCAAGGTCATCTTCATGCATTACCCGCTGCCGTTTCACCCCTGGGCCAAGCCGGCCGCCATCGCCGCCGTCTGCGCCGCGCAGCAAAAACCGGACACCTTCTGGCTCATGCATGACAGCTTCTTCAAGAAGCAGCAGGAGATCACTCCCGACAACGTCTTGACCAAGGCGGAAGGCTTTCTCACAGGTGCGGGCGTGGACATGACCAAGTGGACCAATTGCGTCAAGAAGCAGGACTCGGCCGAATACAAGGCGGCGGCGCAGGTCGTCGATAACACCATGGCGGCAGGCACCAAGCTCGGCGTTGAAGGCACCCCCGCGTTCTTTGTCAACGGTGAGTTCCTAAACGGCGCTCTGCCCGCGACCGAATTCGATCGCGTTATTCAGGCGGCTTTGAAGCCGAAGGGCTAGTTCCCAACTCACTTTCGCGCCTTTTCAGGATTCGAGGCGGTCGACCCTGTTCGGCCGCCTCGTTTTTTTTATCCAGTGCCTTCACTTCTCGCCCACATTTGGCCCCACCTGGCCGGCGCGGCGGGCGTCGTGCTTGCGATCCTCGCCTCCGCCCACGCCGTTTTGTACAAGCGCGACGTGCGTGCCGCGGCGAGCTGGGTAGGCGTAATCCTCCTGGTGCCTTTTGTCGGCGTCGTGCTCTACGTTCTGCTCGGCGTCAATCGCATCAAGCGCCGCGCGGTGGCTCTCCAGCGGCAATTGGCATTTCCCGCCGGAGCTCACCCGCTGCCCGTCGAGGCTCTCGAGCATGCCCTCGGGCTCGAAGGAGCCCATCTCGTCTCGATCGCGCAGTTGATGAATCGGATCGTGCGCATGCGCCTGGTCGAGGGCAACCGCATCGTGCCTCTGGTCAACGGGGAAGCGGCCTACCCCGCGATGCTCGAAGCCATCGAGCACGCGGAGCAATCGGTTGCCCTTGCGACCTATATCTTCGATCACGACAGCGCCGGCGCGCGTTTCGTTGATGCGCTAGCCCAGGCGAAATCCCGCGGCGTCGACGTCCGGGTGCTGGTCGACGCCGTGGGCGCCCGCTACTCGGGGCTGTCTTCGATTCCGCACGTCCTTACGGCGCGCGGCATAACTGTCGCCCGATTCCTGCCGACGATGTTGCCGTGGCGCATGCCATACGCGAACTTGCGCAACCACCGCAAAATCCTCGTGGTGGATGGCCGGGTAGGATTTACCGGAGGCATGAACATTCGCGCCTCGCACCTGGTGGCCGACCGGCCCCCTTATCCCACCCAGGACGTCCACTTTCGCGTCGCCGGCCCGGTCGTCAATCAATTGCAGCAGATTTTTACAGAGGACTGGGCGTTTACGACCCGGGAGAGCTTGTCCGGACCCAAATGGTTTCCGGAGATCGCCACGGCGGGAGAGACGATTGCCCGAGGCATCGCCGACGGGCCCGACGAAGACTACGACAAGCTGCGTTGGGCGTATCTGGGGGCACTCGCCAGTGCGCGCAACTGTGTGCAGATCGTAACTCCCTATTTTTTGCCCGACAACGCGCTGATCATGTCTCTGGCGGGCGCGGCCCTGCGCGGCGTGCGCGTCGACATCGTGCTGCCCGCCGTCAACAACCTGGCCCTCGTGCAGTGGGCCTCGATGGCACAGTTGTGGCAGCTGTTGGAGCACGGCTGCTGTGTGTGGCTTTCGCCGCCGCCTTTCGATCATTCCAAGCTCATGGTCGTCGACAACGCCTGGACTTTTGTGGGCTCGGGCAACTGGGATCCGCGCAGTCTGCGCTTCAATTTCGAGTTCAATATCGAATGTTATGACTCGGTGTTTGCGTCTCAGGTATCGGCGATCGTCGATGCAAAGATGAGCCAGGCACGCGCCCTGACCCTGCGTGAAGTCGATCATCGCTCGATGCTGACCCGGCTGCGCGACGGCATGGCGCGGCTGCTCATGCCCTACCTGTGATGGCCCACGGGTGCGCTTCGGGGAGATCTAGTCTGGGCTGGCGACGCGTGCTAGATCAGACAGAATCGTCGTTGCCCGTAAAGGAGCGGTGCCATGAGTGAATTCTACGCCGATCTGCGCGACATTCGGTTCGTCCTGTTCGAACAGAACGATTTTGCCCGCCTGTGCGGCTTGCCCAAATTTGCGGACGTCGATCGCGAGACCGTCACCGCCATTCTCGATGAAGCGTACAAATTTGCGCGCGATCAGATGGCGCCGATCAACGCCGCGGTCGACCAGGAGGGGATGCACTTCGATCCGCAGACCGGCCGCGTGGAAGCTCCCAAGGCCCTGGTGGAGACCTACAAGATGTTTGCCGAGGCCGGCTGGGTCGCGATCCACCGCAGCGCCGACTCCGGCGGCCAGGGTATGCCGTCGAGCGTCTACCTGGCTTCGCACGAGCTCTTTTTCGGCAGCTGCCTGGCCCTTTCCTTGACGACCATCCTGAACGGCGGCACGGGCCACCTCATCCAAACGTTCGGCGCCGCCGAGCTCAAGAGACTGTTCGTAGACAAGATTTACTCGGGCAAGTGGTCGGGCACGATGTGCCTGACCGAGTCCCAGGCGGGCAGCGATGTCGGCGCCCTGCGCACCAAGGCCGTGCGCAAGGGGGACCGCTATCTGATTTCCGGAGAAAAGATCTTCATCTCGGCCGGCGAGCACAACCTGTGCGAAAACATCGTGCACGCGGTGTTGGCCCGCATCGAAGGCGCCCCGGCGGGCACCAAGGGCGTCTCTCTGTTCGTGGTCCCCAAGCGCAGGGTGAACGCCGATGGGTCCCTGGGTGCGATGAACGACGTCAAGTGCTCGGGCATCGAGCACAAGATGGGCATCCACGGCTCGCCGACCTGCACGTTGGTCTTTGGCGGCGAGAATCAATGCGAAGGATTTCTGCTGGGTGAAGAGAACCGCGGCCTGGCGGAAATGTTTCAGATGATGAATGAAGTGCGCATCATGGTGGGCCTGCAGGGCGCGGCCCTGGCCAATGCGGCGTTCCAGTTTGCTTTGCACTATGCGCGCGAGCGAGTACAGAGCAAATACATCCTGCGCGCGCGCGATGAGAACGCCAAGCCGACCACGATCATCAATCATCCGGACGTGCGCTATATGCTGCTGTGGCAGAAATGTCTGGCCGAGGGCCTGCGTGCGCTGCTCTTTCGGACGATGTACTATGTCGATCTGGCCGAGGCCTCCACGGACAAGGCGGAGGGCGAAAAATATCTGGGGCTGGTCGAGCTCTTGACGCCTGTGTGCAAAGCCTTTTGCTCCGATCAGGGATTTCGGGTCACCGAACTGGCTGTGCAGACGCTGGGGGGCTACGGCTACATCGCCGAGTACCCGGTGGAGCAATATCTGCGCGACGCCAAGATCGCTTCGATCTACGAGGGAACCAACGGCATCCAGGCGATAGATCTGGTCGGCCGCAAGCTGCCGGCCAAAGGCGGGTTGAGCTTTACGACCCTGATCGGCTTGCTCAACGATTTTATCGATGAGCATCACAACGATCCCGGACTGCAGGACGGGTTTGGGGCCCTCGCTGAGGCCCGCGATGCCCTGGCCGGTGTGGCGATGCACTTCGGACAGGTTTCACCCCGCGATCCGTTGGCGGCCGTGCTCAATGCCACGCCGTTTCTCGATCTGTTCGGCCATGTGATGGTCGGCTGGCTCCTTTTGGAGCAGGCGGCGATCGCCTATCCCAAGCTCAGAGCCTTGGGAGAAAAGAAGGGCGTGGACATCGACATCGCCGCGCCGCTGACGACCCTGTGTGAGCAGGACGCAGAAGCGACCTTTCTGGACGGCAAGATCAAGTCGGCGCTTTTTTATGCCCGACGCGCCCTGCCGCTTTGCCGGGCCACGGCCGAGGTCATCAAATCGGGCGACCGGTCGGCCCTGGAAGCCAATCTCTAGAAACGAATCAAGGAGCCCAACAGCTTCTGGGCGCTGCGCAGCCAGTCGGCGGCGTCGGGGTCGCCTTGCTGCTGCGCCTTACGGGCCAGCTCAATCGCCCGATCGGCGGCAGCCCGGCCCGGTTGAGGCTCCCCGTTCGCGATCAAGGTTTCGGCCAGCGCCAACTGATTGAGCGAATAGTCGGGGTCCAGCTCGACCGCCCGGCGTGCTTCGACCACGGCCTGCTCCACGTCGCCGGGCCCCACGGGCCAACCCGGCACTCGGGTGAGCACGAGTGCCAACACCCGATGCGGCCCGGCGTGGTCGATCTTGTCATCGACGGCGGCGGCGGCACGCAAGTTGTCCATGATCGGTTTGATGCTCTGCAAAGCAATTGTCGGATGCTCCCGGGCCGACAGGCCCATAGCGATGGCGAGGCCATAGGTGCACAGGGCACTGTGCGGTCTTTTCTGGATACACCATTGGCCGGCGTCGTCGGCCGCCTTGGCCAGAGCCACGCGCGCGGCTGTGTCGATTTCGTGCTCACTGAGCCAGGCTTCCGCCTGGATGGCGCCATAAAGAGCTTCGACACACTCGGGATCGCTCCTGGCCGCCGCCAGAAAAAACTCTTCGGCTTGGCGGACAGCTTCCGGATCCCGCCGCCGGGCAAAGCTCGCCCGCGCCTGTTCGAGCAACTCCGTGGTGCTCTGACCCGCCGTCGTCGTCGCGATCAGAGGCGGCGGGGCCTGGAGAACCGGCCGGCACGAGGAGCCCGCGGTCAACGCCGCACCGCACGTCAGAGCGAGTAAAAAGCCAACTTTCATTTTTTCGCGGTCTGAAGTCGACGGACCTGGGCACGCACCGCCTCGTCAACCGCTGTAAACTGGGAAGTTCGCATCGTCTGGAGCACCGCAGCAGCCTGAGGATCCGTGCCCATCTTGGACAGGGCCTGCTCCACACTCTTCCATCGGCCGGCGTTGATTCGATTATCCACGCTGCAGACAAAACCCACGGGCAGGGGCTCGGATCGAGCCACGGTTTCGAGGTCGGCGGCGAACGGCAGGCTGGAAAGGGACGCGGCCTGATTCCCGTCCAGGAGCAGTGCCACATCCTGGCCTCCGGCCGCCTTGCGCAGGCCTGAAAGCACTTGGGCGGAGGCCATGATCTTGGTGCTCTCGGGGAGCGTGCCCCAAGCGGAGAGGGCCTGACGCACAAAGCTCGGCGCATAGCCGGCGGTGGAGACGATCGTAAAGCCCGCCAGAGCGGCCGGCCCGCTCACCCGGCCTTTTTGGGCCACGAGAGTCCATACCTCGGTCGTTGCACCGGCAGCCTGGACCCATACCATGCGGGGCACGAGCTTGAGCGCCTCGCCGTTCTGCAACAGAAAAGGTAACGTCACCAGAGCCACGCTAGTTTCGGGCTTGGTGAGCTCGGCCAGGCCAGCGTCCACGCTCTGTTCGTAGATGGCAGTGACGGCGGTCTTGGCCAACCCGGCGTTGTTGGCCAGGGAAAACGCGAACGCATTCATCGTCGGTTGCGCCTCCGCCGTCGAGCCCGGATAGCCGGGCGCACACAGGACGACGTGGATGACGGCGTTTTCCGCGCTTTGGCCCATAACGGCTGCCAGCAGAATCAGGGCGACAATCAGAATGCGCATGAGCAACATCATTGTTCGCGTTGGCTGGCTGCGCAAGCTTTTTTTCAGCACCGTAAGGAAGTCGAGAACGGCGTCTTCGTAGCTCTCGACTAACACCGGGGGACGTGCTACCGGCCACACGTAGAAGGAATGAAATTCAATTTCGATCCGGCGCAGACGCCGAACGTAGACCACGCCAAGGAAAACGCTCCCTCGTGGCTCGAGCACTTCTTTCGCGCCCTGGTACGACGGCGCCGGATCGTGCTGATCGTCTATGCGCTGCTGGTGCCGGCGGCGATTCTGGTCGCGACGCACATCCGCGCCGACGGCTCCATCGACCGGCTCATCGTCGAATCCGATCCGGATTACAAAGCGACCCGGGCATTCCAGAAGCTGTTTCCGGAGGGTCAACTGGTCATGTTGCTGCTCGAGGCAGATGACCCCTTCAGCCCCGAAGTTCTCGCCGGCCTGGACCGCCTGGAGCGTTCGGTCTTGGAAATTCCTCACGTCGCGACCGAATCGGTGCTCGGCATCTACCGCCGCGCGCACCCGGGCCTGGCGATGTCCGC
>Ga0182027_10013407_pt1 | contig 11425 bp, 10 predicted proteins | sample 712E1DmetaG_FD_121300 | JGI IMG/M metagenome (GOLD analysis project Ga0182027, IMG submission 121300) | Permafrost microbial communities from Stordalen Mire, Sweden - 712E1D metaG (Illumina Assembly) | ecosystem: Environmental > Terrestrial > Soil > Wetlands > Permafrost | place: Sweden...
GGGGCGTCTGCCGACCGGGCGTCGATTACCGGGTACGACGGCGTCTTCAGGATGCCGGAAATTTCAACCGTCGGACAAACGACCGTTCTGAGCTATTTGTGCACCTCCACTATCCCGCAACCGGTCTCGGGCCCGAACTATTCGACCGGGGCGCCCAATTTCGCACCGGCAGCCACCCTGACTATGACGCTGCTCGAAGACTGAGATTCCGGCAGAGGTCACCCGGCGGTACCAAGGCGAGCCGGAGCACAGGATGTGGCTTGAGAACCTCTCGTGCATTTCTCCCCTACAGGTAGCCGTAGTACCTCATCTTCGACCAGCAGTCAAACCCGAGTGCGTTCATGATCTGCCCGGCCGGCTGGACAATCTCCAGCGATCTTTTTACGCCGCCAATCTGCAGGTAGGCGGCACCCGAGGTCATGTCCGGGAAATAGGCAATTGCCTGCTGACCGTCTATCGCGAAGGAAATCCTTGAGGATGAGCCGCGCGCGATTCCGTAAAATTGTTCTTTGGCCATGTCGCCGGGCTGGCCGAAATCTATTATAAGCGTCCCGTCCCAGTCATTAGTCGCGCGTGTCGCAAGGAAATAATTGCCAAGGCTGTCGCGGGCAAGATACTCTATAAAAATGGAAGCGGAGAAATTCCTGAGCGGATACACGGGCAGTTGCGCGCTCTCTCCCCCGCAATCAACTCCGCCTGCTTCAAGAAGGTAACCGCGCCTCCGGCAACCTCGGAATTCCTGAGCATCACATTCCTTGTTCCAAAAGCGCATCCGCCGATCATTGGCAGGCCGGCCGTTGCGAGGATCAGGCAAAACCATTTTTTCTTCATTGAATACCGCGAGATGTGCTTTGTTCCGGCATGTGCTCTTTTTTCCTTCTCTGGGCCGATTCTCATCGATTTCTCCGGCTTACTCTCACCTCGACACTGCCAGCTTTTCCGAGACCGTTTTCACACCGTCAAGGAGTCTGATCACATATGTTCCGATGGGTAAATTGGACGCTATTTCCTTCATCGCATTCTCGCCGGGTTTCAGGCGTCTTACCATATCGGTATAGTCGCCCATTAGACGGCCCTGGAGATTATATACTCTCAGTTGGGCTGCAGAGGGATTCGGCAGGGTAATATTCATTCGCTTCGGAGGGTTTGCAACTGTCTGCGTGCTCTTCTGGTAGACGCGGACGTAGTCGATGTACATCTTCTGGGGGAAAATAGTTGTATCAGTTATATAGCCATAAACGACGAGATTGGCGTTAAGGAAGTATGGTTGATGAAAAGTAGAAGAATTATAACTCGCATTGATAGTGTCGTATTCCAAAAATTGGTTGCCATCGAAAGAATATTTTATTCCGAGAGAATCCCATTCAATAGCATATAAGTGATAGTCGTTGGACAGACGGTCTGTATATTTGTGCACTGCTGACTCAAAGACTTGCGGATTTGAGGCTCCCTTAAAATAGCAACCTGCGACATAGCCACTGTCGCCGGGATCTGTAATAAAGTTCTGAGGCCCTGTCATTTGATCATATAATTCAATAGCCCCGCATTCCGGCCAGGGATAATTTTTGCCCCACAGCGAGAAGAATGGCCATGGCCCGCGGCCACAGGGTCCTTTCAGCCTCACTTCGATATAGCCGTATTTGAATTCTCGTTTGCCCTGTGTGGTGATGTAGCAAGAAGTGTAGGCACTTAGGCCGTATGTCTGCTTTTTCGCCCAAAGGATCGCAGAGCCGTTTTCAAAAGACATATTAAGGCCGTTGGTATAGAATTGTTGCTGTCCAGAAGGCCAATTTCCGCCTGTATCATAACTCCAATTGTTTGTATCAAGTGCCGTGCCGTTGAACTCATCAGACCAGACAAGAGTATATCCAGGCGGCGGGGCAGCAAAAGCGGCTGAAATAAGACCCAGCAACATACAAAATGCGATGGGCTTGTTCAAATGAAACCTCCCAGGTCAACCCGCTCAGCGATCCAGAGGCATTTGCATTGATTTTGGATTGAATTGATTTTGCATTTCATTCATCCTTCATCCTCTTCCCTCGCCCCGTTCAACTGGCGTAAAACCATACTGTGTTGTCATAGGTACCGTACACGAGCCGAACACCATACACTCTGTAGTCTTTACTATTTTGAATCAAGATCGTGTAATTTCCTTTCGACAAACTTTGTTTGAGAATAGTCCTTATTACGTATCCATCCTGGTTCAGCAGTTCAAGTAGCACATCGCAACTGTATTGCAATGGCCATTTTATTGAAATAGTGTCGCCCAGGGTATCCTTAAAGCACAGATCCAGAAGCCTGAACTGTCCTCGCTGTAAACTATCAAACCGCACAGCTCTTTGAGTCGTGTCTGACGTTCCATTTGTTACACTTGCGATTGAATCAATGCCATCACCGCAATATGTTAGGTGAATAACATCGTGCCCGCTCGAACAAAATAGGAGCGAACTCAACATGACCGCAAAGAGGAATTTTGTCATACCCTCATCCTTGGTGCGCCATTATTCACTGTTTACTTCCCCTTTGCCCCGCAGCCAAATGCCCCCCGCCAATTGAACGACCCCGCAGCAAGCTGCGGGGAATCTTCCGTCCCTGCGGAAAAAGAAATATTTTGATTCGCTCGCTAACCCCGAAGCAAGCTTCGGGGACCGCGATTACAACCGGATGTACACCCCCGTGAGCAGCCTGCAATGCGCTCGCTGTGGGATTCATTGCCTCCAATCAAGACTAGCGGAAATCCATTCGGGCTTACCCGCCACCACTCGTGCTCCAGACTCGGGGCAATGGCCGACAAGAATCTTCTTTGTTGTATTATCTTGCCCAACGCAAATCAAAAGCCGGGGGGGGTGTGAACAAATGAATATACCATTGCGTGAAGCTTGTGTCAATTATGTCCCGTATTCAGCTCTTCTTTTGGCACAGCACTGCATACCAGCCGCCCGCTCTCCGATGCCGCTATGGTTTGCGCGGGATTTCCGTATTCACAACCCGCTCACAAGATTAACGCAGGAAGGAGGTGGGCGCCCTGGCGCAATATAAAGATAAGACCTTGGGCGTTGCCCCGCAGCTTTCATGACTAGAATGTCTGGGCGCCCCGCCGCTTCGCGGGATGGTCTCCGCACATCCTGTGCTTCGGCTCAAGCTCGGCCAAGGCCTCGGTGCTGCCTGCCGCGAAGCCTGGCGGCGCGGTCAGGCAGCCCTGCGCTCTGGCGCACTCTGCCGTCCACCCTGGCGCGGCGCGGGTTCCAAGGGTGCTCGCTGCAGAGCACCTTTGGTCGGGGGTGCCGGGGGCCAACGCTCCCGGCTCCGTCTGACCGAAGCCCGCCCGCGGGTGCTTGACTTGAGAGCACCACCGGGGCCGGCACCGATCAGTACGTCAGGTATTGTCCGTACCCCTGTTTTTGCATATCTCCCCGAGGAATAAAAAGCAACGCGGCTGAATTCATGCAATAGCGCAAATAGGTAGGCGGCGGCCCGTCGTTAAACAAGTGTCCCAGGTGAGAATCAGCGTAACGGCTTCTCACTTCGGTCCGTATCATTCCAAGGCTCGAATCTCCCCTTGTAACAATGTTGCCCGGTACCATGGGCTTTGTAAAGCTTGGCCAGCCCGTGCCTGATTCGAACTTGTCCTTTGAGCTGAACAGCGGTTCTGCCGAGGCTATGTCGACATATATGCCGGAATCAAGGTTGTTCCAGTATACATTGTTAAAGGCTTCTTCGGTGCCGCTCTCCTGGGTCACTTCATACTGCAGGGGCGTCAACATACTCACCAAAATCGAGTTCGCCGGTTTGGTGAATACGACCAACTTTACCGAATCGGCAATCCACGTTTGTCCTGTCCAGGTCTTCGCAAGAAACTGATCCCTGCCCGACCCGCTTCGATAAGCGGCATACTGGGCAGGGCTCTTGAGATAGAAGTCTTGGTGATACGCTTCGGCGATATAGAACGTGGCGGCCTCCCTGACCTGGGTGACAATCGGTTTTCCAAATACGTTCGCATTCGCCAGATCGGCCTCCGTCGCCAAAGCTTGGGCTCGCTGGAGAAGCGTATGAAAGAAAATCTCGGAGCGGTATTGCGATCCGCGATCCACAAACTGTCCCGAGGAATCCGTCGGATCATTGCTTTTCCAGAAAACATCCAGCAGCGCCAGATATCCGATCTTCCGGGGATCATACGTCACCTGGACGGCTTCAACGTGCCCGGTGCCTCCGGCCGATACCTGTTCGTAGGTCGGATTTACGGTTGTACCACCGGTATAGCCGACAACAACCTGTGTCACGCCGGTAAGTTTTTCAAACGGCGGCTGCATGCACCAAAAGCATCCGCCGGCAAACGTGGCCACAGCCGATGTGTCGCTTACCATAGGACTCGATGCCGCTGTCGGCAAATTCTGAATATATTGGCCGGAACAGGACAAAAGAGCGGCAACCAAGCCTCCTGCGTATACTGTTTTCATGGTGCTCTCTCCATAGCTGCTCACATCTCTGCAATACGGCGCCTCGCTCAATGAAATTGACACAAAAGTAGAAAATCTAAATCAAAATCCCGTCAGAACACCGCACATGATATGCTTGCGACAAAAACCCCTTTTGCGCCACCCGAAACGCCGATCTCGGGCGATCCACGCACGGGGCCAAAGGTTGCTCCGTATCCAAGCCGGACGCCACCCTCTTCATGCCTTGCGAGACGCTTGTGTATGCTTATCGAAGGAACAATTGTCCACGGCTGGTAATACCAGCCGCTTTGGACGGCCGAAAATTTTGAATATGTGGCGTACATTTCCAATGCCCCGGCCCAGCCGGGCCTGAAATTCCAGGTTCGCGACATGCTGAGCGCCGCCGCAATACTCCCGGCGCCGTATGCACCATTTGTCAAGAAGTAGGAAACGCCTGCATCGACCTTGCCGTGAAACCGATCTTCTGATTTTCCCATGGAATAGCCGATTCCCGGAGATAATTTGACGTTACGGCTGCCCACCCATGCCATGTTCGGATCGTCGGGGTATCCGGTGGGAATATCAACGCCAATACGCGGCGAAAAAGCGCCGAAATCCCTGCCGACCCACGTGGATACGTCTACAAAGTATAGCGACCATTTAATCTCTTTGGGACGAGGACCGGGATAGTCGAAAACTCCCAATGCAGGATAGTATTCCACGGAATACTGCAGCGGAACCCCGACATACCAGGTCAGTCCATAGAGTGAGAAATAAAGATCGGCCTTGGCTGCGTTCAAGAAGGAATTCTTCTCCGGAAGTGCGAAGGTGGTCCACGTCCCGATGGAGAAGTTACTGTATGTTAAACGAAAGTCCGCTTGCGCAGTCAATGGTCCTGCAATTGCGACGGCCAAGAAGATATAAGAAATCCATTTGATCCTCATAAATGTCTTCGCCCCTCCTGAAGCAATACGGGCACCGGGGCGGTCAAGTTGGGGCACAAATGAAGATTCGGTCCACGCGGGATAAGGCCTGCAGGCCAAAATTGCAGGCTCAGCAAGGAAGCCGACGTGCTGGATGGGGTGAAGTGGATAGATATCTATGAGAGCTTAGGGGATCAGATCAAGGATTCGGTGCCGTTTGAGTTGTTCAAATAATAATGGTAAGCTCCTAAAATAGATATGGGAGCCCCGCCGAAGACGGCGGCGGTCCTCGTTCACGCTCCGCATCCAGCTCCGGGTCTTTTGCGCCACTGGCGCGACCATGCTTCGGGCTGGCTTTGCCAGTGGTCTCCGCACATCCTGTGCTACGGCTCACAAGCGGCCCGACTCGGAGGCCATGGATGGCCGGAGAGCACGCCGCAGGCGCACGAAGTGCACGCCACCGGACGTGGCGTGTGACCGCTGTAGGACAAGCCGGCGCTGCAGGCGCGGCGTTCTTTGCCTACTTTCTGTCGCTGCAAATAGAAAATAGGTGGAGGTTCGGGGTGACGCCCCCGACTCCGTCTGAGCCCAGGACGACTCCGACGATGTAAGTTGAGTCTTTAAGCAACTGTCAATTCCACTGCCGTCGACAGCCGCGGAATACGGTCACTGCTCTTGTTCAGGCGTGCGGCTTGCACATTATCCTTACTTAAGCAGCCACATTTGTTTGGTTTCCGTCAAGGCCCCGGTTGAGAATCCGGCTTGTCGGGATTCCAGCCTGTACGTATAGACCCCGCTGGGAAAATTTGAACCGTCAAATACGAGGCTATAGGTTCCCGGTTCAAATTGCCCCTTGACAAGTGTCGAAATTTCGCGTCCACGGATGTCGTAGACCCTTATCATTGCGAACGAAGGTTCCTGAACCCCAAATGTAATCTTGCTCGATTGGTTAAAGGGATTCGGATAGTTTTGCAATAGCCTGGACGCTCTTGGTTCGTAACCGGGCACAGGCGCAGCACCAAGATCCGGATCGTAGAAGATCCAGGATGCTCCTAAACCATAGTAATCCGTTGCACCGCCAACGATAACGGTACCTTCATGAGAAACAGCAACGGAAACACCCAGGTTGGGATTTCCTTCAAAATCCGAAACGGTTACCTTGGATCCCTTTTGCGTCCAAACACCGTTGACTCTGGTAAATACCCATACTGCTCCCAGGGCCGAGTAATCGTAATTTCCGCCGACAATTGCAGCATTGCCGTCTGAAGAAATGGCAACCGAGCTGCCTTGAACCGGGCCTCCAACAAAGTCTGAACCAACAAGCTTTTGACCTTGCTGGGTCCAAACGTTTCCGCTTCGTGTGAACACCCACACCGCTCCTTTGAGGCTGTCATCTTGACTACCGCCTTCAATAACTGTATTGCCGTCCGAAGAAATGGCAATTGAAGTGCCCTGACACGATTCCCCGACGGAAACTGTACCAACAAGTTTTGCCCCCTGCTGGGTCCAAAGGTTTCCGGATCTCGTGAATATCCAAATCGCGCCTTTGCAGGTATCATCCGCTTCTGCGCCATCAGCTATGGTAGTACCATCTGACGAAATTGCAACTGAGTAGCCCTGGTAGACGGGATAGTTTGCAACAGATCCCGAACCGACAAGCTTTGCCCCCTGTTGCGACCAAACTCCGTTGGCTCGCGTGAATACCCAAATGGCGCCCGTAACGGAGCCCATGTTGACGTCTCCCCAACCGCCTTCCACTAAAGTATTGCCATCCGATGAAAGAGAAATCGACGACCCCTGATAGGCGCCACTAGCAGCACCTGAGCCGACAAGCTTTTGACCTTGCTGTGTCCAAACTCCGCCGGTTCGGGAAAAGACCCAAATTGCTCCTGTGTTGCCACTGTCCCCGCTGCCGCCGACAACAGCGGTATTCCCGTCCGAAGAGAGGGCAACCGAAATGCCTTGGTTGGATCTGCCAACAGCGTCAGTGCCTACAAGCTTCTGCCCTTGCTGTGTCCACCCGCCGGCGCCTCGGGAGAAGACCCACACGGCTCCAGTGCCGTTATTATCATCTTTACCGCCGGTGATGGCTGTATTTCCGTCCGATGAAATGGCGACAGAGGTCCCTTGATAGATTACGTCGCCAACGGCGCCTGAGCCAACCAACTTCGGACCCTGCTGCGTGAGTTGCGCGAAAAGCAACTGGGGAATTACTGTTGCGATCAAGGTCAGTAGCAATCTGTTTTTCATTTGTTCTTCTTTTCTATGCGTCCCGCATTGCAGATTATAGGCAATTCCATGCGCCGCTCCTGTTGACAGGAGTATACCCAAGATAATTGAATACGTCAACTTATTTCTCAGTTCCCTTGCTTGATCCGATGCCGTTGATTCGCAGGTGTTGTCATGTTGTATTACATGCACAAAAGAGACCGACGAAAAAGTCGCAAAAATCACCAACAATTAGCTGTAATCTTACAAAGTAAAGATGTATAATGAGGCAGAATCGGGGAAATCCTGCATGTCTATCATAAAGGGCTTTTCAACCGGGAGAATTAAAAATGATTATGAAGTGCTTTGCCGTGTTCAGCATGTGCGTTCTCATTGCGACGCTAAGTTGTAACAGCCCGGTAAAAGCCACTCAGCCCGACAATTTTGCAGTTCCAACTTCCGCTTCAGCCGGCGCGGCGCCTTTCCAGATCATCACTCTGGGCACCAGTTCCTTCGGAGATAACGACAGGATAAGCGTCGAATTCTCGGACAACGGCGGCTACCGTGTCCGGCTGCCCGCAAGCTATCCGAATCCCTTGCAAGTGCAGGTTCCAATCTACATAAATCCGGCTACATTCCACCTGGACAGCGGACGGGTGTTTCTCACGGTGTACGACAGTACGATGAATGGAGTGCAGACATACAAGGTGGGAATGCTCAAGATCGCGGCGCCTCCCACACTTCCCGGCGTCGCTCCGGGGAAGATAACGGATCTCTTTCTTATAAGCTCAGGAACCTTTGTTACAAATACTCAGACATTGATAACCCGGGCCGGGGCGCAAGATTCTGCTTTGGTGGATACTTCAAATGTGATGAACGTGCTTGGTGATGCAAAGAGCAAATTGGGGACGATGGAGACGGCAGTCTCAAATTTTCTTGCGACTGGTGGCGCCTCCAATGCGTCAATCGGATCTTCAGTATTGTATGGGAATTTGAAGATGGATAGCGCAACAATGACGAATTCCGACCGAATCATAGCGGCATTTTTGCTGCAAATTGCTCCTGTAAGCACGGCAAAAATGTTGGCTGGAGCGGCATCATCTGAAGATCCTACCGATATTCAAAATCTTGCTCAGACATGGTATCAATCGATGACGGCGGAGATTAGCCAGGGAACCCTTGACATGGGCAAGAAGATCGGCGGGGCCTATGGAACTTTGGGAGCAGTGGGAGCGGTCGTGGCCGTGATCGCCGGAGCTCCGGAAATAGGTACCGCTTGTGCCATTATCGGGGCGATAGGTTTTTGCCAGAGTACATTTATTCCGGCAGCCTATTCCATGTATTTAACACTTGGATCGGATCTTATGCTCACAGGCCAGGCGAATCTTGCAAGTGTAAAAGACCCCTTGGGGTATATGGCCGGCAATATGGCAGCTACCGCAGTGGGCACCATAGGCGAACAATATATCAGTCAAACCAGCGGTGATGTTACGGCTGCTGTTGTGGGAATGGTTGATAATTGCGCAGGCTTTTCCGACAAAGTCGGGTCGTTCGTGGGGAGCTCGCTCAGTCTGGTTATTTCCAACGGAGGCGGCAGCACTCTTCCAAAGGGATTCCCGACTATTCCAACGGGCACTTATAACATCACTCTCCAATCATGCACCAACGGATCTTGTACTAACAGTTCCGGCGGCCAAGTTACATGCGACAATGTCTCAGACTATGCTCAGACCGTAGAAAACCAGCTGAATTCGGTCGCAGCCGCGTGGATGAGCAGTTTCGGGGGCAGTAGTGGATGCACTTGCAGCAGTTCAAAGAGCTTCACGCCCTGGACAGGTACTTCTTTCACGGCAACAGTCAGTGTCAGCGCAACGTGTTGCTCAGATGGTGATTGTGTAACCACAAACATGTCTTTTGCGATCATGGCAACGAAACAATAGCTCACGTACGTTTTACTTTCCGGCAGGGGCTTCCAAAACCTGGGATGCAGGGATCTACCGGCGGCTGTGACATACACGATTGCCAAGCAAAGAGGAGGCTTTTGTGCGAGTATTATTCAATTGCGCGCCTATCATAGTTCTGCTGTCCTCACTCACGTTCGCTGCAGCGCCAACCGCCGGACTAATTGCCTATTGGGACTTTAACGAAGGTGCGGGCGGTGTTGTCCACGACAGTTCGGGACATGGCATTGTGGGGACGCTTTATCGCGCTGCGTGGGTGCCGAGTTCCCGCGGCACAGCGCTTGCATTTAGCGCGAAAGACTCCAGCTATGTGGACTACGGCAGGCAGCCGATGTTGAACCTCACGAATGCGGTCACGGTGAGCACCTGGGTCAAATTGGGCGACTATCCTCCGGACATTGGCGACGCTGCTGCGTACGAGTCAATAGTTCAAAATGGAGATTCCTACCGCTTGATGTGGACCAATAACCAGGCGGCCGGCGACGCCGGTTTCTCCGTTCACGGGCTCGGATTCGACACTATTACGCTTTGCGGCGACACCCAGTTCAGCGATGGAGGCGTGAGTGAGAATATCGATCCCGCCACTTACGACACAACACAATGGCACCATCTGGTCTTCACGTACGATTCCGCAAGTTCCACATGCCACCTTTACCTTGACGGAAGCGAACATCCGGTCACGTCGGTCATCGGCGGTAAGAATTGCCTGGGGAACACGGTGTATAGGGTCCCTAGCGGCCTCGGCAAGACGATATACGATTTCTGCATAGGCAAACAACCTGCCGCTTTTCATGATTCGACACCCACCGGCTGGGGTTGGAACTATTTCACCGGAATGCTGAACGACATCAGAGTGTACAACAGGGTGCTTTCGGTTGCCGAGATTTCCAGTTTGTATAATTGGGAGAAAAGCAATCCTGCAGTCCCGACGGTTCCCGTATTGCTGTCGCCCCTTCCCGGAGCAATCGACGTGGCTTTGGACACGACGTTCGCGTGGTCACAAATCGCGGGGTTTACCTACAGGGTACAGATTGCATTGGACAGCAATTTTGCCACCATGGTGGATGACACGAGCATCGCCGCGGACACCACGTTGCATGTTGTCAACCTGTCGAGCGGCACCGGATATTACTGGCGCGTTGCGACGACGAGCGCGGGCGGAGGAGACCGGTTTTCCCCTGCATCAACGTTTACAACCGTTAACGTTCCGGGCGCGGTTATCCGGGCTGCCCTGTCGCTATCGAAACGGAGCTCGGTACGTTTGCAACTATATGACACACGGGGCAGATTGATCGTTTCGATCACAAGAGAAATGCAAGATCCCGGGGAGTATTCCCATATCCTGCCGACATTACATTTGTCCAGAGGAACATATATAGCAGTCCTCAATACAGGTGCTGTTTCCCTCCGGCATGTGGTAGCGGTTGTGAAGTAAACCTTAGCTGCTCCTGGTCTCACCAGGGCAACCGTCCGGTCGGGCAGCCCTGTGCGCTCCAGCGTACTCTGCCGCCCGCCCTGGCGCCGCGCAAACGAGTGGTTGCGCTCACCAAACCAACATCGCAATTAATTGATTCATTACACGTGTACACGTCGAATGCCAGCATGGATTATTTTATCGCCGGGAAAGAAGATCGGGCAATCGCTCCGCGCAAGTGGAGAGGAAAGTCCGGGCACCACAGGACGGGATACCTTGCGATAAGCAAGGGACTTCGGGAAACCGGGGTACGGAAAGTGTCACAGAGACTAGACCGCCCCGCGCCCGGAGCAATCCGGGCGCGGAGTGAGATGTGAAAAGGCGGGGTAAGAGCCCACCGCGCTTCCCGGTAACGGGGAGCGGCTGAAAAACCCTATCCGGTGCAAGACCAAGCATGAAGGAGGCGCCTTTGCGGGCGCGGAA
>Ga0182027_10013408_pt1 | contig 11424 bp, 11 predicted proteins | sample 712E1DmetaG_FD_121300 | JGI IMG/M metagenome (GOLD analysis project Ga0182027, IMG submission 121300) | Permafrost microbial communities from Stordalen Mire, Sweden - 712E1D metaG (Illumina Assembly) | ecosystem: Environmental > Terrestrial > Soil > Wetlands > Permafrost | place: Sweden...
AAAAAGCAACAAGCAGCCCGCGATGAGCCACGGGAAAAACCTGTCCGCGTAACTGGTATACAGCTTTGTCTTTATCTGCGTTTTTTCCATTTTGTCTATTGTGTCGTAGATTTCCCTGAGTTTTTCCGCGTTCTGGGCGCGAAAGAATTTGCCGCCCGTCGCGCCGGCAATGTCGGCAAGCAATTGTTCGTCGAGGTCGGATTGAATCATCTGTATCTGCGTTCCAACAACCTTGCCGGTAAATTGGTCCACCATCTGGGCCGGATAGGGAACCTGCCCTTCCTTGCCAACGCCGATGGTGTAGATTTTTATGCCAAGTTCCGCCGCCGCCTTGGCGGCTGCTACCGGCGCGATCTCGCCGAAATTGTTCCCGCCGTCGGTGAGCAGGATCATCACCTTGCTCTTCGCGGGCGTGTCCTTGATGCGATTGGCCGCAGTGGCTATCGCCGTACCTATTGCGGTTGCGTCGCCGAAGTCTTCGAAGTCTATTTTGTCGACAAATTGCGTGAGAACGTTGTAGTCAAGCGTGAGCGGGCACTTGGTGTAAGCGCGCTTGGCGAAAATCACCAGTCCGATCCGGTCGTTGTGCCGCTTCTTGATAAAATCCTTTACCGTCTCTTTGGCCACAAAAAGCCTGTTGTTGGGTTGGAAATCGAGCGACCGCATGCTGAACGAAACGTCGAGCACGAGCACGATATCGACGCCCTCGGTGGTCACTTCCTCCTCGGATGTACCCTTCTCCGGCCGCGCCAGGGCAACCACAAGCAAGCCAATGCCCGCGAGCCGCAGCGCAAACGGCGCGTGGCGCAGAAGAAGAAAACGCGATGCCGGTATCTTTTTGATTGCGGACAAATCGGAAAAGCGCACTGCCGGACGGCTTCTTTCCCGGCGGATATACACCCATGCCATGGGAATCCACGCGAGCAGCAGCAGCAGGAGCCACGGGTTTTTAAGATGCACTGCCGGCCTCCGTCTTTGCTGCCGCGGCGGGCGTTTGGACCGGCTTGGTCTTTTCCACGAATGCCCGCATGTCAACTCCGAACCGAGACACCGTGTCGTTGTCGGGCAACCACTTGGCGAATTTTACGGGGTCCGTGGTCGAGAAGAACCAGTCGACCGTCTTTCGTTCTGCAAGACCGAGCGGCGACGCCTTCACCCAATCCAGGATTTCCTGGGTGGTGAACTCGGCGATCTGCACGGCGAACCGCCTTTCGAGGTATCGCTTGATAATTTCGGAAAGTTCGAACACGTATTCGCGGATCATGCCTTTGGCGACGTAGTTCTTCGCTTCGAGCCGGCTCAGGGCCTCCAGAGCCTCTTCGTAGGGAGGTTTGGGCGGGGCGGATTGCGCCGGTTTTGCCGCCTTTGCAAAGAACCGGCGGCCAAAGAAAATCGCGGCGGCGAGGAGGGCCGCACCTGCAATGATCCACAGCCACGCAAGCGACGGTTTCCCGGCGTTTTGCTGCGGCTTGAGGTCCTTGATGGCCGCGGTATCGGGCGAAGAAACCAGAAGCACCCGCATTGGAATCGGTTGGGTGCGCAGCGTTTCGGTTGTCTTGTCTTTCGTTACGATGAAATCGAGGGCGGGCAGGGTGCACGGCTCGGCAGTGTAGGTCGTTACCGCATAATGAAAAGAGAGGCTGTCCGCCGATTTCTTCTCCGTTTTGTCGGACGTCCATTCCTTTACCGATAGTTTTCCGAATCCGTTGTCGGTCGGAGGAGGAGTAACCTGGCTTCCCGGGGGCACGACAAGGGCCACGCCGACATGCACTCTGTCACCGATGTAAAGGCTATCCTGGCTTGCCGAATAAAATATCATGCTGCCGAAGCAGAGTGACGAGTGCGCGGCAATAGCGAGAAAAAGAACCCGGGAAATTGATTGAAAATCCATGGCGGCAGATTTAAGATTCATCATAGACCATACAGTCAATGGCTGTCAGTGTGTTGCGGGAAAATCTGTACATTACGTTCCGGTAACTTCGTTTATTATCAAACGTTATGCGCCGCACCGGAAACCCCGGCGGCGCGTTTCGAAGATTGGTAAAAATAAATAAAGGAAGGTCGTATGCCGCTGATTATCGAATCCAATTTGGGCGTAGATAGGCGGATGGCTTCCAGGGCGTCCGTGGCCATATTGTAATTTCTGTATCCCACTTTTCCACGGGAGGAACGTGCAGATTCACGGTTTGAGACATGTTCTGGGCGCAGTGCTGGCGATTGCCATGGTTCTGCCCGTTTGTGCCAAAGACGGTTCGGATTCGCCGTCGCAAGAACCCTGCGGCGGCTTCCGGATAGCGCCCGAGTATCATTTCGACGAGGACGTTCATTTCTTCTTCAACCAGAAGGATTCGACTTTCAAACGACTTTACTTTGTAGAATGGAATACCTTCGCGGAACTTGCCTTTTTTTCAATCGACAACCGTTTCTTCTTCTTCTTCGACATGCAGGCCGCGATTGATCTCGGCAGGTGGCCCGACAAGGCGATTCTGTTCGATCCCAACCAGGTTGACATAGGGTTCGGCCCAACGTTCGAATACAGGTTTAATCGGCTCAACGTGGCGCTCGGGCTCGATCATCACTGTTTTCACCAAATAGACACGCTGGTTACCGCCCCGGATTTCGGGCCGATGTATTGGAACAAACTGATGCTCAGCGTTTCTTCGCCGCAGTTTCGGCCGGAGGCATTCAGGGAGGCCATAGGGCATGGTGCGGAGCTTACCTGGGACCGGAGGATTGCCTGGCAGGCAGGGATTGCATATACGCTGCACGATTTTTTCGGAATGGACACTTCGATAGTGGGCTGGAACCAGGTCTACATGATTGACCTTACCGGAGAGGCTCGCTGCGCGGCATTCCGGTTCAAAGGGTTCGCTGCGATTCTGGACGGCAAGACGGGAGCGTATTTTACCCGGACGAACCAGACATTATGGAACCAGCAGCTTCGCGCGGAACTGCTTGCCACCGAGGGAAAATTCGGGCTTGATCTTTTCGTTAATTGGGTCGTTGTCGACCAGTTGCAGAAACGCCTGAACAAGGACAGGCTTGTGGCGATCGGAATTGACGGTTTCAGGTGATAATTTAATTATTTTTGGAATGGTTTTCACCACAAAGACGCAAAGGACGCAAAGAAGAGAAAATGGAGGCGAAGGATTGTGGAAACGCCACGCTATTTGCACCTTGCAATCCTCGCTTAACTTTCAAGAAATCTTTGCGCCTTTGCGGTGAGTCTTTGTTTAAGCCGGTCGAGTGAAACATGAAAACCGAATTCGACATTATCCGGATTCTCAGCGAGAACGAGGAGAAGCTTTCTCCTTTTGCAAAGAAAAGCTCGCAGTCGCTCGGAAGAAAATTTCCCATGAAGCGGGACCCCTTCCGCCTCGAATTTTCCCGCGACGAGACCAGGATACTCCACAGCCCGCCGTTTCGGCGCCTCAAGCACAAGACGCAGGTATTCCTGTCGCCGGACAACGACCACATCTGCACGCGCATGGAGCATGTGCTCCACGTTTCCAGCATCGCCTACGTGATCGGCCGGTGCCTCAATCTCAATATAGACTTGATAAATGCGATTGCAAAGGGACACGATCTCGGGCACCCGCCGTTTGGCCACGCGGGCGAGCGCGAGCTCGACAAATTGCTGAGAGACCACGGCATTGCGCACGGGTTCCAGCACGAGGTGCACGGCCTGCGCGTCGTGGACAAGCTCACCAACTACGGGGCCGGCCTCAACCTGACGTATGAGGTGAGGGACGGCATCATCACGCATTGCGGCGAAAGCTTCGACCGGGTTCTTGCGCCGGACCGCGCACGGGATCTCACCAAGCTTGAGGAAATCGACGATCGCGATTCCATGCCCTCAACGCTTGAAGGATGTCTCGTAAGAATGGTGGACCGCATCGCCTACCTCGGACGGGACCTCGAAGACGGCATCAAGGCGGGCATCATCCGCAAGACCGACGTTCCCGCAACCGTGACCAAAGACCTGGGCGCCGACAACGGAGCCATAATAGGACGGTTTGTCAACGACATCATCGCTAACAGCATCGACAAGGATGCCATAATGATGAGCAAGGAGGTCCTTGCGCTTATGGAACGTCTCAAGGATTTCAACTACGAATGCATTTACAACCATCCCGAGGTAGAGATCAAGGCGAAAAAATCCGGGCACATCATAGGCCTCCTGTTTAGCGAACTCATGGAGATTCTCAAGAAATCCGATCGAGGCAAGGACGCGGCCAACGTGCACGCGGTGGTGCGCGAGGCGCCGAGCATGGAGGTTTTCTTCCATTTTATCAAGAACACGAATTATGTCGACGAAACGCCGGCCTGGCGGATCGCCGCCGACTACATAGCGGGAATGACCGATCACTTCGCAGAAAGGACGTACATCCAGCTTTTTGTGCCCACACCGGTTATCTGAGTGACCGGCGGTTGCACGCGCTTTTGACGCACAGGCTGGAAGACTCACATGGCTTCACATCAAATCATTCGGTCAAACGGCAAACAGGAATACCAGTCGTTTTTCGCGGAGTTATGGGATTCATTCTGGAATCCCCCTCGGCTCAATTGCCCAAAATGCGGCGGCACCGGCGTGGAGTATTACGACCCTTTTTTCTTTTCGCCGATTCGAACACTCAAGGGGCATCGCCGCGTCAGATGCCCCGCCTGCCGGTTTATCTGGCGGCCTAGCAGAAGGCGCAAGCCGTTCTGGAAGGGAGACAGGCCTTTTTGATCCTAAATTCCACAGATGCCATTCACCGCAAAGACGCAAAGGCCGCAAAGAAATGGCCTTATAGACTTTTTACCATTGTCGACTCATTAACCGACAGCATTTCGAACTCTCATTTTCGTTGTCTGCACGTTGTTGACTTTCAATCTGCTTTCGTTCGCGTACCTTAGCGTACTTTGCGCCTTTGCGGTGAACTGTATTTTTTAGGTTTGATGTATATTCCACGGTAGAGGGCATGCGGGCAATAAGAAATTGCGGTTTCCGTATTTTTAGAGGGATTGCCGGAGGGACTATGAAAACGACGGCTGTGGTGATAGGTCTCTGCCTTGTGTCGCTGGCTTTGGGTCAGGATGCGGACTCTTACAAGTCTACAGGCGATTCCCTCAAGGGCGGGTGGCTCGATCCTTCACGCTTTTCCTTCCATAATTCCGTGAGTTTCGGCATGGCAAGCGCCAGCGGATCATCACTGCAATCCCAGGGCCTCTACAGTACCATGCTCACCTACAAGTTCTCGCAGCCCATAACGCTCAATCTCAATTTTGGATTGCCCTTGTTTTCCACGTTTGCTGAGGGACAGAATCTTAGTTCTCAGAACCTGACCTCCATGGAGTATTTCCGGAACATGCCCATCGATGTTTCCCTGGCGTGGAAAGCCACGGACAACATGTTTTTTCTCCTGAGCTTTGAGCGTGCGCCCGCGGGATATTACTCCGACTTCAATTCGCCGCTTTACTATCTGCCCGTCAACAGGGGGGCAATGTTGTCGCCCGCAGCAGGGGTTCATTGATCTGGCCGCTCTTGCCGGCCCAGGTTCTTGATTCTTTTTTCCAAATGCATGCCGACTTTTTGCCATAGCTCGCTGGTTCGGATCGTCTGTCCCTTCCGCAGCCTGAATGACTTCGTTGCCTGCGCTATTTCTCCTTCAACAAGCTTCTTATTCAAGCCATAGTGGATGCTGAAGTAGTCGCACAGCTCCTGTTTGGAATGCCACCGGAAAGAGCTTCTGCGCTGCTCCAACGCTTCTTCGTTCATGCGCATCCCTCCTGTTAAATGACCGGCACTTGTTCGGGACAGGAAGAAACGAGAATCGATCGCATTCCTATTTCGCGCCGCACGCGCTCGAAATCGTCCGGCGAATTGAGAAAGCCTATCATCGTGGAACCGGAACCGCTCAAGACCGCGCCGGCGCAACCCGCGTCGAGCAGGCGCTTCTTGATAACCGGCAAAAGGGGATAGCGGGAGAAAACCGTTTGTTCGAAATCGTTATGCATGGCGGCAAGAACACCGTCGCGATCGCCCCTCAGCAGACAATCTTTCATTGCCAGCGTCTTCTGCCTGTCGCGGCCGATTCGTGAGTAATCGATGTTGGCATAGGCCTGTTTCGTGGAGACGCCGAAGCCGGGCGTTACCAGAACAGCATCAAAACGGAGCGGCGTCTCCAGAGGAACAAGCGTACCGGCCGCCTCGGTGTCCAGGGCCGTGCTCCCGGCAAAATAGAAGGGCACGTCCATTCCCACTGTGCGGGACAGCGACATCAGTCTGCTTTTGTCAAGATTGAGGCCCCACAGGTCCCGCAACAAAAGAAACATGGTGGCCGCGTTTGCGCTGCCGCCAGCCAGCCCCCCCTGCACCGGAATGTGCTTTTCTATAACAATCGTGACGTTACTCGAAATGCCGAATTCGGTCTTGAGCAGGTCCGCAACTTTCCAGCAGATGTTCGATGCGTCCAGAGGCACCTCTGGATTGTCGCACACGACCCTCATGCGGGAAGATTCCGTAACCGTGAGGAAATCGTGCAGGCTGATCTTGTGCTTTATGGCTGAGAGCTCGTGATACCCGGCGCACGGGCCCTTTTCGATTCTTCCGACAATATCAAGCGCCAGGGTGATGCGGGTAAAGCATTGTGCGGAAACCGTCTTCATGCCAATCAAAATATATCATTGCGAATCACCATTATTTATCTTACAGACATGCAAGGAATCGAACGCAGACGCTATCCCCGTGTCAGCCTCAATCACGTCACCGTGGAGGTGTATTCCTCGCTCGGAGAACTCGAAAGCCCCGAATTCTGTTTTATAATTAACGTGAGCGAAAACGGCCTGCTTTTCAAGTCGGAGAGCAAGGATACATCGTTTGAGTCCGGCACACTGCTGCGTGTCACGTTTGTTCTTCCGGACGGCAATATCGTTGTCCGCTGCGATGCCACAGCGATCCACGTGCGGGTCACAGACCTGTCCCAATACATCGGCGTACAGTTTAAGAACCTCGGGCTCGCCGAGGCAAAACTGCTGCGGGAATATGTGGCAAAGTCGCTGGATGAACAGGGATAGCACCTCTTTGACTCCGCAACTATTCAACGTTCCTTTCTTCTTCATGGCTTCCGAGTCCGTTCCGGGCTGTAACTGAATCGGGAACTTCACCGCCGAGACTGACCTTTCGTTCAGATTCCGAGATTCGGAGTGTTCGGCGGACGGCGTCCTGTGCACCACCGCTGAACCTTGTTTTTGGCCGGTAAAAGAAAAGGAACCGAAAATGAAAGCTATTCATGACAAATACTGCTACGTAATTCTGCTCACTGTTTACGGATTGGTTTGCGGAGGGACGGTATATAGAAATGATTCAACAAAGGAGTCACTGCAAATCATTTTTCCGGACTCAAATCAGACTATTTCCAGTCCCTTTAATATTTCGGGGACAGGCAACCTGTTTGAAAGTAAAGTGCTCAAAGAATATGTAGAAAAGGGATATTGGAAAGACACTTTCGTTGGGATTGAGGTTGTTGACAATAGTGAGCATGTTCTGGGAGGGGCTCACATTGACACAAAGGACGGCGGCTTGACCGGACAGTTTAGCCAAAACATTTCTTATTTCCGCCCTTTCGCCCAGAAGGGCTATGTAAGGATTTCAAGATATTGTCCCACTGATCGATTTCAACCAGGCAAGTATTCTCCAACATCTCTATCCGGAAGGGTGTTTGCGGAAATTCCAGTAATCTTCTCAGAACGATTAGACTCAAGCAAGTGCCCCAATATTGTATTTGAAGACTACCGCACAAACGACATTTATAAAGGCAAGATTGCGAAAGTTGATTTCAAGAGTTATCCCGGCGCCTATCAATTCCGCAGCCGGATAAGAGAAGGTGTTAGGGGTGGACCCAATTTTGCCGGGCACTATACTCTTGTAATCTGGGGCTGCGGTACGCAGTGCGGAAACTTTGCCATAGTTGATGACGAAACCGGAAAGATAGTGGTTGTTGATTTTGATGAGTCTTGTTATCACCATTTCAAGAAGAATAGCAGGCTGTTAATACTGAAGACCGTATGCATGGGAAATGAAAATAGTGCAGGCGGTGATTACTACGAATTAAAAGATGGAAAGCTAAAGCGCGTTTGCAAATATTAAAAAGCCCATATCGGTGATTTTAAAGGACGCCCATTTCGTGGATTCACTAGGAACGGACACCGTATTCATTCGCGAAATGCAATTTGATACGGTTCGGGTGGGCTGGTTGGCTGGATAGGGCGCGAAGCGGGAAGCGTGATGGTGAACAACGCCGGGTGCCCTTAACATCTGCTCATACGACAAAAGAACAAGAAACAGTCATGTGCCATCGATCTTTGATCGAGGTTCTTTTGTTTGAGATGAAGCAGATGAACCTGGATCACAGATCCAGGCCATACCGGTTGCGTGGTGCGTGTTTGGTCACTCGGAGGACCCGAGCACGCTTTATGCCCATGTTCAGTTCCAGGCTTTTGGGGTGCAGTCATTTCCTTTTGGGGACATCGCACCTTGACAAAAAATCACTAAAACAATCATTCACCGCGTTTGAAAGACATTCCATGTAGTTGTCATATGAATAGACGCGGCCGAATCGGTTCGACGTACCGATGGCGGTACAACTGGAAAGCGTGTCGTTGTTCTTGTCGAGGATTGAGAAGTCTATCGTTACTTTTCCTCTGTACAGGTCCTTCTCGACCACCTCAAATTGCAGAAGTCTTCCGGATATTTTATAGTCGAAGGCCGGCGACGATGAGGTTGAAAGGCCGAATATGGCAAAGACCTTTGGAAAATTGGTCATGATAAAAGAAGAAATATCCGTCTTTGTCGTAACCCAGTAGATAAGCCGATTGTCCCAGGTGTGAGGGCCGTGATCGGTCCAAATGATTGTATCTTTCTTCTGAGATCTGCAATCCACGATTGTGTCCAGTTTGTACGTGCGCCCCGCGAAATTTGGGAGATTCCTCGGAGAATAGTTCCCGGAATCGTCTGTCGACCTCCATGCCATCTCGACGTCCTTAAGATGCGCGCAACCGGCAAAAAGAAACAACGAAGCAAGAATGGCAATTGGAATAGAGATGTTTCGCATATGGATTTCGGCTCCCTGCTAAAAGGCAATCAATTCATCTCGCAGACGATAAAACAAGATGATACTACATTGTACACTTAATGATTGCTCTTGTCAATAACCGGGCATGCGTTTTGCCTGATATGTAAATCCTTCGACAAGCTCAGGATGACAGCTCGGGAAGTTGACAGGTGAAAGTTGACAGTGGAAGAGGTTGAAGAACGCAAGATCTACAATTTCTGCATTTCTGAAGCGGACCTTGTCAACTGTGGTAACCATCTTCTGCCCGGCGTTAGCTGGACCGGGGTGCGCGCTGGAGCGCGTTGCCGCCGGACGACCCTTGGAAGCACCCGACGGGGCGCCCGGATCCATATCGTGAACCTGCTAAGATACTATTTGTGTACGAATTGTAAAACCTGTTCCGCAATCGACTTCGGATCAAGCTTGATTTTCTCCAGGATCTTGGCGTTGCTCCCGTGTTCGAGGAAACAGTCGGGGTATCCAAGTCGCAGGAATTGGGAGAGGGAAACACCCATTGCGGCGGCCAGTTCGAGCACGCCGGATCCGAACCCTCCGGCCAGCGAATTGCTTTCCAGCGTTACAATGTGCGAATGCGAGGAAAACAGGGTGCCGTAAAACTCCGCTGAGAGCGGCTTGACAAAGCGCGCGTTCACCAGCGTCGGCGTGATGCCGCGCTTCTCGAGAATGTCGCACGCGGCTGCGGCGTGCAAAAGCATGTCGCCCGCGCACACCAGGGCCACCGTGGCGCCCTTCCTCACAACTGCCGGTTCCGGGATGGCCAGAGGCGAGACGTCGCCGCCGGCGAGGTCGTCCGGTATGCACCCGCGGCAATAGCGGATGAACACCGGACCGGCGGTATAGGTCATAGCCGTTATGAGCATGCGCTTGAGTTCGGTGCCGCTCGCGGCCGCCATGATGAGCGCACCCGGTACCGTGCGAACGAACGACAGGTCCAGCGCGCCGTGATGCGTGGGGCCGTCTTCTCCGACGAGCCCGGCGCGGTCTATGCAGAAGGTAATATTGAGGTTGTCAAGTGCAACGTCGTGAACAAGCTGGTCGAACGCGCGCTGTAGAAACGTGGAGTACAGCGCGACCACCGGTTTGAGGCCTTTGAGGGCCAGGCCGGCGGCAAACGTCACCGCGTGCTCTTCCGCAATGCCCACATCGAAAAAACGATCGGGGTAGGCGTCACGGAAAAACGAAAGTCCGGTCCCGTCGGGCATTGCGGCGGTAATGGCCACCACGTCGCTTCGCCGCGCGCCGATTTCAACGAGCGTCCTGCCGAATACCTCGGAATACGACGGCCGGGACGCCGGGGAACACACGACGTCTCCAGTGTCAAGTGAGAACTTCGAGATCCCATGATACTTGGTGGCGTTGTTCTCGGCGAAACTGTAGCCCTTGCCTTTGGTGGTTATCGCGTGAACCAGGACCGGGCCAGTGGTGTGATCTTTAACAAAACGGAAAATCTCCACCAATTTTGGAATATCGTGTCCGTCAATAGGGCCAAAATAGCGGATGCCCATGTCTTCAAAAAGCTTGCCGGGGATCACGAAATGCTTGACGGTTTCGTCTATGTTGTGGAGGAGGTTGCGGATGCGGCTGCCGAACGTGGCGAGACGGCCGGTGAGTTCCCACACTTCGTCTTTGAGTTTCTTGTACCGTTTGTCGGTAAGCACCCTGGTGAGATAGCGCGACATTGCGCCCACGTTCTTCGAAATGGACATCTTGTTGTCGTTGAGCACGATCACCATGTTCGTCGACAGGCTTCCCAGGTTGTTGAGCCCTTCAAACGAAAGGCCGCCCGAAAGCGATCCGTCTCCGATGATGGCGACCACCGCGTGTTTTTCCTTTTTCAAGTCACGGCCGATGGCGAGCCCCAGCGCCGCCGAAATCGACGTGGACGCATGTCCCACGCTTACCGAGTCGTATTCGCTTTCGGAAATTCTGGGAAAACCACTGATGCCTCCGAACTGGCGCAGGTTCTTGAACTGATCTCTCCTGCCGGTGAGGATTTTGTGGGCATACGCCTGATGGCCCACGTCCCACACGAGTTTGTCAACGGGGGTGTCGAAGCAATAGTGCAGGGCAACCGTGAGTTCTACGGCGCCCAGGCTCGACGCAAGATGGCCGCCGCTCTGACTCACATGTTCGAGCATGAAGGTGCGGATTTCTTCGGCGACTTCCGCCAGCTTTTCGGGCGGAAGGTTCCTCAAATCTGCGGGGCTGTTAATGGACTGTATGAGGTTCATGTGGTGAAACGTATTTTAAAAACGGCAGGACGCTGCCTGTTTGTACGATCGGGCAATTCTATAAGATACCTGAAATT
>Ga0182027_10013409_pt1 | contig 11424 bp, 11 predicted proteins | sample 712E1DmetaG_FD_121300 | JGI IMG/M metagenome (GOLD analysis project Ga0182027, IMG submission 121300) | Permafrost microbial communities from Stordalen Mire, Sweden - 712E1D metaG (Illumina Assembly) | ecosystem: Environmental > Terrestrial > Soil > Wetlands > Permafrost | place: Sweden...
CATTCAAAATGCGAATTCCTCCTAATTCTTTGGAAAGATTCCTATTCGAGCAGTTTTTTCCAATCCAATTCTTCGGCGGTCTTGTGCAGGCGGTGGTTGTCGTCCACGGGAATATAGGTCAGGTGGAGGAAGATTTTTTCGGCCAGGTTGCGGGTGGCTTCGAGCGGGATGAATTCATCGTGCGTGCCTTGAATGATGACCGTCGGAGTGGAGACCTGGGAGGAAAGGCTCTGCGTAAATCCAGGCAGCGTTAGCGCAGGCGCGAGCAAGACCAGTTTTCGCACCTGGTCCGGATGATTCATTGCAAAAAGCGCCGCCATCAACCCGCCCAGACTGGAACCAACCAGGGTCCAGCCGGATTCAGCCCCCAGTATCTTTTCCAGTTGCTCCATTCGTTCCGGCAGGCCGCCGACAAAATCGGGAATGCACATGCCGGGGAAAATATCGCGCAGGAGCGTGGCTTTATAGGTCTGGCTGCTGCTGTCAGAGCCGTGGATGTATAGGATATGAGTAGGGTCGATCATATGCTGATTATACAGAGAATCCTGGTTTGTAGAAGGATGTTTATCGGGAGATATGGGGATGACCCCCTTTTCCCTTGCTCCCTTTGGCAATTCTCAGAAAGACCGGAATGCGCGCGTTCTGCCAATATTCAATTGTGCTATACTATCAGATGGAAAGAACAATATTGATGCAATTTTATATTATTCCTGCTATGCTGCAAACTGAAGTTACCCCAGATTGCAGTAACTATTCATCTTTTCGTCTATTCATTTCCCCAGGCCCCTGCACTCACGGTAGCCGCCCGCTTGCCTTTGGCAGCTTACCTGCGCGTTTTAGGGGCTGAAGGGCACTAGAAGTTTGCAGGATGCGACAGGGCAAATTTTATGCCTGATGATGAAACTCATTCCCCTCTAGAATTGCTCTATAACGTTAGCCGTGAACTGGCCTCGGCACTGGATTTACGCACCGTATTGCAGCGCATCCTGTTCCAATCGCTGAAATATGTCGGCGGCGAACGCGGCAGCATTGTGGTCATGGACGACAATGGCAAAGTCGTGGATTCCGCCATCGTCTATGGGCGCAAGATCCACGACCACACCACGCAACAATTACGTGAAACGGTTGAGCGCGGCCTGGCGGGCTGGGTGGTCCGGAAACGACAGCCGGCCTGGGTGCCGGATACCAGCAAAGATGAGCGTTGGCTGCGCCGCCCGGATGACGCTCTCGATAAATCGGGGGCAAAGGCCGCACTGTGCGTTCCCCTGATGGCGCGCGAGCGCCTGGTGGGTGTGCTGACTCTGGTTCATCCGGAGCCAGGAGCATATACCAAAGAGCATTTCAACCTGATGCAGGCCATTGCGGACCAATCCGGGATTGCCGTATTGAATGCCCGCCTGTACGCCGAGAGCCAGCGCCAGGCGCGCGTGATGACCGCCCTGGCAGTCAGTGCAGCTGCCATTAATGCCTCGCTGCGTATGGATGAGGTGCTCCAGCGTATCCTGAATGAGACCATCCAGGCGTTGGAAGTGGCTACAGTCACCCTGGCGCTGGTTGAGCCAAACTGGGACTTGATTTTCCGGGCTGCCACCGGGGAGCACAAGGAAGGGATTGTCGGCAAACGGGTGCCCGCAGGGCAGGGGATCATTGGATGGGTGGTACATGAAGGTGAGGGCGTTATCATCCCGGTTGTCCAGGAAGATAAACGTTTCCGCCCGGGGGTGGAACAGTTTGAAGGCCTTGAAACGCGCTCCATGGCGGTCGCACCCATCTATGCTCAGGAACGCGTTATCGGCGTTTTACAGGCTATCAACCCACGCTCCGGCTCGTTCGACCCGGATGCTTTGCTGGTATTGGCCGGGATCTGCAACCTGGCTGGGACCACCATCCAGCATGCCCAGTTATTCGAGCGACTGCAAACCGCCCATAAACGCTACCGGGAATTGTTCGACGATAGCGTGGACCCCATTTTTGTAACCGGCTGGGATGGAAAAATTCATGAGGCCAACCGCCAGGCAGCCCTCATCAGCGAGTATACCTCCAAACAACTGCAGGGGATGCTGATCGATAAGTTGCACGATGTCACGCGTGGCGACAAGACCGTCAACATAGAAAAACTCAAAGCCGGTGAGACGATGAGTTATGAAGCAGTATTGAAGAGCTGTACCGGACGCGCCATTCCCATCCAGGTGCAAGTGCGCAAGGTGGTTTTTGAAGAAGCCGAATCATTGCAATGGCTGATGCGTGACATCACCGAGCGCAAGGACCTGGATACATTGCGCGAAGACATGATGTCGATGATCTATCACGACTTGCGCTCGCCGCTGGCAAATATCGTCTCCAGCCTGGATGTGCTGACTGCCTTGTATCCTGGCCAGGAAAATGAAAGCCTGCAATCGGTGGTGATGATCGCCCGGCGTTCCACCGACCGCATCCAACGGTTGGTCAGTTCGTTGCTTGACATTAACCGGCTGGAATCGGGCCAGACCATTGTCTCCCAACAGGCGGTGGTGGTCGCCATGCTGGCCAGTGATGTGATGGATGCTGTCCTTCCGATGGTTGAAAGCCGGCACCAGACTTTGACCAAAAGTTTGCCGGAGAAATTGCCGGCCGTCTGGGTGGACGTGGATATGATCCGGCGCGTGCTGATCAACCTGATCGAAAACGCCTCCAAATTCACACAACCGCAAGGGAAGATTGAACTCGGAGCCCGGCTGGATGGTGAATGGCTGCAAATGTGGGTGCAGGATAATGGCCCGGGCATCCCGTTCGCCGACCAGGAAAGGATCTTCGAGAAGTTTACCCGCTTGAAAACCGAGGGATCTGCCAATGGTCTGGGAGTCGGCCTGGCTTTTTGCAGGTTGGCCGTGCAGGGCCACGGTGGAAGAATCTGGGTCGAGAGTCGCACGGGCCAAGGGGCCAAATTCAATATCACTTTGCCCCTGGTTAAAGAAAATAAAGTCCCTGCTTAATAAGCCATGCCCGCCTGGGAACTTATTGAGACAATTAATAAAAATTCCTCTCAGGAGAAAATATGCAGTCCATTGCCAAGGATGTTTACATTGAGGCAGATTATCCCGGTGTCACATTGGGGGTGATCTCTCTTGCTCACGGGCTGGTGCAGGTCGATGCGCCGCCCTCCCCGGAAGATGCCCGTATCTGGCGGGCGGCTTTGCTCAGTCTGGGCGGCGGTTCGGAACGGCTGTTGGTTAACCTGGATGCGCATCCGGACCGTACTTTGGGGGCGCGTGCCATGGATTGCACCATTGTGGCCCATGAGAAAACCGCTCAGGTTTTTCGCAGCCGCCCCAATACCTTTAAAGCCCAGGGTGAAGATACCGGATCGGATTGGGAAAGCATTCCCGGTCTGGGGAACGTGCGGTGGATCTTGCCGGAAATTACTTTCAGCCACCAGATGACGCTGCACTGGGACGATAATGCCCCGATCGCGCTGGAATACCATCCCGGGCCATCTGCCGGGGCCACCTGGGCGATCCTGCCAGAGGAAAAAGTTGTCTTTGTGGGTGACGCGGTCCTGCGCAACCAGCCGCCTTTCCTGGCCGGGGCGGATTTATCTGCCTGGCTGGAAACACTGAAGCTGCTGCTAACCCCGGCTTATCGGGGCTGGCTGGTGGTCAGTGGGCGTGGCGGGCTGGTCAATGCCGATATCATCCGGGCGCAAAAGGATTATCTGGAACAGGTATTGAATAAGATAGAAAAGCTGGCGCAAAAAAAGAGCGCACCGGATGCAGTGGAAGCCCTGATCACGCCTCTTTTAAGTTCATTCAAGATCCCTGCCAACCGGCACCAGAAGTATACCCAGCGCCTGCGTTATGGCCTGTACCATTATTATGCCCGCCATTATCATCCGGCCAGCAACGTTGCCGGAGAGGAGTAATATTTCGTGGCAGGGCTACCCCAACCCGTTTTTGAACTGACCAGGGGGAACATTGTCGAATCCATCCATTTTGGATCAGTAGCAGTCGTTGATTCGAATGGCCGTTTGCTGGCCTGGTATGGCGATCCAACATTAGTAACCTTCATGCGTTCCAGCGCCAAACCCTTCCAGGCATTGCCATTTATCGAGCACGGCGGTGACCAGACCTTCCACCTGACATCCAAAGAGATTGCCATCATTTGTGCTTCGCATGAAGGCACGGATGAGCATGTTGAAGTGATCAAGGGTATCCAGACCAAAGTGGGTGTGTCGGAGAGCGACCTGCTCTGCGGTACCCACCTACTTTCCCATCTCCCGACCGTTGAAGCGATGCGGGCGCGTGGCGAGCGGGTCACTCCCAACCGGAATAATTGTTCGGGTAAACATACCGGCATGCTGGCGCACGCCCGCATGCGCGGCCTGCCGATCGGGGATTATATAAACCCGGCACACCCCGTCCAGAAATCCATCCTGGAGACCTTCGCGGAAATGTGCGGGATGGAGCCGGAACGGGTGGAGATCGGCACGGACGGCTGTTCCGCTCCCAATTTTGCCGTACCGCTTTCCAACGCCGCGCTGGCCTTTGCGCGCCTGTGCGACCCGCGCAGCCTTTCGCAGGAACGTGCGGCCGCCTGCCGGCGGATCACCTCGGCGATGATGGCCAACCCGGTTATGGTGAGCGGGACCGGGCGCTTCGATACACGCCTGATGGAAGTCTGTGCCAAGCGCATCCTGGTGAAGGGCGGCGCGGAAGGCTATCAGGCCATGGGGGTCATGCCGGGAGCATTGGGGGCGGAGAGCCCCGGAATCGGGATCGTTTTCAAAGTTTCAGATGGCGACCTTTCGGCGCGGGATGCGGATGGGTTTTTCCGCAACCGCGTTCGCCCGGCGATGGCGCTGGAAATCCTGAAACAACTGGGCTATATTTCCGATATGGAATTGGAAGGGCTGGCCGAATTCGGCCCGATCAAGCCGATCACTAACGCACGCAAAATTGTGGTGGGTGAAGCCCGTCCGGCATTTACCCTCAAACGAGAGTAATCTAAGTGGGGCGGACCAACGTCGGCCCCCCTGTTGTAGGCATGGAACCCTTACCCGATTTATTCCGACTTGCCAGCGCGGTCCATCGCCGCCTGCTGGATTTCTATGGGCAGCCCACCTGGCGGAATCCCCTACCGCCGGTGGACGAACTCATCTCGACCATCCTCTCCCAGAATACCAACGATACCAACCGCGATCGGGCTTTTGAGTCGCTCCGCCGGCAATTCCCGAACTGGCAGGCGGTCCGCGACGCCGATCCGGGCGCCATCGTCGCGGCCATCCGCACGGCCGGGTTGGCCAACCAGAAAGGGCCACGCATCCAGCAGGTCCTGAAGGATATTTCTGCCGAACGCGGTTCGCTTGACCTGGGCTTCCTGCAGGATCTGCCGCTCGAAGAAGCGCGCGCCTGGCTGATAAAGTTCAAAGGCGTTGGCCCGAAAACTGCTGCGATTGTGCTGCTCTTTTCACTGAGTCGCCCGGCCTTCCCGGTGGATACCCATATCTATCGGGTCACCGGGCGTATCGGACTGCGCCCGGAAAAGATGACGGTCGAAGAAGCCCACTTCCTGCTCGAGAAAATCTTCCCGCCGGAGGCCTACTACGCCGCCCATTTGAATATCATCCGGCTTGGGCGGGAAATTTGTGCGGCGCGCAAACCGGCTTGCCCAAGCTGCCCTTTGCGCGGACTTTGCAATTATGCAAAGAATCTTGAGGCTCAATCAGGTATATAATGAAATTGTGTTTCCCATTTTATTTTTAAAGAAAGGAGGTGAGATGGATGCTGTACAGCCTTCATGAAACTGGTCAGGCGCTGGTTGAATATACTCTACTATTAGTTTTTCTTGCAGTCGCTGTTTTACTAACTTTATTTTTACTTGGCCCGACCATAGGCAACGTTTTTACAAAGATAGGCAGCCAGCTCAAATCTTACTAAAGAAGATCTCTCGCCGGAACCGACGAGAGATCTTTGTTACCTATCACTACCTCTTGGAAAATTATAGAAGAACCGCAATTTTAGTGTGTGCGGCGAAGCAGCACACACTAAAATTGCGGACCCTCCTGAATTTTGGATAAATTCTTCATATTTTTACGCGCCAATGGATTAAATTCGCGCTTGCATGGACCACGGCCCGGTCCACGTTACCGTCACCGGGACCACTTTGCCGCGCAGATCCTGTTCGGTTTCCGTGAAGATTAGTTTATTGGTGGGGGAGCGGCCGCGCCAGCGGTTCTTGATCTTATCTTCGAACAATACTTCCACCTTTTTACCGAGATAGCCGCGATTGATTTCCGCGACGATGTTCTCCTGCAACACTTCCAGCAGGCGGAAACGGCGCATTTTTTCCTCTTCCGGTACATCGTCAGGGAAGCGGCGTTCGGCCACAGTACCTGGGCGGGTGGAATAACGCGCCAGGTGGGCCACATCCAGCCGCAAGTCTGCCATCAGGTGGTATGTTTCCATGAACTGCGCCTCGCTCTCTCCGGGAAAGCCCACGATGATATCGGTGGCGATGGAACCTTGCGGGAGGCGGGCGCGAATCTTTTTAACAATTTCACGGTAATCGGCCTGGGTATAGCCACGGCGCATATTTTTCAGCACCTCGTCGTCCCCCGCCTGCACCGGGATTTCAATGTGTGGCATCACCCTGGGTAGTTCGGCTACCGCATCCATAATATCTTCGCCAAAGTAGTTGGGGTGGGAAGTCAGGAAGCGGATCCGTTCCAGGCCTTCCACCTGGTGCAGCATGCGCAGCAGCGTAGCCAGGTTGGGGCCCTCGGGTTGGTCCTTCCCGTACCGGTCAACGATTTGGCCGAGCAGGGTGATTTCCTTTACCCCCTGCGCCACCAGGGCGCGCGCCTCGGTAAGTATCAGTTCGGCCGGGCGGGAGCGTTCACCACCGCGCCGGGATGGGATGATGCAGAACGTGCAGGCGTGCGAGCAGCCCAGCACCACCGGCACGTGCGCCGCGATCAGCCGGCCGCGTTCATGCTCAGGCAGGATAAAGGTTGAGTTCCCTGCCCCGAAGGCCGTTGCGGGAAGCGTATTCAGGAGGTCACCATCCATCAGCGCAAAGCGGTTGCCGGTTTCGGCAACCTCGAGCTGGCGTACATCCGCCTGGGTCAGAAACGAAACCAGCGGGCCTGGGTCGGAAGGCGGGGAGAAGACATCCACATAGGGGAAGCGGGCGCGCAACTGTTCGTTATCGCGGATCCCGACCAGGCAACCCATCAGGTTGACAACCAGGGCGGGGTTCCTGGTCTTGAGCGGTTTAATGGAACTGAGCCGGCCGTAGGCTTTATCTTCGGCCGACTGGCGCACCACGCATGTGTTGAGCACGATCACATCGGCGTCTTCGAGTGTACCGGTAAAAGAATACCCCAGTTTTTCCAGGGCCGATCCGACGCGCTGGGAATCGGCCACGTTCATCTGGCAGCCCTCGGTCCAAACATGATATTTTTTCATAGCCATAGGGCGTGAATTATACCAAGTTTGTCTGGATTCTAAAATGTAGTTTTGGTTACCTTGACATGCCTTGGATGGCGCATATAATCAGCCCATATCCAATAACGTACCCGGAGACAAGTACCCGTTGGGCTGTTCAGCGACCTGCCGGTCGGTGCGAGGCAGGCAGCCAGGCGGCGAAATCCACTCTGGCGCCAGCCAGGCGGGATTCAATCCAACCTGTTGGTAGTTATCCTCGCAGGAACCGCAAGGTTGTAAGAGGATCGGGATGTGCCCGTTAGCGCACTTAAGAGATTATTACCCTCACCCAGCTTATCCCGGTGGGAGAGGGGCAATAATAAAAGCAGGTGGCACCACGAGTCGCCCCCTCGTCCTGCAATGGAGAGGGGGCGTTCCTATTTCATAGCCAATGGCTGAATGCTTTGGCTAACTGCTACCCTGGAGGTGCTTTATGTTGGACATCAATCTCATTCGAGAAAACCCCGACCTGGTTCGCAAAGCTTTGCGCGACCGCCAGATGGAGGCTGCGCCGGTGGACGCCATCCTCAAGCTGGACGACCAGAGGCGCGGCATGCTGACCGAAGTGGATGCGCTCAAAGCCGAACGGAATACCGTCTCGAAAGAGATCGGTCAAATGAAGGATGCGACTTCCCGCCAGGCCAAGATCGAGGCCATGCGGACGGTCGGCGATAAGATCGCTACCCTCGATAAGGAAGTATCGGCGGTCGAGCAGGAGCTCAAGGGGATGACGGCGGTCCTTCCCAATATCCCGGATGGGCGCACCCCCTTTGGCAAGGATGAAAACGAGAACGTGGTGCTGCGGACGATGGGCGAATTGCCGAAATTTGATTTCCAGCCAAAAGCGCACTGGGACCTGGGGCCGGCGCTGGGCATCATCGACTTCGAGCGCGGCGTCAAGATCACCGGCTCGCGCTTTTATGTGCTCAGCGGGGCGGGAGCGCGCCTGCAGCGGGCGCTGATCGCCTATATGCTCGACCTGCACATCCGCCAGGGCTATACCGAGCAATACACGCCCTTCATGGTCAAGGCAGCCACCCTGTTCGGCGCCGGACAACTGCCGAAGTTCGCCGACAACCTGTATCACGACGCAGAAGAGGATCTTTGGATGGTGCCGACTGCCGAGGTGCCCATCACCGGTCTGCTGATGGATGAAATTATTGACGAGGCTAAATTGCCTCTAAAATATACAGCCTATACTCCCTGCTTCCGGCGCGAGAAAATGAGCGCCGGGCGGGACGTGCGCGGCATCAAGCGCGGCCACCAGTTCGACAAGGTGGAGATGTACTGTTTCAGCAAACCGGAAGATTCGGACCGGTTGGTCGAGCAGATGCGGGCGGACGCCGAGGCCACCTGCACCGGCCTGGGGCTGACCTACCGGGTCAAGCAGTTGTGCACCGGCGATATTGGGTTCGGCGCCACCATGACCTATGACATCGAAGTCTGGGCGGCCGGCCAGGAGGAATGGCTGGAGGTCTCGTCAGTGTCGAACGATACCGATTTCCAGGCGCGCCGGGCCAATATCAAATATCGTCCGGCGGATGGCGGCAAGACCCGCTACGTTCATACGATGAATGGCTCGGGCCTGGGTATGCCGCGCACACTGATCGCCGTCATGGAAAATTACCAGCAGGCCGATGGTTCCATCAAGATACCGGAAGTGCTGCTGCCCTGGATGGGTGGAGTGGAAGTCATCCGTCCTTGATGTGAGCGGGATAGCTGCATGTCCATCGGGCCTTTTACCATCGATGTACCGTTGCTCGTTAAGAGCATTACCATGACGCTCATGCTGGCAGGCCTGCTGGTCCTGCCGCTGCTGCCGGGCCTGGTCATCATCTGGGCGGCCGCGCTGGGGTACGGGCTGGCATCCGGGTTCGGTACGCTGGGCTGGATCACGTTCGCCCTCCTGACGGTGCTGATGATCGCCGGTTCAGTAATCGACAATATAATCATAGGGAGATCGGCACATAATGAGGGCGCTCCCTGGTGGGCTACCATGCTTGCTTTGGTGGCTGCCATCATTGGTAGTTTCCTCATCCCCATCCCGGTGATCGGCGGGATCCTGGCGGCGCTGGCGACCTTATTCGTGATCGAATGCATCCGCCGCAAGGATTGGCGCAAGGCCCTGGCTTCCCTGAAAGGGATGGCGATTGGCTGGGGCTGGGCTTTCGTGATCCGGTTTATAATTGGCTTGGTCATGATCGGCCTGTGGCTCATCTGGGCCTGGGTATAGCCTGATATAGCTTGAAAGGAGCCCTGCAATGCCTCAAATCGTATTTGACATCATCAACATCATCGCTTCTTTGCTCCGCCTGCTTGGAATGGCGGCTTTGGGAGTGGCTGTCGGCTACCTGGCCGTGGACATGTTCCATAAGGCGCAAACCTGGCCAATGCAGGTGGCGCTCTTCCTGGGCCTGGCCGGTCTGGTGATCGCCATGGTGGTGTTCCTGGCACCGGGGGCGTTGGGCGGGTTTGGCCTAGGCTTTGGCGCCGCCATCTTCATCTGGGCCATGCCGAAGAAGCAAAAAGAAGTTCAGGAATAAAAAGATTTGTCCGGCAGAAACCTGCCGAACAAATGATTTAATGTTATGGGGATTGGTTATCTGCCACTGGCAAAGCGTTGCCGCAGCCTGCGCTGGGGCGAACGGTTTGCCGGCTGTCTGTGTGCGGCTGCTGCCGGGGCGGCAGCAGGCTGGCTGCGGCGTGGTTCAAATGCAGCATAGGCAGGCCTGGCCCGGGAGACGGATAATTCTGGCGCCGGGATATCGTAGTCGAAGCCTTCCAGGATCTGGCGGGGCAGCGGTTTACCCATGATCTTTTCCAGGGCGCGGATGACATCCTTATCATCCGGTGTGACCAGGGTAAATGCATCCCCGGAGCGTTCGGCACGGCCGGTGCGCCCGATGCGATGAATGTAATCGTCGGCGGTGGCGGGCATATCAAAATTGATGACGTGCGAAATGCTTTCCACATCTAGGCCGCGCGCAGCGATATCGGTGGCCACCATGATCTGGTACTGGCCACTCTTGAACCCGCTCAGCGCGCTCTGGCGCTGCCCCTGGGTGCGGTCACTGTGCAGGCTGGTGACCTTGAAGCCGGCCCGCTCGATCTGTTGCGACAGGCGGGAGGCGCGGTGTTTGGTGCGTGTGAAGATCAACACCGACTGGGTATCGGTCTGTTTGAGTAACGCCAATAACAGAGATGGCTTGAGATGCTGGGGTACCGGGTAAAGCGCGTGGGTGACGGTGTGCGCCGGCCGGCTGAGACCGATGGCGATGCGCTTGGGGTGGTGCAGGGTGGCCGCAGCCAGTTTTTCGATTTCCTGTGGGAAAGTAGCCGAAAAGAGCATGGTTTGCCGTCTGGCGGGGATGTGCTGGAGAATGCGTTTCACGTCCGGTAGGAAGCCCATGTCGAGCATGCGGTCGGCCTCGTCCAGGACGAGGATTTCCACATTGTCCAAGTGGGCATGACCCTGCTGGATGTGGTCAAGCAGGCGGCCGGGGCAGGCCACCAGGATCTCGACCCCATCGCGCAGGGCGGAGGTCTGGGAAGCGGGCCCCACGCCGCCGTAGATGGTGGCGCAGCGCAGTTTGGTGCCGGTGCCGAGATCCTTGACGGCTTCGTGAATCTGTTCGGCGAGTTCACGGGTGGGGGTGACGATCAGCGCGCGCGTCTTGTTGCGCGGGCCGCTGAGGAGTTTATTTAAGATGGGCAGGACGAAAGCAGCCGTTTTGCCGGTGCCGGTCTGGGCGGTGCCGATCAGATCTTCGCCGGCCAGGGCGGCCGGGATGGCCGCGACTTGAATGGGGGTCGCCTCGACATAGCCGAGACGGTTGATCCCCGCCTGCAGGCGTGGATCAAGGTTGAACTGGTTGAAGTTCACTAAAATTCCTTTTCTTCAGAAGTCAAACAAGCGTTGGGGGAAAGAGCGGAGCTCAAACGTACAACAGCAGCGACTGCTGAA
>Ga0182027_10013412_pt1 | contig 11420 bp, 7 predicted proteins | sample 712E1DmetaG_FD_121300 | JGI IMG/M metagenome (GOLD analysis project Ga0182027, IMG submission 121300) | Permafrost microbial communities from Stordalen Mire, Sweden - 712E1D metaG (Illumina Assembly) | ecosystem: Environmental > Terrestrial > Soil > Wetlands > Permafrost | place: Sweden...
AAGCCGACCGGCGCCGCCGAGCCCGAGATCACCGATTGCGTCGATCACGAGCTGCTCGATGGCGTGGACGTGCGCCGGCACCGCGCGAAGGCCCATCGGGACATTGAGGATCGGATAGCCGACAAGCTGGCCCGGACCGTGATAGGTGACATCGCCACCGCGGTCGGCGTGGACAAGCTCTGCACCGACGGACTCCGGATCGGAAAGGACGTGCTCGGCCTTGGCGCGCACGCCGAGGGTGTACACATGAGGGTGCTCGAGCAGGAGCAGGTACTCCGCGCCACCCGCTTTGCACAAAGCTCGCTGGAGGACATCGGCGTCCCGGTACCGGACGCGGCCGAGCCACCGGACGCGCAGCTCCCGTCCACCAGAGCTCAAAGCTCGGCTTCCCAGTCGCGCGACTCGATGACCCGGGCCAGCTCGTGCAGGAACCCGGACGCGTATGCTCCGTCGACGGCGCGGTGGTCGAAGGAGAGCGCGAGCAGGCCGACCGAATGGATGCCGACCGCCTCGGTCCCGTCGGGCGAGGTGACCACGACCGGCCGGCGCTTGATCCCGTCGGTCGAGAGGATCGCCACCTGCGGCTGGTTGATGATCGGCGCGGTCAGGAACGTACCGAACGGGCCCGGATTCGTGATCGTGAAGGTCCCTCCCGCGACCTCGTCGGCCGACAGCTTGCGTATGCGGGCGCGTTCGGCGAGATCGGCAATGGCGCGGGCAAGCCCGCGGAGCGACTGTTCCTCGGCGTGGCGAACGACGGGCACGATGAGCCCTCGCTCTCCCAGGTCCACTGCGATGCCGAGGTGGACGTCCCGATGAACGACGAGCGCGTCGTCACCGACCGAGGCGTTCAAATGCGGGAAGTCGCGCAAGGTATCGGTCAGGGCCCTAGCGATGAAGGCAAGGTAGGAGAGACCGATCCCCTCCTCCTCGCGGAAGCGGTCCTTGTGTGCCCTGCGGACCCGCTCGATCCCTTCGTAGTCGGCCTCGATCACCGCGAGGGTGTGAGCCGACGTCGCCTTGGACCGGACCATGTGCTCGGCAGTTATTCGCCGGATGTTCGTGAACGGCACGACCTCGTCACGTGCCCCCGCGACGGGCTCGTACGAACGGGGGGCCGCCGTGACCGCCGGCGATCCTTGCGTTCCCGCCACCGCCTCGGTCCGAGCCTTGGCGGTCGCCTCACCCACCGGCGCTTCGCCTCCGGCCGCGCGATAGTCGATGAAAGCGAGCACGTCCGCGCGGGTGATCCGGCCGCCCTTGCCGGTCCCCGGTACCGTAGCCGGGTCGATGCCGTACTCGGCGACGAGCTGACGTACGACGGGAGACAGCACCAGCCCCGGCCCATTCGAGCTCTTATCGGCCCCGCTCTCGCCTTCTTCCGACGGTGCGGGCCCTGGCTCCGGCTGTGCGCTTAAAGGCGCGACCTGCGGCACGCGCGCTGCGATCGCCGCCGGCGCAGGCTCGGACGGGGCAGGCACAAGCGGTGGCGAGGTTGCGGCCGCCGCGGCCGGCGAACTCGCCCGGACGCCTGTCGAGGGCACGTCGTCGGTGACGACTGCGAGCTTGGTGCCGACGTCGACAGTCGCGCCCTCGGCTACGAGGATCTCCGCGAGGTAGCCCGCCGCCGGCGAAGGCACCTCTGAGTCGACTTTGTCGGTCGAGACCTCGAACAAGGGCTCGTCGCAGGCGATCTCGTCGCCCACCTTCTTCATCCAGCGGATGATCGTCCCCTCTGTGACGGTCTCGCCGAGCTGCGGCATCGTGATGTCAGGCAACGTGCAGGCCCCTTCCCGTGAGAGCCAGAACAGTCTCGCCGAAGGTCTCGGAGAGCGTTGGATGTGGTTGCACGAACGTCGAGATCTCTTCGGGGGTCGCTTCCCAGTTCACCGACAGGTACGCCTGCCCCAGCTGCTCTGTCACCCAAGGTCCGGCCATGTGCACGCCGAGCAGCCGGCCCGCCCCTCCGTTCGGCCTCTTCTCGCAGATCACCTTCACGAGCCCGTCGGTCTCGCCCAGTATGCGGGCGCGGCTGTTGGCGCCGAAAGGGTCACGTTTCGTGACAGTCTCGATGCCTGCGTCGAGCGCGTCCTGCTCGGTCATCCCGACGAAGGCGACCTCGGGATGACAGTAGATGGCCCAGGGCACCTTGCCGTAGTCGACCGGAATTGCCCGTTCGCCGAGGATCTGCTTGACGGTGAGAATCGCCTCGGCGAAACCGACGTGAGCCAGCTGCGGTGTGGCCACGAGATCGCCGAGCGCGAATACCCCCGCCGCCCCCGTACGCATCCACTCGTCGACGCGGACATGACCGCGTTCGTCGATCTCGACCCCCGTTCCCTCGGCCAACAGCTCGTCGGAGAGCGGCCGCCGTCCGATCGACATCAGGATCGTCTCGACCTCTAGCTTCTCCCCGTCAGCGAATACCACCGCTGTGTGGTCGCCTTCGGGCTCATGCCCAACAACGCTGACACCGGTTCTTACCGTGATCGCGCGCCTGGTAAACGACCTGACGATCACGTTGGCCACGTCCTGATCGCAACCGGGAAGGATCTTGGGCAACGCCTCGAGCAGGGTGACGCGCACACCGAGATCGGACAGAAATGACGCGAACTCGCAACCGATGGCTCCCCCGCCGATCACCGCGACCGAGCGCGGGAGCTCACGCAGGTCCAGCAACTCGTCTGAGGTCTGAACGTAGCGGCCGTCCACTGCGAACCCGGGGAGGGTTCTCGGGACCGAGCCCGAGGCGAGAACGACGTTGGCCCCGCTCAACAGCGTCACCGCCCCGTCCGCGCCGGTGACCTCGACCGCCTTGCCGGGGAGCAGACGCCCAACTCCCGGAACGACCGCGACCTTGCGCTGTCTCAACAGGCCCGACAGCCCTTTGAAAAGCTGGTCGACCACCTGGTTCTTCCGGTCCTGGCTGATGCCGAACTCGACGACTGGCTGGCTCGCGTGGATGCCGAACTCCTTGGCCCCCTCGACGCTGCGGAACACCGAGGCCGTCTCGAGGAACTCCTTGGCGGGCACGCATCCCCGGTGCAGGCAGGTGCCGCCGACCTTGTCCTTCTCGACGACGGCAACCGACAGCCCGGCGGCGCCCGCGTAGAGAGCGGCCCCGTACCCGCCGGGTCCGCCACCGATGACAACTATGTCGAAGTGCGCCGGTTCAGCTTTGCTCGCTGGCAGAACGACCACCTCCTAGGTTCAACGACGACTCGACCGCCTGATCGGCCACCGTCGGCGGAACGCGCGACCCCGATGCTCGTGGGCGGGCCTTCGCGCTCAGCCTAATGACACCGGGTCGGCTGGTCGACGAGCTACGACGACCGCCGAGCCGCTTTCGAAGGGCGTGGCGCCCTCAGAACGTCGGTCGGCGCAGCATGCCGGCAGCGACGGTCGCGTTGGTCTGCTCGTCGACGAGCACGAAGCTGCCGGTCTGCCTGTTGTCCCGGTACTCGTCATAGAAAAGCGGAGCGGTCGTGCGCAGGTGTATTCGGCCGATGTCGTTCAGCTCGAGCTCGGCTGCCCGGCTGTCGCGGTGGAGGGCGTTCACGTCGAGCCGGTACTGCAGCGAGCGCACGCGCGCACGCGCCCAGCGCGTCGTGTGCTTGATCGCGAACGTCGAGCCCTCGCGAAGCGGTCGCTCGGCCATCCAGCAGACCATCGCCGAGACGTCCTGGCCGACGATCGGACGGTTGTTGGGCCGACAGAGCATGTCACCGCGCGAGATGTCGATGTCGTCTTCGAGCCGGACTACGACCGCCTGCGGTGGGAAGGCCTCCTGCAGGGGACCGTCAGGCCCGTCGATGTTCACGACATGGCTCGCGAACCCGGAGGGGAGCGCGACCACCTCGTCGCCCACCTCGAGCACGCCACTCGCGATGTTGCCGGCATAGCCGCGGAAGTCGTGGTGCTCGCTGGAGATCGGTCGGATGACGAGCTGCACCGGGAACCTGAAGTCGATCAGGTTGCGGTCCGACGCGATGTGGACGGTCTCTAGATGCTCGAGAAGCGAGAGCCCGCCGTACCAGGGCATCTCGGTCGAGCGCTCCACGACGTTGTCGCCCGCCAGGGCCGAGATAGGGATGCATGTGAGGTCGTAGACCTGCAGGCGCTCCGAGAAGCCGATGAACTCGTCGCGGATCTCCTCGAATCGCTGTTTCGAGTAGCCGACGAGGTCCATCTTGTTCACGCACAGCACGAGGTGCCGGATGCCGAGCAACGAGGCGATCATCGCGTGGCGTCGCGTCTGCTCGGTCGCCCCGGCCCTGGCGTCGATGAGCAACAGGACGAGGTCGGCCGTCGAGCAGCCCGTGACCATGTTCCGGGTGTGCTGTGTGTGACCGGGCGTGTCGGCGATGATGAACCTGCGCCTCGGCGTGGAAAAGTATCGATACGCGACGTCGATCGTTATGCCCTGTTCGCGTTCGGCCCGGAGCCCGTCGGTGAGCAGCGCAAGGTTCACGTATTCGTCGCCCCTCGCCACGCTGGTGCGTTGCACAGCCTCGAGCTGGTCCTGGAAGATCTGTTTCGAGTCGTAGAGCAGGCGACCGATGAGCGTGGACTTGCCGTCGTCGACAGAGCCCCCGGTCGCAAAACGCAGCAGTTCCACTAGAAATAGCCCTCGCGCTTGCGGTCCTCCATGGCTGCGTCGGAGAACCTGTCGTCCGCGCGGGTCGCGCCCCTCTCGCTCACCCGTGTGGCTGCGGTCTCGACGATGATCTCGGCGGGAGTGCTCGCAGTCGACTCCACCGCTGCGGTGCAGGTCATGTCGCCGACGGTCCGGTACCGCACGGTCGTCTCGAAGGGCTGCTCACTCGCGACACCGTCACGCGGCTGGGTCCAAGGTCCAATGGCGAGGAGCATGCCGGTGCGGCGGAAGACGGTTCGCCTGTGCGCGAAGTAGATGTGGGGAAGCTCCAGCTTCTGTTCGTCGACGTACTGCCAGATGTCGAGCTCGGTCCAGTTCGAGAGCGGGAAGACCCGGAAGTGCTCACCCGGTCGATGCCGGGTGTTGTACAGGTCCCACAGTTCCGGTCGTTGCGCACGGGGGTCCCACTGGCCGAACTCGTCGCGAAGCGAGAAGACCCGTTCTTTGGCCCGCGCCTTCTCCTCGTCTCGGCGGCCGCCCCCGAAGACCGCGTCATAGCGGTTCTCTTCAAGCACCCTGAGCAGAGTGAAGGTCTGGAGCCTGTTGCGTGTGGCGCCGGGCACCGGCTGCTCGACGATCGACCCGCGGTCGATGTCCTCCTGCACCGAGCCGACCACGAGCCTGACCTCGAGCTTGCTCACCTGCTGATCGCGGTACTCGATGACCTCGGGGAAATTGTGCCCCGTGTCCACATGCACGATCGGGAACGGCACGCGCTGGGGCCAGCAGGCCTTGGTGGCCAGATGGAGCAGGACAGCGGAGTCCTTGCCTCCAGAGAACAAGAGCGCGGGCCGCTCGAATTCAGCGACCACCTCACGAATGATGTGAATCGCCTCGGACGCGAGCGTGTCAAGGTGGGAGAGACGGTGAGCCATTAAGAGTAGGCAGACTAGTCACCATTCGCCGCTCCGGGCCAGAATCGCCTTGCAGCGGGGACCATCGGAGCGTTCAGCATCGAACCGTCGGCCGGTGGTCCACCCACCCGCTCGCCTCCTCAAGCTGGCTGGACACGCGCAGGAGAACATCTTCCCGGCCGTAGTCGGCGACGAGCTGGACCCCGACCGGCAGTCCTCCCGGTGTCCGGTGCAGCGGCAGCGAGGCGGCGGGCTGACCGCTCACATTGAACTGACCGGTGAACTGAAGGGTCTCGATCTCCCTGGCCGCGCCGTTCACCGGGTCGGAGAGCTCGCCCAGCCGGGCCGGCGGCTGCGCGAGCACAGGAGTACAAAGGAGGTCGAAGCCCTGCTCAGACCAGAAGGCGACGGTCCGGCGCCTGAATCTCTCGAGCCAGAGGACGGACTCGAGGTAATCGGTGGCCGACGTGGACCGGCCGAGAGCGGCCAGCATCGAGTTGGTCGGCTCGAACTCCTCGGCGGCTATCTCCCGGCCGAGTACCCGGGACCACTCGGTGAGCGCCACCGCGACGGCGGTCGCGACGATGACGAGGAAGTGGCGTTGGAACTCGGGGTCCTCGAGGGAGGCCGGGTGCGCGATCTCCACGTTGTGGCCGACCGACTCGAGCAGCTCGCCCGCGACCCACACCGCCCGCGAGCACTCGGGATCGGCCCGGAAACCGTCCTGGGCGGGGCGGTCGAGCAGGCCGACCCGGAGCCGGCCTGGGTTGGCACCCACCTCCTGTGCGAAAGGCCGGGCGGGCGACGGCGCCACGAAGGTGTCACCCGGCCGGTAACCGGCGATCTGGTCGAGCACAGCGGCAGAGTCGCGAACCGTCCGGGCGAGAACATGATCGGTGGAAAAGCCGTTCCAGGAGTCGCCCCCTCCCGGGCCCTTGCTCACGCGGCCCCGACTCGGCTTCAGGCCGAAGAGCGAGCAGCAGCTTGCCGGGATGCGGATCGAGCCCCCGCCGTCACTGCCGTGCGCGACCGGGACCATCCCAGACGCGACCGCAGCCGCCGAGCCCCCCGAGGAACCTCCGCTCGAGTGCCCTGTGCTCCAGGGGTTACAGGTCGGCCCGAATGCGCGTGGCTCTGTGGTGATCGCGGTGCCGAGCTCAGGGGTGTTCGTGCGACCGAGCACGACAAAGCCCGCCCTCTTGAACCTCTGCACGAGAAAGCTGTCCCGTCGAGCGAGGTGACCAGCCGCCTTAGCGAAGGCGGTCCCTTCGCAATAGGGCTCACCCGCCTGCGGGGCACCGAGATCCTTCAACAGGATCGGCACGCCCCGGAACGGCCCGCTTCCCAGCTGTGAGGAAGCGAGCTCGCGGGCGGTGGAGAACTGGCGGTCGATGACGGCGTTCAGCACCGGATCGACCCGCTCTATGCGTTCGATGGCCGCGTCGACAAGCTCGAGCGGGGACACCTCACCGCGCCGAACAAGTTCAGCCTGCGCGGTCGCGTCCTTCCAGGTCAGCTCGCCGTCCACAACTTCGCCTCCGGGCGCTCAGCTCGGGGCGCTAGCGACTGCGCCCTTGTCTCGCAGCCCGGATCCTGATCCGTGCGGGCAGAGCTGCCAGACCGCGCAGGGGATGGAAGGCCTCGGCTGCGTCCACGAGCCGGTGCTCGTCGTCGGGCGTGAGATCGAGGTCGGCCGCCTCCGCGTTGCGCTGGAGCTGCGCGACCGTGCTGGCGCCCGGTATGGCGACGACGTTCGGGTGGCCGATCAACCATGCCAGGGCGACCTGGGACGGCGTCGCGTCATGGCGGCCCGCGACCTCGCGCAGCGCGTCGAGCAGCAGCCGGGCCCGGTCGAGGTTCTCGGGAAGGAAAGCGGCTGATTTGGCACGCATCGCCGTCGGGCGGTGCTCAGCGTCGTAGCGCGCCGAGAGCAGACCCTGTGCGAGCGGGCTGTACGCCATCACCATCCGGTCGTTCGCTGCCGCCCATTCAACAAGGCCTTTGAGGGGCCGACGATCCACGAGATTGAACCGGACCTGGTTGGAAAGGACCGGACGGCCGAGCGCGCCCTCTGCTGCCTGCCAGCGTTCGAGGGAGTAGTTGCTCACCCCGATGTGGCGGATCAAGCCACTGCGCTGGAGCGCCCGCATCGCTGCCATCTGCTCGGTGAGCGGAACCAACGGGTTCGGCCAGTGCAACTGATACAGGTCCATCTGAGTGACGCCGAGTCGCCGGGCGCTCCCTGCCGCCCGCCGCGCGACGACCGCCCGCTGGGGAAACAACGGGAGGACCTTTGACGCGAGGAACACCTCCGAGCGGCGGTCGGCGATAGCGCGGCCGACGATCCGCTCCGAGCGGCCGAAACCGTACATCTCCGCGGTGTCTATGAGATTTATGCCGAGATCGAGGGCGCGATGAACGATGTCGAACGCGTCGTGCTCGGCGTAGTGGGAGCCGTATCCCCATTCCCTCGAACCGAACTGCCAGGCACCGAGGCCGATAGCCGAAACCTTCTCTCCAGCCACTTCTACGTATCGCATCACGTTGGAGGATATCTGGAACCGGGCCCGCTAGCAGGGTGACCCTGGGGATTCCTCAACCGGCGCGTGCACCCCTGCGCGAACGCGCAGCCCCGACGGCGAGCCGGTCGACGAGCTCGTTCATGGGGTCGCCGGAATGGCCCTTCACCCAGCTCAGCTTGATCTGCCCGCGTCGCACATCGACGACCTCGTCGATGAGCGGTCGCCACAGGTCCTGGTTGGCGACCGGCTCGCCGCGGGAGTTCTTCCACCCCCGAGCTCGCCATCCCGCCCACCATCGTTGGCGAAAGCAGTTGACGACATAGGTGGAGTCACTGACGACATGCACGTGACCGCTGTTGGCACCGAGCGCCTGGAGAACGGCGGTGACCTCCATGCGTTGATTGGTCGTCTTCTCCTCGTAACCGCTCTCGTACTCCTCCTCGGAAACCGCCCAAGCCCAGCCTCCCGGGCCGGGGTTGCCCACACATGCGCCGTCGGTGAACACCACAGTGGCAGGATCCGGGTCCTCGAACAGGGTCACGGCGCCATTCTGCCTGGTCCTCAGGGACGTTGGGTGCCTACGTGCGGGCCTCGGTCAACCCGGCGGCATGACTCGGGCGATTTCCAGGCTCACGCGGCCGGAAGGCCGCTCCGTGGGCGCGAGACTGGTGGCGTGATCATCGACGGTTTCTCATATCAACTGCCCGACATCGATCCCGAGGAGACCGCGGAGTGGATGGACTCCTTCGATACCGTCGTGGAGACCGGTGGCCGTCCGCGTGCCCAGTTCCTCTTGATGAAGCTGTTGGAGCGGGCACGCGCCAACCAAGTTGGCTTCCCCGCGACCGTCTCGAGCCCGTACATCAACTCGATCCCGGCGCGGGCCGAGCCGTGGTTCCCCGGTGACGAGGATCTCGAGCGCCGGATCCGCCGCTACATACGTTGGAACGCCGCCGTCATGGTCACGCGGGCGAACACGCGCGATCCCGGTATCGGCGGCCACCTTTCGACCTTTGCAAGCTCCGCATCCCTCTACGAGGTCGGCTTCAACCATTTCTTCCGCGGCAAGGCCAACGGCACAGCAGGCGACCAGGTGTTCTTCCAGGGCCACGCGTCCCCCGGTATCTATGCCCGCGCGTACGTGGAAGGCCGGCTCGGTGACGAGGAGCTCGACAACTACCGTTTCGAGGTCGGTGGCAGGGGTTTGTCCAGCTACCCTCACCCACGCCTGATGCCCGACTGGTGGGAGTTCCCGACGGTCTCCATGGGTCTCGGCCCACTGACGGCCATCTACCAGGCACGCTTCAACCGCTACCTCGTCCACCGCCAGCTCGCTGACACGACCCAGTCACGGGTGTGGTCCTTCGTCGGCGACGGCGAGTTCGACGAGCCCGAGACCCGAGCTGCGCTCAGCCTCGCGGCACGCGAGCGCCTCGACAACCTCACCTTCGTCGTCAACTGCAACCTTCAACGCCTCGACGGACCGGTCAGGGGCAATGGAAAGATCATCCAGGAGCTGGAGGCCCTTCTCCGAGGTTGCGGCTGGAACGTGATCAAGGTCATCTGGGGCAGGCGCTGGGACGAACTGCTGGCGCGCGACGTCGACGGAGTCCTGCTCCACAAGATGAACACGACTCTCGACGGCGATTACCAAACGCTCGCCACAGAATCGGGCGCCTACATCCGCGAGAACTTCTTCGGCCCAGATCCCCGCTTGCGCAAGCTCGTGGAACACCTCACCGACGCTGAGCTGCAGACGCTTCCTCGCGGCGGGCACGACTACCGCAAGCTGTACGCCGCTTACAAGGCGGCGACCGACGAGATCGGGGCGCCGACAGCGATCTTGGCCAAGACCATCAAGGGTTGGACGCTCGGGCCCGAGATCGAAGCGCGCAATGCCACCCACCAGATCAAGAAGATGACCAAGGACCAGCTCCGTGTGCTGCGTGACCGGTTGCACCTGCACGAGGAGATCCCTGACGAAGCCCTCGACGCTGAAGCGCCGCCCTACTACCGGCCGGCGGTGGGCTCGCCGGTGCACGAGTACCTGACGGCTCGCAGCCGGGCGCTCGGAGGGCACCTGCCCAACCGCGTCGTCCGGGGCCGCGGACTTTCCGGGCTTGCCGCGCCCGAGCAGGCAACATTTGCCGAGTTCGCGCTCGGCTCGCGCGGCCAGCCCGTTTCCACGACCATGGCGTTCGCGAGGCTGCTGCGCAACTTGCTGCGCGACCCGGGCATCGGCAAGTACGTCGTCCCGATCGTGCCCGACGAGGGACGCACCTTCGGACTGGATGCCTTGTTCGCAGAGGTGAAGATCTACGCCCCCGAGGGTCAGCTCTACAAGGCCGTCGACGCCGGGCTGCTGCTCTCGTACTCGGAGGATCGCACGGGCCAGATCCTGGAGGAGGGCATAACAGAGGCCGGCGCCATGGCGAGCTTCCAGGCGGCCGGCACGGCTTACGCGACCTGGTCCACGCCCATGATCCCGATCTATCTCTTCTACTCGATGTTCGGGTTCCAGCGGGTGGGCGACTTGATCTGGCAAGCGGCTGACGCGCGGGCCCGTGGATTCCTGATGGGATGCACGGCGGGGCGGACGACGATGAACGGCGAGGGACTCCAGCACGAGGACGGACATTCGCTTCTGCTCGCATCGGTCGTGCCGACGGTCCATGCCTATGACCCGGCCTTCGCCTACGAGATGGCGACAATCGTCGAGCGCGGGATTGAGCACATGTTCGGGCCGAACGCCGAGGACTGCATCTACTACCTGACGATCTACAACGAGAACTACCCGATGCCCGCGTTCCCAGTGGCCGAAGGCGACCAGGCTCAACAGCAAGCCGCCGCCGCTGGCACCAAGGAAGGGATCCTCCGCGGCATCTACCGTTTCGCGGGACCGCACGAGACCGACACAGCCGCGGCCCGTGCGGCCACGATCCTCTTCTCTGGTCCCGCGTGGCAGGCCGCGATGCAAGCGCGCGAGCTGCTCGCATCCGATTGGGGCGTGAGAACCGAGGCATGGTCGGTCACGAGCTACAAGGCACTGAGGGAGGACGGCCTAGAGGTCGAGCGCTGGAACCGGCTCCATCCAGAGAGCGCGCCACGCGTGCCCTATGTGACACGCGCGCTGACAGACGCCCGCGGTCCGATAGTCGCGGTCACCGACTTCTTGAAGGCGGTCCCCGATCAGGTTGCGCGTTTCGTCCCTGCGCCGTTCACTGTGCTCGGAACCGACGGGTTCGGCCGCTCCGATACCCGTGCCGCACTTCGCAGGCATTTCGAGGTCGACTCCGCGCACATCGTCGTGGCGGTCCTGGCGGAGCTTGCCTTAGCCGGTGAGGGCAAACCGGACGAGGTTGCCGCGGCTATCGAGAAGTACGGCAT
>Ga0182027_10013413_pt1 | contig 11420 bp, 7 predicted proteins | sample 712E1DmetaG_FD_121300 | JGI IMG/M metagenome (GOLD analysis project Ga0182027, IMG submission 121300) | Permafrost microbial communities from Stordalen Mire, Sweden - 712E1D metaG (Illumina Assembly) | ecosystem: Environmental > Terrestrial > Soil > Wetlands > Permafrost | place: Sweden...
CTTCGCGGTTACCAGGCACCCCAACGCGGATGGGACCTATGTGGCCGGCTCGGTGACCCATTCCGCGGTGGAAGGCGACTTTCTCTCCGGCGACAGGAAGGTGGAGAGCCACTACAGTAATAACTTCACCTGTTTCCCGGTGGCGTTGCGCTACCACCCGGCGCGCACCACCATGAAGGCCCATGTTTGGGGCTGCCAGACAGCCGTGGTGGTGGGCCCGGCAGGCGAGGAGATCTACACCGACGAAAAAGCGCGCGTGAAAGTGCAGTTTCATTGGGACCGGGAGGGCCACAACGACGCCGCCAGTTCCTGCTGGATTCGCGTGGCCAGCCACTGGGCCGGACAAGGCTGGGGCGCCATCCATATCCCCAGAATCGGTCAGGAAGTCGTGGTCGATTTTCTGGAAGGCGATCCCGACTGCCCGATTATCGTGGGGAGCGCATACAACGCCGTCGAGGTGCCGCCTTACAGCCTGCCCGATAACAAGACCCAGAGCGGCATCAAGTCCCGCAGTTCGAAAGGCGGCAGCCCCGACAATTACAACGAGATCCGCTTCGAGGACAAGAAGGGCAGCGAAGAGATTCTCATCCACGCGGAAAAAGACCTGACCACCGAAGTGGAGCACGACGAGACGCGCACGGTCGGGCACGACCGCACCACCAACATCAAGAACGACGAAACGGTCACCGTGGAGGGCAAGCGCAAGCATCACGTGATCGGAGAGGAGCAGGTGCAAACCGACGGCGATCTGCACCTGACGGCCAGCCAGAACCAGAACGAAAAAGTAGGCATGACCTACAGCCGGCAGGTCGGCATGACGATCAATGACAAGGCCGGCATGAACTATGGGATGGATGCCGGCATGGCGATTCACCTGAAGGCGGGAATGACGGCGGTGATCGAGGCGGGGATGGGCTTGACCATCAAGTCGGCGGGTGGCTCCATCGACATCAATCCGGTGGGCGTGTTCATCCAGGGGAACATGGTGTTCATCAACACGGGCGCGGCGAATGTGCCGGGTTGTGGATCGTCGCCCACCTCGCCGGCCTCGCCGGGGCAGAAGGTGCTGGCGCTGGCTCACGCGGCCGGGGCGGCGGCGGCCATGGCGTCGAGCATGGGGCAGCAGGTGGCGCAACAGGTCAACGCGTCGGCTGCCACGGCGGGCAACCTGGTGCAGAGCGTAGGCCAACAGGCGCTCGGCGCGGTGTCATCGGCCGCGCGGCAGGCCTTGAGCGCGGCTGCGCAACTGGGACAGATGGCGCAGGGGGCCGGCAATCAGATTCTGAACCAGATCGAGGGCGCGGTCGGGCAGGGGCAGCAGATGCTGAACAACGCGGTGAATCAGGGGCAGCAGATGCTCAACGCCGGCATCAACGCGGTGCGCACCGGCGTGCAGCAGGCGGTCGAGCAGGCCTCGAGCGAAATCGCGCAACTCGAGAATCAGGCCGCGCAGATGGCGCAACAGGCCGAGCAGCAGTTGCAGCAGGCGGCGCAACAGGCCGAGCAGGCCGCCCAGCAGGCCCTCAACCAGGCGCAGCAGATGGCGCAGCAGGCCGAGCAGCAATTGCAGGCCGTCGCCAACCAGGCGCAGCAGGCGGCCCAGCAGGCCGTCCAAGCCGGACAGCAGGCGCTAAACCAGGCGATGCAGCAGTTGAGCCAGGCGGCCCAGCAGGCGCAGCAGGCGGCGCAGCAGGCCGTCAATCAGGCGCAACAGGCCGTGCAACAGGCCGTCGGGCAGGCGCAACAGGCCGCGCAACAGGCCTTGGCGCAGTTGCAGCAGGCCGCGCAACAGGCGCAACAGGCGGCCCAGCAAGCGGCCCAGCAGGCGCAGCAGATGGCGCAGCAGACCGAACAGCAGCTCCAGCAGGCCACGCAAGCGGCTGAGCAGCAGGCGCAGCAGGCGGCCAACCAGGCGCAGCAGCAGGTGCAGCAAGCCACCCAGCAGGCCACCCAGGCGGCGCAACAGGCCGGGCAGATGGGGCAACAGGCCGCCCAGCAGGTGCAGCAGCAGGTGGGGCAGGCGGCTCAGCAGGCTACGCAAACCGTGTCGAATACCGCGGCGGCGGCTTATCAGCAAGTGGGGAATTCCGCTAACCAGGCCGCCCAGGGCCTTCAGAACAGTATGAAGGGTATGGGGCTATAGAAAGATCATGCCACCAGCAGCGCGCGTTACCGACATGCATGTTTGCCCGCTGGTCACTGTCCTTGTGCCACACGTCGGTGGGCCGATTCTGCCGCCATGTGCGATTCAGGTGCTGATCGGCGGGCTGCCGGCGGCTCGCGTAACCGACATGCTGACGTGCGTGGGACCGCCGGACGTGATCGCCATGGGGTCGCCGACCGTGCTGATCGGCGGGCTGCCGGCGGCCCGGATGCTCGACCCGACGGCCCACGGCGGCATGATCATGTTGGGCGATTTCACGGTGATGATTGGCGAGGCGGGATCGGGGAGTGGAGGCGGAGGCGGGGGTGCGCCGGGCATGCCGCAACTGCCCAGCTTGTCGGCGCTGTCGAACCTCGCGAGCCAGGCGTTCGGAGCGGTATCGCAGGTGGCGCAGCAAGCCTTGGGTGCGGCTACGCAAGCGGGGCAGATGGCGGCCGGCGCCGCCAGCCAGGTCCAGAACCAGATCAATGGCGCGGTCGGGCAGGCGCAGGGCATGCTGAGCGACGCGGCCAACCAGGCGCAACAGATGCTCGACGTGGGCGTCAACGCGGTGCGCACCAGCGTGCAGCAGGCGGTTCAGCAGGTGAGCAGCGAAATCGCGCAACTCGAGAATCAGGCGGCGCAGTTGGCGCAGCAGGCCGAGCAGCAGTTGCAGTCCGTCGCCAATCAGGCGGAGCAGGCCGGCCAGCAGGCGCTCAACCAGGCGCAGCAGATGGCGCAACAGGCCGAGCAGCAGTTGCAGTCCGTCGCCAACCAGGCGCAGCAAGTGGCGCAGCAGGCCGTGCAAGCCGGGCAGCAGGCGTTGAACCAGGCGACACAGCAGTTGAGCCAGGCGGCCAATCAGGCGCAGCAGGCTGTGCAGCAGGCGGTCAACCGAGCGCAACAGGCCGTGCAACAGGCCGTCGGTCAGGCGCAACAAGCCGTGCAACAGGCCGCAGCGCAGTTGCAACAGGCCGCGCAGCAGGCGCAACAAGCGGCCCAGCAAGCGGCCCAGCAGGCGCAACAGATGGCGCAGCAGACCCAGCAGCAGCTCCAGCAGGCGGCGCAAGCGGCCCAGCAGCAGGCGCAGCAGGCGGCCAACCAGGCCCAGCAGCAGGTGCAGCAAACCACCCAGCAGGCCACGCAGGCGGCGCAACAGGCCGGGCAGATGACGCAGCAGGCCGCCAATCAGGTGCAGCAGCAGGTGGGGCAGGCTGCCCAGCAGGCCGCGCAAAACGTGAGCAGCGCCGCGAGCGGGCTGCTCGGCGGGCTCGGCGGAATATAGGGATCAGGCCACGGACGAACCGTCCCATTGATGCTCGGGGTCCGGGTAAAACGTCACGCTGGCGCCGGCCAGAGCTACCAACCATCCGCCCGGCACCTTGGCCCGCAGGAGGTAGGGGCCGGGCATGCCAGGCCCTGAATCCAACTGCTCCCATTGCAGCTTACTGGCGACAGGTTCGCCAGGCGCGGTCTGCGGCACGGGAGCGGCTGGAACGGCCGGGTTCACCGCGGACACGAAGACTTCGTGGCGGCACGAATACAGTTCCCCCAGGTAGTGGAACTTCTCCTGGTCGCGGTCGGTTTCGACATGCTCGATGATGGCGCCGTAGGGGACTGTCACCTCGGGACCAGTCAAGGGCAGCCCGGTTCTCTGGTTGAGCTTTCGGGCTTCGATCGACTTGTTCAACTCTACCTTGGTCAATTTGTCTCCTCCATACACAGGTTGTTGAGAGTATACACCGGAATGCCGCGAGCTATACTAAGGACACGTCGCGAAACCAGGTTGGGAGTTGACAAGACCGCTCCCTGACGGTCGCGGCTCTGACCGGAGTTGCAAAGTTCAAAACTCACCATGAAGTGCCCTGCTTTCGCTGCCATACCGACCGTCGTGGGGAGTTTTCCGCATACCGAGGCGCCACGCCTCCTGGACCGGATCTTCCGCCTTTTTCCGGAGATGCCCGCGTGGCCCCAACTGCCCGTTCGGGACTGGCTGGAGAGCATGTACGTTCAATACTCGGAACGGTTGCCGGGAGCCGTGGTCGACCGCGCGGCACAAACCATCTACTTCCGTAGCGATGAGGCGCTGGCGGGTGAACTGGAGGCGTTCTACCAGGCGCTGGTCGACGAAGACGTCGAGCGCTTCGCGATTTCCCCGGAGTACGCGGCGGGATTGCACCTCTTCCTGGAGAGTGTCCCGCGTCTGGGCGGGCCGCGGCCGAAATGGGTCAAAGGGCAGGTCACCGGGCCCTTCAGCTTCGCCATGACCGTAACCGACGAGAACAAGCGGTCGCTGGCCTACAACCCGGAACTGTACGAAGTGGCCGTCCAGGGAATGGCGATGAAGGCCCGCTGGGTGGCTCGGAAGCTCCGTGAAGTGGCGGAGGGCGTGCTGGTGGTGCTCGATGAGCCCTACCTCTGCGCCTTCGGTTCCGCATTCGTCAACGTGCCGCGAAGCGACGTCGTCGCGGCCATCGACGCGGGCGTGGCTGCCATCCACAAGGAAGGGGCGCTAGCCGGGTTGCACTGCTGCGGCAACACCGACTGGTCGGTGGTATTCAGCACCGATCTGGACGTGATCAATTTCGACGCCTACGAATACTTTCAGGGGCTGTCGCTCTACCCCGCGGAGATGAGCTCGTTCCTGCGGAAGGGAGGCGTACTGAGCTGGGGCATTGTCCCGGCTCACGCCAACGGCAACCTCAACCCGCATACTTTGCTGGCCGCGCTGGACGATCGCGTGGAACAGCTTACCGCCAAGGGCATGGACCGCGGCGGACTCTACCGGCAGGCGCTGCTCACGCCTTCCTGCGGTCTCGCCACGGAGAGCGTGGAAAGCGCGGACCGCCTGATGGACGCTCTGGCCGAATTGTCGAGCCTGGTGCGAGAGCGGGAAGCCGGCCGGTGATCCTCGCGGTCATCGGAAAGGGTGGGGTGGGGAAGACCACGGTCGCATCCCTGCTCCTGCGGCGCCTCGTGGAATCGGGCCAGACTCCAGTGTTGGCCGTCGACGCCGACCCTTCGAATTGCCTGGGCGCGGCGCTCGGCGTCGCGGTTGCACGGACACTGGCCGACATGCGTGAAGAGCTGCGGGATAACCAGCGTCCACCCTCTATGTCTTCCGCCGAATGGCTGGCACTCGGCGCGGAAGAGGCGCTGGTCGAGAACCCGGGCTTCGATCTGCTGACCATGGGGCGCCCCGAAGGCAAGGGCTGCTACTGCTATGTGAACAACCTGATTCGCGACCACCTGGACCGCCTGGCGCGCGGGTACCGTCACGTCTTGCTGGACTGCGAGGCGGGGCTGGAGCACCTTTCGCGCCGTACCAGCGGGCGTCCGGACGCGCTGATCTGCGTGGTGAATCGCTCCCGCATGGCGGCCGAAACCATCCGGCGATCGCTCGACCTGTTTGTGAGCATTCACGGCCAGCTTCCGCGACGCGTCCAGCTTGTGCTCAATCAATTCGACGACGGGGAGCCGCTCGCTGCCCAGATGACCGCCCTGGCGGGCGGTCCTTTCAGCCGTGTGGTCACCATCCCCCGGGACCCGCAAGTGGCGGCGCTCGAATCGGCGGGAGAATCCCTGCTGACGCTGAACGCTACCAGCCCGGCCATGGCCGCGCTGGGCGCATGGGAGGCCGGGCTATGAAGGTTGCGGTGGCGGGAAAAGGCGGGGTCGGCAAGACCACCGTCTCCGCATTTCTGGCGCGTTGCTGGCGGGATCTGGGTTACGAAGTTGTGGCCGTGGACGCGGACCCGGATGCCAACCTGGCCGGAACACTCGGCTATCGCGGGCCGGACATCACTCCGCTGGTCAAGCTGAAGCGGTTGATCGAGGAGCGCGTGGGCGGCGGCGAGGGCTGGGGCGGCTTCCTGAAGATGAATCCGCGGGTGGATGATATTCCCGGCGAGGTCGGCGTGCTGGTCGATGGCATCCGCGTGCTGGTGATGGGAACCATCGAGCGGGGCCGAAGCGGCTGCGCGTGTCCCGAGAACGTTTTGCTCCGGGAGGTGCTGAACCACCTCATGCTGCGGAGCCGGGAACACGTGGTGGTAGACATGGAAGCGGGCGTGGAACATTTGGGGCGCGGCACGGCCGAGGGCGTCGATACGATGCTGGTGGTGGTGGAGCCGGGGTGGGCCAGCATTCAGACGGCCGGCCGTGTGGCCGAGCTGGCAGGCGACCTGGGAATACGGAAGGTGTACGCCATAGCCAATAAGATTTCGGGAGAGGCGGATCTGGCTTTCGTGCGGGGGGAGTTGGGGGGACTGGAGTTGGTGGGGGTGCTGCCGCTCGACAGGGAGTTGGAGGGGCAGGCGCGGGCGGGGGGTGTATCGCGGGAACGGGCTTTTTATAAGGAGATGCTGAGGGTAGCGGGGGGGCTTGAATGACGGAGCGCGGGGGGCCGATTGCAAATCGGCCGCAGGATACAATCCTGCCCCACAGAATTGAAGATGTAGTAGTACAGGGCAGCATTCAGAGGGAAGTGCATGGAGAGACGCATGAGTTTTGACGAACGCTCGGTTGACCCTGCGGCGCAGGAAATGCTGGTGCTGGCGCATGATATCGGCGCGAAAACCGTGTGGGACCGCCATGACGACATGCAGCCTCTGTGCGGATTCGGAGACCTGGGAGTGTGCTGCGATGTCTGCTACATGGGACCGTGCCGCATCGATCCATTCGGCGAACGGTCGCAGGTGGGAGCCTGCGGCGCCGATGCGCACCTGATTGTGGCCCGCAACCTGGCGCGCGCGGTGGCTTGCGGCGCGGCGGCGCACAGCGATCACGGGCGCGAGGTGGTGGAAGTTCTGCGCACCGCGACTGCCATCGCCAACCCGGAAAAGCTGAAGACGCTGGCGGCCGAATGGGGAGTCGCGGCGGACCAGCGCTCTCTGGCGGACCGCATGGCGTCCCAGTTTGGCTCCCAGGAAGGGCCGCTCATCCCGGCGTTGCGCGCGCCCGAGGAACAGCGCCGGCGCTGGGAGAAGATGGGCATCACGCCGCGGGGAATCGACCGCGAAATCGTGGAGTTGCTGCACCGCACCCACCACGGCGTGGAATCCGACCCGATAGCCCTGTTGCGTGGGGCCATGAAGGCCGCCCTGGCCGACGGCTGGGGCGGCTCCATGATCGCCACCGACGTGCAGGACGTGCTTTTCGGCGGGCCGCAGGCGATCCGATCTCAAGCCAACCTGGGAGTGCTCGAAGAACGCCAGGTCAATATCCTGGTGCACGGCCATGAACCGATTCTGAGCGAGATGATCGTGGCCGCCAGCCGGGAAGCGGACCTGCTCGCACTGGCGCGGCAGGCGGGCGCCGAGGGCATCAACATCGCCGGGATTTGTTGCACGGCCAACGAGATCCTGATGCGCCAGGGCATGCCGGTGGCGGGCAACTATCTGCACCAGGAACTGGCCCTGCTCACCGGCGCCGTGGACCTGATGGTGGTGGACGTGCAATGCGTCATGCCTTCCCTGCCCCAGGTGGCGGCGTGCCATCACACCAAGGTAGTAACCACTTCCTCCAAGGCCCACATTCCCGGTGCGGAGCAGATGACGCTCGATATCCATAACCCGAAGGAAACCGCGCGGGCCATTGTGAAGAGCGCGGTAGCGGCGTTTTCCCGACGCGATCCGGCGCGCGTGAACATTCCGCGCCACAAGATGGACCTGGTGGCCGGTTTCACCAATGAGAACCTGCCGCTCTACCTGGGCGGCCGTTTCCGCGCGGGGTACCGGCCGCTCATTGACGCGGTGGCGTCGGGCCGCATCCGCGGCATTGTGGGAGTGGTGGGCTGCAACACGCCGCGCGTGGCGCAGGATAGCAACCACCTGGCCCTGGTCCGCAGCCTGCTGGCGCAGGACGTGCTAGTGGTGCAGACGGGATGCAGCGCCATCGCGAGCGCCAAGTTTGGCCTGATGCGCCCGGAAGCGGCGCTGGAATACGCCGGGCCGGGCCTCCAGGAAGTCTGCGCGGCGGTGGGAATTCCGCCGGTGCTGCACGTGGGAAGCTGCGTCGACAATTCGCGCATTCTCTCGGTGTGCGTGGCGCTGGTGGCCGAGGGCGGAATGGGCGGCGATCTTTCGGAGCTGCCCATCGCCGCCGCCGCGCCCGAGGCCATGAGCGAGAAAGCGATTGCGATTGGCCTCTACGCCGTGGCTTCGGGGATTTTCACGGCCTTCACCCCGGCGCCGCGCATCGCGGGCAGCAGCGTGGTCCGCAAATATCTGGAGGAGGATGTCGAGAAGGAGACCGGCGGCAAGTTTCTGTTCGCCGGCAACATGGAGGACGCGGCCGCGGGGATACTGGCGCACATCGATGCCAAGCGCAAGGCGCTCAAGCTGGCGCCGCGTCCATTGACCGAGTATGTTCCCGCGACAGGACTGAAGTCTCTGGGATGCGGGAATGCTCAGAAACACAGCCAGGAAAGGGCTCCAGAGGCCTGACGTGCGCGCTCTTCTGATTTTCAATCGCGAAAGATGCCTGGCGTGCCGGGCGTGCGAGCTGGCCTGCTCGGTGACCCATTCCGGCAGTAAGCGGCTGGAGACCGCCATCGCCGAAGCTCTTCCGCCCAAGCGGCGCGTGACGGTGGCAGCCGGGAAGGATGGCATAGAAGCGCTTCGATGCGAGCAGTGCGCGGAGCCGTTGTGCGCTTTCAGTTGCAAGAGCGGAGCCCTGCATCGCGACCCCATCAGCGGCTGGATTGCACTGGAAGAAAGCCGCTGCGTGGGATGTTTCATGTGCATGATGGTCTGCCCGCACGGCATTCGTCCCGATCCGGCGACGGACCACGTGGTACGCTGCGACGTCTGCCTCGATCGCGAAACGCCCGCCTGCGTGGCGGCCTGTCCCACCGGCGCGCTTGCCACCGAGCCGCCGCCGGACCGCCCGGCGCCCGTTGAATTCAAGGGACACGTGGTGGTAGTAGGCTCCTCCGCCGCCGGGATTGCCGCCTGCGAGTCCGCGCGCGAGCACGCCCCCGATTGTTCCATCACGCTGGTCACGGCAGACGCCTCTGCGCAATATTCCCGTCCGCTCCTTTCCTACGTCCTCGCCGGCCGCATAGGCCGCCCCGCGATCGAGTGGCGCCCTGATGGCTACCTCGAAACCGATCTCAATGTCCGTGTGCTGCACAAAGTGGGGCATGCTTTAGCTTGCCAATCTTTGCTTCTAGACGACGGCACCACTCTCCCCTTCGACCGTCTCATTATAGCCACGGGCGCTCGCGCCGCCACGCTTTCCATCCCCGGCGCAGGCCTCGCCGGCGTCCACGGCCTCCGCAATCTCGAAGATCTCGAGGAGATCGAGAAGCAGGCCGCCCCAGGCCGCCGTGCCGTAGTGTTAGGTGGCGGCAACGTCGGTCTCCAGACCTGCGAAGCCCTACTCGCCCGCGGGGTCGCTGTAACCGTGGTCGTGAAGTCTCCCCACCTGCTCTCGCAAATGGTGGATGCGGAAGCCGGCCGCCGCATTGCCGATCTGTTCATTCGCCACGGCTTGACCGTCCGCACCGGCCGCGACGCCGTCGAGATCGTAGGCAACGGCCAGGTCGAAGCTGTGCGCCTGGACGACGGCGAGCTGATCGGCGCCGATCTAGTGATTGTGGGCAAGGGCATCACGCCAAACGTAGAGTGGCTGCACGACAGCGGCGTCCGCGTAAACCGTGGAATCGTAGTGGACCTCTGCGGCCGCACCAGCGTGCCCGGCGTTTTCGCCGCCGGGGATTGTGCCGAAGCCATCGACCCGCTGACCGGCCGCTCGGCGGTCGCCGGCATCTGGCCTGTGGCATACGAAATGGGCCGTGCCGCCGGAGCCGCGGCCGTGGGGGTGGAGCGCCCGTCCGCCGGCGCGCTCCGTATGAACGCCTCGCGTTTCTTCGGCGAGCCGATTATTTCAATCGGTGAGGTATCTCCGGAGCGCCTGGAAGGCGCGACCGCCGAGGTGCTCACTAATCGCAACGGGGTGTATCGCAAGTTGGTGTACCACCAGGGACGGCTGGCCGGCGCGTTGCTATACGGAGATATTTCGGGCGCGGGAGTCTTCTATCGGCTGTACAGAGGAAATGTTCCACTAAGTGTGGGGCAGACCATCGTTTTTCGTGGTGCCAACCCGGCCAACTTGGCAGACGACAAAAACCGATCGTCTGCCCCACGGTGAATCAGAAATCGTATGAAAGAAGTGAGTTAAGGAATGTCCAAGATCATCGCAGAAGCGGCCATCCGCGGCGCATACGCCTGTATGAACCGGGCGGACACCATGCTCTCCGACGCCATCGACCGTCATGGCCGCGCCACCCGCATCGCCTTCCCCGACACCGCTTATGCCCTTCCCGTGATCCTGGCGCTGGTGGGCAAGCGGGTCGAGAAACTGGGCGACCTTGAAGAGGCCCTGCAAGTGGCGCGCACCTGGCTCCCTGCGCCGCCCACGGAGAAGCTCTGGCTCCCCTATCTTGGCGGAACGCTCGACGCGGGCGCGGCCACCTTAGTGGCGCATGAAGCCGTGGAAGCTATGAAGCCGTTACGCGGCGACTCACTGGCGTTCAATTTCTGGCTGGGCCCCACCGCCGACAGCATCCTGCGCGAGCAAGGTATCAAGCTGGTGGATGGCCGCATGCCGGGCTTCGCCGCCTGCGTGGGCGCCGCGCCCAACGATGAGACGGCCGAGCAACTGGCTCGAGACCTGCAAGAGCGCAACATCCTGGTCTTCATGGGGGGCAATACCGGCGGCGAGACCATGGCCGCGCAACTGAACCGCCGCGGCGTCGAAATGAACTGGGAGACTTTTCTGGTTCCCTATGGGCCCGATACGTCATCCATCGTTCACGCCCTGGGTTTCGCCTGCCGCGCCGCATTCACTTTCGGCGGGCTGCGGCCGGGCGGCCTCAAGGAGACGCGCGAGATCCTCCTCTACAATAAACGGCGAGTCATGGCCTTCGTCCTGGCGCTGGGCGAGGTGGACGACGAGAAGTACGCCACCGCCGCGGGCGCCATCAATTTCGGCTTCCCCGTCATCGCCGACACGGATATCCCGGAGATTCTGCCCAGCGGCATTTGCACCTACGAGCACGTCGTGGCCAATGTGGCGCACCGCGACATGCCGTCCCGCGCCGTCGAGGTGCGCGGGGTGAAGATCCGCACCGTCGAGATCCCCATCCCCGTCCGGCACGGCCCGGCGTTCGAAGGAGAGCGGGTCCGCAAAGAGGATGTTGCGGTTGAGTTCGGCGGCAAGTTTAATCGAGGTTTCGAGTACTTGGCGAGCCGTCCCATGGACCAGATCCAAG
>Ga0182027_10013414_pt1 | contig 11420 bp, 9 predicted proteins | sample 712E1DmetaG_FD_121300 | JGI IMG/M metagenome (GOLD analysis project Ga0182027, IMG submission 121300) | Permafrost microbial communities from Stordalen Mire, Sweden - 712E1D metaG (Illumina Assembly) | ecosystem: Environmental > Terrestrial > Soil > Wetlands > Permafrost | place: Sweden...
ATTCGAGAGTATAATTTCCATTTGTAACAGTAAGTACATTATTATTTCTCAACTCAATAGTTGTAATAGAATTATTGCCATCCAAACAAATTTTTCGTACTAAGGATACGCTGAAAAGTTTCATTGCATCCTGAGGATTTACTATTACACTTGCAGGATATAATGGTTTTCTTTGATCACCTAAAATAATGAGATTTCCATTATTAATCCCAAACATTATATAATTAGTGGTTTGGTTGGTTAGATTTGAAAGGTTACCAGTTGAGATTTGTGTTAATGAAAGTACCGGTCCATAAATTTTGTTTGCGTCGTCCTTTGTATAAATCTTCCCAACAATTGTTTGAGAAAAAGAAAGATTGAAAAAAAATATTACCAGTAATAGAATTGTTCTATAAGTGCCCATGACATTATCCTTTTTAATTTGTTTATTTGTAAGGATAATTTATTTGACATGGTCTTAAATTGAATCAGTACATGTACTAAAAATATTCATTAGAAATAGGTATATATACTATAATTTTTCTAATTTCATAGTATAAGTACTATTTGCTTTTGGATTCAGTATATTTCATAGCAAACCTTATAAGCGATGAGGAATTTGGCAATTCAAATTTTCTCATAATTTTCATCCTATGTGAATCAATAGTCTTTTTGCTTAAATTCATTTCCTCACCTATTTCAACACTTGTCAGTCCGTCACTGATAAGTAGGAGAATTTTATCTTCAATATCTGTAATCTCATCATTTATATTTGGTTCTATATTGATTGGCTTATGCTCATATTTTTTCAATATGCCATTAATTTTCTCTTCATCATATTGGCTACCAAAGTATTTCCTACCACGAGAAACTTCATTTATTGCAAAAACCAGCTCCCCCCGTTCGATACTTTTATTTACAAGACCCAGCCCTCCAACCTTTAAAGTAAAATAAATATACTGGTCACCCTTTAACATCGTTAAAAATAAGGCTTTAAGATTGGGATGTTTTAATTTTAATTCCTTAACTGCATCTGTACCTGATAGCCCCGGCATAGAGATATCCACAAGGATAACATCTGGGTTTAGATCCTCATATTTTTTTATTAAATCCTTCCCGTCAACAGCTTCACCAATTACATAAATGCCTGGTTGATCTCTTAGCAAACTTGCCAAGCCGTTACGAAATAATGTATGGTCGTCACAAATTATAATTCTAATATTGATCATATCGCCTCATATGGTAATTCAAATAACAACACAGTTCCGTCCTCATCTGATGAAGTAATCTTCATCCTTCCATTAAGAACTTTAATTCTTTCAGACATATTTAGTAGTCCATAACTTTTATATTGAGAAACTGATTCAGGTTCAAACCCAACTCCATTATCAGAAATTAGTACTTTTATGAGTTTTTTAGAGAAAACAAATTGTATATGATATTCAGTAGCCTTTGAATGTCTTAATATATTACTTATTGACTCCTGGATAATTCTAAATAAATATAATTCGGCTTTTCTCTCTAATCGGACAGGATTGCCAATATATTCAACAGTACCGTTTACTGAAAAATTCTTAGAAAGGTTTTCAGAAAGCACTGTCACCGCATCAAAAACGCCCAAATCCTCAAGAACTTTGGGTTTTAAGTTAAATAATATCTCACGTAATTCAGCAATTGTTGAATCAAGAGTGGAATTAACCTCTATAAGGGATCTATTAAAAGCATCACAATCGTTACAACTATTCAGTTTCATTTTAACAAGGTAGAGGTTTTGTCCTATACTATCATGAAGTTCAAGACCGATGCGTTCTTTTTCAGTCTCCAAATGATCCTGCAGATAGAAGGTAAGTGCTCGGTACTTCTGCTCAGATTCGATAATCCTCTGTTCATTATTTATCCTCTCAGTATAGTCAATAAAATATATCCTTGCCATACTAAGTGTTTTAATCCCATAAAAATAAACAGAAAAATGCTTCCCCCCAAAGGTAAGATCAGTCTGAAGATTGGATCCATTTTCAATCTCTTTTTGAAAATCATAATTTAATTCAGGGAAGATTTTGTGCAGATTTATTTTTCCATCCTGTTTTATACCGAACAAATTATATGCAGATTTATTAAAATGGATAATATCTCCCTTAATATTTGTCCTGATTATAGGGTTTGGGTCTGACTCTGAAAACGCGCCAATAATACGCAAATTATCTATTTCAAGTTTTTTCTTTTCGTTTTCGTGCTTCTTCTTCAAAGGTACTATTACCTTGAGATATATTATATATACAACCAGTATAAAAACAAGAAAGAAAAGAAATGAAAAATAGATAGGATTATAGGGGTTTTCTAATAATTTTTTATATGCGTTTAATCCATTTTCCATTTAACAATACGAGGTTACCAGCAAAATTAAGTTTAATATAAGAAAATTTTATTGTTAAAAATATAGTACAAGTACTATATGTCTAATAAAAATATAGTATAAGTACTATTGATCCACTAAAAACATAGTATAAGTACCTAGTAAATCGATGCGGAAATAGTATATGTACTAATGTTTTTTACAATTCCTTTATGTTTATTTGCTATAGCTTTAGGGACTTAATAATAAGTTTGGCTTAGAAATAATGGTTACACGCCGATATAATTGATAAATAAAGTTAGGAATATTCAGATGGGACTGAAGAATCGAAGCTATATTCTGGAGTATGAATTGAGATATAGTATTATATGATGAAAAAGTATTAATGGAATCAATAAATCTTATTATTTGGTCGGGTCAACCAATATTTATAGAGGGAATTAAAAATATATTTAATAGGCAGATATCTATAAATATTTTTGAATATGATGAGAATAATCTGAATTCATCGGTAAATATCAGGGAAAATGTATTTAACTTTATTTTAATAAATGATGTTTGTTCCGATAAAAATACAATTCTTAATTTTATTAAAAAACTATCATTAAAATCCGAACAACTTAAAACTATTATATGTACTAATCGTGAAGAAGCTGATTATCTGAAAAAGCTAAAGAAATTGGGGGTTAAGGGGTTTATTCATTTAGGCTCTTCGTTTATAACCCTTCCCTCTATTATAACTTTTATTAATGATGGTAATATTTATTATGATCCGAAACTTAAAGGTTTATTGTTAAATCGGGAAGCCGATGATAATAATTTAGAACTCCCGGTTATTGAATTAACAAAAAGAGAAAAAGAAGTTTTGCTGCTTATCTCAAAAGGCATGAAGAATATTGAAATCGCACAAGAACTATACCTTAGTCCCCGTACAATAGAGATATATAAATCCCACTTAATAGAAAAATTAAATCTCACCGGAGCTTCTGAATTATTGAAGTATGCTGTTAAAATTAAAGTTACCGTAAACCAACCGCACGATTATTTATAAATATAGGGGAATTCCCTTATTGACACAGTTGATAATTATAAATATTATTAGCTATAAACATATATAATTAACTGCAGTCAGTATAATATTTATTTTTGTCATTTTTAAAACAATTTTGAACGGAGGTTAAATGTTAAATGTATTTGAAGAATTAAATAGTGTAAAAGAGGATGAAGTTGTGGAGGGCACCCCGGTAGACGTTGGTGGAGTCCTTGTTCTTGTTGGCTTTATTATTGTAACTATTTATAGTCCCACATAAAAGTTATTTAAATCATAAAATGATTCCTTATGCAAGGAATATTAATGTTTGTTATAAATTAAACATAGTTCTCATAAATTATTATTTTAAGAGGTTAAAATGATCAGTATATTTGAAGAATTAAAAAGTGTTAAAGTGGATGAGGTAGTTGAAGGAGCAGGAGCCCCAATCGAAGCGATTGTTGCTGTTGTAATCATTGGTGTCTCATTCATCGCGGGTATAGCTACATAAATTAGTTCATTATATTTTTGCATCCTATCCTTAAAGGATCATTGAACTATTTTTATAGAAAGTTGTTATTCAATATCAAAGATATGTGTGGTTTATATAAACCTTAACCATACATATCTTTTTATTTTTATATCATTGGGAATAAATGCTAATAATACACTCCATATTCTGAACAATAATTAAAGGTAATAATCTTAAACAATAATAAGCTGAAAAGAGCTTTAAGTCTGTCCTTCAAAATGGAATATTACGGTAAAGAGATTAAAGCATAAATAGCCTTAGATCAAGTAAAGTGAAATTGCAGCATTAGTGAAATTTCAAAAGAATACAAAGCCGGCCAGGTTATAAGTCAGGATATTTGCGGTCTACAAATAATAATCAAAAGGAATTCGACTTGTTACATATGCTTTATCACCTGCCAAGTTTAAATACATTAATGAACAGGTATCTAATATTAAAGAAGATTATTCCTCTTTTTGTTGTTCTAATTTTTATTTTTTATGCATTCGATAAGAAGTTAATTGCCTGCCCGATTAACTTCTTGAAAATAGAGGATTTATTTATTGGTTTATTTACAGGAATCAGTATTTTTTATTTTTCTGTATTTATATCGAGAATGTTAAAAAGATTATCATTAACAAATAATAATAGTAAAACCAGAAGCTTTATAAAAGAAAGCTTAACTTCGGGACCATATGCATTTTCTGTTTTCTTTACAATAATATCTATATTTATTATTTCTATAACTGAAGAAATTATTTTTAGATCAATAATCCTATTTTATTTCTGTAAATATTTTAATGATTTACTGGCTATATTATTTTCCTCTGCTTTATTTTCTATCTACCATTTTAATAACAAATATTTACAACTATATATAATGGGGATTATACTCTCAGGCCTTGTATTATATACGGGTAACCTTGCTTCAGCGATAACAGCACATATATTAAACAACATGATGGTACTTTTTACACATAGTGCAATTTTAAAAGAAAAAAGGAGAAATGTTTATGAATAATTGCGTGTTTTTCTTAGATGGTGTAGGTGATTATTCAGTAGTTCAGAAAATTAATCGTATTAAAGTACCTAATAATTATTTTCCATTCTTATCATACTTATTAAAGAAATATGGTTTTGAGGTTAAATACATTGATGCAAGATCAAATATATTTTCAAAAGAATATTTAATTAATATTATTACTGAACAGAAGCCTATATCAATTTTGATCAATACAAATTATGATAACATTCAACATATTACCAGATTGAATATAAAGGAAAGTTATAATGACATTAATGTAGTATTATTTTCTGATAACTTTGACTTGAATTGGTTATCTCATGTTGGTGAAGTAACAATAGATCATTTTATTATTTCGGATAAGTCAATTGACATAAGCGATTTTATCCGGAGAATTCTACAACATCTTATCCCAATTAATAATGCATTATCCGGTAATTTAAAAGATATTTCCCATTTATCTGTTGATAAGTTAGTTTCAGATTGGACATTTATTGATGATTTATCTGGTTATTCAATTGAATTGAATGTTGCATCAGGTTGTCCAAGGAAATGTAGTTTTTGTTCAATTGCCTGTACTGAAGTAAAATTTCGGGATATTGATTTAGTAATCAATGAAATTGAATTCCTTTTAAATAATGGGATACAATATTTTCATGTGGCAAATCATAGTTTCACAACTGATTTATCTTACGTAGAAATATTTTGTACTAAGCTAATAGCTAAATTTAATGATAAAGATTTTTTATGGTCCTGTTTTGGGTTACCGGAATATTTATACAAAGAAAATTATATTTTTAAATTATTGAAAGAATCGAAACTCGGCAGAATTGAATTAAGCATAGAAAGTGGTTCCAGAGATATATTACAACAGTATGATATTAATTTAAATAAGGAAATAATAACTGAAGTTATTAAAAATACAATTGAGAATGATATTACTTCAATCCTTGGGCATATAATTATTGGCAGTTCCAAAGAAAGTAAAAATTCTCTTAATGAAACTTTTGAATTTATTCAACAATTGATAAATATATCTTCAGGTTATATTGAATTTAATATTTCTTTCATTCATCCTGATGTTGGTTCTAGTCTTTATAATACTGAAGATCCATCTTTTGAGCGTTTCAGCAAAAGGAACATACGAAAATTAGGTTGTATGCATGATACTGAAGAATTAAAATGTGTCGAATTAGTAACAACCAAACAACTATTTAATAAAGAAATTTACAAATTATTACGATCTTCTGTCTGCAAAATTAATCAAAAAAACAGATTAACGCATGTGGAATATTATAAAAAAGGACTATGTACTCAATATTTCTTCCACTTTCTTAGTAGAAGCACAACAGGTGGATTACACCAACTTAAAAGTAGAAATCGTTTTTTTAAATTTAGCTGGGAAATTACAGACGAAATTGATAAATATTCACCTTTTATACTTAGTAAAGTATTAAAAAAAGATGAAAAGAATATTTTAGTTTTTGATCCGCTTCTAGCCAACTTAGATTCTTCACCGTTCTTAGTTATTTCAAGTGAGAACCTTAAAATGATACAGTTGGCAGATGGTAGAAAAACATTCATTGAAATTGTAAATATATTATCGGATTTAACTGATGATCACCAAAATATTAGAATAAATCTCCTGAATTATTATAGAAAATTAGAATCTATGGATTTATTACTATTTACAAAAATTTTAAATTGAAGTGAAAGGAGATCCTAAAAAGTGAAGGAAAAGAAAGTTGACATTATATTTTTGGATGGATTAGAACCTCCAAATGTAAGTCCTAAATCGACATTTTTAACATATCTATTTACATTGGCCTCTGTTCTGGAAAACCATAATTATAGTTTTAAGATTTTGAATATAACCACACTTGGGGACTACTCATTAGATGGAATAATAAATTGTCTGAGAAAGTACACGTTTAAAGCTATTGGAATTACAACAAATGTTGACAACATTAATTATGTCTACAAAGTTGTTGAGGCCATTAAAAATTATTTTCCGGAAGTTGTTATTATTCTGGGTGGAGCCCAGGTTACATTTTCAGATATAAAAACATTGAAAGAATGTAAAAGCGATATTATTGTAAGATCTGAGGGAGAGGAAACATTAATAAAATTGTTAGATTATTACATTATGGATATAGGTAACATTATAGATATTAATGGTATTACCTATAGGAATAGTGGGGAAATTGTGCAAAATCAAAATGCACCTTTACTTGACATTAATGAGCTTCCTACTCCACAATATGCAATAATAAAAAATGAAAAATATTGGATTGTTCCGGAAGATACACCTTATAAGAATTTTCATCAATATTTAAAAGGAGTAGCAGCAGCAAATAGCATATTTTTTACTGGTAGGGGTTGTCCCTATAGGTGTTCCTTCTGTGTTGAGGGTAATTTGAATGTAAAACAAAGGAAAAGGGATACAGAAAAGGTAATCCAGGATTTCAAATATTTTTTAGAAATATTTGATACTCCTTATATAGTAATTGGTGATGATACTTTCACTTCCGGTCCTAAAAGAGTTGTTGAAATATGCCGTGAATTAAAAAAACTTAAAGAAAATAAAGATTTTATTTGGTTTGCTGAAGGCAGAGTTGATATACTATCAAAAAATTTATTCATTATTCCAATTATGCGTGACGCCGGACTTTATAAATTACAAATTGGAATAGAATCAGGATCTCAAAAAATTCTTGATATTTATGAAAAAGGAATAACTCTGCAACAAATAGAAACTGTTGTTAGTGAATGTTCAAAAATTGACGATATTATTGTTCATGGGAATTTTATCCTGGGGAATCCAGGTGAAACCAAAGAAACATTTAATGAAAGCTTACTTTTTGCAAAAAAATTAATTGCTCTTTCCAATTATAAAATTGACCTTTCCAGCGGGTATCTTACTCCTTTTGTAGGTACCCCAATCCGAGAGGATCCTGGGAAATATGAGTTAGAAATTCTTTATGAAGATTTTGAATTTAATAAAACAGCTTTTGTAACTCCAATTTGCAAACCAAAGAATATCGATTTAGAAGATTTAGAAATTTTTGGGATTCAATTTGAATCCGAAATAACAAAATATTACAGGGATAATATATGGAATTTACCGAAACATGAAATAGATAAAAAAATAAGATTTGATAAAAAATTTGGAAGCAGCGAAACTGGCGTAATAACAAAAGCCTGGGCCAAAACTTTTTATAAGTTGTTAACACTTCAACGGTATTATAAACTTTTAGATCAAAATTCGAGTATTGAGACCTCATCAAAGCCATTAGATCCAAATGAAATAAAAATGCTTTGTCCTTTGCGGCTTTGGGACATTGATTTTATTACTAAAGAAAATGTATACAAATTTATTTCTTTCAATAATGAACATGTAATTATTTCCGATAAGGATGTGTTTTTATGGGAAATGGCATCTGGCAAAAACACAATAGAAGATATTTTAAATCACTCATTTTGCCCATTTCCAAATAATGATCAATCCTTAAATTATATATTTAAATTTTATCAACAATTAGAAGAAAAATTTGCCCTGATATTCAGAGCTTTTTGAGATATTACAATATTTTATCTGAAATTGAAAATAACGTAATAAATAACTTCAAGTAATGATTATAATAATGTTTACATTTAATATGTTAAGTATTTTACGTCTCAACTTCAGATAAGATACATAAAGTTATACCTTTTATTGATTTATTAAAGTAGTAGTGTTTTTAAATAATATGAAATTTATTTGTTTATTAAGCTTAATTTTCACTATTGGGAATTTATGCGGCTTGAAAGCTCAATCTTTTCAAGGCAAAGTAACAAGCACATCCGGGCTGCCTTTGCCTTATGCAAACATATATGTATTGAATTCTGGTACTGGAACTACAACCAATGAGTCCGGGAATTATATTTTGAAATTACTACATGGGGAATATAAGGTTGTATTTAGCTATCTCGGATACATAAGTGACACAATTAAGGTAGACATAAATAATAACCAGGTTTTAATTAAGGATATAGCGCTCGAATCATCGCCAATTACTATGAGTCCTGTTTATATTTCAGCGGATAATATAAACCTGGGAGCCCAGATAATTTTAAAGGTAATTGATAAAAAACAGGATTACCTAAGCAAAATTAAAAATTATACCTTCGATGCTTACACTAAAACCGAACTTAAAATATCGAGAAAGGATTCTCTAATAACTGCGGGAATATTTCAGAATCTGTCTAAAGGATACTTTAGTTATCCCGATAATTTTCAAGAAGTGGTAATTGCAAAAAAACAAACCAAGAATTTATCCGAAGCGAACAATATTTTCTTAGCCGGAAGGATCCCTAATCTTTTAAATGATAAAATTCAAATTGATGAATTGAGTATTTATAGTCCAATCAGTAAAGACGGTATGAAGTATTATAATTATGAAATTAAGGATACATCATATTATAAAGGACAAAAAATCTATTCAATTGAATTTAAACCCATAAATAAGTATGTCCCCTTATTCAGTGGAAATATAAAAATAATAGATAAGATATATACGGTGGTATTTTTTGAATTAAATGGAGACAGCTGTATAATTTCAGCAGAAGAAAAAAATGTCAGTATGAGATGCGAATTTTCCGAATATCAAAATTATTTTTGGCTTCCTAAAATATTTTCAAAGAACTATCAGATGAATTTCAATTTTCCGGGTTTACCTCCTATTTATATTGCACAGAATTCTTTATTCTCTGATTATATTTTAAATTCCAAAGAATTTGACTATAAATTTGATAACAAGGTTTTTGTAACTAAATTATCCGGCAAAGAAAAAGAAGCAGACCTTTGGCAGAGTCAACAAATTATACCGCTGACTAACAGAGAAAAGGATGCTAGCACCTTGATAGATAGTATAGTTGAGCATGCAAGCTTGGTAAAAAAAGCAATACTATCATTAACAAATAGTTATTCTTTTTTTTCAGACATACCAATTACCGGCTTTGATGATTTCTATCATTACAACCGGGTAGAAGGTTCATATATAGGGTTAGGTCTGGATTCCAAGAATAATTTTCTGCCGTTTAGAATTACAACAATTTACGGTTACGGAATATCTGATAAAATAAATAAATATAAGGTTGATCTGAAATATATATTAAGTGATAATGTGAATATTAATTTTACAAGAAGTAATGTTTTGGCTTATTTAAATCGATATTATGATTATTCCCAGTTTGATATTACTTATAACAGCTTATTTAACAAGCAAGATTATGCAGATTACTATTATACAAATAAATATTGTGCATTTATAAATTTTAATCTTTCCAATATTTGGAAGTTCAATTTAGGTTTTGCTTCAGAAAATCAGACGAATGTATCTTTGAATACCAATTGGAGCTTATTTAATAAAGACGACCGTTTTAGAAGAATTATCCCAGTTTCCGAGGGGAAAATAAATAGTATATTATTCGACTTTAATTATGATACAAAAAAATACAATGACTTTGGCTGGTTTGAAAGCCCGGATTATTCAAGCAGCTATTTTGTTTTTGATTTAAATTACATTTACAGTTCGAAAAAATATTTAGAAAGTAATGATAATTTCCAATCGCTCTTTTTACATGTTGATTTATACAAGCAGTTCAACTATATTTTTAATACCGACTTTACTTTGGAAACAGGAGTTTTATCAGGTGATATAATTCCCCAATATCTTTTCCATTTTCCAGGCAATTATTCAACATTTTCCGGAATAAATACTTTTAGGACAATATTAAATGACAATTATTCCGGTAAAAGATACATAGGAATATTTGTTGAAAATAATTTTAATAATTATTTATTCAATCTCAGCGGGATATCTTTACTAAAAAACGTTCCTTATAGTTTATTACTATTTTCAAACATCGGTTTAATATCCAATTCGTCAAACTACGATTTAAGATCGCAGAATAAAATTTGTGAAATTGGTTTTGGCGTGGGGAATATCCTTTCATTTATTAGAATCAATTTTTCCTGGGAGTTATTTAATGAGATGCAGAATCATTTTAATATTAGTTTAGGCACATCAATCATCATGTAAAAAACAGTCGTCACTGTTCAAAACCTTATCCCTGTGCCTATTCAAAACCTAATCCGTTATAAATCTTTGTTGAGTTCTCCAGAAAACTAGTTCAAACCAACCTTATTCAATCTAATTTTCCCAAATACCCTAATCCATATTTCTCATAATTTGCCCCGATTATTTATAAACGGGTATAGTTATCCCCCGAAAACAATTTAATATTTTACGAACGAATTAGAATTTAGGCAGCTTGTCTAAAGTAAACGTGGAGAAGTCCGTTGACAACGGGAACTTTATAAATCTCACCTTCTGATTGAACTGCTCTTCCTTCAGGCGAATCTTTATTGATTCCAAGATGAGTTCGATATTTATTGTAGTATGAAAAATAATCAGAAAGAATGTTTCTTAAATGATTCTCATTTAATATTATTAAGTGGTCTAAACATTCTCTTTTTATA
>Ga0182027_10013415_pt1 | contig 11420 bp, 9 predicted proteins | sample 712E1DmetaG_FD_121300 | JGI IMG/M metagenome (GOLD analysis project Ga0182027, IMG submission 121300) | Permafrost microbial communities from Stordalen Mire, Sweden - 712E1D metaG (Illumina Assembly) | ecosystem: Environmental > Terrestrial > Soil > Wetlands > Permafrost | place: Sweden...
GACGACATGTTTGCAAATGTCGACGTTAAAATCCATGTCGCCCTGCCAAAAGCGTTAAGAGAATGAGTGAAAATCCGAAAATCGACACATAGCAGGCCCTCTGTCCCTTCCATCCGATCCCAACACGCAGAATATGTTCACAGGCATAGGTTACTGCGGCAAGCATTGCGAACGAAATCTTTATGTTTAAATTCGGAGGCTTGATTCCTGTTGAATTAATGAGAAGAAACCCCATGACAATACCTATAAGCAAGAGCGCAGCTCCAAGAGCGTCGCTTCGCATGATGACCTGGTCCATGATCTCAAGGGCCGGCAGTCTTTCGTAAAAGGAACCCAATGACCTGGACCTGATCAGGTGGTGTTGGACCAGATACATTACGGATGTTATTGCAGACAAAAGAAAACATGTGTATGAGGCGAATAAAATCCACGTGTGGGCCATGAATGGCTGGGAAAGCAAAACCCTCGGTAAATGCGGTCCTTGATTGATAAACATAACGGCGATTGTTGAAACAATAAAACCTGCGGGGAAAAGAAATGCCCCGAAACTGGGTTCTTTTTGTCTGTAAACCAGCAAGGCCGTGGCAACCATGAAAAACCAACCGCAGAAAGCAAGGCCTTCAAAAGGCGTTTCAATAGGGTAGAGGCCGTTTTGCGAAACGATATGAAACAGCAATGCCGTGTGAGCTATGAGCCCAACGGCAAGAACTGTTGGCAACCAAAGCAAACCAGGGCGTTGTTTTTTTATAAAAGCAATTATATAACTTGCCGATACCACGCAATAGGTCGTCGGAACCAAAAGACGAAGAATTTCGGGAATATACTGTATCATAATCGGGCTGGCCTCTTGCTAACCCCATACTTTCCACTTCGCTATCGCTTCGGGGACATGTCGCATGGGATAAGTTTACTTTATATATTATCTACGCAAAAAGCGTAGATAATCCTGATATAGGTACTAACCGTATGCGTGCAATCCTCCGAGGATAAGGTTTGCAAAGAAAGTGAGCAACGTACAGGTGAATGCGGTGGCGCTCAGCACTGCGGCACGTGTGCCTGTCCAACCCTTGACAAAGCGAGCATGAAGATATGCGGAATAAATGAGCCACACAATGAGCGAACCAACCTCTTTGGGATCCCAACTCCAGAAGCTGCCCCAAGCCTGTTCTGCCCAAATGGCGCCGGCAAACAAAGCTCCAATAGTAAAAAGGGGATATCCTACCGTAATCGCCTTGTAGGCGATTCGGTCGAGCGTTTGCACATCGGGCAACCGCGATGCAAACCGTGATGTTTTGGAAAGGCCGTTTTTTAAAAAGTACAGAATATTAGCTGCAAAGGCAACCAAAAATGCCGCCTCGCCAAGTGATGCAACCGACACGTGTATTTGCAACCAATAGCTTTGTAATGCCGGAACAAGTTGCATTTCGGCGTCTTTTGGCAATAGCGAACCAGCCACCATCAACATGAAAACGGTGAAAGCTATAACGGCGCCCAGCAAATGTAACTTGTAAATACGCATGAAGATAAAATAGAAACAGGTCGCAAACCATGCGAAAAGGCTGATGTATTCGAACATATTTGTAAGCGGCATATGATGGATATGGATAGTGCGTTCGACCATCGCTAATGTTTGCATCAATAAGCCAAGCCCCATTGCAATCGACGCTGAGGTTGCGATCCATTTTTTTGATAATGGGAAATATGCCACATAGAAAACGCAAGAAGCCGAATAGGCAATGAAGGCCCACCAAAAAAAAGTAAACTCGATATTTTGCTGTGATAAAATATTCACGACTTAGCTCCCTCCTTCAAAACACGTTTCAGTGATTCGCAACGGTGGTTAAATTCGGCCTGGAATGCGGAAGCGCTACGGCTCGATGAGCCGCCTACCGTTACGATGACCTTGCGGGCGTTTCCAGGACAAACGAATACCCAGTAATTCCTATGTGGAAAGTAGAATACAAGAAGGATCCCCAGCGTCATAAAAGTAAACCCGAACCATATGAATGGGTTGCCGGGGTTACGCGAAACCTTTATGCCGGTATAATAGCATGGTTCATACCCGACAAAAACAACCTTGTAGCCTTTTTTTGATTCTTGGTGCATGTCAGGATAATTCACAAAAGTCCATCCGCTGTACAACGTGTCGGCACCTTTTGTAATGGCAACCTTGACGGCAGGGTTATTGGGTCTGTCGGATCTGGATGCTGCTTCGCCGGATTGCATATCGATAATGAAATCGGAAATAAATCGTGATATTGTCATGGTGATGCTGTCGCCCGGAAGCTTAACAGGAGAATTGAGGCGGGCGGCAGTCATATACCCATTTGAATCGGACCCGGGGGCAAAAACCTGCAAACTTGCGACTTCAAAACTTCCGGATTGTTCACCATAACTGTTTTGGTAGAAATTAACGCCGGAGAAAGCGAGCGGGTGATTGACTTCAACGACTTTAGTCAGGATCTTTGCCGAATCGGGCGACAAAACAGTCAGCGTCGATTTGTATGCCGAAACGTCGCCTTGGGCGTTTCTTTCGACTTTAAACCCGTCGCATCGTACCCGATAGGGCCAATTTTCGACGGTTGCAACGTCCCCGCTTTTGAATTCTTTAACAAAAGATAATCCTGCCATGGTGCTTATTATTCCGCCGACATAGAAAAACAATATGCTCAGATGGAACATTAAGGATCCGATCTCTTTAAGGCGTAAAGATCGCGCCGCAATTTGTGTACCGTTTTCATCGGGTTTTTGCGTGCAGAAAAACAACCTTCGTTGCATTGCATGAGTGATGGTGTCGGAGACTGTTTTTACATCACCATCGGCTTCAAATGAGGTCGAGCATTTTAATTTTGCGGCATCCTGTGGATTGTGAAGGAACCTGACAAGCCCGGCATTTCGCAGGCTTCTTACCTGATGGGTCAATGAACAGGCAACCACATTGACTGCCAGTATGCCTAAGAGCACATAGAACCACCATGTTGAGAATATATGGTCGAGCCCCAGATTGATAATTACCATGCTGCGCCATCCCGGCATGGACTGAAAATATTGCGCGACCGGCATTCCTTGAGGGACAATTACCCCGGAAAGCGATACGAACGTGATGACAATAAGGAGTGGAACAATAACCTGAACCGACCCAAGCAGGTTAATGAATCTTTTTATCATTTAGAAATTGCCTTTCCCTTGGCAAAAAAAACGGAACAGTCTTGCTTTTTTATAAAGTAGGGGCGATCCATGAATCGCCCCTATAAAAAAACAAAAACCAAAAGCAATCAAGATAAGTTACTTGGTTTCGCCCTCTTTTGCTTCAGCCTGCTTCGGCATAGGATGGGCAATTTTCTTCGCCATCTCGACAAAATTAAATTTCTTATAATTCGGTGAATCGGTATTATGGCATTTTACACAGGTTTTTTCATCGGGAATTATAAGACCGGCCGCCAGTGCTGCCTTTTTGTCTTTCATGATTTTTAGTTTTGCATATCCGCTTCCTGCACCATGGCACGCTTCACAACCAACACCATCTTCCTTGGCATATGTCGAATCCAATCGGGACGCATCTACACCAAAAGCAGTCACATGGCACTTGAGGCATTTCTCGGATTTCTGGGGATCACCGGCAAGCCCGACCTTTTTTGCTGTTTCAAGGGCTGCGGGAGTTGCTAAAACGCTAAAGGCCTTTGCATGGCTGCTTTCTTTCCAAACGGAAAGTTGATCGCCTTTCGCCTTGCTTTTATGACACATTTTTGCGCACTTATCCACACCGAGATAGTTTGAATCGGCAAACAGACTTCCTGCCATAAACACGACCAAAGCACCTGTCAATAAACGCATACACTTCCTCCTACAAAGGTGATGAAATTAATGTATGTACGCAGTTTACCGCAATTTTTAATCATATTGAGTAAACTGAATACGTTTGCAAAACAACCAATATTTACCAAGAGTTTTCTTTGATCAAAATGTTTTATACCCTTCAAGGCCGCAAGCCGATTTATATATTGTTTAAAAAAGTTTTGAAGCCATTGTCCAAATAATCAAACCTGCAAGTATTAATCCGGTCACCAATGCTGTGATACCGAAAATTCGAGCAACAATTATTAATTGCTTTGACGGTGGATCCATGTACAATGTTTCAAGGCGATTTTGGGCCAAAAGTTCCTCAAGTTCCCGCGGTCGTTCTTCGGCAAAAACCTCAAAAGGAACTCTGCCGGTAAAAATCACCATGTCCATCGGAAACTTGTCGGGTCGGAAATGTGTGTTGAAAAAATGTATGGTGAAAATAAATCCAACGGCAAGGAGTGCCTCGTCGCCATGAATGATTGTTGCTATATTGATAAACCATCCTGGTAAAAATCTCGTGAAAAATTCCGGGAACCAGAGCATAAGGCCTGTTGATCCGATAATCATTACGCCCCAAAAAACCGCGAAATAATCGAATTTCTCCCAATAGGTCCATTTTCCATATGTCGGACGGGGGCCAAGCCCGACAAACCATACTATGCTTTGCCAAAACTCTTTTGCATCACGCAACGTAGGAACCATGCTTTCTTTGAGAAAAATAAAGTCGATAAATTTTTGCTTTTCTCGCCTCATGCGAACGAATAGTTCAATAATGTGAGCACTGAAATAGCCAAAGGTGATGATTGCGCAAAGCCGGTGAATAACCCCGTTCACATAAATGCCGCCCATGAAGCGAGAAATCGTCATGGCCCAATTCTGATCGGAAAATTTCAACGCCATCCCGGTCAAGGCCAGCCCTAAAAATGATATGATCACAAAAACATGGAGAACACGATAATATGCCGGGAACCTCTTGACCCATTTGCCGTTTAAGGCAACGCCATGAGGACGCTTTTTGAGGCGTTCACGAATCGACCGCGGAATCCAAAGCATGGTATGGATACCGAAAAAACCGAATGTAGCAAAAAGCAGCGCGCTCATGCCCCAGAATGAATAAAAGAGAATCGGATATTTCTTTTTGTCCCGATACGTCGCATGCGGCAAATAACCGGCAAACCCTTTGTTGGAACCGGCATGACATTGTTTGCATGTTTGCACTATATTGGCTTTACTTAACGTTGACCTGGGATCCGATAGCGCGAATATCATATGTGAACCATGGCAATCGGAACATTTTGCCGCATGGTTCGAGCCAAGACGTGATTTTTTCCCATGGTATGTTTCGAAATATGTTTCAGAAACGTCGGAATGGCATTTCCCGCATTGTCCGAGGATTTGTTGACGAAACGCGTCTTCATTGACCCTGGATATATTATGCAAAGGATGACAATCGCTGCAAACAGGAAGTGTTTTTGTTGTTTTCGTGACAAGAGGACTATGAACGCTTGTTGAAAATTTTTCATATATGCCCTGGTGACAACGTGAACAAGTTTGGACAATATTAATTCGGCTGACACTTGACAACGAATCCGAGGCATTGCGTTCACCATGGGTTGTATGGCAATCGGTGCAAACCGCAGTCACGACAAGTCCGCTGTTAAGGGCACCCTGTCCATGAATGCTTTGCGTGTACTTTTCCCACATTCCGTTTGTTTGCGGATTGCGAATTTCGGCTTTTCCGCCTTCTTTATGGCATTGACCGCAAAGGTTGATTTGGTGTAATCTTGAGACAGGTGACGCAGGATCATTTTTTCCCCGCGTGCCATGGGTTCCGTGACAATCGGTGCATACCGGTGCGGCACTTTCTCCTTTTGCGTGGAGAACTCCGTGAATGCTGGAGTTATACACAGCAACGACCTTCGAATGGCAGGTTGCGCAGTTTACCTTGCCGCTTACGGCGCAGACTGGATCGTGCTTTTTCGATACATTCGAATGGCATTCGATGCAATGCAGATTTTTATGGGACGAGCTATCAAGTTCAATCATGTTGACGCGTAAACTATCGGTAATGCCGGATTTGAGTTTTGAAGAGGCATTGTGGCAGCTTAAACAATAATCGTCTGAAAAAGTTTCATCGGGAAATACCTTGCGTTTTGCATGAAGTGCATGGCATCCGCCGCATTCGGGTAACGATGAATTTCCTGAGCTGGAATTTCCTATTGATACGATCTTTTTATGTAAATCTTCGATTTTTGCGTGACAAACCGAGCATGTCGAAACAAGTTTTCCGCGGCTGGTAGGGGAGTTACGGTCGGTATGGCGCAGAACATCGTGGCTGTTATGGCAATTCGTACAAACGGCAGTGACCTTGAGATGCTGCTTTTCTCCTTTGCCATGAATGCGGTCTGAAAAATCTTCCTGTTCCGATGCGGGCTTGCTTTTGTCGCCATGGCATTTCAAACACGATTGATTGATATTCAAAACATAGGTAGGCGAGCTTAGGTCTTTATTGGAAAGGATATCATGGGTGCCATGGCACGTTGAACAAACAGGCCCTTTCGGATTATTTTTGTCGACGGCATTCTTGTGCCTGCTTAACGAATAATCATTGCATTCAACGGAATGGCATTTGTCGCATTTGGCAGGTTTGAGAGGAACTGCATGCGGAAAATCCTCGACGTCAGCATCCACATGGCAATCAATGCAATTCAGCTTGCCATGAACAGAGATGCTGTAAGTTGATTTGTCAACATACAAAGATTTTTTAGGGTTTTTATCTGAAACAAGAGTTTTGTCTTTATGACATTCAAAGCATGTTTCCGGGTTTTGTACAAAATTACTATAGCCGGAATAAGCGCAAACCGTGAGAAGAAGAAAAATAGCGAGATAAGCATTCAGCCTCGCACAACAAGATCCAATCGTGGATATTCCTATGATTGGATCTTTAGTTGCCTGAGGCACGTCACTTCCTTACCCATACTCGCAGTTCATGGCATTGGTCACAACCTGCGGTCTCAATTGTACCATCGATATGAAGAGAATCATTTACCATTTTAGCAGCAAGATCATAACCAGGGTGACATAAACCGCATTTGTAAAATGTTTTAATAGGGAGCTTTAAGGAATCATGATGGTCGACAAGTCGTAATTTTTTGAGGTCATGACAGAATCCGCAACCCGTAACAGTATCTCGCACGTTGACAATGCCGGAATCGTTCGGTACAACGGCGCCGTGGCAATACACAAGATTGCAGGTTTTCTTTCCGGTATCGTAAAATGCTTTCCCGGTTGTATCAAAAGAGGATTTGATTGTTACGTCCATTTTACCGTTGACATGGTTTTGTCGGCCGCTTGCAGATAAAAGAGAATCAGAGGCGCCTTGATGACAAAGAACGCACGCATAATGCATTGTATCGATGTGGGCGGCATGCATACGGTCGCCGGGCGGTGTTGCATGACAAAAATTGCAACCAGTCATAGGCTCATTAATTGTAACATTTCCAGAATCGCCCGGAACGAAATTTCCGTGGCAATATACAAGGTTACAGGATTTTTTTATGGGATCGTAATATGCTTTTCCAAGGGGATCAAAGGTCGGATCAATTTGTACATGAATGATACCGTTGCTGTGGCCGGTTGAAACGGTTTGTAAACTGTCGCTGGCGCCCTTATGGCATATTTCACACGCATAATGCATTGTATCAACATGAGCGGAATGCACAAGGTCGGCCGGAGGTAGCGCATGACAAGCGCGACACTTGTTTTCTGAAACGATATTTACGTTATCATTTAGCGTTGCACAGCCTGTAAATATCGCAACGATTCCCGTAATAAGAATGATTTTATTAAAGTTCATTATTTACCCCCGTGACAGCGGAGGCACATGCTTGACGTTTCATGACAAACGGTGCAGTCCATGGTTTTTTGCTTTACATCAAGACCATGCTCAAACTCATAGCCAGGATTGTGGATTTTTGTAGGTGTATTGCCTTGATGACATTGATTACAATATGATGTCTGATGGCAATTGGAGCATTCCGCGTTGGGGAAACGCGCCTGATACCCATGACCGCCAACATCAAGCCATTGCTCATCGTGAGACACTGGTTTGATTGCCGCAAGATCAATATGGCAAACGGCACATGAGGATGGCGCCTTGCGATCATCATGACAGGTCTGACATGTTTTCATGGTTGGGAAATTCTTTTTATCGGCAATGGCAACAGATTCAAGTCCTTTATGACAGGGCGTACATGTTGCGGAGGAGTCTACATGACGGGCATGAGAAAACCGTACCGGCAATGTTGTTGGCGACATTACAGCAACATTATTTGAATTGGTATGACAGATTTTGCATTCAAAGTCTGCAGTTTTATTGTCATGGCACTTTTTACACGTCGCTTCAGTAACGACCGGCCCAACAGCAGGCTTGCCTTTTTCCGATAAAGAAACGTGGCAGTCGATGCATTTGGCACCAATGTCCTGTATATGTGTCTTATGGGAAAACTTAAGCGTATCGGGTGGTCCCGAATTGCCGAGGGCTAGCGAACAAAAAGCGAAAACAGTAAGTAGTTCTAGTCTCATTTAGATTTCCAGAAAGAAAGATATTGATACTGTGCATTAATTTGAAAACGAATGTCTTTATGGTAATATTGATTCGAAAGATATTGGATTTCCGGCGAAACCGAAATCCCGAGTGTTGGAATAAGCCAATTGACAAAAGCTCGGGTTGTCAGGGAATGTTCCTGCGACGGGTTTTGGCTCAGTTTGAATTGGTAATAGGAAGCGGCAACGCCGCCTTGAAGCAAATTAATAATATTTTGTGCATATCCTACAGAAGTTTTTATACTATTCCCGCTGAGTCCGTTGCCAGACTCAAGGTCAAGAAAAACATTAAAGAAAGAAGCTGCGATTCCGGCCAAATGATCGCTGCCGTGTTCCTGCGCACGCAACGAATAATACCCCCGCACATAATTTTTATGGTCGTTATATCCCAGTTGCACTCCTGCATTCGTATATGAACCAAGAACAAGTTTTTCATAAGCGTCTGTTGAATCAATTGCCTGATTTTCTCCAAGCACATATACTCGCCATTGCAAATGCGATGTCAATCTGCTGCTTATATTAATTCCAAACTCTTCCATTGATTCAGATGCCATATCATAACTTGCATTGAGTTTCAGGTCGAGTTTTTTCAAGATCCTGGAATCAACATAGCCGGAAACAGGAACGCGTTCTTTTGCTCCAGACGTATCGGGGATGTATGCTGCCTGCAAGCCCATCCAGCTTGCCTTGTCAAGCGCCACGTCAGTGCCAAAACCCTCTTGAAGAAGATGCAAATCGTGCCTGACAAACGATTTTCCATATAGGGAAGGAATCGGTTCGCCCACGTATCCGTGAAGTTTCGCCAGTTGCAAAATACCATATTCGAATTTCGCCCCGTCGAGACAAACGTTTTTTGATGCAAAATCGCAAAATAATTGACGGCCGATTTTTGCGTCGAAATCGGAAAATAGAGGGGCATCAAAATAGAGGTCTCGAACAGCAAATTGCTTATGGGAAGTATCAAGATACGTGTTTGACAGGCCGAGGTCGGAATATAACGAAAGATCTGTTTCCCCGATTTTTGCAAGGTTGACGCTCAATGCTTCAGCATAGGTATAAGGCTTCCCGGCTGTATCAACAAGGTTGTTTCGGGCATTGAATGAGTTGTCAAGTAAAACACCTAACGACGTCGCAAATGCGCTCCCGGATATAAATAAAAAAATTGCCAGAACCACTAGTTGGATTGACTTGATCATTAATAAAGCCTGGAATAGGTCTAAAGGGCTACATATTTGTCGCGCATGGGCGATAAATAAAATTTAATTTGAATATAAGATAGATGCAACAATTATGCCAACCAACAACATTTATAAATTAATTGAAATTAGCCATTAATTATTTGCGTATAATACAATAAGGATGAATGTTCATTTTTGTTGAGATGATTTTAAATCTATTTTGTTTTTCTAAAAAAATAAAATGAACATTGCGAAAAGAAAGAGGCTTCCCTGAAAGAAAGGGAAGCCTCTTTGGCCGTCACATTTATTGAAACGTGATGCGGTTTATTTTTTAAGATCAGTAATCATGCCGCTCAGCAGGGCAGTAACATATTTCGGGTTATGAACACCCTTGCTTCCGTCCCACAACAGGATACCGAGATCAATGTAGGCGCCCACGACGTAAACAGGGAAGGTTTTCCCTTTTCCGCCAAAGCCGAGACCTGTAGGATCCGGCCAAACCTTGGTTGTGTCCCATGTCGCAATTTTACGAGACACAAGAGAATCCTTGACTGTTTTGGCAAGTGCGACGACTTTGGTCTGGACGCTGTCGATATCAAATTTCCCGCGAGGCCCGACAACGGCGCCAGGATGGCAAGAAGCCGAAGCGCACGACGACGATTGAGGTTGATATGTATGAACCCTGGTTGCTCCCATATGGCAATCTACGCAACCATCGGCAATAAGAGTCCGATGTGCGGAAGGAAGACTGATCGGTGCGCCGCCATTGGGCAACCACATATTCATCCCTGAAACGATTTGGGCCTGGGCGCCATAATGATTACTTGCACGGCTTGCCGTAGCAGTAAACTTGATCGAGTCTGTGCCAACCATGACTGCTGTGCTGGAAATTGTAGTATTTGGATTTATAGCTTCAACGCCTGTTCCGGCTTTAACGTCTTCCATGAAACTTGTTCTCAATTGATGGCAATTTACGCACAAATTTCCTGCGCCGAAATCAGGAAAAGTCACAGTCTTGTCGTTTTTGGAAACAACAGGTTTTTCATCGCCAACAAGCGCGAAATCGGTTGTGTCGTATTTCGTATGGATCTTGTGACATGTGCGGCAATTTGCGTTTGTCGGGTTTGCCATTACGTTTGCGGAATCTGCAGAAGTAAGTTTGAAAATGAAGGCGTTTCCATTGTGACAAGCAATACATGATGCATTGCCGCCTTCGCCTACCCATGTTGAACCTGTATCATGTTTTGTTGTTTCCCATTCGTATTGTTTAGCAACAATCAATTGGCTGTTTGCATGGCATTGCGTACAGGTGCTTAGTGTCATGATTGAATCACGGATAAAACTTGAGTCCTTTAAAAGCAAAGTATCTTTTATAGTCACTTTTAAAGTATCAGTGACTGATTTTCCGTCTTTTCCCGCTGCTCCCGTGGGTCCTTGAAGGCATCCTGTGGTGGTCAACAACAGTGTACTGAAAACCAAAACATATAAGCCGATTCTTCTTCCAAGTTTCACGAGAACCTCCTAAGAGAGTAGATGAAAATTTATAGATTTTTAGGGCTATTTACCAAACTTAAAACATATTATGCTACAAATATCACAAATATAAGAAGATGAATTCACGCAAACGCCATGCCATGTTTTACTTTGAAAAACTATTAAAAATACAAGGGTATGAGCAATAAGAAAATAAACAGGATTAAAAATCATATCCATACCCATTGAATTTTAATCTCTTTTAAATGGTGCATGTATGCGCGAAATTATCCGTTTTGCAGCGAGCCCCTGATTTTATCA
>Ga0182027_10013416_pt1 | contig 11419 bp, 12 predicted proteins | sample 712E1DmetaG_FD_121300 | JGI IMG/M metagenome (GOLD analysis project Ga0182027, IMG submission 121300) | Permafrost microbial communities from Stordalen Mire, Sweden - 712E1D metaG (Illumina Assembly) | ecosystem: Environmental > Terrestrial > Soil > Wetlands > Permafrost | place: Sweden...
GCCCTTGGATAGCTCTTCGGCGCGCCGATCTGCGTATTCGGGGATGCGGAAACGCTCGAGCCATTCGCGGGCCTCGCGGTCGGCCGCCTTCGACTTGACGCCGTGGAGCTTGGCGAAGAACACGAGCTGCTCCAGCACGCTCATCTTGGCATAGAGACCGCGCTCCTCCGGCAGATAGCCCCACGTCTGTCGCGGCAGCTCGGTATTGAGCTTGCCGTTCCACACGATCGTGCCCGAGTCCGGTCGGAGAATGTCCAGAACGATCCGCATGGCCGTCGTCTTGCCGGCGCCGTTCGCGCCCAGGAAGCCGAAAACCTCGCCCGGTTCGATCTGGAGCGAGATGTCGTCCAGCGCCAGGACGTCGCCGAAACGCTTCGATATGGAGTCGATCAGCAGGGACAATTCAACCTCCCGGAGAAAAGACCCGAACTCGAGCGGTTTTGTTCGCAGGCCCGAGCCCGGGCGTCGGGATCCATCATCACAGCCGCGATCGATACCAGATGACACCGCCGACGTAGCCGAGGCCTACGGCTCCCGCCACTATGGCGAAACCGGACCAATCGTGCCCGCTAGCCTCGGCGAGGATGAAGCCGGCCAGGGCTGCGAGCCCCGCAATCTGGCCGGCCAGCGCCATCGCCCGGAGGTTGATCGCCTCCCAGCGCTCGTCGACCGGGCTACCGGCAAGCACGCTGGCCGTCTCGCTGCGCGCTCGGAAGACCGCCAGGGCGACGGTATAGCCGGCGACGATGGCCACGTCGATGAGCGACCGGCCCAGAGATCCGCTGGCGACGAAGTCGGCGCCGCCGAGCATGCCTCCGATCGACAGCCCGACGAGGACGAGCCCCCAGCCGCGGCCGAAGAACCTGGTCACCACGTCACTGCGCTCCCACCGGTTGGTCGTCATCACGAAAAACCTCTTCGATCGCCCGGCCGAAGTACCGCCCGATCGCCATCGCCAGTGGCAGCGACGGAAGGTACCTGCCGGTCTCAATTGCGTTGATAGTCTGCCGCGAGACGCCGAGATGCCTGGCCAGATCGCCCTGGCTCAGGGTCCGATCTTCGCGGAGCTTCCGGACGTCGTTCTGCATGGCTGTCAAGTTAGCTTGACAGTGAGGCCCCTGTCAAGTCCACTTTACAGGTACTTGCGGCGCGATGCGAGCCGGCGTGGAGCGGCCGCCTCTCCCCCGACCGGTCAGGCGACCCAGGGCCGATGGCGCAGGGCCCGGTAGACCTCCGCGACGGCGGCCGGGGCCAGCGCGACTGCCGCGACGAGAAGCCAGTCGAAGGCATCGAGCGGCGTCGCCTGGAAAGCCTCCTTGAGCGGCGGCACGAATGGGATCGCAATCTGGACGATGACGCAGACGATCCCGCCCGCCAGCAGCAGCGGGTTCGGTCGCCGCAGGAGTACCGGGTACGAGAGGCTGCGATTGGCGTTGGCCCGAACGACCTGACCGATGACCAGGGCGCTGTAGGCCAGCCAGCGAGCATGCGTGAAGTCCGGACTGTGCTGCTCGATCAGCACGAGCGCGGCGACGGCGCTGAAACCGCCGGCCAGGCAGATCCGGCCCAGGATCGTCCAGTCGAGCAGGGGCTTCGTTCGCGGTCGGGGCGGGCGCGACATCGATCCGGGTTCCTCCGCCTCGCCCTCGAACGAGACGGCAGTGAGCATGTCGATGAAGACCTCGAGCCACAGGATCTGGATCGGCAGGAGCGGCTGGCCGAAGCCGGCGATCGTGGCGATCAGGATGAAGCCGAGCATGGCCACGTGGGTCGAGACGAGGAAGACGAGGCCCTTCTGGACGTTGGCCACGAGCCGCCGCCCCTCGCGCAGGCCGTGCATGAGCGTGATGAACGAATCGTCGCCCAGGACGAGGTCCGAGGCTTCCCGGGCGACGGCCGTGCCGCTGCCCATGGCCACGGCCACATCGGCGTGGTGGAGTGCCGGGGCGTCGTTCACGCCGTCGCCGGTGACGGCCACGGTCCGGTTTGAGCTGCGGGCGACGTCCACGATCCGAAGCTTCTGCTCGGGGATTGCCCGGGCAACGACGTGCAGGCTCGGCAACTCCTCGGCGAGACGGGCGTCGGACCAGGCGGCAAGCTCCGTACCGGTGACGACGCGGGCGTTCGGCAGGCCGGCGTCGGCGGCGATTGCGGCCGCGGTGGCCGGATGGTCGCCGGTGACCACCAGGGTGTGGATGCCGGCGGCGGCCGCCATCGTCATCGCCTCCCGGATCCCGGGGCGGACGCGATCGGCGAAGGCTAGCACACCGAGCGGCAGCCAGCCGCTGCCGTCCAGGCAGCGAGCCAGCAGCAGGAGCCGTTCCCCCGCCTCAGCGCCGGTGTCGATCAGGTTGCGCCACGCCGCGGTGTCGGCGGCTTCGAGGCCGGAGCACATCTCCAGAACAGCCTCGGGAGCACCGAGCGCAAGCTCCTCGATGTCGGGCTCTCCGGCGCCGGCCTTGCGGCGGGCCCGCGTCCGCGAGTATGGCCGCGCGTCGCTCACCGGATCGGCATCGAGCAGATCGCTGGGGTCCAAGTCCAGGACCACGGCCTGTTCGGAGAGGAAGGCGAAGAGCGATCGGCTGAAGGAGCCGGGCTTGCTGCCGCTGACGACGCTCCAGGCATCTTCCTCGGCTCGGACGGCCAGCGTCGCCAGTTCGACGACCACGGCCTGCTCCTCCACCGTCCCGGCGGGCGTCCTGATGGCGGTGAGTGCCAGCTTGTTCTCGGTGAGGGTGCCGGTCTTGTCCGTGACGATGAGGTCCACGGAACCGAGCGTCTCCTGCGCCGAGAGACGGCGCACCAGGACGTTCATCCGCAGCAGGCGATAGGCGCCCAGGCCGAGCACGACCGCCACGAGCGCCGGCGGCTCCTCCGGGATTGCCGCGATCGCGGCCGAGACGCCGGCCAGCAGGTTCTTGCCGGCCTCCTGGCCGCGCAGGAACCCCAGCCCCACGACGGTGATGATCAGGCCGATGGCGACGAACAGGAGGATCCGGACCAGCCGGTCCAGTTCCCGCTGCAACGGGGAGCGGCGCCGTTCCCGCCCCGCAAGCGCCTGCGAGATGCGCCCGAACTCGGTCCGAAGACCCGTGGCAACGACCACGCCTTCGCCGCGGCCGCTCACGACGGCCGTGCCGGCAAAGGCGATCGAGTGGCGGTCCGCGAGAGCCGCGTCCTCCGCGTCCGGTTCGACCGAGGCGGTTTCGGGCAGCGACTCACCGGTGAGGACGCTCCGATCGAAGCCGAGGGTCTCGGCCCTGATGAGGCGCAGGTCGGCCGGCACGACGTCGCCGGTCCGCAGCAGGACGATGTCGCCGGGGACCAGCTCGCGCGTCGGCACGTCCTCGACGGTGCCGCCCCGGCGGACCCGGGCCAGGGGCGCCACGGCCTCCCGCAACGCCTCCAGGGCCTTCTCGCCGCGGTACTCGGTCACGACGCCCGCCCCGACGATCGGCGCCAGGATCACCAGCACCAGGAGTCCGTCGCGCACCTCGCCGAGGGCGATGGCAAGGCAGCCGGCGATGAAGAGCAGCACGACGAACGGTTCGCGGGCGCCGTCCCAGAAGAGCCGCCAGATCGAGGTCTTGCGATCCGGCTCCAGCTCATTCGCACCGAACAAAGCGAGCCGCGCCGCGGTCTCACCGGGTGCGAGGCCGAGCGATCCGTCCGCGCCGAGCCGCTCCAGCACGGAGCCGGCCGGCAACCGCGAGGCGGTTTCGGGTAGATCGACGATGGAATCAGGTAACGAGGCGACTGCCTCACGCGGAGCGGTCATCGCAAGCCACCAATTCGAGCCGGGTCCGCTGCTCGTCGGTCACTCTACGGACGTCCGCCCCGACGTCGACCTTAGAATGGGACATGGCTACAAACCTCGCAAATCAGCCGACCGCGATAAATGCCGACAGGGACGCCGGCCTGGTGACCATGGATTGGGCCGACGGGCACCACAGCGTCTTCGACGCGGTTTCGCTGCGGCTGCTGTGCCCGTGCGCCTACTGCCAGGGAGAAGCCGGCCGGCCGGGCTGGCTGGACACGAATCCCACGTTCACGCCGGACCAGACACAGCTGGTCGCGATGCGGCTGATCGGCCAGTACGCGCTGGCTCCCACCTGGGGCGATGGCCACGACACCGGCTACTACACTTTCGAGCAACTTCGGGCCGAATGCCGATGCTCCATCTGCGAGGCGGACCGACCGGGCTGATTCCCCGGCGAACCGGCGGCCACAACCGGCAACCGGCGGCTACCACACGGCGACGGCGGCAGGTCTCCGCCTCGATCTTCAGAACGACGCCGTATTCGTCCCAACGACCGACCCGGTCGGGACTGGGAGGGCCGACAATCTGACCTGAGCACCCCTGCCCGGCAGGCAACCGCCGGCCGCCCCAGCGGAACGCGCACACGCTAGCGCCACCAACAACGGAGGTTCCCAGATGATCATCGCCACGACCCCCTACCTGCCGGGCTATCGCATTACCGAAGCCAAGGGCCAGGTCTTCGGTCTCGTCGTCCGCAGTCGCGGCTTCGCGGGCAACTTCGCGGCCGGTCTGCGCTCGATCGTCGGCGGCGAGATCCACGAATACACCGAGCTGCTCGAGGACACTCGCCGCCAGGCCATCGACCGGATGGTCCAGAACGCAACCCTGATGGGGGGGAACGCCGTCGTCTCCATGCGCTTCGATTCGTCCGAGATCGGCAATACGATGTCCGAGATCGTCGCCTACGGCACGGCCGTCGTCGTCATCCCGGACGCGACCGCCGGCAACGTCATGGCCGAGTAGAGGCCGCGGCCCGGAGGCCGGAGAAGAACCATGCCCGACGTCTACACCTGGATCGCCCTGGCCGTCGCCGCCACGGCTTTCGTCCTGGGAATCCAGGTGCTGGGCATCACCGGCGGCCTGGTGCTCATCGTGGTCGTGCTCGGATCGCTGGCCGCCGTCGCCACCTTGGCCGGGAACCGGGCCCGGCGGCGGCTTGCCCGACGCGAGCCGAGATTCCAGCGCACGGACGAGGTCTTCCACGATCCGAGCAGTGGCACCGTCACCCGGGTCCACGTCGACCCGAACACCGGCGAGCGTCGCTACTGGGAGGACCGCTGAGCGGTACATGAGCCGGCACAGCCTCGGGCCGGTAGAACCGCCTATTGCGTAGTTGCGTCGACTGTCGAGAATGGGCCGATGCACTCGGCGGCCGTCGAGTCGAAAGCGCTGGAGGCACAGCAGAGAACGTGACCGCGATCATTCGGAGAGGCGCGACCAGGGCTATGCCCGCGCCGGGCGACGCCGGTTCCGCGTTCCCGTACATAAACCGCGAGATCAGTTCTCTCGAGTTCAATCATCGCGTCCTCTACGAGGGAGGCGACGAACGGAACCCGCTCCTGGAGCGTGTCAAGTTCCTGGCCATCTTCGCCAGCAACATGGACGAGTTCTTCCAGATCCGCGTCTCGGGCCTGATGGAGCAGGCGGAGGCTCACGCTACTCCCGCCAACCCGGGCGAGAAGCCTGCGGCCGAGCAACTCGCGGACATTCGGCGCCGCTTTCGGGAACTGCTCGACGAGCAATGCGAGGTCTTCTCCAACGTCTGCGCCGCCCTGGGCAATGCCGGGATCGATATCGTCGACTACGCCGACGTGCCGGAACACCACGCCGATCTGCGTCGCCGCTTCACCGAGGAGATCTACCCGGTCCTCACGCCGCTGGCCGTGGACCCCGGTCACCCGTTCCCGTACATCAGCACCCTGAGCCTCTCGCTCGCGATCAGGATGGAGGATCCCGAGGAGCGGGAGGAGCGCTTTGCCCGGGTCAAGGTGCCGGAGGTTCTGCCGCGCTTCATCCAGGTAGAGCCGAGCCGGTTCGTGCTCCTGGAGCAGGTCATCGCCGCGAACCTTGACATGCTCTTCTCAGGCATGACGATCCTGGAGACGCACCTCTTCCGGGTGACCCGCGACGCGGACCTCGAACTCCAGGAAGACGAGGCCGACGACCTCATGCTGGCCCTCGAGGCGGAGCTCCGAAGGCGCCGCTTCGGCGAGGCAGTTCGCCTCGAAGTGGACAAGGCCATGCCGGCGGCGATGCGCCGCATCCTCGAGAAGGGCGTCGGCGTGGATCCAGCCGATTGCTACGAGATCCCCGGCATGCTGGACCACACCGGTCTGTGGCAGATCGCCGGGCTGGATCGGTCGGACCTGAAGCTGGCCCCCTACTCGCCCGTGGTGCCGCCGCGCCTGATCCCGCCGGACGAGGACGAACCGGCCGACGTGTTCGCGGCCATCCGCGCCGGAGACATCCTGGTCCACCATCCGTACGAGAGCTTCGCTGCTTCCACTCAGCGGTTCATCTCCCAGGCCGCCTCGGATCCCGAAGTCCTCTCGATCAAGATGACCCTCTACCGCACCAGCGGCGACTCGCCGATCGTGCGCGACCTCATCTCGGCCGCCGAGCGCGGCAAGCAGGTCGTAGTCCTCGTCGAGATCAAGGCCCGCTTCGACGAAGAGGCGAACATCGTCTGGGCCAAGAAGCTCGAGCAGGCCGGAGCCCACGTGGTGTACGGCCTGGTCGGCCTCAAGACCCACAGCAAGACTTCGCTCGTCGTCCGCCGCGAGGGCTCCACGCTGCGGCGTTACGTCCACATCGGGACCGGCAACTACAACCCCGGCACCGCCCGCCTGTACACGGACTTCGGCCTTCTCTCGTGCCGCCCGGAACTGGGCGCGGACGTGAGCGACCTGTTCAACGTGCTCACCGGCCTGTCGCGCCAGCGCGATTTCCGGCGCCTCATCGTGGCCCCGATGAACCTGCGCAACTGGATCCTGGAGATGATCCAGCGCGAGACGGACCACGCCCGGGCCGGCCGCCCGGCGCACATCATCCTCAAGCTGAACTCGGTCGTTGACCCGGCCTGCGTCGCCGCGCTGTACGCCGCCCGCCAGGCAGGCGTCGAGGTCGATCTGATCATTCGCGGCATCTGCTCGCTCTGGCCGGGCATCCCCGACGTCAGCGAGGGGATTCGCGTCCGGTCGATCGTCGGGCAATACCTCGAGCATTCGCGGGTCTTCTCGTTCACCAACGGCGGATCCCCGGAGCTGTACATCGGCTCTGCGGACCTCATGGAGCGCAACCTGGACCGGCGCGTCGAGGCGATCGTCCCGATCGAGGACTCGGACGCGCGGGCCCGCATCGACGCCGTCCTGAGAGTGATGCTCGCGGACGACTGCCGCTCGTGGCAGCTGGGCGCGGACGGAAAGTACGCCAGGACAGAAGATCTGCTTGGCATACCGGGTACCATCGACACGTTCGAGACGCTCAAGGAGCGGGCCGTCGAGATGGCGGCCTCGGCGGTCGTAGCCCCTCATCGACCGCATGCCGGCATGGGCTCGCTGGACCCGAGGGCATAGCGCACAACCCGGGGGAAGGCGATGGCCGCGCGCAAGATCGAAGTCGAGATGAAGTACGAGGTCGCCCGGCCCGGCAGCGCCGATCGCTACCTCGTGGCGCCCGAACTCGGCCCCTTCACGCCCGACGGCCAGGTGCGGTCGATCCGCGTCGAGGACCGCTACGTCGACTCGACAGACTGGGCCCTGGCGCGGGCCGGTTTCGCCGCCAGGCTGCGCAAGACCTCGCGCGGAACGGAGATCAGCCTCAAGGCCACGAACGTCTCGCCCGGGCGGCTCCACCGGCGCGAGGAGATCGAGGGGCCGGCCGATGAGGCTCTGGTCCCCGGAGGCTGGCCCGCCTCCCAGGCCCGCAACGTGGTGATGGAGTTGTGCGGCGACGAACCGCTGATCGAGATGCTGACGATCCGCCAGCTGCGCCGCGTCCGCCTGCTCGCGGCCGGCGGCACACGGGCCGAAATGAGCCTCGACGAGGTCGAGGTCATGGGCCTGGGCCGGGTCCTGGACACCTTCGAGGAACTCGAGGTCGAGCTCAAGCGGGGCGATGAGAAGGCGCTCGAGAGCCTCGTCAGGCTCTTCGACAGGGACCCAGCTCTCGCGGCAGTTTCGCGTTCCAAGCTGGACCGGGCGATGATTTCGATCCGGAGAGCGATGCCGGCAATGCCGGCGGAAATGCGGCACCACTGGCAGGGGGCGCCGACCACGATGCTTACCGGCGGGTCGCCGACCGACGAGGCCGACCGGGCCGACGGAGCCAGCGACGCACCGGGCGACGCAGCGGAACGGACACCGGCCGTTGCCCCCGCCCTCCCGCCCGAAGCGGAGGACGCCCAGCCGGAGGCTCCGACCGCGCCGGCGACCGAGCCCAAGCCGAGCCAGAAGCCCGGTCCGCGCACTGTCGGCATCGTGGCCGACGACAGCATGCCCGAGGCCGCGGCCAAGGTTCTGCGCTTCCACTTCGGCAAGATGCAGCGCCGCGAAGCAGGGACCAGGGACGGCCGCGACGCAGAAGACCTGCACGACATGCGCGTCTCGACGCGACGAATGCGAGCGGCCTGGCGCGTCTTCGACGGCGCGTTCAAGGCCGGCAAGACCAGGAAGATCCGCCGTCACCTGGAAACCATCGCCGACAAGCTCGGCGTCGTGAGGGATCTCGACGTGCTCATCGCGGGTCTCGAGGCATACGGCGCTGGCCTTGACGAGGACCAGCGACCCGGACTGGCGCCGCTGAATACCTTGTGGCGCCGGCAGCGAGGAAACGCCAGAACACAGCTGATCTCGGAGCTGGATTCGCCCAGCTACGCCGCCTTCGTCAAGGAGATGGAAGACTTTCTCGAGGACGGGGCGAACTCGGCCGCGGCCGTCGCCAGCCCGACATCGCCGAATCGAGTCCGTGACCGGGCCGCTTCCAAGATCTGGGCGGCCTACGAATCGGTCCGAGCCTACGAACTGATCCTGCCCTGGGCCGACGTCGAGACGCTCCACGAACTACGTATCGCCGCCAAGTGGCTTCGCTACGCCCTGGAGTTCTTCGGCGAGACGCTCGGTCCGGACTTTCCACGACTGCTGGAGCGAGTGGTTGCGCTACAGGAACACCTGGGGCAGCTCCACGATGCCGACGTGGCGGCCAAGCTGGCGAGGGACATGCTGGTAGCCCGTGCCGGCGACCTCTCGAGCGTGGAGTCGGAAGCTATCGGCTCGTACCTGCACTCGCGAGAGCGCGAGCTGGAGCGCCGCCGGCGCGGTCTGGGAACCGTCTGGCGGGCGGTGAATGGGGCCCCCTTCCGTCGCGCCCTGGGTCGAGCGACAGCAGCCCTTTAGGGCGGCCCTGTAGACTCGCGGGCATGAACCTCCGCGCCGCCGCTGCGGCTCCCCAACTCCGCCACAAGGCCGCCGGTCGATGGACCTGATCCTCATCGGCGTCGGCGGATTCTTCGGGGCCATCGCCCGCTATCTCGTCGACGGCTGGGTCAGCGGCAGCACGAAGATCGGCGCCTTCCCGCTCGGCACCTTCGTGATCAACCTCAGCGGCGCCTTTGCGCTGGGCGTTCTCTTCGCGCTGGCACTGGAGAAGGCGGCCATCGACCCGCGCGTTCGCGGGCCGGTCATGATCGGCTTTCTCGGCGCCTACACCACGTTCTCCACGCTGATGCTGGAGTCGTGGCGCCTGGCCGAGGACGGCAGCTGGGGCCTTGCATTGCTCAACGTCGGCGGCTCGAGCGTCCTCGGGATCTGCGCCGTCTTCGCAGGCTTGACGCTCGGGAGGGCGCTCGTATGAAGCTCGAGGGAACCGGGCTGCTGGTTCGTATATACATCGGCGAGAGCGACCACTGGCACGGAAAGCCGCTCTACCAGGCCATCGTGGAATTCCTGCGCGAAAAGCACATCGCCGGCGCCACGGTCCTGCGCGGCATCGAGGGCTTCGGGGCCAAGTCCCACCTCCACACGACCCGCATTCTCCGGCTCTCGGAGGACCTGCCCGTCCTGATCGAGATCGTCGACGAGGAGTCCCGGCTTCGGGCCGTCCTCCCGGAACTGGACGCGATGGTCACAGACGGCCTGATCACCCTGGAAAAGGTCGAGGTCATCGCCTACCGGGGCACCGCTCCGGCCACCCGGATACCCAGCGAACAGTAAGGGCGCCCTCTAAATTTGACCACGCGTTAACCGGGCGTTCACCGCGCGATCACCTCGCGGCGACAGTCTCAGTGTCGGGCTGCCGGCCATTCGAGCCAGGACAGCACCTCCCGCAACCCCGGTCGCCGCTCCCGGGAGCGACAGGCGGGGACAAGGAGACCGTATCGACGATGTCCGCCCTCGACACCGAGTTCGCAGCCCCGTCGACGCTGGCCGACCGGGTCGCCATGGTCCGAGCCCAACTCGCACCCATCCGCAGTCGACGCGCGCTGCTCGACTCGTACAGGCGGGAGTCCCTCTGCAGGCTCGCCACCACCGCCCAGTCGCCGGATTCGGCCGCCGAAGTCCTCGAGCTCGCCTACGCCATGCGGTGGATGGAACTCGAGTCTGAGGCTCCAGCCGCCGATGCGCCGTTCATCACTCAGAACGGAATGGTGGATGAATAGCCTTACCCCTGCCCACGTTGGAGAGGTCGCTCCCCTGCACGACCTCGCCCCGGATTACTGGTCTCGCGCTCTCGCCCTGTGGCCGCGGCTCGAACGCCACAGACTCGCCCGAGTGCGCCATGACCCACGCCGCGTAGCGACGCTCGTCGGCCGCCGCACGAACCTCTCGCGCGCCGCCATCCTTCACCTGCTCGGCGCTCCTGCCGCCGAGCGCGATTCGCCCAGACGCGACCACTGACCCGGCCCGCAACGCTATGCTTGCCCGCCAGGAGCGTCTCCGTGCATGGTTCGTCGGGATCGCGCCACGTTCGGAGCGGACGCTCGCCCAGACAGTAGCGAGTCCGAGCGTGCAAGACAGCGACAGATACGTCGCACACGGCCACAGGGACGTCTTCGACCGGCAGTTGCTCCAGGTTCGCGAGGGCGTGGTCCGCATGGGCGAACTCGTGGCCGTGGCCATCGACAGGGCCGTCGACGCCATGGCCCGCCGCGACCAGGTCCTGGCCGCGGCCATCGTCGCGGACGACCAGGCGATCAACGCCGCTCAGGTCGAACTCGCGGCCCTCGTCATCACCACCATTGCCACCCAGGCCCCGGTGGCCGGCGATCTGCGCTTCGTGCTTTCGCTCTCGCACATCACCTACGAACTGGAGCGAATCGGAGACCACGCTGCCGGCGTGGCAAAGCAGGTCCCGAAAGTCGGCATCGCGCATGGCGCCGGCAGCACGAACCTCGATCGGATGGGCGAACTCGCGAGCGGCATCCTCCACGGGGTTCTCCGGGCGCTCGTGGACCTGGACGTTGACGAGGCGCGGCGCGTCGCAGCCCAGGACGACGAGATAGACAAGCTCTACCACGCCTATTTCGAGCGATCGCTGGAACGAATGCGCCTCGAACCGGACTGGGTCGACGTCGGAGCCCACCTGCTCTTCGCGGCCAAGGAC
>Ga0182027_10013417_pt1 | contig 11419 bp, 9 predicted proteins | sample 712E1DmetaG_FD_121300 | JGI IMG/M metagenome (GOLD analysis project Ga0182027, IMG submission 121300) | Permafrost microbial communities from Stordalen Mire, Sweden - 712E1D metaG (Illumina Assembly) | ecosystem: Environmental > Terrestrial > Soil > Wetlands > Permafrost | place: Sweden...
CTAATCTGCATGGATCGCCCTGGGTATGGGGCATCCACTTTCCAACCCAGACGCCGTATCCTGGATTGGCCCTGCGATATTACCCAACTCGCCGACCATCTCGGTATCAGGAAATTTGCCATTGCCGGTCATTCCGGCGGCGGGCCTTATGTGGCCGCCTGCGCCTATGCTCTTCCCAATCGCATCACTGCCGCTGTTATTCTATCCGGTGCCGGGCCGGTCAACTCGCCCGGAGGTACGCTTGGAATGTCTGCCGCTAATAAGTTTGGGATTACCGTGGGACGCTTCATTCCGTGGCTACTCTGGCAGGAACTGATTTGGGTGTTTTACCATCGCCGCGCCTGGGATCCGGCTGCTGACATGGATAGTGGTGACGGAATTCGCCCACCGGCAGATGATGAACAGATCCATAAGCCTGAGGTACGGGAAACCTGCCTCCACTCAGAGGTCGAGGCCTTCCGCCCCGGCCTGCGTGGATTGGCCTGGGATGCCCGCCTGCTCACCCGTCCATGGGGCTTTCCCTTGAATGATATATGTACCCCGATACATTTATGGCATGGGACAGAGGACGACCAGGTACCGGTCAGCATGGCTCGTTTTATTGCTGCTAAGATCCCTGGCAGCAAGATTACCATATTAGAAAACGAAGCCCACTTGGCATTATTTCCACATTGGGAAGAAATTCTCACCCATCTCATCTCGGAGTGACTATGCGAAATATATATCTCATTTCTCACACCCACTGGGACCGTGAATGGTATCGCTCATTCCAGTCATTCCGGCTCAAACTCGTCCACCTGATCGATGGGTTGCTGGACTTGCTCGAAAAAGATCCGCAATTCAAAAACTTCATGCTCGACGGCCAGACTATTGTGCTGGATGACTATCTGGCCATACGCCCGGAGAAGGGAGCCCTGCTCCGCAAATACATCCAGAAAGGCCGCATCCTCATCGGTCCCTGGCACATCCTGCCAGATATGTTTTTGGTCGGCCCGGAATCGCACATCCGGAACCTGCTGCAGGGTGACCGGACTGCCCACCGGTTCGGTCCGAAAATGATGATCGGATACATTCCCGATCCCTTCGGCTATCCCGGACAGGTTCCGCAAATCTTACAGGGATTTGGCATCGAAACCGCTTGTTTGTGGCGTGGGCTGGACGAAGAGCCGGCCGAATTCTGGTGGCAGTCGCCCGACGATTCGCGCGTGTTGATGGCGTATTTGCGGGATAGTTATTCCAATGGAGCCTCGCTCCCCGCTGATAACCCCTCCGCATTTACCGAGGCTCTTGTAAAAGCAGCCGATTCCCTAGCTGCCCACTCAGCTGTCTCGGACTTGCTCGTAATGTATGGCACTGACCATATGGAGCCGCCGGTCAACACTTCCACAGCCATCGAGTACGCTGATAAACAACTGGCGGACACGCGCGTCATCCATTCCACCCTGCCCCAATTCGTCGACGCACTCCAGCTGGATATCAAAAAACAGAAGCTGACCCTCCCGACCGTCACCGGTGAGTTGCGCGCATGTAAACGCATGCACCTCCTGCCGGGAGTGCTTTCCACGCGCATCTGGATCAAGCAGCGCAACCATGCCAGCGAGAACCTGCTGCTCAAATGGGTCGAGCCTTTTACCACCTGGCAGGAACTCGCCACCGGCAACCAATCCTCCATCCTGAATCAAAAATCTGAGATCATCTGTAAAGCATGGTGCTTGCTCATGGAAAACCACCCGCACGATTCCATTTGCGGCTGTTCTATTGACCAGGTCCATGATGAAATGAAAGTCCGTTTCGATCAGGTCGATCAGATAGGCGAAGAGCTTACCCGCCAGAGTCTGGAAGCCATTTCCGGAATAATTAACACCGCTGGTAATTCAAAATCGCATATCGAAAATCTACAATCGGCTGTCGTTGTCTTCAACCCGAACTCTGCTACACACACAGATGTTGTCAGCGCCGCCATCGAACTTCCAAATGATGTGGACGAATTCGACCTTTTGGATGAGAACGGTACCAACCTATCTTACCAGACGCGTGGTCTCGGAAGTCGCGACATCATCAACGTAACCATGGATGGGAGGGCCCTACAGTCGGCTTTTGGCTCGATCAGCGACGGGCGCGCTATCGGAATGGCCATCCAGGAAATCAAGGTAAGCCGGGAGGGCTCGCAGGTTTATATCGACAGCCGCATGACCGACGAGGGCGAACCCAATCTGGTTGCCTGGAATCTCGCACGCAGGCAGATCAACGATTTTTTCTCCGATCCGGCAATTACAGACTACCATGTGCGTGCCCGTTCCGCCTCCGCCGCACAAATTATTTTCGCCGCTCCGCAGGTTCCCGCTTTGGGATACCGTACCTTCTGGGTGCGGGTTCATCCTACCCAAGAAAAAGCCTCTATCCGGCTAAGTCCTCTGGTCAAAATGATGCTTCCCTTGGCACGCTTGCCGATCCTCCAGAAATTAGCCATTCGTAAACGGTTTGCCAGTCCACCCTACCGGATCGAGAACGAATTCTTTCTGGTCGAACTGCTGAATAATGCCACGCTGACTCTGCTGGATAAACGCACCGGTCGATTTTACGACGGTTTGAATTGCATCCTGGACGGTGGTGATTGCGGTGACGAGTACAACTATGCCCCACCCACTGCCGATCGTATTACATCGCCACGTCTGAGACATGTTACTCTGGAACAAGGCCCCGTCCAGCACTCCCTTGTAGCCGAGTTGGAGCTCAAAACTCCTCTTACCCTCACCTCCGGTCGTAAGTCGCGTTCGCCGGAACAGGTAATATTACCTATCACTACCACCATTATTCTGACGAATGATGTACCACGCGTGGATATACACACAACACTCGTTAATACCGCCCGCGATCATCGCCTGCGTGTCCATTTTCCCGCCCCATTCACCGCCGACACCGGCAGTCAGGATGGGCATTTCGAGGTTGTCGAACGCCAGCTGAAGCTCCCGGCTTTTAATGATACCTGGGTGGAACAGCCCAGGCCCGAGGTTCCACAGCGCGCCTTCACGGACATCTCGGATGGTGACTGCGGGTTGATGATTGCCAACCGCGGCCTGCCGGAAGTTGAAGTGCTAAAAAATGCACAGGGTAAAGCCGAGATCGCCCTGACCCTCCTGCGCTGTGTTGGCTGGCTTTCCCGTGATGATTTTTCCACCCGCAAAGGCCATGCCGGGCCATTTATGGAAACGCCCGGCGCCCAGATGCCCGGGCAATGGGTCTTCGATTATTCCATTATCCCCCATTCAAGCACCTGGACCTCCGCCTTCAGGCAGGCTTATGCCTTTGATGCTCCACTCGGGGCGATATCTACAGGTGTACATGCCGGGAATCTCTCCTCCGGTGGGTCCTTTGTTGAAACTACTCCTGAAACCTTTGTGGTTTCGGCGGTAAAAACGGCCGGTGATGGGCACGCCTGGCTGGTGCGTGGATACAATATCACCGGCGAGCCGATTACTGTGTCGCTTAAGCCCTGGATGCCTTTCAAGAAAGTAGCTCTGGTCAACCTTGCAGAAGAAAAACTGGCTTCATTGCATCCAGACCAGGCCGGTTGCGTCACCTTCCCGGTGCGCGCCCACCAGATTGTTAGTTTGTTGCTACAGCCATAAAGGATGTAGTGACCACTTCAGTCATTCAATTTCAGTAATTCAACATTTGCCCTTCATTTATAAATTAGCAGATACAATTCTGCTTTGTGATAAAAAAACCGGGCGGCATCTGGTCGCCCGGTTTGTTTTGGCTTTCAAATATTCTACCTTTTTTTCTATTCAATGAACGTATAACTCTGTTCATCTCCGGTAAAATTTTAAAATTTTCAACACAATTACTTATGCTGGTTTTAGCAAATCGCCTATCCGCCGGCGGAACAATTCCATATCAAACGGCTTGGACCAGATATCGTTCGCACCGGCCTTTATCGCCAGCGACCTCTCCATATCGGAGTTCATCGCTGTCAGCAGGACGATCGGTACCACAACATTGAGCGGTGGTTGCCGTAATTTTTGGCATAGCTCATAGCCATCCATATCCGGCATCATGACGTCCAGAACGGCCAGGTCTGGCATGCTAAGCATAACCGCCTGGATTGCCTCCCTCCCATTTCGGGCTGATACCACCTGGTAGCCTTCCAATTCGAGGATCTTGGCGATCAATACCAGATTCATATCATTATCATCAACAACGAGAACGGTATAGGACATTTTTTACCACCTCGGGCCACCAATAGAATACTCGATGATAGGCCAAATCGTCAAGTCCCAGTCATCCTCCCTGGCAACCATAAAATATTCAGGTCGGCTATAATAATCAAAAATCGGAGGAGCCATGTCAAACGTTTTTGCATCCCAACATCCGCTCGTCGCCCATAAATTATCCCGCTTGCGTGACCGCAGTACCGAACCAAAAAAGTTCCGCGAACTGGTCCGAGAGATTGCCGCTTTGTTGGCATACGAAGCCACTGCGGACCTTTTAACCGTTCCTCGCCAGGTCGAGACGCCCCTCGCCACAATGACCGGCGCAGAACTGCAGGAGAAGATCGGTCTCGTACCGATCTTGCGCGCCGGCCTTGGAATGGTGGAAGGCTTTTGGGAACTGATGCCCACCGCCGAAGTCTGGCACATCGGTCTCTATCGCGATGAGAAAACCCTCCAACCGGTCCAATATTATAATAAGCTACCGGTTGAACCGACTGTTTCGGTTTGCTTGATCCTTGACCCCATGCTGGCCACCGGCGGATCAGCAGTAGCCACCACCGCCATCGTAAAACGCTGGGGCGTCAGGAAGATCAAGTTCGTCGGTCTGATCGGCGCTCCTGAAGGCATCGCCCTTATGCAAGCAGCCCACCCGGAGGTGCCCATCCATCTGGCCGCCATCGATGATCATTTGAATGAGCGCGGCTATATTCTGCCCGGATTAGGTGATGCCGGAGACCGCCAGTTTGGAACGGGCTGATCAGTTCTTTGTCCTGCGCGGAGCGACCGTAGAAAGCAAAGTCGAAGGCTAAAGGAAAATACGAAATGAGTACAATCCATCATTCATTCATTTTTGGAGAACCAATGCATGTCATTGTTGACTTTACCGTCGTACCGGTTGGCGTTGGCGTTTCTTTGTCAGGATATATCGCCGCGTGCGAACGCATTTTACAGGAATCCGGCCTGACCTATGAGTTGCATGCCAATGGCACTAACGTGGAAGGCGAATGGGAGGATGTTTTCGCGGCAATTCGGCGTTGCCACGAAAAGTTGCACAGCCTGGGTGTGCCGCGCATCCACACCGATATCAAGCTTGGTACGCGCGTCGACCGTTCACAGGGCATGGCAGACAAAGTAGCAAGTGTAAAGGAAAAACTAAAATAAATGGACAATCAATCCCTGTTTGATTTCATCCTCCGGGCCAAGGCCGCCACTTATGTGGGAGGTGGACAGCATGCCCCTCCCTGCCGGCTCGGGTCACATGATCTGAAATTCGATGACGGAGACTGGGCTTACCTCGATAGTTACTTTGGCGGCCGGGATTTCATCGGCGAGGAAGTGGTCTTGTTTCTAGACAAACCCATTTGGGCCATGAATTATTATGGCCGGATCCTGCGGGCTGACCTGATCACACCGGCCCAGGCCGGGCAGGTCATCCAGGCCAGCCTGTCATTAATGTACTCCGAAGGTCGCTTCCTGGGCGGCTTCGAATACCATCATGAAGGCTTTGTTTACAACGATGCAAGCGAAGGCAGTGTTACTTCCTTTCGTGGCCGCGAATGTATCTCCCGCCGTGGCGAGACCGCCTATGAATTGTTTTATCATGGCGGATTGATTCTGGATAATTAATTATCTTATCCACCAATTTTTTATCAGTTAAACCGGATTACTCATTATCAGACCTACTTAAGGAGACCTGCATGCTGGAAATATTTGACCTCACATCCATCGAATCCAACAAAGATGGTAAAAAATCCGATCTGCAGATCAAGGAAATAAAAGAAGCCGCCAACCCGGGCATCTGGCTTTATGGCGGACTGGGTGTTTTGCTCTTGGGCGGCTGTTCGTATGCCGCCATGTCCCAAATGGGTGGCAGCAGCGCGCTCAGCTTCTTGGGTATCCTCCTGGCGGGCGTTGGCCTGTTTGCCGCTTTGCGGGGCTTCACCACCTGGAATCTCCGCCGCAAGTTATTGCAAGAACCCGTCCAATCTGCCGAGGGGACCGTCAGCTTCAAGATGAAGAATGCTGTTGCGCAGCTGATCGAAGCTGATCACTTTTCCGCTGAAACAAAGGATGGCAAAGTGCTTCACCCGATTGGGTTGGCCGGCGTCAATCCAAAACTGCCTCCAGGAAATTATCGCTTTTATTATCTCAACACCCGCAGCTGGCTGCTGGCCTCCGAACCACTTTTTGATGAAGCCCAAATGCGTACAAATCTGAATGCTTTTCTTGCGACCGCATTGGGATATGATCTGACTGTTCTCGAAAATTCCCGCACTCAGGCACGTCTCGGTCAAATCCAAACCGTCGAAGGCTTGCCACAGATCGAATATCGTGAACCCAATCTGGTCGTTCCGGACGAGCTCCAACTCCGTCGCTATTATTGCCTGCTCGGCGAAAATAAGTTTGAGATTTCTGACCACGCCAAAATGGCCATCTTCGAAAACCTGCCCCACCGTGCCTATTATCATGAGGACCATCCCAATAAACTGGTCGCACTGGAAATCGCCTAAAGATATGCCATCGAAAATTAATACTTTGCAGCCTCAATAAAATAACCAGACCCTGATGATCTGCAACTCTCCAGGGTCTTTCTTCACTTATCTCTATTCTTTGTTCGCTGTTCTCTAATCTCTATTCGTCATCACTTCTTACGCTTTACAAATTAACTTTTACAATTCCCGAATACCAAATTCCGTCCTCTCCTTCACTCCTCCCCTGCCAACAGCTTTATCCGCTCCCATGGCTTCAGACTCACATCGTCCGCCATCACATTCCTTAATTCATACATTTCATCCCGCAACGCGGCCGCCCGCTCGAACTCCAGGTTCTTGGCCGCTTCCTTCATTTGCTTTTCCAGTTCGGCGATCACCTTCTGCAGTTCGCTGCGTGAAGTGGCCTCGGTGCGTTTGTTCGTCGGCTTGTACTCGCCGCGCATTTCAGCCACTGCCCGGGGTGTCAATTGGTCGGTCATATCACGGATGGCCTTATGGATGCTGACCGGAGTGATTCCGTTTTCCTGGTTGAACCGCACCTGCTTGGCCCTCCGGCGGCTGGTCTCGTCGATAGCGCGCTTCATCGAGTCAGTCATCCGGTCGGCGTACATGATCACCCGCCCGTTGATATGTCGTGCCGCCCGGCCGATCGTCTGGATTAGCGCCGTATCCGATCGCAGGAAGCCTTCCTTGTCTGCATCCAGGATCGCCACCAGCGAAACCTCCGGCAGGTCTAACCCCTCTCTTAACAGGTTAATGCCCACTACCACATCAAACACACCCAGGCGTAGATCGCGCAGGATGCCAATGCGCTCCAGCGTTTCCACTTCCGAATGTAGGTAATGCACCTTGATACCGAGTTCTTCAATATACTCTGCCAGGTCTTCGGCCATGCGCTTGGTCAGCGTGGTCACCAGCACACGTTCCCCATTTATCACCCGGGCGCGTATCTCCTTCACCAGGTCATCCACCTGTCCCTTGGTGGGGCGTACTTCCACTTCCGGGTCCACCAGCCCGGTCGGGCGGATGATCTGTTCCACCACTTGGTCGGCATGTTGCATTTCGTAGGGGCCGGGAGTAGCAGTCGTATAGATCGTCGAGCCCATCACCTGTTCAAACTCATCGAACTTGAGCGGGCGATTATCCATGGCAGATGGCAGGCGGAAACCATACTCTACCAGCGTTTCCTTGCGGGACCGATCGCCATTGTACATTCCACGTATCTGCGGGATGGTCATATGGCTTTCATCGATCACCAGCAGGTAATCATGCGGCAGGAAATCCATCAATGTCCACGGATGGCTGCCCGGCGCACGTTGGTCGAGCTGGCGCGAGTAATTCTCGATGCCAGAGCAGGTCCCGATCTCCCGCAGCATCTCCAGATCGTATTGCGTCCGCTGTTCGATCCGCTGTGCTTCCAGCAATTTTTCATTCGCCTTATAGTAAGCCACCCGTTCGGCCAATTCCTTCTCGATGTTCGTGATGGATTCCTTCAACCGGTCCTCCCCCGCCAAATAATGTTTGGCCGGGTAGACATCCACCTGCTTCGGTTCGCCGTATATCTCGCCAGTCAGCGGGTTGACTTCCGAAATGCGTTCCACCTCGTCCCCAAAGAAGGTCACCCTATAACCGCGCTTGTTTTCATAGGCCGGGATGATTTCCAGGGTATCCCCGCGCACTCGAAAGGTCCCGGGTTTCAGCTCCATGTCATTGCGCTGGTATTGGCTGTCCACCAGTTGCCGGATCAGCGCATTCCGTCGGGTGATTTCACCCACCCGCAGACTCACCACGCCTTTGCCGTACTCGATCGGATTACCCAGTCCGTAAATGCACGAGACCGATGCTACAATAATAACGTCCCGGCGGCTCATTAATGCCGTAGTGGCCGCCAAACGCAGACGCTCGATTTCCTCATTGATCTCTGTCTCCTTCTCAATATACAGGTCATGCCGCGGGACATATGCCTCCGGCTGGTAGTAATCATAGTAGGAGACAAAATAAGAGACGGCATTATCTGGGAAGAACTCGCGGAACTCGGCGTAAAGCTGCGCGGCCAGTGTCTTGTTATGCGCCATGATTAGAGCTGGTTTCTGCAGCTGCTGGATGATTGATGCCACAGTGAACGTTTTACCAGTGGCAGTGGCGCCCAGCAAGACCTGGTGTTTTAGTCCACGCTGGACCCCTTCGACTAACTGGCGGACGGCTTCCGGCTGGTCGCCGGTGGGCTGGAAAGGAGCATTAAGTTTGAATTCCATAGAGGTTCCACAGTAAATTTCAGAACAGAGGTTCTAAGTATGAGTATATACCTGGACAGGAGGAACGTCAATGGAAAATAATAACCCGCTAAGTAGGAGAAGGGTTAATTTGTTATGTGGATCACATTGTTATTTTGGCGGATCTATCCAACATTGCCCATCGATGGAAAATACAGCGTTTTTCCATCCAAATTCAGCCAGGTATACGATATATCTTTTCGAATAGACTTTTCCATCGCTTGACGATATATAAGTTACATGAACCAATTGGGAAATGGTATTGCTGTAGAGCCTTTCGGGAATAACATAAGAAACTGACTTAACATCTGGCAAGGTGCTCACATAAGCCTGAAGCAAGATCATTGCTTTTGAATTATCAGAATAATTCATATTGATGATTTGCTTGCAAGATGAATCTTGATTATTTGGCATTGGCGTCCACACCACTATCTGTGTTACCAAGATAGGAGGTCTCGGCGTTGGAGTAGGATATGCCGTTTGTGTGGGATAAGGGGTTTGTGATGGAACCCGTGTCCAGGCTGCCTGTGTTTGAGCAATTGCCGTCTTTACAGCTTGCGCCGACGGCGCACAGGCAACAATCAGACAGATTGATAAAATTAATGCGAGAAGTCTGATTTTATTCATATTCTAGATCCCTTTAGAAAGGTAAATATATTATCGTTCATCTTTGGAGTATAAGAGCGGGACAATTTTCCACAGGTTGCCAGCGACCCAGATAGCAAGGCCAATCATGGATCCTGAGTTCCCGGTGTTATGGTGATATTCAACTTCCTAGAACCAATCTCACCCGATATTGAAATATCTATATTGAAGCCACCAATGGTATCGTTCTTATCAAATGTTTGAGAAAAATCTTTGCTCTCAATATTGGCAGCCACCCAATTAGAAACTGTTTGACCATAGGCGGAAAGGAGTATTTTCCCAATTTCCCCCTTCTCTGCTTCACCCAGAACCAACGCTGAAATTGAAACCATTCCACTGTCATAAACCACAGAGGACAAGGAAACTGCTTTCTGCTCGTCAATATATTGTTTTCCGGTTGTGTAACTCTGGGTTGATCCTAGTGCAAATCCATTTGCCAATAAAACCGATGTAATATCAGGCCGTGGGGTTTTGGTTGGTTCGGTGGAAGGCGGTGTTATGACAGCTTGTGTTTGTGCAATTGCCGTCTGGATAGCTTGCACAGATGGGGCGCAAGCTGCCAATAGGAAGATTAAAAAAGTAAATATGAGAAGTCGAATTTTATTCATTATCTTTATCCTCTGCCAATTTGTAAATTCATTATCGCGCATTTTACTTGCGTCGGTGATACCCAAAATTAACCCAGCACGCTTGGGTGGTACTCTATAGATTTTCTATAAGCCCGGGGAAGGGATACCCTTGATTTTCAGGGAAGCCCTATAAGGCATGAAAAACCGACATCCCGACAACGATTCGAAGGCTCTAAAATACTGACATTCACTGACATTTTTGGACAATTCAAAAACCCATGCCATTAACTCCCACCTGATCAATAATGATGAGAATTGAATTCGTATTCGCATCCGCTGACACTTGGATAACATACTGAAGACCGTTACCGCTCACGGTCTGGGACTTTCCCTTTATCCCCGTAATTCCTAATTAACCTAATGGATGCTAACTTGGACGGAGAAGGTCAGTCGGATCACAATGATTCCCATAGAACCATCGTGAGCATCCCGCGATAATAATCGCCGGATGTTCGAATTGTATTATTGGAATTCTATGCTTGCTTCTGAATGTAATTCGCAAACACATACGTTCCATCCGCCAGCTGTGCCCATCCGTTGGCAATTTTTACGACCTGCAGCACTTCACCCTTCACAGCAAAGCGCACGAGGGCGGAGTTTGAATCCGGTTTTGCCCGCACATTGATACGCGCGTAGATTACCACATATTTAACCGTTGCCGGCGTTGTAGGTGAGGGTGTGGGAGTGACCGGGGTGGTGGTGGTCGGCGTTTTTAAGCTGATATAAGCCGCGAAAACGTACGTACCATCCAATAACTCTGCCCAGCCATTGGCGATATTGACAACCTGCAATTCTTCACCCTTATTGGCAAAACGCACCAAGTTTGAATCCCCGGACGGTTGCGCCCGCACATTGATGCGCGCGTACATTACCACATAGGCAACCGTTGAAGGTAGAACGGGTGTCGGGATGGGAGTTGGTGTTGGCGTGACCGGGGTGTTTGTCGTTTTTATGCTGATGTAAGAGGCAAAAACATATGTACCATCCAATAATTTTGCCCACCCATTATTTATATTGACAACGTGCAGCACTTCATTCAAAACAGCATACCGCACCCAGGTGGAATTACCGTCCGGCAGCGCTCGTACATTGATCCGTGGATAAATTACCACGTAGTCAACCGGTGAAGATGGAGTAGGGCCAGGCGCTCCTACCACGGGATTCAG
>Ga0182027_10013419_pt1 | contig 11419 bp, 8 predicted proteins | sample 712E1DmetaG_FD_121300 | JGI IMG/M metagenome (GOLD analysis project Ga0182027, IMG submission 121300) | Permafrost microbial communities from Stordalen Mire, Sweden - 712E1D metaG (Illumina Assembly) | ecosystem: Environmental > Terrestrial > Soil > Wetlands > Permafrost | place: Sweden...
AAACCAAGAATAAAATATATGTTTGAAGAATTCAGGAAGGTTAGACCTGATATTAAAATTGCATGGCATAGTTGCGGTTCCATATTACCCATAATTCCTGATTTTATAGAAGTGGGACTTGATATCCTTAATCCGATACAGCCTATGGCAAAGGGTATGGATCCTGTTTTCCTTAAAAAAACCTATGGTAAGGATCTGGTCTTTTTTGGAGGAATAGACGTACAGCAACTTCTCCCTTTTGGAACACCCCAAATGATAAAGGACGAAGTAAGACGAAGAATTGATATTCTTGGGAAAGACGGTGGTTATATTGTTGCACCAGCTCATAACATCCAGCCTGATACTCCGGTTGAAAATATTATGGCCTTTTTTGACGCAGCTTTGAATCCCTGATAAATTGAAGCAGGTAAATGTCCGGCGACTTAGTTTCTGTTTTTATAACCAGGTCCCCGCACAATACGACCGGGTTTTACACCAGTGTGTTGGCCATTTTTAATAACCTCTTTCCCATTCACAAATACTTCCGATACTCCGGTTGAATACTGATGTGGATTGTTGAATGTGGCATGGTCACTTATTTTCAGCGGATCGAATACAACCACATCCGCGAAATATCCTGTTTTTATCCGGCCTCTTTTCTGGATTTTCATATTCGTTGCAGGCAGGGATGTTAATTTTCTTATTGCTTCTTCGAGCGGAATAACTTTTTCCTCCCTGGTATATTTTCCCAATAATCTGCTGAAATTTCCATAGGCTCTCGGATGAGGGTTCGATTTCAGGAAAACACCTTCAGTTGCCACCGATTGTTCATCGGATCCGAAGCTCATCCATGGCAGGGCAATCTGTTTCCTGATGTTATCTTCAGTCATTAAGAAAAACATTGATTCCACAGGACTGTTATCATTAATTACCAGATCAATTATAGTTTCAGCAGGAGAGAGTTTTCTCGATTCTGCAACCTCTGCAATTGTCTTTCCTGTTAAATACTTTAATGAATCAGTTCTAAGAACTCCTAAAATTATATTTTTTGGAGACCCAACCATATAAAAGAAATTTTCCCAGTCTTTGCCCGGAACAACCATTTCCCTTAATACCCTGGCTTTTATGGCAGGATCTTTTAACCGTGTGATCCATGCATCCTGTCCACCTTCCTGTACCCACTGCGGCATGGTAGCATAAAGTCCGGTCCCTGCTGCAGTATAATTATACATATTGGCAGTGATATTAATACCTGCCGTACGGGCTGAATCTATCTTTCTGATTGCCAGATCCATCTTATACCAGTTTTCTATTCCCGCGGCTTTCAAATGATAGATTTCCGACTTGATATGAGCCTCTTTTGATATTTCAATCAGTTCATCCAGTGATTCCAGAAAGTTGTTCCCTTCACTTCTGATATGAGAAATATACATTCCATTGAATTTGGATATTTCTTTACATAGTTCAATAAGTTCGTCTGTTTTAGAAAATGAAGCGGGGGCATAGATCAAAGCCGAACTGATACCAATAGCCCCTTCTTCCATAGCCTGTGCTGCAAGTTTTTTCATAGAGACCATATCTTCAGGTGAAGGTGGTCTGTTATCGTATCCTATGACATTTATTCTTAAAGTTGTTGCCCCGACAAATGAAGCGATATTGGTAGAGACGCCTCTTTTTTCCAGAAAATCCAGGTACTCACCCAGGGTGCTCCAGGTGATCTTGAATTTGATATCTCCCTGTTTTTCGATTGCCTCTTTTTTCATAGCTTCATTTAAAGGTCCTTCTGACCATCCTTCTCCCATAACTTCAAGGGTTACCCCCTGACGTATATCACTCTGCGAACAGCCATCTTCAATGAGTGAGTTATCTGCCCAGCTGAGCATGTTGATAAAACCCGGGGCAACAGCCAGATTTGATGCATCAATCACCCTCTTCCCCTGAGCATTTTTAAGATTGCCCATTGCAGCAATTGTGTCTCCATTAATTGCAAGATCCCCCCTAAATGAAGTGGAACCCGAACCATCGTAAATTGTTCCGTTTTTTATAATAATATCATATCTTCCGGTAGAAACACAACCAGAGAATAACAGAAACAATAATAATAAAGAGGGGAGAAGATTTTTCATGATTATGAGGATTTTTTTGTTATTCAATTAATAATAGTTATTGTTAGTTTCCTGTTAATGGATTTAATATTATCCTGCAATACCATTGATCTGCCTGCATAAAAACAACGTGTTCATTTGCTTCCGTTATTCATGCTTTTAATATCACTTGTTTTTACAACTATTGACTGTCCCGGTGAATATAATCTTCTGTTTATTAAAAAGAAAAATAGGCTTGATATTACCAGTATGGAAAGAGCGCAATACAAAAGAATGTTACCAGTTTGAGTTTTCATCATTTATGTCTATTTGAATATATAGAAAGGAATCATCAGAGTCAGATATCCCTGATTTTAAGTTACTAATTATTGTATTTAAAGTGAACAAAATTCATTACGCAATATAATAAAAGAAAAGCAATTGTATTTACAAAGCCTTCGATAATTTTTAATCAGGTAATAAAAGGTATTGATGATATAACTAGCAGCTGATACTAAGCTTATTTTATTATATTGAACTTCTTAGGTGAGGAAAAGGGGCTTAATAATGAACTCAAATAATAATAGAAATTTTTTTCATAAATGATTGTCTCTTTCGTTATGTTGGTTAATTTTGAATATTGAACTTCTTTATAAATTATGTTCAACATAATAGCATCATTTAAAACTTATATTTTGGTCTTCAAATTAAATACATAAAACTATGCTTAAACGGAATTTACTATTTGCATTTTTATTATTGTCTCCGATGCTTATGGGCCAAAAGGCAACCATAACCGTAGAATCAAGAGACATTTTGACCTATCCTTACAGCGATCCTAATCCTGTTCCAATTCTGGCTGAGAGAAGAGATGAAATCTTTCCATATTATTCATTCAGTGGCTACAGCCTTAAAGGTCAGATGCAGAAATGGAAAGTAATAAAACTCGAGAATGATTATATCGAGGTTTATGTTATGCCTTCCGATGGTGGTAAGGTTTGGGGTGCTATTGAAAAATCGACAGGGAAGGAATTTATCTACAGGAACGATGTTATGAAATACAGAAATATCTCAATGAGGGGTCCATGGACTTCCGGAGGAATAGAATTTAACTTTGGATATATAGGTCATAATCCTTCAACATGTGTACCTGTAGATTATAAAACAGTTGAGAATGCTGATGGAAGTGTCAGCTGCTTTGTAGGTAGCATGGATTTACCCTCCCGCACCAAATGGAGTGTTGAAATAAGGGTGCCGAAAGACAGGGCATATTTTGAAACAAGAGCTATGTGGAGTAACCCATCACCACTGCCTCAGACATATTATAACTGGATGACAGCTGCCGCAGTCACAACTCCTGATCTTGAATTCTCCTATCCTGGTAACAATGAGCTAGAGCATAGCGGAGAAGCAGGTCCATGGCCGGTTGATAAACAGGGTCGCGATTTGTCGATGTATAAGAATAATGCTTTCGGATCGGACAGATCAGCCCATATAGTTGGCGAGTATAATGATTTTATGGGAGGTTATTATCATAATTCCGAGTTTGGTTTTGGCCATTATGCACTTTATGATGATATGCCGGGACATAAACTATGGTTATGGTCGCAGGCACGTAACGGAGGAATTTGGGAAGATCTTCTTACCGATAAACATGGCCAATACATGGAATTTCAGGCAGGACGCATGTTCAATCAATACGGAGGTACAACAGCTTTCAAAACTCCGATATCACAGACTCCATTTACTCCTGGATTAACCGACAGGTGGAATGAAATCTGGTTCCCGGTTAAAGAGATAGGTGGGCTGACCGATGTATCTCCGATGGGCGTTTTGAATGTTAAATCTGAAAATGGAAAACTTCAGATTGGCGTTAATTCCCTCTCATTTGCCCAGGCAAAAGTGATAGTAAAATCAGCAGGTAAAGTTATTTTCACAGAGGATAAGAAATTCAAACCGATGGATGTATATAAGACTTCGGTTTCATTAAGTGCAAATGCAGATTATGAGATAGCAATTGAAGGTATGGATCTTCAGTATAGTCCCGCAAAAAGGAAACTGCTTAGCAGGCCTTTCTATTCTTCAATGCCTAAGGATATCACAACTGCCGCATCTCTTTATCAGGAAGGAATGCAGTTAAAAGAAGAAAGAGTTTACCGGGAAGCAAAACAGGTCTTCAAAAATTGTCTTCTGAAAGATCCTCTTTATATTGATGCCATGGCTGCACTCACAGAAATTTATTACCGCCGCAATATGTATGACTCAGCTCTATATTATGCTAACAATGCTCTTCAGCTCGATACTTACCATCCGGCAGCAAATTATTTTGCCGGGGTGACCTATCATGCTCTTGGGAATCTGACTGATGCTCTGGAATCATTAGGCTGGGCAGCCCGTTCAATAGAATACCGTTCAACTGCTTATGCACTGATGGCAGGCATTGAACTGCAACTCGGGAACAAAGAACTTACCGAACATTATGGTAATCTGGCTCTTGATTTTAACCGTTATAATTTTAATGCGCTCGAAGCCCTGGCAATTTCTTACCGGAAATCGGGTGAGACCGCTCTTGCTGAAAAGTGCATTGAAACAATCAGCACTCTTGATCCGTTGAACCATTTTGCTGATTTTGAACGTAACCTGTTACATCCTTCTGCTGATAATCTGGCACGGCTGATATCTACTATTACAAATGAAATGCCTTATCAGACTTATCTTGAGCTGTGCATGATTTATTATGACCTGGGACAAAAAGAAGATGCACAGCTTGTTCTTGACAAGGCCCCGGCTCAGCCGGAGATAACGCTATGGAAAGCATATCTCAAAGGTGATCCTTCAATGCTGAATGATATTGTCTCAGCATCTCCGGCATTTGTATTCCCTTACAGAGCAGAAACAATTTCAGCTCTTGTGTGGGCAATGTCAAAGAATCCCAGTTGGAAATTCAAGTATTATCTGGCAATGAACTATATCGCAATTCAGCGTGATGCAGATGCAATGAAATTATTACAGGCCTGCGGACAGGAACCTGATTATGCTCCGTTCTACATGGCACGTGCCGTTTTGTTATGGACAAAAGATGATAAACAGGAATTATTGGATCTCCAGACTGCTAATAAACTTGCTCCTGATGACTGGCGTGCTGCTTATAAGCTGACTAATTATTATGAGGAGCGTCAGGACTACAAAATGACATTGAGCCTTTCAACCGAAGCAATAAAAAAACATAAAGACAATCCCGATATTGGAGTACAATATGCTATTGCCCTGATCAATAACGGACAATATGCAAAAAGTCTGAAAACTCTTGAAGGAATGAACATTTTACCTTCAGAAGGGTCGAGACAGGGAAAAACAATTTTCGAACAGGCTTGTCTGTTTTTATCATTGGACCTGATAAAGGATAAAAAATATGCAGAGGCTTTGAAAATGATTGATAAGTCAAATGAGTGGCCCGAAAATCTTGGCGTGGGAAAACCATATGAAGTAGAAACTAGAATTCAGGACTATCTTAAAATCTTCTGTCTGAATAAACTTGGAAAGACAAATGAGACTGCTCCGCTTAAAAAGTCTATTATTGATTACACGAATCAGGACTTTCCAACTACATTTGACTATGTTCATTACACTCTGGATCCAACACCGTCATTTAATAATATTTTTGCTCTGAAATTACTCAAAGAGAGTGGTGAAGTTGAAGCTGCAAATAATCTGGTTCAGAAAATGGAGAAATCAAAAAGGGCCGGGAATCCTATTAATCAATGGGTGATTGCAACATATAAAAATGACCAGGCTAAAATTACCGATCTGGAGAAAAAATTTGCAAAAAACAACTACTTTTTAATTGCAAAGAAAATATCAGAACTTAAATAGTTGTTGATTACTATAATCTGATAAAGATCTTTCGTTTATAAAGATAATAGCAGATATACCAGACCATTCCTGCAACAACGATTATTGTGACCATGTCGATGAAGATTTCGTTGGTCCAGCAGAATATTCTGACTGTAAACGGTTCCACCATCCTGTTAAGGAGTTGTTTTCCCCCAAGATTGGAAAAGAGATAAATAAAGATCGGATTCATTCCCACTATTGCGAAGAAAAGTGCAAATTTTCTGAAATTCATTACATCGATCAGCCAGTATGAAAAGGCCATTGCCATTAAGCAATATCCTCCGCTTACAATTACAAACGAACTTGTGCATATTCGTTTAATGATTGGAATAAAAGGATTCATGGTATAGCCAATGATAACGGCAACCATACCTGTAATAAGCAGAACAAGAACCTTCTTTTTTTGCGTCCATTCATTCATAAGTACCTTACCAACAATGACTCCCCAAATTGTATGAGCGGTTGTTGGTATTGCGTTAAATGAAACCCAGTGGCCGGCGCTTAAATTTCCTACAGTTTTAAAATCGACCCAGGCTCCAAAATTATGATCCGGCGTAAAAGGCTGATTAAAACCATCAACCGGCCAGAAACGATAAATCAGGTCAGAAAAAAGGATCAAGGCAAAAGAGATCAAAAGTTGCCATTTAATATCCTTCTGCATTATCATGTAAGCAATCAGATATGTAACTGATAATTGCGCAAGTACGTTTTGAAAGCCAACATGCTTCTCATCTGATCCTAACATGAAACCTAATAGAAGTAACAGGAGAGCGCGCATCAGGGCATGTTTAAAAGCTTTTTTACCACTATCTCCTCTGGCAAGCCTTTTAGCAAGGGAGAAAGGCATGGCTACACCAACAATAAACATAAAAAATGGTTGGATGAGGTCCCATGCGTAAAGGCCGTTCCATTCGGCATGTTCCAGGTGGCTGTTAATAAATGTGATTACAGCGCCACCCTCACCATGTTCGGCCATGCCATTAAATATTGTGCCGATTCCTGTTACGAGCATAAACATGGTAAACCCCCGGAAAAAATCAATTGAAAGGATCCGGTTCTGTTCCTGATTTAATGGGGCAGGATTACTCATTTTAATTTGATTTTGTCTTTTTAAGTTTTCAGTTTACTGGTAATTGTATTTTTGTACTGATATTATGTCAGATTTTAATAAAAAGCCTGTTTTTGTATAACCAATAACAGAGATACCACAAAGATGCCCAGGTTGCTAAGCTCGTCATAATGCCAACTGTGATTTCTCCTCCCCATGAAAAGAGCAGTTTAGTGAAAGGAACATAGATTTTACTGACAAGTTCAGCGCCTCCTATTGAAAAGAATAGATAAATAAAAATACAGTTCATACCTACTATTGTGAAAAACTTTGATCCTTTTGAAAAAAGTTTTTTTACATCGATAAGCCAATATGAGAAGCAAAGTGCAAGTATAGCCCATCCACCACTTGCAAATACAAATGAGGATGTAGCAATTTTCTTGATAATAGGAGTAATATTTAAAAGATCGAGCGAAAAACCTATGAAGAGTGCAGCAACACCTGCTATTATCATAATCTGAATTTTTTTCATGGCCGGACGATCGCTTATCAGGAGCTGACCAAAAAGAACGCCCCATACCGTATGTGCCGTCGTTGAGATAGCATTTATCGAAGCCCAGATACTTGTTTTATCTACTCCCTCAATTTTAGTATTTGCCCATGCCCCTAAATTATGATAGGCTACCCAGGGTTGATTAAAATCCTGAACAGGGAAAAACCGGTAGGCAAGATCTATCAATAAAAGTAATACTAATGTGAAGCTCAGCTGAAAAGTGAAACTTTTTTTCATTAAAAGGAAGGCAACCAGGTAGGTAACTGATAATTGTGCCAATACATTCTGAAATCTGAATCCAATTTCTCCCGGACCTATACAATATAATGCCCATCCAAGAAAGAGGAGCAATAAAGAACGTTTAATTGCATGAAGTGTAATTTTTTTATTTGAATCTCCCTTTTTTATCCTGTTGGCAACTGCAAACGGGATAGCAACACCTACAATAAACATAAAAAAAGGCTGGATGAGATCCCAGAAATGCAAACCATGCCATTCATGATGAGTAAATTGATTTCCAATGAATTGCACAATACCACTTCCCTTAATTGAATTAATATGACTGAAAATCTCAGTGCTTTCACCAATCAGAAGGAACATTGTAAATCCACGAAAAAAGTCAACAGACAGGATCCTGTTTTGTTCCTGATTTAATTGAGTTGGAGCGTCCATAATTTAAGTTTTAATCATTTAAATATAGGAATAGAAATTTAATATTGTATGCAATTCCAACTTTTTTGTCTCCGGAAGAGTGTCTATGAAGATATTTGCGTAATTCTTAGCGCACTTTGCACCTGCCTGTCGTGTCGTTAGGCAGGGTTAATGGATTTCCACTTTTTAAACAACTCCCATAAATTCTTTTCAAAATCTAATTGCTATATTTGGAATAAGTTAATAAGTAAATTTAAATGTGTAAGAAAATGGGGAAGCATAGTATTGGTTTAGTTTTTTTATTAATAATCATATTCCTTTTACCGGATAATGAAATACAAGCTATTAACAGAGTAACTGTCGCAACAATAGGAGGAGGCGGTGCGATGGTAAACGGTGCCAATAACAAGGACCCTCAGAAACTTGTAGATCAGATAATTGAATTCTGGAAAGGAGAATTTGACAAGGTACTTCCAAATCATCCTGACCTGATCTTGCTTACAGAAGCATGTGATCGTCCGGAGGGACTGTCTACTGAAGAACAGTTTAACTATTACAGGATTAGAAAGAATCAGGTATTGGATTATTTTGGAACTGTTGCTGAAGCGAATCATTGCTATATTGCATTTGGCATGAAGCGTGAAGAGAAAGGGACATGGTGGAATTCAAGCATTTTGCTTGACAGAGAGGGGAAAATAGCTGGCATATATAATAAGAACTTTCCAACTATCGATGAAATGGAACAGGGAATAAAAGCCGGTTCAGAGACACCGGTTTTCCAATGCGATTTTGGCAGAGTAGCCTGTGCCATCTGTTTCGACCTTAACTTTGATGAATTACGTGACAGGTATTCAATTCTTAAGCCTGATATAATGCTGTTTTCGTCGATGTATCATGGAGGTCTTGAGCAGAGTAAATGGGCCTATTCCTGCAGATCATTCTTCGTTTGCGCTTATGGGTTTACAAATGCTCCTTCGGAGATCAGAAACCCTCTTGGTGAAGTAGTTGCCACATCTACTAATTATTTTAATTATGCTGTGGCTACAATAAATCTCGACCGTAAGCTTGTACACCTTGATTATAACTGGGAGAAGCTTGTGGCACTAAAAAAGAAATATGGTGAAACTGTAGCCATAAATGATCCGGGTAAACTTGGAGTAGTTATGATAACTAGTGAAAATAGTAAAATAAGCGCTGCCAATATGGTAAAAGAGTTCAACATTGAACTGGTTGATGACTATTTCAGCCGTGTAAGAATTTATAGAAATAAACAGCTCGATCTGAAATAATTTATTATCAACAGAACTTTATCCCGATCGATGCTCCGACTTTTTTCACGTTGGCAGCTGCCTGGTCATATTCCTCGCTTGACTTTAAATGTTCGAGCATGAGAGGAACATTTTTCAGCTTACTCAACTCGGTGAGATAAACTTTGTAATCGAGCCCTCCTGTTCCCAGTAATACTTCATCAAGATGGGTGGTAAGGTTCATACCGAGAAGTATATCTTTTGAGTGGCAATTCTTAATATATGGTCCAAGCTTGTCAAAACACTCTTTTATGAATGCACCGTTATTGTAATATCTGCGTGGAGAATTGATCATGTTTACAGGATCGAGATGTGCAGCCATTTGTTTCCTGTCGATTGCCTTAATAAGTTCCAGGTAGGAGTCCGGTGAATCGGGGAATGCCCATGGCATGGTCTCCAAAGTAAAAAAGGTACGCGTCGGTGTAACTTCATCAATTATTTCACGGGTTATTTGTACGATCATTTCAAAGGTTTCTTTGGAGAAGTTTTCGGGATCAGGACCATCCCATTTTTCTCCACGTGAGCCACTAATATTCACACAACAACCTGCTCCAATCAGATCGGCTAGGGCCAGTGAATCTTTACATTTTTTTATGGCATCATTTCTTTCTTTCTCGTTTTTACTTATCGGGTTGCTCCATGCTCCAACTTCGGAAATTAAAATATTAGCATCCTTTGCCGCCTTCTCAAATGCTTTTATGGTAACCAGATCGGTACCAACCGGAACAGGACAATAGGCTGCACTATATCCTTTGGCCTTAACTGCTTTTATCCATTCACCCGGATCTTTCAAATCGCCAAATACCGGTCCCCCAAGACGGACGCAATTTGAACTGATATTTGAACCTGGATTCATTCCATACAGATCAATTGTAATTAATGCTGCGGTACCGGTTAGAGACAGTTTGCTGAATTGCCGGCGTGAGATTTTATTTTTCATATTCAGTTCAGTTATTTATCATCTGCAAAAAATCTTCCTATCTTTTTCATGATTTCCTTTTTCACTTCCAGAACATCGATTACACCCTGGTGTGAATAAACAATTTCACCTCCGGGAGCAATCAGCAAAGTGCAGGGTAGGGCACCTGACCAGTTTTTATCAACTGCTTCAATGAGGGCATATTTATTCTCTGATGAATAGAGGTAATTTTTGATTGCAGAATTTTTGTCTTTCAAAAATTCCAGAACTTTTTCTTTTTTCTTTATCCCGTCGGTGCTGATCGAAACTACCTCAAAATTACGTGCTCCATACATCCTTTGCATTGTAATGAATTCGGGAAATTCAATTACACATGGTCCGCACCAGGTTGCCCAAACATTTACCAGCCTGAACTTATTCGTTTTATTTGACAGTACTTCTTTAATACCATTTATATCAGCTTCAGTGACCTCAACAGGCTTGTTCTTCCAATCAGTATCCAGCTTGTTCCTCCATTCAATTTTACTGGCCCATTTAATTGAACATCCAAAGGTTTTGGTCTTTTCAACAGGAACGGGGTTCCCATCGAGCAAAGCACCAATGGCATTACGGGTATCATGTTGTGTGGCCTTTTCATACGGATTTTCCATTTCATCTATTCTGCCGCAGAAACGTAATTTACGATGCTTATCGAAAATAAAGACATGGGGAGTGGTTGTTGGTCCATAAGCTCTGGCCATTTCCTGCTTTTCACCGTCATAGAGATAAGGCATAGGGAATTTCTTGTCACTGGCTCTTATTTTCATCTCCTCAAAAGAATCTCCAAGATCACTGTACCCGATTTCTTCGAGACAGACTGCTTTAGGATTATTTGGAGAGACCAGCACAAATCCTACATTTCGCTGATGAAAATCCTTATATAGTTTAATTATCCTCTCCTCATAAGCCTGAGCTGTTGGACAGTGATCGGCAGTAAAAATAATT
>Ga0182027_10013420_pt1 | contig 11418 bp, 8 predicted proteins | sample 712E1DmetaG_FD_121300 | JGI IMG/M metagenome (GOLD analysis project Ga0182027, IMG submission 121300) | Permafrost microbial communities from Stordalen Mire, Sweden - 712E1D metaG (Illumina Assembly) | ecosystem: Environmental > Terrestrial > Soil > Wetlands > Permafrost | place: Sweden...
AAAATTCCGCTCCCCTCATTAATGCTATGGCCTCATTCTAGTCGTCATGCGCTTTATTACAAAGAGAAAAGGTGATCTGTGTTTTGCGAAATAGTAATAGCTGCATAAAACACATCGAGAGCTCTCTTAAATTACTTCCGTCCCAACGGCGCCGATAAAAATCGGCGTTTCCATAATTCACGAATAGAAAACTCCAGGCTAAAGACTTTTAATATCGCGCTTTCCTATCCCGGATCGCTCATTTGTTATTGCGCCGGCCAAATATTTGATTTGCTCACAAGAATTCAATGCATGGACCGGTAAACAAATGTGCTCCTTCATGAGCCTTTGACTTTCCGGACAAGGGCTGGAAAATTTATTTAAGTTTTGAATGGTCGAGCAGGCTGTCATGTAACCATAGGTGGCGTCACTGCCTGATCGAAACAACCTCTTTAAAAGCCTTTCCCTATCCGCGGTTCTGATGGCATGCTTGAAATAGAAACCCTGTGTTTGGGGAGGACGTTGTTGAAAAAATGCCTGTATCTTCCAACGTCGCGCCCAGTTGCTTCGCCTTCGCTGTGAACTTCGACAAGTTATCGTTGATATTAAAAGTCTTTGGATCAATATCAATGAGTACTGGCACTAAGCCACAGCATGCCGGAAGCGCCGCAACTTTCAGAACATTAAAGTCCGAAAGAATGATTTCATCTCCCTTCCTGGCCCAGATTCCAAGCATAAACAAAGCTCTACCAAACTGTAAGCTCGCGCTTCGCACAAGAACGGCTCTGATGTTATCCGCTCGGACTACTATGCCATTCCGCTTGAGCGGTAAAAGCGGTCCTGGAGACCAGGACCGGCATGTATCATTTGATACGCGGAAAAAAATTCACGGATAGTTCATGTATCCAAAAATATCGTGCATCACAACCTTAGAACGGTCACAGCTTCATGCTTTCTCATCTTTTAGCGGAACCTTTGCCAAGTTAGAAGGGGGGGGGACAATTTTTTACGGCAGTAAAAAAGCGATGTTATTTTAGAAAACGCTTCTTTAGTTTCATGGCTTGTAAAAAGTTCCCATCAGTGGTATCCTTGTTTTAAGGGAGGTGTTCCGATGAATATAAAGAAAATCAAAGCAAAAAAGGTCAATAAGACCACGAAAACGAAAAAGAAACTCTCCCGTTACTGCCGGTCGGGCAGAGTTTTGTGGTAGAGATCTGTTAGCAAGCCACAACAATCTTAGCGTCTGCGTGTTGCAAGCATTCGGATTGTATGCAAAACTATCCAGGCCGATCTTCCCAGGGTCGCGCTGTGGTTTTTTAGGGGTCGATCATTATTAAGCCGCTTCTCCCAGTCGTTTTATTTCATAAGTTGGGCCGATATTTAGGTATCTCTACGTCTACAGGGGATTTTTATGACCTGTCCCGGGAAACATACAACTTATTGGAAAAGTGGAATAAGGGTATCTCCTCTTTTTCGGGTTCCCCTTCCAAACAAAAAATAGCGACGCTAGCAAGAACATTAAATATCCCCCTTGAAATAATTAAATTATTTCCTTTTCGGGATAAAAAAATATCCTTAAAACCGGATAAGAGATCTTCCGTCTGCCTTACCGATCTAACTCTCAATTTAACGTCGAGTTGTAATCTTCGCTGTGTTTATTGCTGGAATGATCATGGCCGGTACTCTAATGCCAGATTTTTAAAAGAAAAGACCGCGAGTCATGCGAAACGCAATGAGAGCGTCCATATGCCTGTTGCGGTCGCTCTAAGGGCAGTGGATACTTTGGTAAAGTTGCGGAGTAATGATAAAGACCTGGTGGTTGATTTCTATGGCGGCGAACCTTTGTTGAATATGAAAACTCTTATGGCCACGGTGGATTACTGCAGGAAAAATCAATCAAGGTGGAGCGTTAACTTTCATTTTTTATTGGCAACGAACGGCACTCTCTTGACCCCGTCTGTCGCTGAGGAATTGCTTAGCAAGGGCGTTCAAGTGGCCGTCAGTATTGACGGACCAAAAATTGTGCACGATCACAATCGGCCGTTCATGGATCGAACGGGAAGTTTTGACACGATCGCTTCGAATCTTAAAAAAATGCCAAAAGCAGTCATGAAAAGACTTGTAGGCCGCACTACGGTAACCCCGGTCTTCACGGATATGATTGAATTATACGAGCATTTAAAAAAGCTGGGATTTGAACGAATTGAGATTTTCGAAAGTGAAGATGCATGCCATAAAATTTCTCCCCATCAAGGAACGAGCTTTTTTAGCTCCAAGGAGAATTACGAGCTTTTGTGTAAAGCGTATGAAAGGCTGGCATTACGCTACATTGATGATGTCGTTTCGGGAAATTTGAACTACAGCAGAACGTTCTTCAACCGATTCTTTAAATTAATGCAGCGACTGTACTATAACCGACAAGTCTCGGGAGGCTGTCCTGCCGCAAAAGGGCAAATAGCCGTATCCGTCGACGGCGGGATCTATCCTTGCACTTCGTTTCTTGGGATAAAGGATTTCGAATTGGGCAATGTCAAAAACGGCTTTAAAAAACACGCGTATGAAAGTTTTATTGCCAATACGAACGGGCGATTCGAACATTGCCAGAAAGATTGTGATCTATTCAGTCTTTGCCGGTCAACGGGTTCTTGCTTGAATGTGAACTATTTTTTCAACGGGGATCCATCCGTGCCTCATGAAAAGAGTTGCGCGCTTTTCAAAGAAAAATTAGCTTTGGCCGTTGCGAGTCTAGCGATCCTTTCCGAAAAAATCCCTCATCGATTGGAAAAATTGTTCGGGTTTGATCCCGTAGGCAGAAGAGGCAATAAACTGTATTGATGAAACTTGATTTTAAGAAAACGGATTCCGCTGATATGCAATGACACAGGAAGCTCAGTTAAAGTGGCGCGACACAAACGCCAGCGATTACTTACCCCCGAGATCCACTCCGTTATGCGGAAGCACAAGATCCGCATGCATCGGAAAAGTGCCCCACTGAAAAGCTCCCCCGAATGTGTTCGTCACACCATCGAGTATTCCTTGTCCGGCGCCCGCCCAAATATCCTTGCCTTCACCGGCATACCTGTTGGGAGTAGCGAAAAGCTCCACCCAACCCAGAAGCGTGTTCGTTAAGCCAAACTAAAGCTTGCCCCATGTTTGGCGAGTACAACCTTTTTCTTCAGTCCACGGACTTGCAGCGTCAATAGCATCTCTGCGGCTTTCAGGATTGATTTTGTTTCTATATACAATCTATTTCGAGGGATTTGAATCGTCATTTAAGAGGAACTCCGTTGGGGAAAGGCGCCTTTTCACTGTACGGTCCCGCCATATCTTGTTTCGTGGCCTTTTTGCATAAGGACGCTCGAGAAAGATGCTGGATTCCAAAAATCTCCATCTCGGGACGACAAATGCTACTTTCACGGTTTCTTTATTCCGTTATTCATCTCATTTTTTAAAAGATAAGCGCCGTTCTCATCAAATTTTCTGATCCTCCCTGACGCATCTTTATAAATGATGCCCACATGGCAGCGCTTGGTTATATTAAAATCCGCTTTATGCGGGTCACAGGCGGTAGAAAATATCAGCTGTATAAACCTGGAACTCATGTTGTTGTATTCTCCCCATTTGAGAGCATGAGAGAATACCATGCAAAGCAGTTCCGTGATCAGCTCCAAGGATTTATAATTAAGGATATATTTAGGGATGAATAAGAAAAGATAAATTCTGGCCAAAACACCGCTTTTCCTTAAAAGCGTTTCATACCTATCTAGAATTTTCTCCATTGCTTTTAGGTCGATCAATTCATCTATCGGAAAATAATCATCCCCCTTACGAAAGATCCAAAAATATTGGACATAAAAACATGTGCGTTTTTTAAGAAATGACATGTAGGCGTAGAAAAGTTTTTGGAATAAACGAATATTGTCCCGGGATATCTTCCCTTTCGTTTGTTGTTCTAAAACATCGATTAGCTCATCAGGCATTGTGGAGTTTCCCGGAAGAAAATTCCTGCCATCACCCGAACGAGCATAGCTTATAAAATTGACCGTTTTCACAAAATCATTCATGACCGCATAATCTAAGATCGCCTTCGCTTGTTCTTCGTTCCTGCCTTTTGCCACCGTTACATTGATGACCGTATCGATCTTTTCCTGTTTCAGATTTTCCAACGCTTTGAACTTTCGCTCGAGCATGCTTATATTTCTAAAGTCATTATAAGTTTCTTCTTTAAAGCCATCGAATTGAAGATAGATCTTATTCACACGCGCCCGCTTTAGCTCTCTTAGGTATTCCCTATCTTCAATCTTTATGCCATTGGTGTACAAACTGACAGAGCCCTGAGCTTTCTTCAAAAGTCGAATGATCTCGGACAATTCCCCGTGGCAAGTAGGTTCCTTTCCAAAAATGACCAATTCCGCCCCCTTATTTCCACGGACGATTTCTCTCACCTCCGCAATGGACATGTCGCCGAATTCCTGTCCTCCGTAAAAACATATTGGGCATTTAAGATTACATTTTCCGGTAACAAGGAGGAGATACCGGGTCTGCTTAAATTTTTCATTCATTACATTAAAATAATATTCCCTTAACTCCTTATAGAATTCCGGGTGGCTTGAGATGTGCTGTGAATATCCCCCATGTACTGGACATGTCCGTTGCAGATAAACCGCATGATCCTTTTCCGCGATTTCGGCCGCCAGCGTTGACAAACAGCTCGGGCATAGTGATCGCGTCCTTGCTAAGATTTTTTCCTGAGTTTGTTCCAAGGTTTTTCTCATAGTCGAAGAAAGGGTTATGATTCAGTTCTTGTACCGCTTCCGCAAAAAGCCTCTCCGCGGTTTACAAAAAGATGGCGAGTATTCCAAATGTTTTAAAGTTTTGCCTGCTTCCATGAAAATTGCACTATCGCAGGCCGGATATTGAGAAGGAAGCGTGATCAAGAAATGCGCTCGGATTTGTAAAACAATTCGTACTTTCTAAGCCAAAAATTGAGGTGCCGAAAATTCAAAAACGCATCGATGAGCGAGTAACAGGTCTTATTCCTGACGGCCACGTAGAGCTGGAAATAGAGACGAAACCATTGCCGGCATAATAACTTGAGGGACAGATGAATTTTTTGAAACAAAAATATTTTTCCTTTCTTGAAAAGCCCTTTCGGGTCCAGAACAACCTGGCCCACGACCTAACCCGGCATCCGGTGTGCTGCCGCTGGATCTCATCTTCCCTTAATAAGAACGATCTCCTCAGCTTGACGTTTTTTCTTGGCTATTTTTCGACCCTTTCTTCGCCAAAAGTCTATCACAACAACTAGCTCAGTTTTTTGGGCTGGGCCGCGGGGTGGTAAGAGTTGTCTCGAATTTGATATTTTTAAACTGTATCGAGCGGAGTTTATTTCCTTTATAAAACCACTCGCTAGATTTTAACAACCCTGTCTCTTTGCTAACCTCCCACCTTATTTCATCACAATCTACCTCCGCGGGAAGCATTGATAAATAGGATTTATCCGGAACGATCTTAAATATCCATGTATTATCCTGGCCATCAGCTATTGAGGATATATTCGCTGCCAACCCTTCACTGAACACGCAGAGAGGACTCATGCTTGTTGCTTGGATCAAAGCATTCTGTTGATCCGCAGAGAGCCTTTCGACATTTGATTTCTTTAACGAACCACCATCGTCATCGTTTTCGTCGATATTCCAAAAAGATTTCCCATTGCTTCCCGCCGTGTAGGCCGGTGTCGATGATCCCTCGTTAGATTTTTCTATACGCCAAAAACTTGGCGCTTTAAAAACGATTTTTCCTGTTTCCTTCATCGGATTAGCCGGGTCTTCTTTAACTGTTTGTATCGAAAAATCACCTTTAAAAGAAGCTATCTCTTTTTGTAAGCTCCTGATCCTTTCGATTGTTTCTCTGTTCGCGCTAACCTGACCCTGTGTCGCTTGCGCGCCATATCCGGTTATCGCAAAAACAGGGAAATTAATTATCGCCGCCAACAACAACATGCGTTTCCATCTTTTCATAAAAAACCTCCTTTTTTATCGATGTAATGTTAGCAATGTTTTTGCCCATAGTTAAGCAAAAAATTATACGGATGGTTTAAATGTCCGCGAGATCGCCCTGGCAGAATAAACGCCTTTTGAAACTCACTCTTTATTTTGCTACTCGCTACGCGGTCGGAAATATTCCCCCCTTGAGAAAAAACATCGGTCAGATGTCTGTTTATACATATAGGCTTGGAGCCCTGAGAAAATCTTCGATCTTTATGTGGAATTTGCGAAGCTCCATTACAAAAGCGGCAGGAAGATTAGCATCTATCATCTGAGCCGCTCCTTCAAGACACTTGTTCATAGCAAGGTTAAGTGTTTTTATGGTTTTATTGTAATTCATGAATTTATAAAAATACTCGCTTTTAGCGCAGCCGTTCTCATCGGGCTGCGGATAATCAGCCCACCAAGATGCCGCGTCTCTAAGCAGCGGTTTGGCGCGTTTATGAACGCATTTCAACCATTTTCGATATTCTTTATCCTGAGCTAAAAACGAACCGTTATAATGAAGGACCGGGATATACTGGCCGGTTCTTTTAACTTCAGCAATGAGTCGTATCATGTGTTCGGGGTTGTTTAATTCCGAGGAGGTTAAGTGTTTTTTATCGCAGCTAAAACATATCACCCCGCCCGCGAAACTTTTTAGTAAAAGATTTAACATGGGCAGTGCTGGGGCAGAAGCAAAGTCATAGTTCAGTTTAAGATCGAATTTCTTCGTAAGCACTGCTGATGAGTAATGCTCTGGTAGTAATGTTATAAAATCATTTATTGCGGTCACGAACCTGATATCAGGATCGGCTGCAAGGGTATCAAGATCGCTCCGGAATCTCTCGGGACTCCTTACTACCCTCTCTCTTTTAAACAGTTTCTTTTGCTCCACTTTCCCTCCGGCACAAGATTTGCAATCCAAAGGACAGCCGCGAAAAGAAAGGAGGTGGGGATATGCCCCCGGAGTCCACCTTTTGTGCCTCTTATGAATATTTATAATTCTTGTTTTGTATGTCGGGAAGAAATTGATATCATAAAATTCGTTCTCGTCTAAATCGCTTTGGGTCAAGCAATAATCCCATGGGGTTTCAAAACCATATTTACCAACAATATTAGGAACCAATTTAATATTCCTCTGATCATTCAATAAGGCCGCTACCAGAGAAGGTAATGGAATTTCAGCGTCTCCCCTAATCACGTAATCTATATCGAAAGAATCAACCAGTATTTTTGCATATTCTGAAGCCGTTATTCCTCCGGCAACGACTTTCACCTTGGGGTTAAGCCGTCGTATCTTTCTTACCAGTTCAACTGCCCCGAGTAAACTCAAATGCCAGTGGATATCAATGATAATAATTTTAGCGTTCCTTATATAATCGTCTTTTATTTCTGAGTGGCTAAAGCCTGCCACCTCGTTTGGAATCCTTCTTATTAGTGCAGGTAAGGAAAGGGGTAGGGTCAAGGGATCGAGCATCGGGGTGTATGGGTGGATATAAATAACTTCTCTGTAGTGCGTTTTTATTTTTGACACGACATATATCCTCCTTCCCATATTTCATTTGAAATGCAATCTGAGCCGCACTATGGCGCTGCCAAAGCAACGCTTAACCGCTGGACCCGTAATGGGTTGAACGGTCAATTCCACAGCCCCTTTAAAGAAAGGTCCCCCCAATACGTCATCCCGTGAATTGTCAACCCAGCATCATCAAGTTGAGGGATTCTCTCGATGGAATGCGCAGATCCCAAGCGCTGCATCATAGGTTCTGCCGTAAACCACGTCTCGCCCTTTTTTCATCGCCAGGATCTCTTCACAATACTTTTCCGCCATATCCAGATCCATCTTATACGGATCGCAGAAATCAACGCATGTCAGCCACAAGAGGTTCCCTCCGAAGCGGAGATGGCGTATTTTATTGCCGCTAATGATAAAGGCCAGAAATCCAAGGACAAGGGACAGGACTTTGCGATGCAGGAATAGAGGGATCAAATTTGATAATAACCGGAAGTCATTGAAAATCCCAGGCTCTTTTTTGCAACCGCTTATATATTTAGTGACTACCGCATCGAGCCTTTTAAAATCAATGACCTCGTCCAGCGTTATGTAATCCGCTCTTTTTTTGTCTTTGATCAGGACATACAAAGTAAACCAAAAACACCGTCTGAACTTTGTGAAACGGTATACGACATACATGAATTTCTGGAATATCCTCAGGCTGTCGACTTTTATTCTCCCTTGCGTCTCCTTTTCTATGATCGACAAAGATTCATGGAGATGCGGGACCATTTCCGGGCTGCAACTTTCGGCATCGCCGACCCTGATAAGGGGTAGAAAGCCGATCTGTTTGATAAAATCGTTCTGCACGCAATATCTGAGCAACGGACCGATCTGGTGTTCATTGACGCCCTTGGCGAGAGTCACATTGAGACAGGTCGCGATCCCCAGTCGTTTGAGGTTGTCGAAAGCGCGAAGTTTGTTCTCTAGAAGCCCGCGTCCCCTCAAGGTCTGATAAATCTTTTCCTCGAAACCGTCAAACTGCATATGGACATGGGAAAGTCCGGCCTTGTGCAGTTTTTCTATATATTCATAGTCAGCTAATTTAAAACCATTGGTAAAAAGATAAGGATTTTTCCCGAGTTTTCGCATGGCCCTGATGATGGCTTCCAGGTCCGGATGTTCGGTCGCCTCCAAACCCCAAAGCATGATCTCTTTAGAACGGTTCTCTTGAACGATCTTCGTGACCTCTTCCACGGTTAGATCATTGATCGTGTTCCTGATCGATGTCGAGCTGCATATGGGACAACTAAAGCTGCAACGAGAAGTTAGCGCGATCTCAAGGATCTTAAGAGGCAGATTTTCAGGGACAAGCGTGAAGTAGGCGTCGATCAGATCACAAAGATATTCCGGATCACTGGAAAGCAAAATGGTGCGGTCGCCGTGACCAGGGCACATTTTTTCGAGAAAGACCTTGCCCTGTTTTACTACCATGTGTGCCGGCAATTCTCTGTGGCAAGACTGGCAAATGCTCCGCGTTGTCCGTATAAGTCGGATCCCACGGTCTGCCCGTTCAGAAAGGATGTCTTGAGTCCGTGTCATGCGACGATCACCTTTGTTTTGTGCTTGCGGCCCCTGTCTCTTCGCTGCGCGAGGAATACGCTGGAGGCCACATCTCTATAAAATTCGGTCAAGACCGGCTCATCAAGTCCCCATACGCATCGATCATTACTTGATAGGTGGGCTTGGAGACCAACTCATTGTTTAAATTCTTGCTCAGCATAACTTCTTGGCAGAAGCTCTCGGCCATGTCGATATCTACTTTATAACAATCGCACTGTTCGCTATAGGTTATAAATAGAAAGCTCGAAGCTGCGCGAGCATTCTTCAGTTTCCTGCCTCCCAGGATAAACTTTATATGCTCGGCAAAAAAAACAAGGGTCTTATAGTTAAGGAGTACTTTCGACAGCCTGAATAGCAGATTCATATAAAAAAAAGGCCCCGGCGCCCCTTTTAACTTGTCCAGAGCATGATCAATGATCCCCTCGGCCATCGCAAGGTCGATAAATTCATCGATGGTCTTGTATCCCCCGCCCTCGGCCCTCACGAGCACAAAAGACATAAAGTTGTAACACTTCCTGAACTTAGCGAAACGGTAGATCACGTACATAAGTTTTTGAAAAGCTCTCAGCTTGTCCAGGCTGATCCTGCCGCCAGTTTTTTGTTCTATCAGCCTCAAACTTTCATGATAACCCGGAACAATATTTTCCTTCCGGCATTCATCTGGCCTCTTGAAGGGAATCATCGGCAGAAATGAAACCTGTTTGATAAATGGATTTTCAACTGCGTAATCAATAACCTTCGAGATTTGGTCATCATTAACTCCCTTCGCCAAAACCATCTCCAAGCTCGTGGGAATATCCAGCCGTTTCAGATTTTTCAGCACCGCCATCTTTTCCCTTAAAAGGGCCCTGCCGCGGATAACCTTATAAGCCTCATCGTCAAAACCCTCGAACTGAAGATATAAATGCGACAGGCCGCTATCTCGCAACGTCCTCAAAAAATCCAAGCTTTGCAGTTTCAGCCCATTGCTCAAAGCATAAGTCTCTTTTTTGTGCTTTTTCAAGAGGCTCAAGATCTCCACTATCTGAGGATGCTCCGTGGGCTCCATGCCCCATAATAGGAATTCCTTTCCCGGGTTTTGCGCGATCATTTTTTCCAAGTCTTTGGTTGTAATTTCACGGATCTTCTGCCCAATGGTCCTGACGGCAAAACAAACGGGGCAGTTCAGTGTGCACCGCGGGGTCAGGGTAACCGCAATAAAACGTGTCGTCATATTCTTTGGCATAATGGCAAAATACGCTCGAGCCAATTCCGAATAATATCGAACTTCACGGGAAAGGATCACGGAGCAATCACCATGCTCCGGACAATGCTTCTGCATAACAACAACGCCGTCTTTGCATAAAATATCCGCGTTGAGTTCCTGCATGCAACTCGGACAGACGCTGCGCGTTTTTCTTATAAAAGCATCCTGGGCCACCACCCTGTCACCTAAATACTCGCGCATACCGGCTCCTGAGACTCCGCTTTCTTCTTTAGCAACACCAGGTACCACGATCGAGGAAAAGTTTCTTTGCGCATTTTAAAATACCCTTTTTTAAGAACCGCAGAATGATTGGATCGGTTGAAAACCAGGGTCTGGTTGACGCCGGGTTCGGGACAGATTTTGCATAAAAGCACAGCCTTCTCTTTACGGATCCATTGTACCTCTACGGCCTTAAGACAATGCGGACAAAGTCTTCGCGTTTTCTCGACTAAAAATGTTTCGATCATCGTTTTTAATAACTTCCTTCATTAGCAAATCATAAACCCTTTTCGCAATTAGCCCGGCGCCTAAAGCATTGAAATGCTGGTCCTGTCTCGCAATGATGATCTTGTCTCCAGAAGCCCTCCAATCCTTTGAAAAATCCAGTACGGGATAACCGTTGCTCTTCGCGATATTAACGATCGGCTCCATCCACGGTTTGAAATCCTTGATAACCAACACGACGCGTTGTCTCTCGGCCAAAAAACCCCGGAGCTTTCTAAAAGATCGGATAGCACCATCCCTTCTGGCCTGAAAATCGGCCCCGACTTCATCTTCCTTTTTATGAAGTTCGTTAATCAAAAAAAGTGTCCGCCTGTAGATATAACTGCCGTAAAAGAGAGCGTTGGATATCCTGTTCTGGGGAATTACTATCTTTCGATCAATGTCATTGGGGCCGATGGAGAGAATGATGATGCCCGGGTGGTATGGTATCACTCTTTCCTTGATGAATTCTATTTCCTGCTCGAGGTTGTAGCCAATAACACCGCAGTTCATTACCTCGTATTTGGCGGAAGAATGACTGTTAAGGAGATCTTCGAGCTGCT
>Ga0182027_10013421_pt1 | contig 11417 bp, 3 predicted proteins | sample 712E1DmetaG_FD_121300 | JGI IMG/M metagenome (GOLD analysis project Ga0182027, IMG submission 121300) | Permafrost microbial communities from Stordalen Mire, Sweden - 712E1D metaG (Illumina Assembly) | ecosystem: Environmental > Terrestrial > Soil > Wetlands > Permafrost | place: Sweden...
GGTCGTTCGCGTTGAGCGTTTGCCGGGCTTCACATCGCACGTTAATGGCGATTAGGACGGCGTCCGAGAGGGCCATTACGAATTTTCCGTAGCGCTGGTTTACCTGGGCCTGTTCTGGAGGATCTTCCGTGGCGGAGGCCTTCTGGAATGCTTCCTGGACCCTGTGGAGCTTATCCCAAGCCTGCAGCAGGGAGGCTTCATCTTTCGCGGCCATGACTTGGCGGCCAAAACCGAGAATGTCGATGAAGGCGAAGATCTGGTTATCCATGTCGAGGCGTGGGCGGCACATAGGGTTCCTTTCAGCGGGGCAGGTTTGCTCCGTTTTGGCCTGATTCACGCTGTGGGGCCTGGGCTGCGATGGCTGCGGCGATGAGATCGGCGAAGGTGTCAAAAGTGCCGGTGCCGAAAACGACCTGGTCTATGCGTTTGTAGTGCCAGGCGGTTTTGGTTTGAGCCGATACTTTTTTGCACCAGTCGGCAATGGCGGCGTCTTTGGCCGGGGTGCTTTCCCAGACGCGGCCTTTGGTTTCGATGATCCAATTGACTTCGCCCGGGTTGGCCCTTTGAACGGCAACCCAATCCGGATAATAAAAACCAATGGCTCCACTGGGCTTGAGGTAATCCACACGGAACTGGGTTCCACTGTCTTGCTCCGTCGTCCCAAGCGCAGCGAAGCGCAGGATGTCAGGGCAGTGTTCGAGGAAGCGGGCAAAGTTTTTCTCGAAGTCGTTGAAGGTCGCTACCAAATTGAAGATAGTGTGTTTGCAATCTAGCAGCGGAAGGTTGCGACGCCAGGTGAACGGCTTAACGTCTGAGAGTTTGAAGTCTTTTTGCTCGAATTCGATGGCGCGTTTTTCGGCGGTGAGTTCGGCGATTTTTCGGGCGAGATATTTCGCGATGCCTTCCTGGACCAAAACCGCGCGTAGGTAATCGCGAATCTTGGCATCTTCGATGTCTATTTGTTGGCCGAAGCAGCGTTGAATGACGTATTGGCGGATGATGGGAAAGAGGTCCGCAAAACCCCCGGGCAACTTGGCCGTAGAAATCGTCTTGTTGGTGATTGAGGCGAAAATGTCCTGCGCCAGCGGCGCTGGCCCAGTGGCGATGTCCTCCTGATGGACTTCGGTCTCGGTGGTGGCGAATTCCATTTTGAGGCGGATGCGGAAAGTTTCTTCGAGTTCTTCCTGGTCGTAAACAGGGTCGAGTTTGAGGGCATCGAATTCGGAAAGCCTTTTGTAGTTGTGCGTGTAAACCGGCCGGGTGAGCGGGATGGCGATGTCGTATTTGGCCTTCTCCAGAACGGGCTCAACGCGAACGGGCGGATCGGGTGGCTTGGTGGTGGTCTTGATCCCGACGCCTTCGGTTTCGAGGCGGCGGACGAAATCCTCAAAAGCCTGAGTGCCCATGACCTCAAGGGTTTGGGTGCGGTCGGGACTGATGCCCTGCATAAGGCGGAGGCCGCGACCGACGCCTTGCTCAGGGAGAATTCGCGCATTTGAGGTAAAGGGGCGGAGGCCCAGTACGACGGTGACGTTTCGGACGTCCCAACCCTCGCGGAGCATTAACACGCTGACGATAATCTTCACTTTGCTGGCTGGAAGGTCAATGTCGCGGGCAGCCTCCCGAGCCTCGTCGAGGTCGGCCTTCGACACATCGCCCTCTTTGTCGGTGTGGATGACCAAGACTTCCTTTTCTTTGAAATTGTAAGTGTCTTTGAGCCATTGGCCGATTGCGTCGGCCAGAACGTTTTTCTCGGCCATGATGAACAGAACCGGCTTTTGCTGCAGGGGCTGGTAGGTTTTTGAGTGCTTCTTCCAACGGTCAACCGCAGCAACTAACCAGTCACCATATTTCTCGGTGATGTTGTCCTGAGTGACGTTATCAGGGTCTTGCCGGTTCACCTGGTGGACGATGAGAGGGGCTTTGACGATGCGGTCTTCGACCGCTTGGGCCAGCGGGTAGTCGCAGATGATCCACGGGAAATAGGTGCCGTTTTGGTCTTTGGGAGTTGCCGAGAAATCGAGCCAGAGCGCGATGCCGGATGGCAGAGTTGCTTGAATGCCACTGATGGTCTTATGCCACTCAAGGTCTTCGTCATGAACATGGTGGGCTTCGTCGTTGATAACGACCAAATCTGGAAGGCTCTTGACACGTTCAAGCATGGAGCGCTCGTGTGAGGAAAGGTCTTGGTTCGGCTTTGAACCCAAAAGCGCGTCAACAGCGTTGGCGGGCGTCCAAACTTTGTCGCGTGATTGGTGGATTTGGTGGATGTTGGTTAGGAAGAGATTGCCGGATGGGTCTGGCTCGGTGCTTTCGCCACGGAGAATGACTTTCATGCTCCATTGGCCTCGCCACTCAGGCGGAATTAGCGGTAGGGCGTGGAAGATACGGTTGCTGGCGAATTCCTTTTCGAGTCGCTGGTACACAATTACGTTCGGTGCGATGACGAGGAAATTGGTGGAGAGAGGCGAATCCTTGACGATGTGTCTGTGAAAGTAGGACCACACGGCCACCATTGCCATGACGATGGTTTTGCCAGAGCCGGTGGCCATCTTGAATGCGTGGCGGCAATGATCCTTGTCCGGTAAATCCTGGATGGTGATCCCGTCAATTTCTGGAATGTAACGACGAATCTGGCGCTTTCCGTCCATTGAGGTCTGGTGTTCAATGTCGGTTCCCACAAGCTGGCGCTGGGTGCCCAGCGCGTAGAAAACCTCACCGAATGACTGAACGAGGGCTTTGCAATCACGTTGCTTTTGAATCTCGGTCAGGTAAACAAGCGTTTCGACGGCCTCTCGCTGGCCAAAGTAAAAACGGAAGGATTCGCCATTCACAAGGTGATCCTCGTCAAACCAAAACGTGAACAAACGCCGGGCGACAGGAGAGGCACCGGGGTAGGAATCGCTGCGCCAATTGTCCACAGCCTTACGTAGCCTGTTGACCAGAAGCATTTGGCTTGGTCGGCGCCCTTCGACAATTTCGTACTGATCCGCTGTGTCCAGCTTCTTGCGGAGATGTGCGGTCGGCGGCAAGTGAGGCTGCCGGTCGGCGATTTCCGGCAGGTCCTTGTCGTAAGTGATAACGGCCTTTGACATAGCTACTTCACCTCCACTTCAAAAGCTTGGGATGTGTCATTGCCGAAAATGTCCACGACTTTGACCATGACCGTGTAGGTGCCGGATTTGTCGTACGAGTGATGGTCTGCCTCCAATGGCAGTTTGCGTTCTTTGCGGGTGCGGTAAGCGACCCATCCATTCATGAAAGTGTCGTTCTGGAAATTCCAGTCTACAGCCCAATAGTCAATGTAATCGGACCATTTCTTGATCTTGCTGCGGACCTCCTCGGGAACGAGTTCGGCGTATGGGAAGGCGAAATCCTTGAGCGTGACCGTAAGTTTGCGGCCCTTTTCCGTGGCTATTTTGACTTCGATGTGTGCGACCTCGAAGAAACGGATGTCTCCCTGGTCCACCGCCTGCTCTTCCATGACTTCTCGCGGGATATTGAGAAGCAGGAGTTTCACGCTGCGCCGTTTGGCCTCCTCAACCATCAGGTTGGCCAGGCCCATCTCCCATTCCCAGCCGAGGATGTGCAGCTCCGTTTGTTTCACTGCCAGGCCCTCGTCAATGCAGGCATTGACCTCATCAATTGTCACTGGTGCGTCCACCGCCCCGACGTGGACCATTGCTTTACCTTTCTTGCCGTGGAGGTGCTGCATTCCTGTCAACGGTTGAGCACTGTACAATTTGAGGATGAAGACGATGTACTGGAAAATAGCTATTTCCTGTCCTCGTTTCCTTTTCGGGTCGCTGAATGTGACGCCTTGCCAGTACTTGCGCTCGTACTTGCCCAGATTTAGCACGTCAAACGCTTTACAGTTCTCGATGCCGAGCAGACGTTTCCGAGTCGTGTGAACCGCCCAACGTGACAGGTCACAACCAATCCAACGGCGTTTAAGCTTCTCGGCCGCAGCCATCGTTGTGCCTGAGCCGCAGAAAAAATCAGCTACAAGCCCCCCTTCCTTCGAAGATGCTTCAATCACCCTTTCAAGAAGCGTTTCCGGTTTTTGCGTGTCGTAATCGAGCCGTTCGTTCGATTGCGAGTTTAGAGGTTTTATGTCCTGCCAAATCGTATGCACGGCTGCCTGAGCCTCATCCAAATAGCGCTTAACCGCCGGCATACCCGTTGAAGTGAGCACAATCTTCCCTTCGGCCATCAGGTTATCGATGTTTTCCTGACTCCAGCGCCACATGGCTCCTGTAGGCGGGTGTAATGTATGCTTTCCGAACTTCATTGGTTTGCCAGTTTTCCCATGGGCGGGAGCCGTGGCATTATCGAGGCGGTACCTCCGTCCTTGTTCATCTGTTTGAGTAAAGTGACTGGTTTGATAGGATTCTTTTAAGTCCGTGTACTGCTTCTCAAAATAATAGTCCGCTGATTTGGCATAAAACAGAAGGTAATCGTGGACGATGCCAAACCTCTTCGCATCTGCGTGAAAATTGAATCGCTGCCACACAATCTCATTCAGGAAATTACTTTGTCCAAAAACCTCGTCGAGGGCGGGTTTGACGTAGTGGCTTATGTTTGGCCCAATGTGGACGTATATGCTTCCGGTGTCGCTGAGCAGATCTTTCATCAGGAGCAGTCGGCGAACCATCATCTCCAGGTAAGAATCCAGGCCGCGACCCCAAGTGTCTCGGTAGGCTTTTTCCTCTACGGAGGATTGTTGTTTTGCAAGTTCAACATTTTTTTCCCCTATGTAGGAGGTAAAGGTAAAATCGGCGCCGGTTGCGAATGGAGGGTCAATGTAGATGAGGTCAATTTTGCCAGCGAATTTGTCTAGGAGGGAACCTATTACCAAGAGGTTGTCGCCCCAGATGAGCTTGTTTTTCCAGCCTGCCTCGAAGGTGTCGCCTTCCTTGCCTTCCCAAACGTCGAAGAGGCCGGGCAGGACGCCTCTTTTGCCTTCACGAGTGGCCCGGCTTTCGTTGATGGTTTCAATTACCTGGAAGGGCAGATTGACCCGCGGCACTTCGCAACGGGTGCCATCGGAATTGTATTTGCCAGGCCAGACGAGTTCGGTGCGTTCGATGGGGAGAAGGGTGGCGGTCACCCCCTTGTTGAGCGATTTTGGCTGCGTAGGCAAATAAGTTTCGTTCATGGATTACGCGAATTCTTGACGTTCATGGGCTTAAACATGGCGGAACGGTTTGCGTTTGGCGAGCGCTGATGTCGGGCTGACGATTTATGTTTGCGGTTCATGGGTAGTGGAATTCTCTGTGGCGGCTTGCTGCCAGCCGTCGTCGTAAAGGAATTGGTCCACTTTTCGGGCCGGGTTTTGAATGCAGTAAATGCGAGCGTCAGGCTGGTCGGCCCGTTCCACGACATAAAGCCAATATCGGTCGCCCAGTTCGCAGGCTTTGAAGAACTCGGGGCTGGTGAGGCCGACGCCCTCGGTTCCCCAATAACCGGAAATGGATTTGACTTCGATAAAGCGTTCGACTTCACCGGAGGCATTGTGACTTTCGATGTCGTAACCGGGATGCTGGGGTGGCATTTCCTTGGGGTTGCGCTTGGCTTCGGTTTCATACGCGACGACTTTGGCGACTCCCGCATTCGCGATAGCGCCCCGTTGCTTGACCTTGGCGGGGTCTGGTTCGCACTCCGAGGGAGTGGGGTTTTTAACGACATAACTGCGCAGTTTGCCCCGCTGTGGAGCAGGAGGCCGGGTGCCCGGACCACTTGGCCCGGATTTGCCACCCTTGCCGCCGGTGGCACCAGGGACGCCGGTGGGCTGGCCTTCGGGCAAATCGGGTTTGTCAAGCCCCGGAGGTGGCGGGGTTGGTGGCTTGGCGTCAGGGCCCAAAATGGCATCAACGGCCTGACCGGGCGTGAGCGGTGGGGGTTCGTTCACGGGTGGCGAGTCGGGGGTCGTGGTTTGGCCACCGAGTTCACCGATGGTTTCGGTGCCGGCTACGGGCGTAGTCGATGTCGCTTCCAACGTGGAGAAGCCGAGTTCATCAAGCACGGCTTTCGCCTCCTCGGTCGTTTCTGCCGACAAAACTTCTTTGAGGCCAGAGGCAATGCGGCCGGGTTCTTCATCCGGGTTTAGCGCGAGAGCAAGTTCGCGAGCAATTGATGTCCAAGGCACACGATTGTTGGGGGCGACGAAAAACAGAATGCCTTCGGCAGCGCGGAAAAGGGCCGGACAGTCTTCAGGAGTGGACGTGAGTGTGCGGGCAAAAGCATTGAGCTTGTATGATATTTTTAAGAGATCAACCTTTTCAAACCGGATGTGATCCAATTTTGTGAGTTTTTCATCCGTATTGGTGTGCGCGGCCTGGGCATCCAAAACCCGCGCGAGTTGGAGCCGACGTTCCTGAATACGTCGGGCAAGTTCGGGGTCTTCCACGGGGTTTGGGAATTCCAATAAGGAGACTTCTACCGCAGTCGCAAGGGTCCGAACGCCAGCAGCGGCCATTGCCTTGGCGGCGCCAAGGGGGCGCGGGATGGCGTTGGTGGCGAGAAAACCCTCGAACTTGGCCGCGAGGCCGGCACGATCCTCGAAAAAAATCCAAGTCGGGGGAGTGAGATTGTGGGTCGCATTGGGGACGCACCGCGCATCTTTGAGGCTGGCGAGGTCAGCGGAAGAAAGCGTGGCGCTTTCGAGCGCTGATTCAAGCATCCGCCAGCAAGCGAGAGCGACGGCGTGGGCAGCATCATCTAGGGAACGGTTGCGAGACCCAAATTCAGAGGTCAATTCGGAAAGTACTTTGAGAGCGTCGTGGTGATTTGGCTTTTCACTGACGCCAAGACGTTGAAAGAAGTCGTTATATTTACGGAGTTCCGGGCCCAGTTGCTTGCGAAAACGTCCGAAGGAATGTTCGGACCAAAACACACCGCCAGGGTGGATGTAGTGTCCGTCAGTGAGGAGAAGGCATGGATGGCTGCGAAGTTGTAAAATGTTGGGGTCGTCCGCATTGTTATTGAGAAAGGCGTAAACTTCTTGATTTACCGGCGTTCCTGCCTGCGCGCAATGCAGCAGATGAGCGACCACTTGACTGACGGACGGAGTGGATTTAACGCCCAAGAATGTCAGGAGAACGGTGCCGCTATTTTGAACAGTGCGATCAACATTCAAAAAATCCGCCTGAGAATCGAATAAATAGAATGAGAACTCGGCGTAGATTTCTGCTGGCTTGAACCAGCGTGCGGCTTGCTGTCTCGCAGGCAACCAGGCCAATGTTCTCAATCCGTTGAGAGCCGAAGACGGTGCATCGTTTTGCAGACGGTTCGCAAGATGGGCGAAGATGACTTGGATTGATGCAAGTGAACCTGAAGTAGGTGGCGTAACGACAAGGGTCTTGATGCGGGAAACGATGTCCTCGTAACGCGGATGCTCGGCCACGCCCAACCATTTGAACATCTCAGTGAAAATGGTCTCGTGGCCGACGGGCAGCTTGGCCTGCAAAACGGTGTCACCGAGCACTTCGGCCACAATCTGGCCGGGGAAATAGACCTCGGAAGCAGCGTGGAACTGGTCATCACCACACTCCACAAGCGCGAGGGAGGCGAGCGTTGCACAGGTGCCTTGATCCTCAGTGATTTCACTCCTACAGGAGGCTAGAAGTAGAACGGCAGCGCGACGTTTAGCAGGGAGAAGGTCGGGGCGGCGTAGCGCCGGAATTAAATGTTGGGAGACATAAACCGCGAAAGAAAGATCCTTAATACCCAACTCGCGTAAGAAATCGTGGTGTTTGCTCAGCACGTTGACATTGAGCAGCGCGGCGAGTTGCAATGGGTCCTCGAAATCTCCAGGGAGCGAAAGGCTGGTGAGCGGGCAATATGATCCTGCGCTCGGGTATATTGACAACGCGGCAAGTGACGTTTTTAGGGAGGGATTGTGAAGGATGGCTGCTCTATGCTCCACCAGCCACGAGAAAAGACCGGACACAGACACAAAGCCTCCAGTGACGGCGGCGGCGAACGCGACAGCTTCAGTTTTCTGCAACACGCGAATGGCTTGTGCGGGACCAAATTCCGGACAGAGGGAAGTGAACAAGGGAAAGGAATTGGTTTCCGGTGCCGCAAATCGAATCGTCGGATCGAGGTGGGAAAAGATTCGTTCTATGTCTGGGCGACCAGCGCGGTAAACTGTGATGCAAGGGCAGAGTGCGCCATCGCGACTTACAGCAAGGGCGAGTGTCGAGAGTGATTTAATTGCGGCGTTGTAAGGCGGATGCTGCTGGTGCTGGGGCAAATGTGAGACGTGCAGCGGATTTAGGAGCACGATGATTTCCTCCCAGAGAACGCGCAGTGCAGCGGGCTTCTTCAGGAAGGGCGGCCAATTATTCCTCTGGAACTGCGTCGTCAAACCCTGCTGCTTCAAACCAGCAACCACGTCTTGGATAGTCAACCTCCGGACATTGATAGGCGCTGAGGTGAAAAGATTCTGATGAGGGCGCAAATCCTCGTGAACAAAATTAAGGCTAATGTCTTCCAGAACGGGCAGTGCCACTTTTTCAGATGCCTGTTGGAGATAGAAAACCTCGTTTGGCTTACGCCATTTCTTTTGGTTTGTGTAAATAATGCTCGCTGAAGCAAGTGATGGCGAGATGTCTGACCAAAAACCAGCGAAAATTTCCTCATTAGCAACGACCTGCTTAACGCGAGCCAAAAGCTCCCAGAAACGCTGATGGCCCAAGAGCGTAGGCAGTTTGTCGAGTGATCCCGCCAAGGCGCTGGCACCTGCGGCGATTGCAGCACGATTCCACTGGGATTGAAAATCCTGCTCCAAAATAATGCGTTTGCGGTCTTCAGTTGGGTAAAAATCGGCATTAAGATGAAAAGGCAATCCGGTGCGTTGCTGAGTGGGCAGCGTAGCGAACAAAAGGCCTGAATCGAGCGGCAATTCTGGAATTGCGATGATGACTTCTGCGGATCGTTTTGGCTCGATTCGGTTGGGATGCAGGGTGCGTAATTTGTCCGCTTCAGTTAGAAATTCGCCCCGGATGAGATGCCAGATTCTGTTATTGGCAGTATGGCCGTCTGTAACCACAAGAATGCTACCGTTTTTCTTTCGTTGAAGGCGGCGCACGAGGCTTCCATCCTTTTTCAATTCCACAGCTGAGAGCTTTTTGAAAAAGAGCATCGCCGTGGGCAGTGACTTTTCGAGTTCAGCTAGGAGCTTTTGAGGTGTATCGTTGTCCGTAGGCTCCGCATGGAGTTTTTGCCGAAGAACGGAGTTTGGGTTCGAGGCCCATGGCAGACGAAAACGGGTGCCGGGATTTTGATCACGACAAGCGATGCATCCCGGACATTGGGCAATACGATCATTGGTTAATTGGGATTCATCGAGAATCCAGTGGCGTCCAGAAATTACTTCGGGTCGATCCGTGATTTGATAGACGGATATGAAACCGATGCCGAAGGCCCCGGTCGTGCCGGCTTCGTTCCGTTTGTCGGCACTAGCGACGCGTCGAAAGCGGTGAAAGTCACAGCGATAAGAGCCATTGTTGGACTCTTCTTTCCATGGGCACTCAGGAAGCTCCACACGGTTACAGTCGCTGAATTTGCCATCGTTTTCCACAATAAGAGCCTCATCACAGACGTTGAAGGCGCAAGTGGTTACGCCGGGCGCGTCGTCGGCATTCTGCAGCAACTCGTGGGCTAGTGTTGTGAAGCCTTGGAGATTGCGAAGTTTTACACCTAGGTCTTCGAGGTAGTCAATCTCGCGACCAAAGTGAATTATGTTTGGGGGCTGGTCGCTCATTTGATGACTCCCTCGGCGGTGCAGAGGGAATGGATGTCGCACTCTTTGCAAATGCCGGGTTCGGGCGAAATGGAAACCATGAAGTCTTTCGCTTTGATCCTTTTTACTACTGAGTCGAAGTCCTTGGCCGCGGCGTCCACGAGTTCGGGCTTGAATGGGAACTGCATGAGGGCGTCAGACTTGGACTCTTCGCCCGTCCAGTAGAGGAAGAGGCGCTCGGGCCGCTTGCTGTAGCGCTTTTCAAGAATGTGGGCATAGGTGCATAGTTGACGTTCATAGGTGTGAAGTAGCTGGGGGGAGCCTTTTGGTTTTGGAGACGTTTTGAAGTCCAATAGCTCAAGGCGGCCATCGCCGCCCATGAGGAGGTCGACCTTGCCGGTCAGAATGTAGTCCTCTTTTTCGATGGAGACGTCCACCTCAGTTTCGATCACCCGCTGCATTTCGGCCTGGTTTTGGTGGAAGTAATTCATGACCTGGCCGAACGCGGAGGCTTTAGCGGCTTGGCCAATTGGACGGACATCCGCCAGGCAGAGGAACTTGAATGTTTTTTGAAAGAGGTCGCGAATGCGGTCTTCGTTGAGCATGTGGAGTTGCTTGTCAAGAGCGACACGATGAATTTCCTCAATGGTCTGGTGGACGAGCAGACCGAAAAAGATCACGGCGGAGCGGGATGGCGTGAAATCGTACTCCCGGAAGAACTGATACTGTCGCGGGCAGGTTTCGTACAGCTTCAAGTCGCCCGTGAAGCTGAATGATCGCTTTGGAGGTATGCGGTTCTTGAGTGCAAATGTTTGGGCGGAGAGGAGGTCCGTTTGGACGTAGGGCCACTGAGGCAAACCCTGCCAGATTGATGCAAAGTGGTCTTTGGGTGATTTGTGCGACGTGAGAACCAATACCTTCTCAGGCCGGGAAAATGCTACGTAGTGGAGGCGCATACGATCAAAGTGGGTGATGCGGCTCTCCGGCTCGAATGGGGAGCGAGCGTAAAACGGTTGAAGATGTCGATCCACGTCTTTGGCAGTAGAGAGCTGCTTATCGAGGGATCCCACGACCACGATGGGAAATTCAAGGCCTTTTGATTGGTGAATGGTCATCACCTGTACATGGCCTTTCGGAAAAGGCTGGTCCGGGTCCTCATACTCGTTGATGCCGCCTTCGTGAAGAAGGCGTAGGAAGCTGTTGAAGAGATGGTAGCGGAGGTACTCGCGATTCTTGAAAGTTACAACTGTGTAGTGATAGTAGTTCTGAAAAGTGTTCAGGAGCTGGGAGAGGACGGCCAGATTCCGCGCGCGGTTTTCATTTTTTACATAGCTCGTAAACGGTTCGAAGGCGAGGAGCCGGAAGAAATAGTCAGCAGGGCGCAGGTCGAGGGTTTGCCCCTCTTTCAAGCCATTGATCTCGGAAATAAATGTGCGAAGGGCGGCGGCGATCGATGCGGAGGCGTGGTGGCGCGCAAGGTCCTTGAGGCAATCGTCAACGTAGTCGGCAAGCTCGGCTAGCGAGCCGCCGGAGATTTGGCCCCGCCCGGCGCCATGGTAGCCAAAGATAAGAGCGAGGCAGGCGACCATCATGCGAACTTCATCGTTGTCGAAATAGCCGCGGGCCCGCGGGCAAAAGGCGGGGATGCCCTTTGCCTCCAACGCGTTAA
>Ga0182027_10013422_pt1 | contig 11416 bp, 8 predicted proteins | sample 712E1DmetaG_FD_121300 | JGI IMG/M metagenome (GOLD analysis project Ga0182027, IMG submission 121300) | Permafrost microbial communities from Stordalen Mire, Sweden - 712E1D metaG (Illumina Assembly) | ecosystem: Environmental > Terrestrial > Soil > Wetlands > Permafrost | place: Sweden...
CTATATGATCATCACGGCCTACCAGGGGAAGAAGGTGGTTCTGCCGGTGATCGGGCCGATCGCGCAGCAGCAGGCCTGAAACCGGAATTCGGGCGGCCCGCGTAGGATGGGACTCACGAGACGGCAGCTTCTGGCCGCCGCGGCGGCCGGCGCAGGGCGCGCGGCGGCGCAGCAGTACAAAGCCGGCGGCGCGAAATCACGAACCAAGCCGCCGGTCTGCCTGTACTCGAAGCAGTTGGCGAAGGTGCAGTACGACGAGCTGGGCAAGGTGCTTCGCGACCTGGGTTTCGACGGCTGCGATCTCTCGGTGGAAGCGGGAGGACACGTGCTTCCGGAACACGCGCAGGCCGACCTGGTGCGCGCCGTGTTGGCTGTCACCGACGTGGGGCTCGTCGTTCCCATATTCACGACCTCGATTACTTCCCCGGCCGACCCCAACATCCGGCTCGTACTTGGCATCGGGAACTTCATGGGGGTGCCGCTTTTCAGGCCGGGCGTCTGGACATACAACGGCACTTCCGAGATCGAAGCGCGGCTCATGCAAGTGCAGGGCGAGATCGCGGGACTGGCGTCGCTGGGCCGGTCCGCGGCGATGGCGATGGGCCTTCGCAACGTGGCCGGCGACAACGTGGGCAGCGCCATCTGGGACACCAACCTGATCATTCGCAGCCTGGACCCACAGTGGGTGGGCTACGATTTCGACCCCGGCTCGGCCGCGGCCGCGGGAGGCGTGGACGGCTGGTGGGTGGCGCTGCGCCTGGCGCTGCCGCGGTTGAAGATGGTTGCGCTCAACGATTTCAACTGGACCAAAGACGCGGGCGGGGCGTGGAAAGCGACCCCCTGCCCGCTGGGCGAAGGGATAGTGGATTGGTCCAGGTTCTTCGCCACGCTGGCGCGCGTGAAGTTCACGGGGCCGCTCTCGATCGAGATGGGGTACCGGCCGACGAAGGAAATCGAGGCTATCGGGCGCGATCTGGAATTCGTGCGCAAGCAGGTGGCGGCGGCGTATGGGAGCTGAACAAAGCAAAGAAGAATGGCCACGGATGAACACGGATAAGCAAAGACCAAGAAAACCTTAAGTCTTTGTTTTTTCTTATCCGTGTTTATCCGTGTTCATCCGTGGCTAATTTGGTTTTTGGTTTTCAGTTTTCGGTGGAGTGCAGGCCGCCGGCGCCGGGGCCGAAAGAGATGTTGCCGCGCTGGGGGTCGTCGTCGAGCGGCGTGCCGCAGTTCCACAGGCAGGCGCCGCAATGCACGCACTTTTCGCGATCGAAGACGGGAACGCCGCCAGCGCCGGGCGTGATGGCCTGGCCGGAGCACATCTCGATGCACATCTTGGCGACGCAGCGCTCGCAGAAATCGGGATAGATGAAGCGCACATGATCGGCGAATCCCGGCGGCGCTTGCACCTTTCCGCCGATTAAGAGGGCGTCCTGGTGCGAGACCAGCAGTTGGCCGTCGTAGGGAATGGCGGGCCAGCCGCAGCGCTCCATCAGGGCATTGTGGCAACTGACGGCCTTGGCGCGGCATTGCTCGAGGATGCGGTCGAGCTCGGCGGCGGGGATCTTGCGGCGGTAATACTCTTTGAGATCGGGCAGAAGGCGCGGCTCGCCTGCGATGGAGCGCCTGCCGTTGGTGAAGCCTGCCAGCGCCATACCGATGAGGCCGGGAATGAGGCCGCGGTGGAAGCCATCGCGAGCTTTCTCGGCTATTCGCCCTTCCTGCTCGACCCAGCTCGCGCGGCGGCGCGCCACGTAGGTCTGTTCGAGATTTTCTTTGGTGAGTGGGCAGCCTGCGTGGAGCAATTCGAGGACGGCCTCGGCGAGCTGCGATCCGGTGGTCCAGGCTTCGTCCACGCCGGAGCCGGTGAGCACGTTGGTGCTTCCCGAGCCTTCGCCGATGCGCGCGTAGCCATCGCCGGCCAGGAACGGCTCGCCGCGCCGGCCGGATTCCTGAAGCGACTTGGCGCCCCACGAACGCAGCTTCGAGCCCTGGAGGTAGCGCCACAGGTAGGGGTGCAGCATGAAGTGCTGCAAGTAGCGGTACGAGGTGCGCATGGGACTGCGGAACCACGACGGGACGAAGATGCCCACGGTGGCCACGTGTTCCGGATGCACGTAAAAGAAGCCGAAGATCTCCGGCTCGGGATAGCCGAAGGTGTGGAAGACCGTGCCGGGCTCAAGCGGGGAATCGGACGGCAGATCGACCACCATCTTCATGCCCACGGCCCACTCGCGCTGGTGATGACCCGGCGGCAGCCCGAATTGCTCGTCGAGTTGGCGGCCGACGGCCCCGACCGGCCCATCTGCTACCACGGTCAGGGCCGCGCGAACATCCATACCGGGCATGAAACCGGCCTCTGGAATGCCTTCCCGATCGACGCCCTGATCGCTGAGACGCACGCCGCAGACACGCTCGTCTTCGATGAGCGCTTGGTCTACGGGCATCCCGGGCCAGATCTGCACCGTGCCCGAAGCCATCAATTCCGAGCCGACGAACTGCATGAACTGGCCCAGGGACATCACCAGCCCGCCGTGCTTATGCAGAAAGGCCGGAGTATAAGGCAGCTCGACGCCGTGGTTGCGGTGGAGGCCGAGCGCGCGGACGACGCGGTCGGCGAGCCGCAGCATGGGCGAGCGGCGGCTGGCGCCGGCGGGATCGAGAAGATAGACGACCTTCTCCAGGGTGACGGGCGCGGCCATGGGAATGCTGGCGGCATCGAGGTGGGGCAGCGAGGCGCGGATGCCGCGCGCGCGAGTCACCACGCCGGAAACACCGAAGGCGATATCGTCGGCGCGCTCGTAGCACACCACCTGGAGCGGCAGGCCGGGGCAGGCGAGACTTTCGAGGGCGGGCGTGCCGCCGGGATTCACGAGCCGCCCGGAAAGCGTGGTGAGGAAGCCGGCCGTGGCGGGGCCGAAGCCCACGCAGGCGATATCGACATCCATGGTCTGGCGCTCGATGGGCGGCGGGGTCATGCGGGGTAATCCAGCGCTTCGGGAATCATGACTTTGGTGAGGGCTTCGGCGGCGCGGTCTTTGGCGAGCTGCGAGCCGGTGAGGCAGCCATCCATACGCGCGCGGAGGCGGGAGAACTGGTCGAGGCCTTCGAAGCGGGCACAAGGGCCGGCTTTGGAGGGATGCGCGCCATCCTGTTCGATGACGTCGGTGTAGCCGCGCGCGAGGCTTGCCATGCCGGGGATGAGGCTTTCCATGGCGTCGAGGTCGCCGGCCTGGTAGCAGGTGGCGCAGCCCTCGGTGTCCCATGCCGGATGGCGGTTGAAGCCGAACACCAACTCGGCGCAAACGCGGCCCACTTCGCCGGCCGAGCGCGCCGATTGCACATGACAGAGGTCGGTGAGGAAGGCCAGCAAGCCGGGAAGGCCTTCGGCGACGGTGGGGTTGGCGGGGCCTTCGGTCTCAAGTTGCAGCACGTCGAGGATCTGGCAGCGCGCGGAGAGGAGCCAGCAGAGCGCGTCGGCCAAGGGGAAGGTGACGCCCTGGCGGGCGGTCTGGTAGAGCTTGGCGCCATCGGCATCGGTGGCTTTGAGCAGGTGTTGGAGCGACCAGAGCCACAGCTCCATGGCGGAGGCGAGGGCGCAGGCGCCGGTGCCGGGGCGGTCGTTGGCGATGAGGCGCATTTCGCGGATCCATTGGCGGTACTGGGCCAGGAACAACTCGTCGGTCATGGTGACGCTGAGCTGGCGGCGCTGTACGACCTCGGGGCCCTCGTAGGTGGCCTCCAACTGGCAATCCATCCACTTCTGGCCGAGGAAACCGGGGCAATCCTCGGTGACGCCGTAGCCGCCCATCAGGCTGACGGCTTCGCGCATCATGCTGGCGCCGTGGCCGGTGTTCCAGAGCTTGGTGGCGGGGCAGAGGACGTTGGCTACGGAATCTAGGAGGGCAAATTGGACTAGGGGGGAAGGTTGGGAGGCGGCCCCGCTGCGCAGGTAATCGAGCGCTTCCTTCTGCACGGGGCGCATGGCTTTGAACAGAGCGGTGCCGCCGGTGATACCGCGCGCGGCGAAGGTTTCGTTGCGCTGAATTTCGAGCGGATCGAGCTGGTCGAATGTGCGCGCGGCCGCAAATCCCAGCGCGGCGCTGGCTTCGCCGGTGGCCCACACATCCACCAACCGGTGGACGGCGTCCTGCTTGAGCTGGAGGCCCAGCTCGTAGCGCGGCGAGCCGGGGGTGATGGCGCCGCCGCGGAACCGGTTGCGGTGATAGCGGATCACGGGCTCGACCGCGGAGAGCAGCTTAGCCGAGGTCATAATGCCCACCGTGACCCGGGTACGGCGGAAGACGGCCTCGATGATCTCGCCGTGGCTGTAGCGGGGGACGATTTGCCCGTCCTTGACGCTGTAGCCGCCGATGATACGGCTGGCGGGAACGCGCAGGCTGAAGATGGGATCGCGCGTGGAGGAGAGTTGGTGGACCAGCTTGCGGGTGGGAATGCCGCGGTCGAAGGTGCCGGGGTCGGTCTCCTCAAGGATCACCATGCAGGTTCCCTTGATGCGCGGGTCGTCGGAATCGACGGCGGCGGTGACGAAGTTTGCGAACCCCATGTTGGTGATGAAGCGGCCGCGCTTATCGACCTGGAGGACCGGCTCTTCGCCGGGGTTCCACTCGGCCACCTTCACCTTGCCGCCGAGCATGCCGGTTTCGACCCCCACGTAGGGGATCGGTTCGGTGAGGCAGAAGGCGCCGCGCCAGGGCTGGCGATCCTCGCCGGGTTGGGCGGGGGCGCAGCGGGACATATAGTAGTCGCGCTGCTCTTGGGTGCCGCGTTCGTGGATGGGGGAGAGCGCCAGACAACCGGCCAGGCTGCCGGTAGCGGAACCGGCGTCGACCCAGGCCAGTTCGAAGGCGACCAGAGCCAGGGCGAGGTTCTTAGGCCCCTCGATGAAACCGCCCTGGCCAGGGTCCATGAAGACGGCGGTGATGCCGGATTCGTCGAAAGCCTGGAGGAGGGCGTTCTTCTCGGGCGTCCATTCGTGGGTGTTGCGTGCGCCTTGGGCTACCAGGCGGGCGACCGGGCCGCGCGCGACGGCGCGAACAGACTGCACCAGCATCTGCAAGTCATAGCGGTCGGAGAAGCGCCACAAGATCTGCCGGACGTCGTCGCCGGGCAGGGCGCGCAGGTAGTCGGTGGGGTGGTCAAGGGTCATGGATGGCGTCCTTTAGAAGACAGGGGCCGGGGGCCAGGGAGCGGCCGGCGCGTAAAATGACGAAACGAACCCAATTCGCGGGTAACTCCCAGTAAATCAAGGGCTTCGGAGGAGGCGAGGATCGAGGATGGAGAAACGAAGCCAATCCGGGGGCCAGGGGCCGGGGGCCAGGGGCCAGGGCCGGAACACAACGGGTTCCGGAAATGACGGAACGAAGCCAATTCGCGCGTGGCTTGCGGTAAGGCGAGGGGTGCGGAGCTGGCGGGGATCGAGAATGGCGAAACGAGGCCAATCCGGAGAGAATGACGAAACGAAGCCAATCGGGGGTGTCGAAGGGTGCGCCAGCGGGGATGTATCACCGTCTCCAGTGTAGCGCGGGGCGCGTGGGGATTTCAGTTAAGTGGTTGATACTGTTCGGGGAATTGGTTGTGAACGAAAACGGTTCGATGGATCATTAGTTGTACCTAACCTCACCAAACTGGCTTATCCTGAATGATGCGAGAGGAGTGCCGATTGTTTTGAAGAAGGTCTTCGTCAGTTACTCCCACCTGCAAGGCGAGTGGGTCTGGGACCGACTCTATCCTTGCCTGGTCGCAGGCGGGGCCGAAGTGCTGATCGACCGCAAGCGCTTCGAGGCCGGCCTGGCGGTTTACGATCAGATGGACAGAACGCAGGACAACGCCGACGTCCACGTGCTGGTGCTCTCGCCAGAGTACTTGGCTAGCGCGGCGTGCCAGCATGAGATGGCGCGCGCTTTTGCCGTGGATCCGGATTTTCAGCATGGAGGTGTGATCCCGGTTGTGCGCGTGTCTTGCGACCTGCCAGAGGAAATCCGCCGCCCCAATCCGCTCTATGTGAACCTCACGGATGATCGCGATGCCGCGCAGTGGGACCTGCTGCTGTCCGGATGCGGGGTCAATCTCGGCGCCAGTGTTCCAGACTGACTCGGCGCGCGGGACCAGGTGCGGGAGTATCTGCGCCGCGGGCAATCCGTGAACCTGGTGGTGAAAGGAGAACCGAAACGGCGGGAATTCCTGGAACGAATCCGGGAGGACCTGGGTGGGGCGATGGCGATGGTGGACCTAGACAGCGGAGCGGCAGCCTCACGGCGTTCGCTGGTGGCCGAGATTCTGAAAGCCTGCGGCACTCCGACCGAGGTGCCTGATGTGCCTGAGGACTTGGCCGTTCTGCACAACCGGTTGAGCGATCTGCCAGGGACAAGGCTCTGCCTGCGTCATTTTGATCGGGTGGCGGACCGGGACTACGGGCCGGACTTCTTCTCTGCTCTGAAGTACCTGGTGATGGATTGCCGCAAGCTGGTGTTGTTGATCGAGTCGCGCGCGCCCTATATCTCGCTCCTGCCAGCGAACAACAGCTTGACGAAATTGCAGGCGAAGCTGGTCGAGTTAAAGGGGCGATAAGGATGGAACCAGCGCCACTGGACCAGATCGGTCTCCGACTACGGGACCACCGAGCAGCGTTGTGGTGGCTGGCGGTGTGGTACCGGCGGCCTAGAATCCTCGTAGACTCGCTGAAGCATTTGCCTCGGGTCAGGCACGTAAGGGTCGGCTTTTCGCTCGGGCTGCATGCGCTGCCTTACGTTCTGGTTCTTTCGGCGGTGGCCCGGATCGGCCTGCTTCGGCTGTCCGGAACGCCCTGGAGTTGGACAGCCTTCGTTGACGCCCAGATCGTCGGCGGGACGGCCGTCGGGATCGCCGTCGGGATCGCGGGTGGGATCGCGATCGGGATCGCCAGCGAGTTGGCTGGCGAGATCGCCTTCGGTGTCGGGTTCGGCAGCGGGATCGCCGTCTTGATCGCCTACTGGGTCGCCTTCTGGATCGGCGTCCGGATCGCCTTCGGGATCGCTGGCAAGTTCGCCCCTGGTGGCGGGATCACCCCCGGGATCGCCGGCGGGACCGCTCTATTGATTGCCTTCGTGATCGCCACCTTTCGGTTGTACTACCAGTTGATCCATCCCTTGTTCGTTTGGCCTGCCGTACGCCCAGGCTGGTACGATTGGCACCCGGTCGCATGGGACGACCTTTGCTCGGTGCCGTTTCCCGGTTTCGACCGACTGCTGGTGGCCTATGCGGAACAGAACCCCGCGAGCGGACAACAGGAAATCGAACGGCTGATCAGCAGTTACCCCAGCCAGCGGATGGCCGCATTGCGCGCGCGTACCACTTTGCTGGCGCGCGAGGCGGGCCGCCTGCGGGACCTGAGCCTGTTGTCCGCTACCGCGGCACGGCTGGCCGAAGGGCAAAAAGGGTTCCTCCTCCAGAACAAGCAGGTGCGCGACTGGCTCGAAGAAATCGCACGCCAGCAAGTCCGCCTGAATACCGTTGACCGGCCCATGCTGCGCGAACCCCTTACCTTGAGCCTGGTACAGGAAATCGAGAATTTCCGCCACCGCCTGGGCGGGTTCGAGGAACCGCTCCAAACCGAGTTCCGCGCCGCTGCTGCGCGGTGGGAAACCGTGGCCCGGAAACAGTTGGACGATGCGCTCGGCATGCTCGCCAGACAGCCTGTCCGCCAGGTGTTCCGGGCTGGTGATCCAGTGGACCGGGAGAGCGAAGCGTTTGTGCTGCGGGACGCCGTGGTGGGTCAACTCGACCAGCAGGTGACACTGGCCGGCGGTTGCCCCGGAGTGGTCTTGTACGCGCGGCGCCGAATGGGTAAGTCCACTTTGCTCCGCAATCTGACGGGGCTTCTGCCCGAGAGCATCAACGCAGCCGTGATCTCGTTGCAGGACCCGACCGCATTCACCTCCCTCGAACACTTCGTGGCGCGGATCGCCCAGGCCGTGCAGCCTGTCCCAACCGGGGGCGAATTCCCGCGGGACCTCCCCGGTTTGCAGCGGCACCTGGAAACCTGCAACGCACGCCTCAAACAAGAGAGCCGCCGGCTGCTACTGGCGCTCGACGAGTACGAACAGATTGACGTCAAGATCGGAGAGGGCGTCTTTCCTCGCGACCTCCTGCCGGCCATTCGGGAATCGATCCAATCCCATCGGCAGATCACGTGGCTCTTCGCGGGCAGCCACGAAATCACGGAGCTCCCCCACGCGCAGTGGACTGCCTACCTGGTGAGCGCGCACGATTGAAGTTCCGCCGTTCACGCTGCCGGAAACCAGACTGTTGCTTACGGAACCCCTGAAGCACTCGCAACTCTGGAAGACCGCCGAACTGCGCCCCCGCTTTTCCCCGGAGTTCTGGGGCGCGGGCGGCATCGAACGAATTCACCGGGAAGCCGACGGCTGGCCCCACCTGCTGCAGTTGATTGCGGAGACCATCGTCGATTCGCTGAATTCCGAGGGAGCCGCGACTGTTACGTCGGCGCTGCTGGAACGCGCGCTCGACAACGCGGTGACCAGCGGTCACAATGTACTTTCGCAACTCATGCAAGGCGAGAGCTCGCTACCTGGGGAGTGGGAGTATCTCTCGGCTTTCCGAGAGCGCGAGGAACAGCCACCACCCGAAGACCAGGGCATCCGACGCTCACTGCTGCATCGGCAAATCATCCGCGAGGAAAACGGGCTCTGGCATCTGCGCGTTCCGCTCATGGCCCGCTGGCTGCGGCTGCGCGGCTAAGCCGTAGCCAGGCGAATGGTGCAGCCCGGCTTGGGTATGCGCTGGCGCGGCCCGCGACCCTCGATGACAAAGCGGCCTGATCGATCACCGTCGACCAGGATGTGATTCAGGTCGGTATTCCAGACGAGAGGTAATTCGAGGACAAGCGGCTGTAGTACTTCGTATGGGACCGGTCCGTCTGCCAGCAGCATCATCACTCTGGCGTCGGCCTTTCGCAACTGTTGCTCGCGCTCAGATTGCAGATCCCTCGACGGAACATCCGATCCAAAATCCATCTCGGCCTGACCGCTCTTGCGCTCGCGATTCTCGCGCTGCGCTTTCTGTCGCACCGCCTGTTGCTCCCTCACCACCCTTTTCTCAACATCGCGAAACTTCTCAATGCCCTTTGGGCTCCTGGTCGCGTAGACCAGGTGAAAATAGGCCCGCTCGTGGAGAGGCTTGAGAACCCGTGAGAAGGTCGCATACGGAAAGCTTCCCGTCGCACGGACCTGTTCGACGTACAGGTTGACCAGTGCCGATTCGCGGCCGGGCGTGTCCCGGATCGAGCGCCAGTCGCGCGTTCCAAAACAACGATCCAGCGAGTCTTCGTTGGCAGGATCCCGAAAGCTCAGGAATCGGTTGATAAAGTCGAACATGAAGTTGATCATGACTTCGCCATTCCGGCGCTGAAGAATTGGCCGCAGGTTCTCCATGGGGAAGCCGCTCCATCCGGTCGGGTCGACAAAAAAGAACGTGAATGTCGTGCCGACCTGGTCGAGGATTTGGCTGATGTTCTCCTCGAAACTCCCCGGGAGCGCCGTCGTCTTGACGTCTCCGCGATGTTCCTGGAGGACCTGCTGAAGGTTGGTGAACGCGGCTGGGGATTTTTCAACGAAGATGGCACGGATCGTCGGATATTTCCGGCTCTGGGCAAGGCCGTTGCGGACGGAATTGAGGCGATCCAGGGCAATGCGAATCGAAGTATCGCCGAGATCCTCGTCCGCCGCGCGCCAGGGTCCCGAGAAACAGTCGACGTACACGAACTCTCTTTGCGAAAAACCGATGTGGTAGGCGACAGTCTCCAGGTACCGCTCAAGGAAAAAGTGTTTGAGATAAGTCTGTTCGCGGTCCTTATAATACTCGACCGGTTTCACGATTCCTTTCCTTTAGGCCACCGCCTGTTGCGGCTTGAGCTCGACGAGCGGCGCATTCGGCCACCCCTCGGCAAGAGGCGCCATTGCCAGCCGTAGATCGAGCCGCTCCTGGCGTGACGGCATCTGGCTCGTCGAAAGGGCCGGCATTTCATCGTACGTGTGGCCGTCCAGGACGCGCCCGTGCTTTCCCTTCTGGACACCGCCCCATTGCTTGAAGAAGAACCGGGCGCGGGCGTCCCGGCAGGATTGGCGAATCGCGTCAACCCACTGCTTTTCCATCGGTCTTGCGCCGGGACCGCTCTCCCCACCGACGATGACCCAATCGATGCCGCGAAGATTTGGCCCTCCCAGGTGTTCAAGCAGAGGTTCGATACTCAGGAAACGCATACGAGCGGGAGTGTTGCGCAGATCGTCGATGCGCGGCAACCCGTGTTTCCGGTCCTCGACGCTGACGCCCCACCATATATGCGGAGCGATAGCAGCGTTTCTAAGCCGCCCACACAGCAGGGATCTGAGGCGCGTCGATCGCTTTGTCAGGACTTGATACGTGTGCCACGGAGTGCGGAGCATCACTTCCGCAACCGCCATGATGTAGCCCTCTGGTACGGACTCCTGAAACAGATCGCTCATGCTGTTCACGAAAACTGCTTTCGGAGAGGACCACGATAGCGGCTCAAGAAGCTTTTCCGGAACCAGGCGTGGATCGAAGCCATGCTCGTACGGATGGTTGGGGACGCCTCGGAATCGCTCGGCGAATGTTTCGGCATAGCAGTGCTTGCAGCCGGGACTGACCTTTTGGCATCCCCGGACGGGGTTCCAGGTTGCCTCCGTCCACTCAATCTTGGAATGCTCGCTCATTGCGAAACCCTGCGGACATATTACATTATGGCTCGGAAATGTTCCGGCCGCCGGAGGCCCCGCAGTGCTCCGCTATCCACGGGCCGTTGGGCCAGCCAAACTGCCGAGGTCCGCCGCACGGCTTCCCGGCGGGATTTCTCTGCCTCAGCCTTACGAGACCTTCGTGAGCAGCTTGCCGAAAAGACCTCTCTCCCGCATTTTCTTGAGCAGCAGTTCCTGAACCTCTTTATCTTCTCCCAGTTCTGCCATCAGGCTGCCAGCCTCCATCCCATGGATTGCCGCCTCGAGAGTGGGGTATTCGGTGGGCAGCGGGACGGAGCAGATCTCCTGGATGAGGCGCAACAGGGTTTGCTCGTTTTGCTGGTCCTCCTGGACGGTCGTGCCCGTGCGGCGTGCCTGGGAGAGTAGGACGTCCCGGCAGGTCTGGATAAAGATAGGGTTCTCGGCGCAGGCGTGGCCGCCCCGCACCCGAAGAATCCTGGAGATCAGGATGGCCGGCCGGACGCTGGCGCTGCCGGTCTTGAGCCCTGCATCGCGGAAGGCGCGGACCAGGGCGACGATCCTCTCGACCTCCGCCAGCGGCATCCCGGAGTGTGCCTGGGTGATACCGACCTCGGTATCCTGGTCGAACCCGCTCAGGAGGATGGTGACCATGCGGTCCAGGA
>Ga0182027_10013423_pt1 | contig 11415 bp, 9 predicted proteins | sample 712E1DmetaG_FD_121300 | JGI IMG/M metagenome (GOLD analysis project Ga0182027, IMG submission 121300) | Permafrost microbial communities from Stordalen Mire, Sweden - 712E1D metaG (Illumina Assembly) | ecosystem: Environmental > Terrestrial > Soil > Wetlands > Permafrost | place: Sweden...
ACAATTGCATTGTACTGAGTGCCCTGCCTAAAAGTTTTATCTTGGAGAACTTACTTTCATCATAAATTTTATTATAAACTTCCCCGGGTACAACTCCGAATTCAAGCATCTCTGCTATCATGGTGTGTAATCCTGGAGTAGTTCTTTCAAATCTGAAGGAACCTGTATCGGTCATTATTGCCGCATATAACGGGTAAACTATATCATAAGTAAGATTTACAATATTTGTTTGCTTTATAAAGTCGTAAATTATTTCACCCGTGGCACTGTAAATTGTGTCGCTAAAATTGTAATCGATAAAGCTTTCCGGTTCCTGATGATGATCGATGCATATTTTTGTATTTGATGATTCCAGCAATACCTTTTTCATTTTAACAGTCCTATCAGCTCTGTTAAAGTCGATACATATAATTACATCAACAGAACTGATAACAGTATCATGTTTTGCAGCATCATATTGTTCGATGACACTATCAGTATCTAGAAAAGACAGGTTATAAGGAGTTTCGTTATAATTAATTATATATGCTTGTTTCCCGAGTTCTTTTAACACGAGATAAACAGCTATTTCAGAACCAATCGCATCAGCATCAGGGTTAACGTGAGTGGTAATAAGAAATGAGTTGTTATCGTTTAATATTTTCTTCAGTAGTACAAAATCTATCATTATATTTATCGTTTTTATAAAAAAAGGCTTGATTATCAAGCCTTAAAAATAGTTATATAAGTCTCCTTACGCAAAAAAAGTATTTGTCAGTCACCCGGAATAATTGTCATTCTGAGTCCTCATAAAGGGCAAGCCTTTATTCATGAAGATAATGACCATTCAGTTGACAGTTTATATATTGTTTTATAAATGCCATAAATGGCATGGGGTTTTTTAACTCTACATCATTTACCCAGTCCTGAAGGACTGGGCTAATTTAATTATAATTTTATAGTTCAGTAGCCCAGGCATTTATGCCTGGGATTATGGTTGATAATAATTAGGATTTTAGGGGATTCATCCCCTTATATTTCCCAATTCTAATTGACTAAGTTCCTGATCAATTATGGTGGTCATTGGTATTAGTACAGCGAACGAAGAATCTCAATTGTTCCCTACTTTCCATGTATTACCAGAGAACAAAATATCTCTTAATTTCCCCTCTCCTTTGGTTATCTTAATATTATCAATCTGCTCATGTAAATCGTGGTCATAAGTAGATTTTGTCTCCTGTTTCAGGACACCTATTGGCGTAGGCAATCCGGGCTTTTCGGTAAACTGAGAAATGATAAAAGCTCTTGTTGTGTCAGGATCAAATTCATCGTGCACCCAAAGATCATTTACTGAATATTTTCCTTCGGTTAAATTAACTACTTCAGGAGTAAAGCCATTAAGTCTTATTCCCTTATCATTATTCTGTCCAAACACCAAAGGTTTGCCATGCTCAAGTACAACTACATTATCAGCTTTTGTACTTTTATCAGTCAATAATTCATAAGCACCATCGTTAAAAATATTGCAATTCTGATATACTTCAACAAAAGCAGTACCTTTATGGTTAGCTGCACGCTTTATCATTTCCTGCAGATGTTTAGGATCCCTGTCCATTGACCTGGCAACAAATGTTGCACCGGCACCAACTGCAAGGGACAATGGATTGAAAGGAAAATCGATACTCCCAAATGGTGAACTCTTAGTCTTTTTCCCTTTCTCGGAAGTTGGTGAATACTGTCCTTTAGTAAGTCCGTATATTCTATTGTTAAAAAGGATTATTTTAATATCAACATTTCTACGGCAGACATGAATAAAATGATTCCCGCCTATGCTTAAAAGGTCGCCGTCACCACTTGCCACCCATACTGAAAGATCGGGTCTGTTTACTTTGACTCCTGTAGCAATAGAAGTTGCACGGCCATGAATTCCATGAAAACCATAAGTATTCATGTAATAAGGAAAACGGGATGCGCAGCCAATGCCTGATATCCAGACAATGTTTTCCCTCTTAACACCAAAATCCGGAGCAGACCGCTGCATCTGAGCCAGTATAGAATAATCACCGCATCCCGGGCACCACCTTACTTCCTGATCAGAGGTGAAATCTTTAGATGTGTATTTAATTTCTTTAACTTCTGTATCAGACATTATAAAACTCCTAAAATAGATTCTATTTTATTTTCAATTTCAGACGATTTGAATGGAAGACCCTGTATTTTATTTAATGGTTCAATATCAACCGGGAAATCCGCCTTTAATAAGTGATTAAGCTGTCCAAGATTTAATTCGGGACATAGTATCTTCTTGTATTTCTTTAATACCTTACCCGTGTTTTTGGGAAAAGGTGATATATATTTGAAATGTGCCTGCGCAACTTTATATCCTTTTTTTCTAGCTCTGTTTACTGCTTCGGTGATTGAACCAAAAGTTCCTCCCCATCCGATGACCAGAAGATCAGCATCTTTATCTCCTGTAACTTTGAGATCGGGAATATCAGATTGAACATTCTTAACTTTCCTGGCACGTAATCTCACCATGAATTCATGATTTTCAGGATCATAACTAACATTACCAGTAATATTCGCTTTTTCCAGTCCGCCTATTCGATGTTCCAATCCCGGAGTACCTGGAACAGCCCATGGACGAGCGAGATTTTCATCTCTTGAATAAGGGAAATAACCTTCTTTTTCCTCCCTGAATTTTACTTCAATAGCGGGAATCTCATCCGGTTCAGGAATTTTCCATGGCTCTGATCCGTTTGCAATATATCCGTCAGTCATAAGCATTACCGGTACCATATATTTAAGCGCCAACTTTGAAGCTTCAATTGCCATATTAAAACAATCTGCCGGTGTGGAAGCTGCAATAACAACAATAGGCGCTTCACCATTTCTGCCATGAACCGCCTGAAATAAATCTGATTGTTCTGTTTTAGTCGGCAGACCGGTACTTGGTCCTCCTCTTTGAACATTAATTATAACAATTGGAAGTTCAGTCATTACGGCAAGCCCAATAGCTTCAGATTTAAGAGCTACACCTGGGCCACTGGTTGTAGTAATAGCGAGAGCTCCTGAAAAGGATGCTCCAATAGCAGCAGTAATAGCCGCAATTTCATCTTCTGCCTGGAAAGTTCTGACTCCAAAGTTTTTGAATTTACTTAATTCATGAAGTATATCCGATGCGGGAGTGATTGGATAGGAGCCCAAAAACAAAGGCAGACCTGATTTCACTGAAGCAGCCAGAAATCCTAATGCCGTCGCCTCATTACCAGAAATACTTCTGTAAGTTCCTTCAGGTAGTTTTGCGGGTTCCACATGATATTTTGTCGTAAACAATTCTGTATTTTCACCGAAATAGTATCCTGCCATTAACACTTTTTCATTAGCAGAAGCAATTGAAGGATTAGATTTAAATTTGGATTTTATCCATTCAACAGTTGGTTCAACTGGCCGGCTGTATAACCAATACATCATTCCAAGTGCGAAAAAGTTTTTACATCTTGCAATCTCCTTAACCGATAAACCGCTATCTTCAAGCGCTTTGGATGTCAGATTTGATAGAGGCACCTGTATTACATCGAAACCATGAAGCGACTCGTCCTCAAGAGGGTTAGTTTCATATCCCGCAAGGCGCAGGTTTTTTATGTCAAAACTATTCAGATTAACAATAATTACTGCATCCTTCTTTAAATCCCGAAGATTAACTTTAAGTGCGGCAGGATTCATTGCTACAAGAATATCAGGTGAATCACCGGGTGTCTGTATATCTATATTCGAAAAGTGAATTTGAAAACCGCTCACGCCATAAGTTGTGCCTATTGGAGCCCTAATTTCGGCAGGATAATCTGGTAGAGTACTTACATCATTACCAATAAAAGCAGTTGTATTGGAAAACTGAGTACCGGTTAATTGCATTCCGTCTCCTGAATCCCCTGCAAATCTTATAGTTACATCATTTAATTCTTTAAGTTCTTTAGATACTCTTTTCATTGTAATCCATTAAATAATAAATATTTAACTAAAAGTTAAGTTGTAATTATCTCTTGTGAAGCCAAATGCCTCACACTAATCACTCAGATAAGAAAAAGACGGTGAGTTTATTAATAAATATGGTGACTACTATCAAATGTAGTTTTTAACAGCGTTGGATTGATGGAATTCTGGATTATTATTTTAACTGATCAAAATTTAGATCCATGAGGAAATAATTTTCCCAGCCTGAAAAATCGAAATGCCACCATTCTGTTGATAACTTCCTGAATCCGTGTTTGGCCATTATATTAGAAAGGAGAGTTCTGTTTGCTTTTACAGTATCTGAAACGTTCTTGTAGTCCGAATGCGCTTTAATTGAAAAGTCATCAAAATGTGTGGGCATTTCAAGCTCCTTCCCTGTTTTTTTGTCAATTAAAGTCAGATCAACAGCGCATCCTCTATTATGCCGGGAACCCTGGAAAGGGCTTGAAACATAATTAGTATCTTTTACCTTTTCCCAAAATTTAACAGTGACGGAATATGGTCTGTAGGCGTCATAAATTTTAAGCCCAAGACCTCTTTTACTCAGCTCTTCCTGAACCTTTTTCAAAGCTATGGCAGCAGGTAAGCGTAAATAGGCTTTGGCATTATGCGGATAAACTGCCATTCCAAGAAAATTATTATCTGTTGCATATCTAATGTCAATTTTAATTCCGGGAATAAAGTCTTCAAGGTTAATAAATCTATTGAGGCTGTCATGTTCAACTTCATGATAATAGAATGCGGTATCATCTACAACTGTAACTCCATATTTTGTCACAGTTTGCGCAAAGCAGGTAATTGAAATAAATAATAACTGAATTAATATAATGGCTTTAGTTTTCATGTTATTTATATGTTTTTGTAATATATAACTTAAAGTATTTTTCAATTAGATAAAAATTATTTCTATTGTGACTGATGTCAAATAAAATCAGTTTCGAAAAGCTAATTTTGTTTCAAAAAAGGTATGATTTTGTCTAATAATCTTTCTATTCACGCAATATTGATAGGTGGTATGGCAAATAGAGGGAACTATTAGTATTTTTATTTGTTCTAATGAGATAATTAAAATCCAAATTCAGGAATTCAATGAAGAAATCAATATTTGCTCTCATATTGTTCCTTACAGTAGCAATATTTTCAACAAATTATTTAAATATAAGAAATGTATTCGCAAGGTCAACTGTCGGATCTGATACACTTGACCTTAAACCTGATAAATTTTTCTCTGAGGAAGATCAGTTAATTCAATCGATTATCTCAAGATATCACTATAGAAAATTTTCTCTTAATGACTCACTAGGCTCCGTTATTTTAGATCGCTATTTGAAAGATCTTGATTATAACAGAAGTTATTTTTTGCTGTCAGATATTATCAGTTTTGATAAATATCGCAACAAAATAGATAACTTATTTGAAGACGGGAATCTTGATCCATTCTATTTAATTTATAACACTTTCCGAAAAAGATTAAATGAAAGAATTGCATATTCTGATTCGCTTCTTAAGAATGAGTTGGATTTTACTAAAGAAGAAAATTTTGAATGGAAACGGGATAAGGCACCCTGGTTCAGGGATATATCCGAAATGAATGATTACTGGCGGAAGAAAGTTAAAAATGACGCTATTAACTTAAAACTTGATGGAAAAGATTGGAAGTCAATTTCAGAATCGCTCTCTAAAAGATATGAAAATATACTAAAGAATATCAACCAGAATAAGAGTGAGGATGTATTTCAGCTCATTATGAATTCATACACGGAATCAATTGATCCGCATACCAATTATATGTCACCTATTACTTCAGATAATTTCAAAATAGATATGGCACGCTCATTAGAAGGAATCGGCGCACAACTTCAGTGGGAGGATGATTATACTAAAATAGCGGAAGTGATTCCCGGCGGGCCTGCTTATAAAAGCAATCTATTGCATAAAGGAGACAGGATTGTTGGAGTAGCACAAGGAGAAAAAGGGGGCGAATTTGTTGACGTTATAGGTTGGAGATTAACTGATGTGGTTCAATTAATCAGAGGGCCTAAAGGTTCTATTGTTCGGCTACAGGTTATTCCTGCTAAAAGCAGTACGAATACAAAGCCTTTAGAAATAAAATTAGTCAGGGATAAAATTACTCTTGAAGAACAATCGGTAAAAAAAGACATCCTTGATATACAGAATAATAAAAGTAATTATAAAATTGGAGTCATCTCAGTTCCGGCTTTTTATGCAGATTTTGATGCACTGCAGAAGGGTGTAAAAGATTATAAAAGCACAACCCGGGATGTTAAAAAAATCCTAAGCGAACTTGAAACCGCAAAGGTAGACGGCATTGTAATTGATCTTCGTAATAATGGAGGTGGTTCACTTCAGGAGGCGATCCAACTAGTAGGATTGTTTATCAAAGAGGGGCCTGTTGTCCAGGTTAGAAATGCAGATGGCACTATTGATGAGGGGACAGATACTGATACCTCAATATCATATAAAGGCCCGCTTGCGGTTATGGTAAATCGATTCAGTGCCTCGGCATCTGAAATCTTTTCCGGCGCAATACAGGATTATGGAAGAGGTTTGATTATAGGTGACCAAACTTACGGTAAAGGTACAGTTCAGAATATGATCGATCTTAACAGAATATTGAGAAATCCTTCTGAAAAACTAGGACAAGTTAAAATAACAATAGCCAAATACTACCGGATAACAGGAGGAAGTACTCAATTAAGAGGCGTAGCGCCGGATGTTAAACTTCCCGACATAATTGATTCACATGAATATGGTGAAAATACGGAGCCAAGCGCTATGCCATGGGATCAGATTAAATCGAGTAAATTTACACCGGCTGGAAATCTAAGCCCGTTTATTCCTGAACTGGTTTCACTTCATGATTCAAGAATAAAGAACGATCCTGAATTTGCATACCTTGAAGAGGATATCAAAGAATACAGAGAAGCTAATGAAAAAAGCTATGTTTCGTTAAATGAAGAAGTCAGGAAAAAAGAAAAGGATGAGCAGGAAGAAAAGAAATTCCAGCGTGAAAATGCAAGAAGACAACTAAAAGGATTGAAGCTTCTTAAGAAAGGAGAAACACCAGCTGAAGTTGATAGTACAAAGAATGATCCGATTCTGAATGAATCAGCTCATATTCTGGCTGACCTGATAAAACTTGAGATAGGATAATTTTCCATTTGCTACGATATTAAAGATTGAATGCTTTTTACTGAAGATAAATACAAGTTCATGTTTGCGGCATTGCAGGAAGCTGAACAAGCGCTTGAGGAAGGTGAAGTTCCGGTAGGAGCTGTAATAGTTCATAAGAACAGGATTATAGGTCGCGGAAGAAATCAGGTAGAGTTATTAAGGGACCCGACAGCTCATGCAGAAATTATTGCAATATCAGCTGCGGGAAATTATCTTAAAGACTGGCGGTTGAATGAATGCGAAATCTATGTAACTCTTGAACCATGCATTATGTGCACGGGAGCTCTTCTGGCAGCAAGAATAAATGAACTTTATTTTGCGACATATGATCCTAAATACGGTGCCTGCGGATCTCTTTATAATTTAGCTGAAGAAGGAAAATACAATCATAAGATCAAAACATATTCAGGAATCTACTCATCAGAAAGTGCCAACCTGCTAAAAAGTTTCTTTGGGAATATAAGAAGTTGATAAATTATTTCAATACCCTTAACTTGCGGCAGAAATTTTTGGAAAATAAATGCGTTTAATTCTATTTGGCTCCCCTGGTGTCGGCAAAGGAACTCAGGCTAAAATTTTAACTAATAAGCTGGGTGTCCCGCACTTTTCAACGGGAGATATTTTGAGACAGGAAGTAAGGGATAGGACACCTATTGGTATCGAGATTCATGATATAATTAAGAGAGGCGATCTGGCTTCCGATGAAATAATGATTGAAATAATAAAGAAAAAGTTATCCCGGCCGGAATTCCGGAACGGTTTTATTATTGACGGGTTCCCCAGAACAATTCCTCAGGTCAAAGGATTTCACCCTCTTTTTGAAGAATTAAAAATCAAAGACCTGCTTCTAGTTTCACTAACTGCACATGAAGATGAGCTTGTTCAACGACTGACAAACAGGCGGGCCTGTTCAAAATGCCAGAATATTTTTAAGTATTCCGATATTAAGGACACAAACATCTGCCCGATCTGCGGAGCGGTTGATAGTTTTTATCTAAGGAATGATGATAATGAAGAAGTCATTCTGAGAAGGTTCAGAATATTCCAGTCGATTACTTTACCGCTTCTTGAGTATTACGAGAATAAAAACATGGTAATTTATGTGAATGGATTTCAGCCGGTTGAAAAAGTCACTGCAGACATATTACAGGGGATTGTTGAAAAAACAGGAACAGAGATCAGATTTTCTGCCTGAGTACAGCCTTTATTACCTTACCGTTTTCAATTTTTAATATACGGGCATTTACTTTTTTTATAATATCATAATTGTGAGTAGCAATTAAAACGGCAGTACCTCTTGCATTTATTTTTTGAAGAATATCCATAATTTCACCAGAAGTTTCAGGATCAAGATTGCCGGTCGGTTCATCAGCCAGAATAAGCATTGGCTCATTCACTATAGCCCGGGCAATAGCCACTCTTTGTTTCTCCCCTCCTGACAATTCATCAGGCATGCTGTACTTTTTGTGATTTAATCCAACATTAGTAAGAGCTTCATTTATTCTTTTCTTTATCTCTTTATCAGGAGTGTTTACAACATCGAGAATGAATTCAAGATTTTCATAAATATTCCTGTTCTTTAATAACTTAAAATCCTGAAATATAATTCCGAGTTTTCTTCTAAGGAATGGAAGTTCTTTGGCTTTAATTTTTTGTGAATTAAATCTATCAAACTGAATGATACCGGACTTCGGAAGCAGGTTCATATAAATCATTTGAAGAAGAGTAGATTTTCCGCAACCGCTTTTTCCTATCAGAAAACAAAACTCACCTGCATCCAGAGAGAAGGATAACCCTGAAAATACAGGGTTCATGTTGTACGAAAATTCGACATTATCAAAGTTCAGCATAATTTCTCTTTTTTAACATGAATTGTAACCGGTCAGAGTCTTTGCTTCCCGGTTTAAATGAAAACGTTTCATAACATTCGGCAACATAAAGGTCAGTTTTTTCAATCAGCCTGAAATATGTATCAAAAGAATAAATTTTCTCCCTGTGAATTTCAGAATATTCATCTCCGTTTGCAAGTTTTATCCTGAATTTATTTGTATGAATACCTGTATCCGGGTTATATGTTGATGTTTGTTTATATGCCACCCCTTTATATTTTCCTTCCTTATTATTTCTTTTAACATGGACATAACTATTCTTTTCAAGACTAATATCAAAAGTAAAAATACCTCCTTCATTCAGCATCAAAGCAACTTCATTAAAGAGTTTGACCAGCAGCTTTCCTGAGAGTAAATAATTCACACTATCGAAATTGGAATAAATAAGGTCAAATTTTGTCTTAAATGGAATTGCAAGCATATTACAGCAGACACTCGGAATATTATTTTTTTTATTATTAAGCATCCGATAACTGATATCTGAAATTATTATATGATGAAAATATTTTTGGAAATAGTGAGCGAATGTGCCATCCCCGGCACCAAGTTCCAGTACCATTGATCTTTTTGGGCATTCATGTTTTACAAGTTGATGCAGATAGCTGGCCCACCTGTCATATCTGATCTTTTCCATCATGTGAGGATAGATTAATGGAAGTATTTCATACGGCTTTACTTTAGCCATTTGTCAATTTTCTATTGTTAACAATCAGATCAGCATAGTGGAAAGCTTCTATTATACTTGATTCATCAGCAATACCTTTCCCCGCAATATCGAATGCGGTGCCATGGTCAGGAGAAGTTCTCACAATCGGAAGTCCGGCTGTATAATTAACCCCTGCAGTAAAATTCAACATCTTAAAAGGAATAAGCACCTGATCATGATACATTCCCACAACACAATTGAAATTTTTATATAATCTATTGGCAAAGAAAGCATCAGGAGAAAATGGTCCTTCACAATAATCCATCTTATCAATGACAGGTTTTATAGTTTTTATTTCTTCATTGCCTATCAGTCCGGATTCTCCTGCATGCGGATTTAAGCCAAGAACAGCAAGTTTTGCATCTCTAATACCTAAATCCGATTCGAGTGCATTTTTCACAACAGCCAGGGAATTCGTCAGTAATTTTTTAGTTATCATGTGCGGAATCTTTTTAACCGGTTCGTGTATAGTCATCAATGCGGCATTCATTTCTTTAGAAAGGAACATCATTACGTAATTCCTAACACCGCACCATGAACTATAAATCTCTGTATGACCGGGAAATTTAATGCCGAACTTATTTATTGCAGTTTTTGAAATAGGTGCAGTTATTACGGCATCAGCATATTTCTTTTGAAGTATTTTACAGGAAGCGCTAATTGCTTTATAAGAATACTTCCCTGCTTCTTTGGTAACATGTCCTAAGTTTTGTTTCGCTTTTCCTATATCAAAAAGTACAATTTGGTTATCATCAATGGAATTAAGTTTATTTGAAACTTTGTAATTAAATTCAGGTTTGATAATTTCTGCAGTTAATTCAAATACATTCCGGGGGATAATAACTATAAATCTTTTGTCCGGAAACGAACATAATTTATTAAGAGATTTAATAATTATTTCGGGGCCAACCCCATTTATATCACCGCATGTAAAAATAAACCTATTCATTCTTTTTGCAGAGGAAAATCTCCGGTGCCCAGTTTATCAACAAAAATGAACTTTTTATCTTTATCATAATACCAGGTTTCCACAACCTTACCTTCGTCATTGGAACTTCTTTCAATCTTTTTAGGTTTTCCGAATTGTATATAAACTTTACCCCGGTCAAGGTCAAAGCCCTTTTTACCGCTCAGACTGGAAAAATTCATTCCGGCATAATCGACCCTTTTGTAATATTCACTCATTAGTTCATTGAAACGGGTTAAGGGAGTAGGGTCATATTTTTTCCAGAATTCATTAAGTACTTTTGGATAGTCTTTTTCCTTAGCACTAAAGAGTTTTTCAACTTCCTCCTGGCCGGCGAAGTAACTTAGTATTTTGATCGCAAATTCAGGGTTAATCAGGGAACGAGGTTTATCAAACCATACACATTGTTTATAATGAACTAAAGTGGGCTTTTTATTATTATTTGCAAACAAAATAAAACTTAAATTGCCCTCTGGCAGAAGTGAGCTTATTCCTTTAATAATAAAATTCCGGGTAGGTAATGTAACGCCGGAGTCCATGATAAAGGATATCTGATTATTACAACTTTGCAGGTTAATGCTGTAGACAGATGATTCCTTAACAATATTGTTATAAATAGTATCCTCATCAGCCAAAACAACTACTCTCAGATTATTTAAAGTAGT
>Ga0182027_10013424_pt1 | contig 11415 bp, 5 predicted proteins | sample 712E1DmetaG_FD_121300 | JGI IMG/M metagenome (GOLD analysis project Ga0182027, IMG submission 121300) | Permafrost microbial communities from Stordalen Mire, Sweden - 712E1D metaG (Illumina Assembly) | ecosystem: Environmental > Terrestrial > Soil > Wetlands > Permafrost | place: Sweden...
ACCTCAAACAAAAACTCAAAGAATCTATAGCCAAGCTACGGCACCCTCAAAATGCCAACAAAACACCCAGCAAAAAAACCACAGAAAACAAAACATCAACAGAAAGCAAACCAAGCAGTAATAAAAGATTCAAATTTCCAAAAATAAATCTAGGTTCCAAAAAGAAAACGCCAGAGCCAGAAATTCCCTCAGTAGTCAAATCCTTACCCAAAGGGATCAAAATAGCCGACAAATACCCCTTGTACGAGCCGTTCTCCCAGGTTGTAATATTTCAAGACCCCAAAACAGGCGAATACAAGTATGTTCTTGATGAGCTGCAGCTTGATCCACTGGAACGAGGCATATACAATCGCATCCTAGAAATATTGCTCGCCGAAATTGAGTCACCAAAAGATCAAATAAAGGACCCGAGAAAATTCTTCGCTCAAGAAGCAAAAAAAATAGTAGACAAATACCGCATTAGCCTCGGCTGGTTACCTGATGTTTCATGGTACAAAATCATCTATCACGCAGAACGTGATCTCGTCGGCTTTGGCAAAATCGATTCATTAATGCGCGATCCCAACATAGAAGACATTTCATGTGACGGAGTAAACAGGCCACTTTACATTTGGCACCGAAACTTCGAAAGCTTAGAAACCAACGTTCAATTTGAAAGCGATGAAGTCCTCGACAACATGGTAGTTAAACTTGTTCACATGGCTGGAAAACACGTCAGCTCCGCCTTCCCAATAGTTGACGCTTCTCTTCCCGGTAAACATAGATTAGCTGTGCTTTACAGGCGAGAAATCACACCTTTCGGAACCGCTTTCACAATCCGAAAGTTCCGAGACGACCCCTACTCAATAGTAGATTTAATCAATATAGGCACATTCACTGAAGAACTGGCAGCTTACCTGTGGATTTGCCTAGAAAACCGCTCCTCCATCATGATTCTCGGCGGAACAGCAGCAGGCAAAACCACCGCATTAAACGCTTTAGCCTGCCTAATCAAACCGGGAAGCAAAATCGTCACAATAGAAGAAACCGCCGAGTTAAACTTGTCCGCTGAAAACTGGGTTTCACTCATTGCACGTCAAAGCTACGGTTTAGGCGGAAGCAGCGTTGGCGAAGTACCCCTCTTTGACCTTGTAAAAGCTTCTATGCGCCACCGCCCTGACATGTTAATCGTAGGCGAGGTGAGAGGTCAAGAAGCATACGTTCTCTTCCAAGCCTTAGCCACAGGTCACGGCGGCATGTGCACCATGCACGCTGAAAACTTGGATTCAGCAGTAAAACGGTTAACTCAGAAACCTATGGAAATTTCTCCAGCATATATTCCATTAATGAACGTAGTCATATCCGTGCAGCGAGTGCACCTAGTCAAGAACGGCATAAAAAAGGCTTACAGGCGCATACTTTCCACTAACGAAATTGCCAACTATGAAAATTATCTAAATATCTTCCGATGGGATCCAAACACCGACCAACAAATAGCATCTCTGGAAAATAGCGCGATGTTATCATCTCTTTCCAAACGGTTGGGAGTGACAACGCAAGACTTACTTGAGGAAATGAAAAAACGCAGCAATGTTCTGCGCTGGATGCGGCAACAAAAAATCAGAAGCTACAAAGAAGTAGCATCAATAATTGCAGAATACTACGCAAGACCAAAAGAATTCTACCAAAAAATCCACGCAAACGAGGAGGTAAAAACAGTTGCCGTTTCTAGAGAAATTTGAAGCCCTGTCCTACCGCCTCTTCGGGCGTATTACACCGTATTTTTTGAACAATGTTTTCCACATTAAAGGTTCCTTGGACAAGGGACGGGTAAAAATTTACCCTGAAACTTACATTTCAATGATGTTCTTCACCGCCATGCTGACTCTCCCCGTGTCAGTGCTGGCTATAGTGATTGTTTTGCTCTATCGATTTATACCTCTGCTTATTTTGGTACCGCTTCCGCTTTTTGTAGTCGCTGGGTTCTTAGCTGTTCCCAGCTCTAACGCCAGCGACCGAGCAACAAACTTGGAGCGTGAAATGCCTTTTGCGGCAGCATACATTAGCGTTATGGCATCCGGCGGCATTGCACCGTACACTAGCTTCAAGCGGCTATCAGAAATAGACCTTATGCCCGCAATGCGTATTGAAGCAAGAGATATTATGAAAGACGTTGAAGTATTTGGTGTTGACCCACTATCAGCCCTTGAAGGGGCTGCAAAAAAAGTGCCGCTAGACACATTCAAAGATTTTCTGGGCGGTTACGCTTCAACTGTTATAATCGGCGGCGACATCGGACATTTCCTTGAGCGAAAAGCAGAAGACATATTCAAAACCCGTGCGCTCCGCGTTAAAGCCGCTGCTGAACGCCTTGGAATGCTACTTGAAACCTTCATCATCGTTATGGTCATGATGTCGCTTTGTTTTTACATACTCTTCGCTGTACAGCAAATTCAAACGGGGACCAGCACAGGCACCAACTTATCCACGTACTCGGGCATACTAATGTACACTTACCTTTTCTCGCCACTGCTCGCAGTCGTATTCGTCTATCTAGCTCACAGCATGCAGCCGAAAACGCCGATAGTGGAAATGCGTCCCTACAAAGTGTTCGGGGTATGCAGCGGAATAGGCATAATCGTATTCTTACTGCTCACAAACTTCATGGGAGCAACCCATCTTCCCCTTTTCAGCACCTTGCAAGCTTGGGGCCTTGATTTGCCCATAGCCCTGTCTGTTGCCTTGTTTATTACTGTTGCGCCAGCAGCCGTAGTGGACATGAGATTGGCCAAAGTCAAGAACAGCATGGAGGCGGGAATCACAAGTTTTCTCAGAGACCTCACGGAAGTGCGAAAAACAGGTTTGTCGCCAGAAAAATGCATCGAAAGCCTTTCCACACGAGACTATGGCGCTTTTAGCAAAGAACTTCGTAAAATCAGCTCTGATATTTCTTGGGGTATCCCACTCAAGATGGTCATGATGGATTTTCTTCATCGCACGCGCAGTTGGATGGTGCAAATAGTCATGTTTCTCTTAGTTGAAACTATAGATGTTGGCGGCGGCACCATCGCGATGATTGAATCCTTGGCCCGCTTTAACAGTTTGACGTCGGAAGTGGATAAAGAAAAGAAAATGTCCGTTCGTCCATACGTGATGATGCCCTATTTGGCATCAATCTTGCTTGTGGCAACAACTGTCATGATGATGAGTTTTACGACAGGCTTCGGCGTAACAACCTCAAGCGTCTCAAGCACAGCATCTGTAGCAAGCAAAGGCTTGATGACAACGATATTCATGACCGCAGTTATCTTCAACAGTTATATCATTGGAATTGTGGCGGGAAAAATAAGTGAGGAATCAATCTCTGCCGGATTCAAACATGCAGCTATCCTTGTTATAATCGCCCTGTTAGCTGCGAAACTCATACCGATGTTTGTAAAAATTTAGCAGGAGTGAAAAACACGGTATTTAGACAAGCCCAAAGAAACTTGAGGAGCGCTAACCGCGCAATTAGCCCAGCAATTTCCACTGTGATTATGACGGCGGCAATTGTAGTATTGGTTCTTGTGGCTATAACCTATGCAAACAGCAGTCTAACTAATCAGATAGCTGGAGATGAGTTTAGCGCAAATAAGCAGTTCATGCAATCAACTGGCTTGCAGATAGATAATGTGGCATGGACAATTGGACGAACAGAAACAGTTGATTACACAGCCAATTATGGGCAAGTAACATTCGTGCCCAACGTTATTAACTATGCAATCGAAATCAATGGAATTCCGACCTACAACTTTACAACCGGCATGATACTGTTCAACATGCCCTTAAGCGATTACAGCTTAGGCAATAACTACTTCAGTAGAATAATGCCCTCCAACAGCGGTTCATTTTTGCAATGGAACGCTTCTGCGCCTGTTTGCCAAGTATTTGCAACGCAAAAGGTGCCCATGACGAACGGAAGTTATGCGAGAATAGTTGCAGTTCCCACTGTTAGAGTGCTCAATTCAACTCTAATCACAGCGAGCGGGGGGGTGAGCTACTATACGTTTTATTTACCCTGTCTTGTTAGTGGATTAAGTCCGTATCTTTCGCAATCTGTTACGTTGACGGGCAGTAGTCTCACTAACTTACCACCCAGTGATACTATTACCCAAGTTCGTATTACCGCCACAGCTGTCAGCAATTCTCCTACGGGTTTTAATGATGCATTTTTTAACTTTGACAGCACTTCAGAAACTATAGTTATACCTCATGGAGCCTTAGTTGAATTTTATATTGGCACGGTAGAAGTCTCAATAGGGATGGCATCTTAATGCTGACGAGGTGTGGCACATGGCAAATATAACCCTTGAATACATGATTTTGATTCCAATTTTAATCTTACAAATATTTCTATTACCCTTCGCCGCAGGCCTTTTCATGAATTATTGGTCAACATCCAGTAATACGCTTGCCCTAAACGACGCTAGCACTCATCTAAGCAGTTCAATAGAGCAGCTTTATTTCTTCTTAAACAATCCATCCGTCTCTTCTGGAACAGTAACGAACGATCTTGGCATTCCTCAATACATAGGAAATTATGCTTACATTGGGAATGCAACTTTGATCTCTGTTTCTGGTTCTGGCTCTGGAAAAGTCTTAGAATTAACACTGACGTTGATAGGGAGTACGATTTCGACTACTACACCAGTTACTTTGGGAGAAAATGTTCAGTGGTTGAACTCCACTTTTATGAGTAACTCAGCTAGCGCTTGCATTAACGCTAATAAAGAGAGCAACAACACAATTTTGCTGTCTTTTGGCACGTAGGAGGAAAATAAAGTGTCAGGCGTATCTATAGATCATCTCGTTTCAATTGTGGTGTTATTTGTTGCAGTTCTGCTCTTCATTGGTCTCTTCAACCAAACGCTTTCTGTCGGGGTAGATTATCAGCGTAACACATCAACCGCAAAAGAGTGCGGAGACCTCTTAGATACGATGCTTTTGACTACTGGAATTCCACCACAAGGCGCACCAAATGCGTTTGGGCTGCAGGATCCATTATTGACTCAATATCAACTCAGTCCCTTTTCATTGATGCGTCTAGATTCATCAACAGAAACTCCGGTAAGTTACCAAGGCCTAACCTATAGCGCAATAACAACAAGTCCCCACAATTACTTGCTCTACCCATACACCGACATGATTAATTATTCCACCGCTTTGGCGCTGCTGGGAATAAACGGCACCTACGGATTCCAACTGTCGTTAACCCCAACGGTGAACGTTTCTATAGCCCAGACTTCGCCCTCAACCGGTCCGTTAAGCTTGTCGATGCATGTCACTGGAACTGGTTTTCCTCTTGCGTATGCTGACGTAAACTACCTCTTAATTCCAGTGCTTCTTAACACGAACTATCCTGATTTCGAAACTATAGCTAATCAAACAGGAACTGTAGAAACCAATAGTGTAGGCTCAGCTTCTATAGCATTCTCGAATTTCTCGCTAAATCCAAATTGGACATACGCGTTTGTAGCTTATGCTTATCTTGATGGAATCACGGGTATAGGTTATTACGAGCCCCAGTCTTCTCCTGTGGGAAACCAAAGTAGTATTGTGCCATTTCTTGATCCACTTTCCACCAAAGATGTAACTTTGGCAAATAGCTACGACGTTCCACCCACTTCCACTAAGGGAAATATTTTGTATTACAATACAACTTTCATTTTGGAAAGTCAAAACTATGCTATTCAAGAAACCCTCTTGGGAAGTTCAAATTCATCTGGCTCCGTTACTTCGGGTACGGGAAATTCGCCTATAATCTCAATGGGCTCTTACACTCCAGGTATTCTTGTAATCGCATATGATAACTCTGGTAACAGTGGCGTCGTTATGATGCCGTGGGGATTTAGTTCATTAGGTTTTTCTATGACATTCGGAGGAACTCCACTCAATCATGGGTGGGTTGCAACAGACTTGCGTCAAGTGCAAATTAACGGGGTTTCTTATCAGGCAAAGCTTTCTCTTTGGAGCGTACAGGGCTATCAGGAGTCAGGCTAATATGATGCGAACAGTTGAAGTTCTGTTAGTCATATTTCTCTTGGGTGCGGTATATGTGACTACTTCTAGCTACATTAATCTTCCATCCCCAAGTAGTGTATCTCCTGTAGACTTGAACCAGCTTGCCTATACTACTCTGCAAGAACTCGACTCGCGTTACGATTTGAGCTCAGCAGCATTCCAAACGAATAACCTTACTGCATGGGGTAACCTCCAGATTGCGCTCGCAGCATCATTGCCGCCAAACATGGTCTATAACCTCACGGTTTATAACGTAAACACTGCCTCAAATGGAGCACCTCTATACTCAAGTGTAGCTTCAATTTCTAACGCGGCAAATCTTGTAAGCTCAGATGCTTCCTCATACTTAGAAGCCTCATCCAATGTAACCTACATATCTACACCGCAACAAATTTCCACAAATGGAGTTCCTGTAACTCTATACATTTTGGACTGTAGCGACACTAACGGTTGGTGGACTACTGGCTATACTCCTTCCAGTCTAGCTCAAACAGTGTATAGCCTTCTGTCGCCTTACTTTAAAACTACTATAATGGTTCAAAATACAAGTCAACTAAATCAGTTACTAAATGGCCAGTCGCTTCAAGGAGGATCCGTCAATAATGCAGTCATCATCAATACTTGTGGTGAAGCTGTACCAATACCAACAAATTTTAGCAGCAGTTCTGGGCTCAATTATACTCAAGGTTGGGACCCTCTTGCGAACGGTGGTCAAGGTTCTTACGCTATGTACGATTACACTTTAGGCAAAATTACCCAGTTATACAACTGGACTTGGGTCAGCATAGTAGGATACCCCTTTTACTACGTCACCAATACAGGCTCCCTAAGCAACTCTCAAAACAATTTTGGTATATATGGAATGAACATGGTAGAGGGGTATGGACTGAGTGCTTTTCTTGAAGGATTGGACAACCAGCCCTACAGCTACACTGGCTCGTCAACAGGCTCGCCGGGCGTCGTGTACTTAACCAGCCAAGTCCAAAGCTTGTGCAATTACTATGGACTTTACCCCTCTATTTCTCAGACCTCTACACGTGCATTACCTGCCTCAATAACGACGCAGTACAATTTGGTAGTCACAAACTCCCTATTTAGCACAACCAGCCCATATAATCCTGGTGCTGTTTACAGACACTTAAACGGTACGAACTATCAGGGTGGATTCTTTGCGCTCGGAATGGCTAGAATCCCCGATATTAGATTGGCTGCCCTAGGTATCCTATGTGATTATCAGCCGGCTAGGTATGGTTCTCTGTATACGGCTGCAGGAAGCAACCGACTTGTAGTGCTGCAGTTGGGGATAGTTGGAGGAGGATGAAATGAACAATCGGGGGCAATTCACGATTATTGCGGCTTTGCTTGTGGCGATAATTCTTGCTGGTACATTAATAGCAGTCTACTCAACGATCCGCTATGATTCAAGTCAAAGTCAAACGCCTCAAACATTAACTGCGACAGATGAAACAAACTCGGCACTTTCGAAAGCTTTAGGCTTTACTGTAGGTTATTACGGCTCAATTCTCCAGGTAACAGGTAACCAAACATATGCTTATGATAAATCGACGATTTATATGAACAGCGCTTTGCAGTACATCGCAAGCATGAACCCCTCTTTGGGAGAAGCGATAAACATGACGAGCCTGAAACTAAGCACCACTTGGTTTTCAAATCCTAGCATCAGCACAGGCACGCTTTCGGTCGTTTATAATCTAGCAGACCTCAACATCTATGGCGTAAATTACACCACTTCTTGCAGTTTAGGTGTTCAAATATTTAATTCACCAAGCAGCAATCAGGTATGCGTAAATGTAACTCAAGACTTAACTGAACCTTTAACCAGTTTAGGGCAACAAAACTTTGCCTTCTACTTTTACAATTACACGACTACCAACTGGCAGCTAATAAATCCAAGTTTGACTCCAACGATTTTCACCAATGGTACATATTTAATCAACGTTCCTTCTGAAATAACCTCTTCGGCATTTATGGTTCAAGTGACGGATTCACGGGGAATAATTGTTGAGGCATCTTCATTCAACAGTTACAACCTAAATTTCGCGTTTTCGGGGCAAAGCTCTTCCGCTCCCACTGTAGTGGAATTATTACAGAACGGCACCATGCTATGTTCCGGGCAAGGTCTACTAAATACGACTCAGGCGCAACCAATTCCACCTGTTCCAGTAACATCCTTAAATTTATGTCAAACCGGCTCGACTTCAGATATTCCATTTCAAGTGGAAGATTGGGCATCAGGGTATCGGATTCCATTAGGCTTAACCAGCAATTATACAATCTTTAGCGATAACCAAATGATCGTTTTTGAAGTAAATCCATCAATATCACAATTAACGTTATGGTGGAACGGAAGCGACACAGCAATCCAACCGTCTGCAGCCTACACAGATACGCATTTCACTGCCGACAACCCTGGAGCCGCAACTCTTTCAAATGGAAACATCACCCTACAATTTAGTTATCCAAACGGTGTTTTTCAAGTAACTGCAACCGTAGGAAAAGTTATTAGCACCGCAACTTTCATGCGCATCAACGGTGACAACACCACCATTGGATCAGGTTTGCCTGCATACGTAATACAAAATGGGGTTATAAGAGATATCGTTCAAGAAGAAGCCGAATGGAATAATGGACCAACAAACTGTCCAAACGTTTACTCCCAAATGGTGTTAACGCTCCCTGCGAATGCAACATACTATACTTATCAGCTTAGACTAATTTTCATAAACTCAACCATGCCCAGATACATCAACGATATCAGTCCAATTCAACTTACGACTTCGATAAGTTCACCGCAAGCTATGACTGAGAATGGAATCACTACAAACGGAGTTCCCATTTTTACATACAGCAATGGATATTTCAACAATAGCACCGATAGTGCCCATCATTGGAGTGAACTAATTAATAATGCATTGCAGGGAACGGGGATAATGCTCACGACTAGTGCGAATCAGCAGCTCTATGCTTTTGATAAAATGGCTAAAACATTCACAGGGGCACTTTATGCAAACAGTACTACCCCAGTTATTGAAGTTGACCCAGTTACTTCGGCTGGCACAGTTTCGTTCACTTCAGCTTTGGACTTAACTTGGTACGGATCTGTGGTAACATTTAACGGTGCAAATCCCATATACGCCAACAGCGGAAACTCAGGTTTATGGTCTCTTGGAGAGCAACCGCCCTCTGTAACCATTACTCCCCAGTCTTCAGCCGCAACCTCAATAAATCTCTCTCCATCGTCCGGTCCCGCAGGCACCTCCGTCACAGTTTCAGGCGGTGGATTCACACCCAACTCACAGATAACAATTAAATTCAACGGAACCGCCATAAAAACAACTACAGCTATTATAGCGAATGCTTACGGAGAAATCCCATTAGGAACCACATTCGTTATTCAATCATCTTATCAGGTTGGATCTTACATAATCACTGCTACTGATACGAGCTCTAATTCTGCATCGGCAAGTTTCATGCTAACTCCCTTGGATTATTTTACTGTGACTGCTTTAGGCGGCGGAAACATCGGCACTCAAACTGCAGGTACTGCTTTCAACATAACCATCACCGCTGAGGACTCAAGCGGTAACACGGTTACAAGCTACACTCAACCCAGCACTTTGTCCGTGTCTGCTGGAACAATCAGTCCAACAAGCACTGGGGCATTCACTAATGGAGTCTGGACCGGTCAAGTAACACTCACTCAATCAGGCACAAGCGTCTCAATCTCAACAACTGAAGGTAGCATGACTGGACAAAGCAAAATATTTGCGGTCAATGCTGGGGCTGCTGTGCGCTTTGTTGTTTCTGGTTTCCTGAGTCCTGCCACTGCCGGTGTAGCTCAAACGGTTACGGTTACAGCCTATGACGCATACGGTAACATAGCTACTGGCTATACAGGTAAAGTTGCCATTACTTCAAGTGATAGCCAAGCTGTTTTGTCTGCGAATGCTGGTCTTACTAATGGTGTTGGCACTTTCACTGTTACTTTAGAAGCTGCTGGTTCTCAGTCAATTACCGCGACTGATACGGTAACCAGCACACTTGATGGCTCTCAGAATGGCATAACGGTTACTCATGCTTCTGCTGTGAGCATCGTGGTTTCTCCTGCTACAGCTTCGATTACGGCTGGAACCCCTGAGACTTACAAGGCTATGGCTACTGACGCTTACGGCAACACTTGGGCTGATACTGCCTCAGTTACTTGGAGTGTCAGTTCTGGCGCTAAAGGTAATTGGGCCAGTAACGTTTACACTTCTGCGACCGCTGGAACCTGGACGATTACAGCTACTGACCCAGACTCGGTTTATGGCACAGCGTCTTTGACGGTTAATCCAGGTTCTGCTACTCAGTTTGTGGTTTCTGGTTTCCCAAGTCCTATTGATGCCGGTGTCGCTCACACTGTTACGGTGACTGCTCAAGACATGTACGGCAATGTAGCTACGGGTTATGCGGGTACCGTAAAGATTACTTCGAGTGATAGCAAAGCGGTTTTGCCTGCGAATGTTGGTCTTACTAATGGTGTTGGCTCTTTCACGGTTACTTTGAAGACAGCTGGTACACAATCGATTACCGCTACAGATACGGTGACTAGTTCAATTACTGGTTCTCAAACTGGCATAACTGTGAATCCTGCTTTGGTTGCTCCGACTGTTTCTGCTTCTTTGGGTACGGTTGATCAGGGTCAGACTTCGGCTTTGAGTTCGACTGCTGTGTCGACGGGTACTAGCCCGTATTCGTATCAGTGGCTTGAGGAGGCTCCTGGTGCTACTTCTTATTCGTCGATTAGTGGTGCGACTTCCAGTAGCTATTCCTTCGCTACTTCCGGTTCTACGACTACGGGAAGTTATAACTTTGAGCTTAAAGTAACTGACAGTGTTGGAGCAGTGGTGACTTCTTCTGCGGTTTCTGTTAAGGTGGATTCTGCTTTGGTTGTTCCGACTGTTTCTGCTTCTTTGGGTACGGTTGATCAGGGTCAGACTTCAGCTTTGAGCTCGACCACAGTTACAACCGGCACAAGCCCGTATTCGTATCAGTGGCTTGAGGAGGCTCCTGGTGCTACTTCTTATTTGTCGATTAGTGGTGCAACCTCGAGCAGCTACTCTTTTGTTACTACTGGCTCAACGACCACGGGCACTTACTCCTTTGAGCTTAAAGTGACTGACAGTGCCAGTACCTCGGTTGCAGTTACTTCTACAGCAGTTTCTGTTGCTGTAAATGTTGCTCCGACTGTGAGTGTGTCGCCTACTTCTTGGACAATGGATATTGGTCAGTCTAAAACGTTCTCGGCTACTGCCTCTGGTGGTTCGGGTAGTTACTCGTCTTATCAGTGGTATGTGGGTGGGTCTGCTCAGTCTG
>Ga0182027_10013425_pt1 | contig 11415 bp, 6 predicted proteins | sample 712E1DmetaG_FD_121300 | JGI IMG/M metagenome (GOLD analysis project Ga0182027, IMG submission 121300) | Permafrost microbial communities from Stordalen Mire, Sweden - 712E1D metaG (Illumina Assembly) | ecosystem: Environmental > Terrestrial > Soil > Wetlands > Permafrost | place: Sweden...
AAAATGGGCCAAACCGCAAAGAGTGCCCACGCCTTTGCTTTTTTTCGGCGGGCAAAGTTACATCTACCGCGAACCCTACGGCACGGTGCTGATTATCGGGCCGTTCAATTATCCGATGAACCTTGTTTTTGAACCGTTAATCGGAGCAATATCCGGGGGAAATTGCGCCGTCATCAAACCGGCACAGATGACACCGAATGTTTCGAAAATCATCGCTAAAATCATTAACGAGAACTTCGGGAAAAATTACATCCGGGTTATCGAAGGCGACCGGCAAGCGACGGCGGAGCTTATCAACGCGCCTTTTGATTATCTCTTTTTCACCGGCAGTGTAGGTACGGGAAAGATGGTCATGGCCGCTGCCGCGAAAAACCTGGTGCCGGTGACACTGGAACTCGGCGGTAAAAGCCCCTGCATCGTGGATGAAACGGCGAATATCGATTTAGCCGCGAAAAAACTGGCCTGGGCCAAATTTTCTAACGCAGGACAAACCTGCGCCGCCCCCGATTATGTTTATGTTCATAAACAGGTGAAAAAACAGTTCCTCGATAATCTCCGGCAACACATCGTGCGTTTTTATAGCGCCAATCCGAAGGAAAATAAGGACTTCGGCCGCATTGTTAACGTCAGGCATACCGAAAGGCTGGCGCAGCTGATTGACCGGGACAAAGTCGTCATCGGGGGAGATTACGATATCGAAAACCGCTATATTGCGCCTACCGTTTTAGACCGCGTCGGCTGGGACGATGCCGTAATGGCCGATGAAATATTCGGGCCGATTCTACCGGTTCTGGAATTTGAAAGTCTGGACACAATGATAGGGGAGATCAAAAGCAAACCCAAACCGCTGGCATTATATTTATTCACCGAAAGTAAAGCAGTGGAAAAAAAGATTATCGATAATATCTCATACGGCGGCGGCTGTATTAACGACGCCTTTATTCAGGTGGGCAATCCGTACTTGCCTTTCGGCGGGGTCGGAGCTTCGGGAATCGGCGCTTATCACGGCCGAAGGAGCTTTGAAACTTTTTCTCACACGAAGAGTATCTTAAACCGGAAGTTCAATTTGTTCCCCGATATGATATATCCACCCTCCGATGAAAAGAAACTGAGCCAGGTCAGGAAATTCTTGAGATAATTATTTATTAGAAAACAATACTTAAAACTGAAACGCATATTGCGGTCTTACTTCCCTTCGTCTTTCCCGCGAATGCCTATAATCCCGTCGACCTATCCCCCGAGCGGGAGGGAATCCACTGACATACTGCTGGTAATTACTAATATCTGCTAATGTGCGATTCAACATTATATTTGACTAAAAGAATCGTTGTATAATAAAGCAACTTACTTAATCAGATAGGAGCGATTACATGGATACAAATGTGCTCTATTACGGCGATAACCTGGAAATCCTGCGCAAACATATCCCCGATGAGTCCGTGGATTTAATTTATCTTGACCCGCCGTTTAACAGCAGCGCCACTTATAATATCCTATTTAAAGAACCCGGCGGTAAGTCATCTCAGGCTCAAATGTCCGCGTTTGAAGATACCTGGCATTGGGGGCTGGAATCCGAAAGGGCTTTACAGGAAATCGCCGCCTCTCCCATTGCGCCCGCCGCCACCAAGGAATTCATGTCCGTGCTCCCCAATCTGGTCGGCAAGCGTACCGATATGTCCGCCTACATCACCATGATGTGCGTCCGCCTGATTGAACTGAGACGGGTTTTAAAAGATACCGGTTCCATTTACCTCCACTGCGACCCCACCGCCAGCCACTATCTGAAATTATTAATGGATACGATATTTGGAGTCCAAAATTTCAGGAATGAGATTGTGTGGAAGAGAACTAACGCTAAAAGTTTAGCATTTACGAGGTTCGCTTCGAATCACGACATTATTCTCAGATATACCAAGTCGGAGAAATGGATATGGAATCCCCAATACACAGAATATGACCCAGAATACTTAAAAATTTTTTATAAATATATAGAAGAAGGGACAGGGCGACGATATAGACTTGATAATCTCGCTAATCCTAATAAAAACCGCCCCCACTTAACATATGAATTTTTAGGCGTGACAAGAGTTTGGCGATGGACCAAGGAACGCATGCAAGATGCCTATAACAAAGGATTAATTATTCAAAGCAAGCCAGGTGGAGTACCTGCTTTCAAACGTTATCTTGATGAACAACAAGGCACTCCAATTGGCGATACATGGAATGATATCCCGCCAATTCAGTCCCATTCATCCGAAGGTTTAGGTTATCCCACTCAAAAACCAGAGGAATTATTAGAACGAATAATCAAAGTAAGTAGTAACGAAGGTGATATTGTCCTTGACCCATTCTGCGGCTGCGGGACGGCGGTCGTTGCTGCGCAAAATCTCAAACGTAAATGGATCGGCATCGATGTTACGCATCTGGCTATCGGGCTGATGAAATGGCGGCTTAAAAATCTCACACCGCCCGCCAAATTCACGGTCATCGGCGAGCCTAAAGATCTAACCGGTGCACAAGAGCTGGCGGCGCAGGATAAATATCAGTTCCAATGGTGGGCTGTGGCCGAAATCGGCGGCCAACCCTACGGCGAGAAAAAGAAAGGCGCGGATACCGGCATTGACGGCTATACCTATTACATGGACGAGAAGGATAAAATCAAGAAAGCCATCATCTCCATTAAGGGCGGCCATAATGCCAATGTTAGTATGATCCGGGATTTAGGTCATGTCATTGATAGAGAGAAAGCGGATATCGGGATTTTAATTTCCATTGATGAACCTACCCGCCCGATGGTAGAAGAAGCTGCCATGAAAGGCTTTTATCATTCCCCTCTTGGTCGGGACTATCCCCGCCTCCAAATATTAACCATCGCGCAAATTCTTGAAGGCAAGCGGCCGGATATTCCCCCCTGGATTGCCCCTGTCCCGAAAGCCATGAATTCCAAAAACGTGATTCGGGAAAACCAAAGTCGTTATGAACTTGACTAGCAAAGAGATTGGTTTATTGGCCGTGAAAGGCGCAATTTGTGAGCGCGTGCTTCGTGCTTGCGGGTAAGTTATTTCTCTTCAACTTCCGCCAGTTCCCCCTGTAGTCTCTCCGCTTCCAGGGTTAGTTTTTCCCATTCTCCGGTAAGGCGCCGGATATCTGCTTTAAGCTGATGGTGTTTCTCCATCGTGGTCTGAACTGCTTCGCTGTCTTTATAAAACTCCGGTTTGGTAAAAGCAGTCTCGATGTTCAGCAACTGTGTTTCAAATACGGCTAACTCAGTCTCATTATCGGCGAGTTGTTTGGCAACATCTTTACTTGCCTGTAATAACCGTTTTTGAAGGGCGATTCTCGGATCGGCAGGAAGCTTCGTCTTTTTCTTGGGTGCCTGACGGACTGCAATCCAGCCGCGTCCGTCGTCAAATTCATCTTCTTCCGGCACCGTCTGCTCTGCTTCCGGTTGGGTTTTTTCTTCTGCAACCGGCATTGGCGCGCCGTGCTCTTTGCGGTAAAGATAGCTCGCATAATCGCCGGGGAAAATCTCCGGCACACCGGCCTGGATTTCAATGATTTTGTTAGCCGTCTGTTGAATCAAGGTACGGTCGTGGGTGATGAGACAAATCGTACCTTTGTACGCTTCCAGTGCATCGGCTAGAATTTCCCGCGAGGCAATATCGAGATGGTTGGTGGGCTCATCCATCAGCAGGAAATTGCTCGGCTGCATCAATATTTTAGCGAGGGCCACCCTTGCCTTTTCGCCGCCGGAAAGGACGGCGACCGTTTTACGGACATCATCGCCGCTGAACAAAAATCCGCCGAGGATCTTGCGCAGGTTCTGTTCCAGCTGGTTCGGCGCCGACCTGGCCAGTTCCTCCAAAACAGTGTTCTCCGGCTTGAGCAAATCGAGGACATACTGCGCGTAGTAAGCCACAATGACACCCGCCCCCGGAACACGCCCGCCCTCTTCGAAAGGCAGCACGCCGGCCAGTATTTTCAACAGAGTCGTCTTGCCGGCGCCGTTGGGACCGACCAGCGTTATCCGGTCACCGCGCTCAATTGTAAGGTTGAGGTCGGTATAAATTACTTTCTCGCCGTAAGCTTTTTTTACCTGCCGCAGGCTGATAACCTCCCGGCCGCTGTGCGGCGGCTCAGGGAAAGCAAAATGGATTTTTTTCGTCGTGCGGGGAATGACGATGGTCTGTATTTTTTCCAGTTTTTTAATACGGCTCTGCACCTGCGAGGCCTTTCTGGCTTTATAACGGAAACGCTCGATAAAGCGCTCCTCTTTCTCAATTTGTCTATCCTGACGCTTGGCCGAAGCTTCCAGTTGCTCCATTCTTTTCTGCCGCGCGATGACATAACTGTCGTAATTACCGTGATGAAAAACAACTTCACCCGACTCGATGGCCAGCACCTTATTCACGACGCGGTTCAGGAAGGCACGGTCGTGGGACGTGACCATCACCGCACCGCGGTAGGATGCCAGATATTTCTCGAACCAGATTTGTGCTTCCAGGTCGAGGTGATTCGTCGGTTCGTCCAACAATAACAAATCGGGTTTAATCAATAGCAGTTTGGCCAGTTCGGCACGCATTAGCCAGCCGCCGCTGAATTCGCTCAACGGCCGCTCATAGTCCGTTTGTTTAAAGCCTAGTCCGGAAAGGATGGCCTGCGCTTCATGGTGGACATCATACCCGCCCGCCAGTTCGTAGCTGTGCTGTAAATCGCCAAGCTGACTCAGGAGCCTGTTGTGGTTGGCGGTATCGGAGTCTTCCAGCGCTCTATGCACTACGGCCATCTTTTCGGCGATTCCGGTGATTTCTCTGGCAGCACTCTCCACTTCTTCCAGCAAAGGATTCTTCGAACCGGGATTAATGTCCTGGCGCAAATAGCCGATAGTGCCGTCTTTGCGTTTGATAATCTGGCCGGAATCGGGCAGCGTGTCGCCGTCGATAATATCGAACAGTGTCGTTTTCCCGGAACCGTTCGCGCCGATTAAGGCAATACGATCCCTATCGCCGATGTCAAAACTCAGATTGGCGAATAATACCCGGTCAACATATGATTTAGTGATACCTTCGGCACGCAGCATAATTCAGTCCCTTCATTCATTATACGGATTGGAGCTCAGGAAATGAAATAGAAATTCAAATCTCGCTTTTATTTGAGAATTATTTGAAGCCCGATATTTTGATATTAAATAAAACAACCGCAACAATTCATTATTTTCACAACGCTAATAAAACCACAACGCCCCATCTCTTTCTCTTCCCGCGGGGAAGAGAAGGTTAGTTAGAGGGGCTGCGCCCCTCATACATTTACTCCGAACTGCTCCGTAAAGTACCTCCGACTGCGGTCTACGGACTCAAGCCCCGCTTAAAAATGAATAGGGCGTTACTTATTTTTGTCGTTAGTGAAGGCAGAAATGTGGACAAAAAATATCTATCGTTTTATCATCTGCAAATAATGCGCCAGGTTTTCACGGCTGATTTGTGTCAGTTCTTTCGGGATCTCGTTCGTACGGAACCAGCCGATTTCAGCACACTTTTCCGGTTCCATGATATGCGGCTCACCTGAGGTAATCGTGCAGAGAAAAGTCGGTGATATCCAATGCTGGCCTTCCTCCTTCAGAATATGGTCAACCACATCCAGCAATTCACCGACAGCAATCTCTACCCCGAATTCTTCCCGCATTTCCCGACGCAAGGTTTCTGCAAGCGTCTCGCCGAATTCAACCGAGCCGCCCGGAAATTCCCATAAACCGCGCTCGTTTTTGGCTTTAGCACCGCGCCGGGCTAAAAACAGCCGGCCTTGTTTGTCGACAATAATCGCCCCTGCACCGACCCCGATGTAATCAATGCCGCGCTTCACTTATCAGTCTCTCCCCAACTATTCTCCGATATTCTTATCATTTGTGGAAGAGATTGTTAAGAGACAATCTTATCGAGTTCTTTGGTTTCAATGGCAGTCTTGATTTCCATCGCGATGCGGCGTCCTGTGGAAACAGGCTTTCCGTACGTCCAGATGGAGTATTCCGAGCCGGTGCCGAAGGGATTTGTCCCCGCCACGATTCTTGCCGAGATTTCAAATACGGTAAATCCCGTATTCGGGTGATAAAAAGTTTCCAGCGCAAACGGTCCGATCATCCCCGGCGGCATTAGCTCCAGGGATGCCTCGACCGTGCCTTTCCCCATTTTGAAGATATCCGGCAATAAGCTCTCCCGGAGTGTGACTCTTTGATTACCGGTAATTGTATAATCCATGAATTCCAACGGTATATCCGGCAGGGCGCGGTAAGCCTCGTCGATGGGTTCAATCCGTTTATCAAATCCCATATGTATCAGTGTGCCGTTTTTCACTTTATAGCCGACCGTGTTTTGCAGCGGTGAGAAGAAATAATGCGGATAATAACGTACGCCGGGCAAAAATTCCTGGATGGTATAATGGGCTGCATCTTCTTCTTTTACTAATCCGAGTTGAACTCTTTCCTTTATTCGCTGAAAAAACTCTTTTTTAGAGGAAGCGGTGAAAAAGCCCTTGCCGCCTTTGGCGCCGCGGAATTTCACGAAGATTTTCCGGTCGATTTCGTCCGGCGAGGCATATTCTTTCGGTAATCTCAATCCGGCTGCTAAAAGCCATTGCCGCTGGCTGGCCCGGTCGCTTTCCCATTTCAATGTATTTCTGTTGCCGAGGACGGGAACATAAAATCCGCCGATCATGTTGGAAAGCCCGACGTATTCTACAAAAGAACCATGCGGAATCATGATGGTATTTCTGGCAATTAATTCCTGCTGAACTCTTTCCTCTAGGATTTCACTCCAGTCATTGACCTCAATGTAATAATCCGGGGTGGCGGCTGCATAGGCATCGTAGGTGGCTTTCCTATCCGGTTTGACCACGCCGACGGTCTTAAATCCTTCCTGTTTGGCGCCGTAGAAAATCTGCAGCGCAGAATGGGAGCAAATCGTGCCGATAGTTATTTTTTTCGGGTCATAAGAATCCAGGATTGCCTTAACTTTTTCGTTCATTACGTCACCACCTCATTCAGTCTGCCCAGTTTTAGGGCTTCCAGAATATCGATTACGACCAGGTCCAGCGGGTCGTTAATCTGGCGCCCTTCATATCTTGATTTCAATAACTTTTGGAATTTTAGCGATAGATTTCTCATTTCCGGGGAAGTCGGTCCGATGGCCGGGTCGCCCGGAATACGGGGTGAGACATCGAAGATGACAAACTCCAGTTTTCGGGGGTCATCGTGTGCATAGGCAACCGCGCCCTGCAGCCCGAACGGGCCGATCATGCCGGGCGGTTCCTCGCGCTCTACAGTTTCGATAAATTTATGCGCCGCGTCCCAGAACATCGGGTGCAGCGATTCCCTCATCGTAATGCCGTAATGTCCGACTTCTTCATTGGTCACGGGGATATTCAATTGCAGCTGCTGTTGAGCGGGTAACTGCAAAAATCCCTGCAAATTCACCTGTCTCCGGTCGCTGAAGCCAACCAGGTCTAAATCGCCGAATTTATCCGCCAGACCATAAGCCTGCCAGTTGGCGTTGACCCGGGAGCCGAAGGCATATTCCTCGATTCTGGCTTTTTTCAGCGCATCGGCATTAATCAGCCCTTTGCCGGTATAAAATTCGGCCTGCTGATAATACTGTGCGGCGGAATTAGCGTAGAAAAAGGCCCTTTCCAGTGGCTTGTCCGCCCGCTGCACTTTCACCAGCACCAGCCGGTCGATTTGCTCCGGTTTTTCAAACTGTTTGGGGAACCTGATGCCAGCCTTTTCCAGAAAGTAATACTGGCTTTTCTCGGCATTCCGGTCTTCCGTCCGCAGCATTTTCCGGTTGCCATACATCGGGATTTTGAATTCATTTTCAATACCGTCAACGCCGACATACACTGTAAAGGAGCGGTGGGGAATCCAGACAGTGTTGTAACTCAATAATTCATCCTGGACATCCGATTTCAGGATATCCTTGAATTTGTCCAGTATAATGATATGGTCGTAGAGATGCTTGTGCTCGCGGGCATACAGGGCATCCCGGCCTTTTTCCACCACCAGCAGTGTTTTGGCGCCGAAAGCTTTCGCCGCCATGCCCATCGCCAGCGCGGAATGCGAACCGATGACACCGATGTGCGCCTTTTCCGCCGTATAGGTTTTTGCGGTACTCCGCATTTCTGCTAAAGTTATCATACTTTTCAGAATCCTTAATATATCTTTATATGGATAAAAAAGGGTAATTTGTAAATTCTACAACAAATTAATTGTAAAAGTAAAGCCTAAGCATCATTTGAGAACAAAAATTAAAACTATGCCCTTCTGGTTAGTTGAAATAACAAGTTAAAAATTTTTTAAACCATTCCGATTCTTACCCAACGACCCTCACCTATCCTCTCCCTAAAAAGGAGAGGGAGTTATACGAGAAGGAGGGCTATCGCCCTTCTTCTTCTGGAGTTTGTACTTAGTCCCAACCCAAATCTATTTTCAGCATACAATAATTAAACAAAAATAAACCTAATTCTTAATTTGAGAACAAGAAGCCGCTATAACCGAATAAACGACGCCGAATCCCCATAATTCCTGAGAATGAGATTCAGCAGAAAGACAAAGAAAAAATCCTTCTCTAGTCCTCAGAACGCTTATTAAACATCCAGGTTTTTGACATACTGGGCATTAGCCGTGATAAAAGCCTTGCGCGGAGCGACTTCGTCACCCATTAAAACCTGGAATATCTGGTCGGATTTCGCGGCATCTTCCACATTGACCTGCAGCAGTGTTCGCGTGGCGGGATTCATTGTGGTCTCCCACAACTGCTCGCTGTTCATTTCGCCCAGACCTTTGTAACGCTGCACTTCTGTCCGCTTGTCTTTCAATTCTTTTAGCACTGCATCCCGTTCCTGGTCGGAGAAAATCCACCTTTCCTCTTTATTGGTCTTAATCCGGAACAGCGGCGGCTGGGCAATAAAAAGGTGCTGCTCGGTAATCAGTCTCGGCATGTGCCGGAAAAAGAATGTCAGTAAAAGCGTGCGGATATGAGAACCGTCCACATCGGCATCGGTCATCAGAATCACTTTGTGGTAGCGGAGTTTTAACGGGTCGAAACTTTCATCGAGTCCGGCGCCGAGTGCCGTAATCATAAAGCGGATTTCGGCCACGCCCAGCATTTTCTCCGGGGAGGCTTTTTCCACGTTCAGGATTTTACCTCTGAGCGGCAGGATGGCCTGGAAACGGCGTTCGCGGCCCTGTTTGGCCGAACCGCCGGCGGAATCACCTTCCACCAGGTACAATTCGCAAAGCGTGGGATCTTTCTCCGAACAGTCAGCCAGTTTGCCGGGCAAAGTTCCCGTATCGAGGCTGTTTTTCCGGACCACCAGGTCGCGGGCTTTGCGGGCGGCTTCCCGGGCGCGGGCTGAGAGCAGACATTTATCGATAATCGATTTGGCATCGTCGGGATGCTCTTCCAGGTATAAAGCCAGCCCTTCGGCGACCACGGCTTCCACCGCGGGTTTGGCTTCGGCATTACCCAGTTTACCCTTGGTCTGTCCTTCAAATTGCGGCTCGCCGATTTTGACGCTGACAATCGCGGTCAAACCTTCCCGCACATCGTCGCCGGACAGATTCGGGTCGTCGTCCTTGAGGAACTTATTTTTATGGGCATAATCGTTATAGACGCGGGTCAAGGCGGAACGGAAACCGGTGAGATGGGTACCGCCGTCGATGGTATTGACGCAGTTGGCGAAGCTGAAAATGGATTCGCTGAAACCGTCGTTGTACTGTAAGGCGACGTCCACGCCGATGCCATTGTTGGTTTTAGAGATGTAAATCGGCTGTTTGTGCAGCACTACGCGGTTATGGTTCATATGGCGCACGAAACTGGCCAGGCCGCCCTCAAAATAGAAGGTCTGTTCTTTGTCGTCCGCAACATCGATTAAAGATATTTCCAACCCTTTGTTCAGGTAAGCCACTTCCCGGACGCGGTCGCACAGGGTATCGAAATCATATTTTATCGTGCCGAAAATTTCCGGGTCGGCCAGGAAGCTGGTGGTAACACCGGTGCCTTCGGACTTGCCGGCGATGGCGACATCGACAACCGGGATACCCTGATGGTATTCCTGGAAGTAAAGTTTGTTGTTGCGCTTGACCCAGACTTTGACCCAGGTGGAAAGGGCGTTCACCACGGAAGCGCCGACGCCGTGCAGACCGCCGGAGACCGTATAGGCTTTGCCGCCGAACTTGGCGCCGGCATGCAGCACGGTCATGACAGTTTCCAGCGCGGATTTACCGGTCGCGGGATGGATTTCTACGGGGATGCCGCGGCCGTTGTCTTCCACAGTGATGGAATTATCTTTTTCGATGGTGACTTTGATGTGCGTGCAGAAGCCGGCCATGGCTTCATCGACACTGTTGTAAATAATTTCATAGACCAGATGGTGCAGACCGCGCTGGTCGGTGCTGCCGATGTACATACCGGGGCGGCGGCGCACCGCTTCCCGTCCGCCGAGGACGGAAATTGCCTCGGCATTATATTCTTCGGTACCATCATTGTGTCTGTCTTTTTTAGGCACAGACGCAGGAATATTATTTTCAGTCATAATTGACACTCACTCCAGGGAATTAATACTACTAACGAGTTGATATCAGAAAAGAAGCCGGATTGGCAGTAATTACTATCCGCATCCGCTAAAGAATCTACCATATAATTATTATACCACACTTCAGCTTAGATTTGAAGCTGGCGAGATACGAATAAAAAAGATTCAAGAATCAAGTTTCAAGTATCAAGAAAATTCCAAGCTCTACAACTGCTCGTTAAGCCGAGTACCTGACGGCAAATTCCAACTACCAAATAAATACTAAATACTAATTTCGAAATACGAAACAAGCTCTAAATTCGAAATACCAAAATTATAATAAAATACCCGGTTAGTCCTCTCGCCCCCCGAAGCGCATTTCACCAAAATGCGCGGAGACCGTTATGTACTCGGTTTAACGAACCGATGTATACACAGGACAAAGCTCATGAGTATAGGGGGAGCAAAGCCGGATACAAGGGGAGGGTGACAAAATCCCCTTGACAGAATTAAATCACATGTCATACAATAATCTCACGTTTTGAGAGCAGCCGTAGAACTCTCCGTCATGATTCTCGCCGCCGGGGCCGGTTGGGCATTCTGGAAATGCCCATGTACAACGGCTTTAGGGGTTCCCGGTGGGGAAGTATCGGAACACAGAGAACATTCCGGTGCCTTTCAACCGGCGCGAACTATACGACTAAGGCGGCAACGCAGGCCTCGGACACTCCTTATTCACAGTCTTCCCGGGTTGGTGGACGCAAAGGCTAGGCTCGTCAGAATCCAGCTCCTGAGCGCCCAATAAAGGGCAAATTAAGAACCCGCTGCTGCAAGGGCAGCGCCCCTTTGTCATTC
>Ga0182027_10013426_pt1 | contig 11414 bp, 8 predicted proteins | sample 712E1DmetaG_FD_121300 | JGI IMG/M metagenome (GOLD analysis project Ga0182027, IMG submission 121300) | Permafrost microbial communities from Stordalen Mire, Sweden - 712E1D metaG (Illumina Assembly) | ecosystem: Environmental > Terrestrial > Soil > Wetlands > Permafrost | place: Sweden...
CCACACCGTGACCATGTACACGCTCAAGCCGGAAATCGCCGGCGAACGCCTCATCAAGAAACTGCGCGAAAAAGGCATTACCGACGAAAAAGTCCTCGATGCGTTTCGCAAAGTTCCCCGGCACCTGTTCGTCGACAAGATGCTCTACGCGCAGGCCTACGACGACAATGCCTTGCCCCTCGGCGCCGGCCAGACCATCTCGCAGCCGTACGTGGTGGCCCTCATGACGCAGATCCTGCAGCTCGGCAGGGACCAGAAAATCCTCGAAATCGGGACCGGCTCCGGATTCCAAACCGCCATCCTCTCCCAGTTTTCCCGCAGGGTTTACACAATAGAACGCAACAGGGACCTGGGAACGCTCGCCCTCAAACGTCTCCGCGACCTAGGCTACCAGAACGTCGTGTTCAAGGTGGGAGACGGCACGCGCGGCTGGGTCCAGCATGCGCCCTTCGACAGGATCATCGTGACCGCGGGCGCGCCGGCCATTCCGCAGGAGCTTGTGGACCAGCTTGCTCTGGGAGGCAGAATGATCATTCCCGCCGGAGACCGGAATATCCAAGACCTCGAGGTGTACGACAAGCTCGAAACCGGCATCGAAAAGACAAAGGCCGGGAGCGTTGTTTTTGTGCCGCTCATCGGCGAAAAAGGGTGGGCTGATCCGGGCAAAAAGTAAGAGAAGATTCACCGCAAAGGCGCCAAGAACGCAAAGGAAGAAAGGATAGGATTTCACTTCAAAGACGTAAAACCATCTTGCAAAGATGATTGTTTTCTTTGCGAACTTTGCGACTTTGCGGTGAGTCCGGCAGTCTATCGATGAGCGTAACCGCATTCATAGCCGACTATGCCACCAGGCTGATCGACGCGACCGGATATCCGGGCGTCTTCGCCCTCATGACCATGGAAAGCATGGTCCTCCCCGTTCCCAGCGAGGCGGTGATGCCGTTTGCCGGGTTCCTTGTGGCCACCCACCGGTTCGCCATGGCGGGGGTGGTCGCTGCGGCAACCATCGGAAGCATCGTGGGGTCGCTGTGCTCCTACTGGATCGGCCGCTACGGCGGAACGCCTTTTGTCAACAAATGGGGAAAATACCTGCTGCTCAACCGTCACGACCTGGAGGTCACCGAAGCGTTCTTCAAGAAACGCGGACCTATCACGATATTGCTCTGCCGGTTCATTCCGGTGGTGCGACATCTCATTTCCATTCCCGCGGGTACGGCAAAAATGAGCCTTCCTGTCTTCCTCGCCTACACGATTCTGGGAGCCGCACTCTGGAACGCCTTCCTCGCCTTTTGCGGGCTGTATCTGAAACAGAATTGGGAAATCGTGATGAAATACAGCCACCTGGTTGACATCGCGGTAGTGCTCGTTCTCCTCGGCTTGGTTCTATTCTTTGTCGTGAGGCATGTGAAGAGGAAATAGGGTCTGCTTTACGCTATCTGTTTCTACTTTCTTTTTTTTCTTGGTGGGGGAAGTTTCCCCCTGACTTCGGCCGCCTTCGGCGTCCTCCGTCACCCCCTCCTGGGTGCACCCCTTGATAGAAATGTTGCAAGATTCATTCTGCAGTTGGGGGGCACCCACGCGGTTGCAGTTGTACCGACAAGGCAAGACTGCTGCACAAGGCGACACAACGTCTTGTGTGTCAAGAATATCCCGGGCCATTACTTCCCCGCCATTCCGCACTCGCAACGCCTGCGGTTCTGCACCTGTCGCTCGCACGCATGCGTTAGGACGGACCGCAGTGCGCGCCAGAGCGCGGTGCCGGCCGACCCGCGCCGAAGGCGATCCGGGCGGTCCGGCACCGAGGCCGAACGGCCGAGCACGGAGGGAGGGCCGACCCGAGCGCAGCGAGGGGAACGCCCAAACCTACTGTCAAGATTTGAGACAGGGTGAACTTCCCCCACAAAAGCAATCTTTGAGCGATGAATTATCTACTCATATACCGGCACTATATTGTATTCCTTGATCTTCCTGTACAGCGTCTTCGGATTGATTTCAAGGATTTTCGCCGCGTTGCCCTTGTGCCCCTGCACATGTTTGAGCACACTCACAATATGCCTGCGCTCGATTTCGGACAGCGGCGCCATGGCGGCGTCGGCAAACGGCACAGCCGCATCGGGCGCTTTTTTTTCCCGCCGCGCCTTTACTTTAAGAAACGAGACGTCGCCGGCCGTGATTGCCCTGCCCGGGCACAGGATGCACGTCCGTTCCACCACGTTCTTGAGTTCGCGTATGTTGCCCGGCCAGTCGTAACTTTGGAGGACATCCATGGCGTCGGGCGCAAAACGGCTCTGAAATCCCTGGGAGCGGATGACGTTCTCCACAAGCAACACGATGTCGTCCTTGTGATCGCGCAGCGGCGGGACCACCACCGACAGAACGTTGAGCCGGTAATAGAGATCGTCGCGGAAGAGCTTCTGGGACACAAGCTCTTCCAGGTTCCTGTTTGTCGCGCACAGGATGCGCACGTTGAGGCTGATGTCCTTTGTCCCACCCACGCGACGAATCTCCCCGGTCTCCAGAAATCGCAGCAGCTTGGCCTGGAACGCAAGGGGCAGCTCGCCTATTTCGTCGAGAAACAGGGTGCCGCCGTCGGCGATCTCGGCCAATCCTCGCTTCTGCACTTTCGCGTCAGTAAATGCCCCTTTTTCGTGGCCGAAAAGCTCACTCTCCAGGAGGTTTTCCGGAAACGACGCGCAACTGACGGCAACGAATTGCTTATCGCCATTCTGGCTGTTCTCGTGAATGGAACGGGCAACGAGTTCCTTGCCGGTTCCGCTTTCGCCGAGAATGAGCACGTTGGACTGCGTGGGCGCCACCCGCGAGATAATGGCGCGCAAATCGTCGATTTCCTTGCTTTTCCCGATGATGGTGCCGCCGTACGCGGTTTTCCGCATCTCCTCGCGGAGTATGCGGCGGTCGAGCTGCGAGCGCTGGTGTTCGAGGGCGCGGTCGATCTGTATTATCAGTTCGTTAAGCTGGTACGGTTTCTTTACATATTCGAAAGCGCCCAGTTTCATGCACTCGATGGCGCTTTCGAGCGTGGCATTGCCCGTGAGAACAATCACCTCGCTCACAATGTTCTCCGCGCGAATCGTACGAAGCACCGAGATGCCGTCGATTACCGGCATCACGATGTCGAGCAGCACAACGTGGTAGAAGTCCTCCCGAACGCGGCGCAGCGCTTCCTCCCCGCCGGACGCGACATCAACCGCGTAACCGGCCCGGGTCAATTCGTTGCCGAGAAGCAGCCGCAGGCTCGCTTCGTCGTCCACCACGAGCAGTTTTCCTTTTCTGGCCATCGAATCGCCTCTTTTACTTTGTGGAATTGCCGTCCGGCGTTGCCCCGGCGCTCGGGATGTCGAGGGTCACGGCGGTGCCTTTCCCCGGTTCGCTCGTAACGTCTATGGCGCCGTTGCATTCTTCCATGATAACGTGGCTCATTGCAAGGCCAAGCCCCATGCCCTGCCCGACCTGCTTGGTTGTGAAGAACGGGTCAAACACCTTCGGCAGCACGTCGGCGGGAATTCCCGGGCCGTTGTCGGCGATTTTGAGCCGTACAAACCGGCCCTCGTTCTCACACGAAATCGAAACCGAGTTGCCGCTGCCGCAGAAATCGAGCGAATTCGTAAGGATATAAACGACTGCCTGCTGAAGCTTCTGCAGGTCGGCCCGAACCCGGGTTTCCTCCGGGATCGCCTCCGTGAGGACAACTTGCTTCTTGGCCGCGGCAGCCTTTACGAGCCGCAGCGCTCCGCCCACGCATTCGGCAAGCGGGAAATTCCTTATCTGAACGTCGCCTTCCCGCGCAAACCTCGACAGGTTTTCCACGGTGTCCCGGCACCGCAGCGTCTCGGCATTGATAATCGACATGTACTGGCAGAGCTCCTCTTTGTCCAGGTCTTCCTCTTTTCTGATGCGCTCCAGGATGGCGCCGGAAAAACCGAGTATCGCGGTGAGGGGATTGTTGAGTTCATGCGCGACACCCGAGGCAAACGTGCCGATGGACGCCAGCCGCGCCGAACGGTAAAGCTGGCTGCGCGCGAATTTCTGTTCCTGCTCCAGTTTTACCTTCTGGGTAACATCCTGCATAGCCACCATGAAGTAACCCTCAAGGCCCCTGCTCTCCATGCCCACCGCGCTCAGGCTCACGTACATCGCATCGGCCGGGGCCTTTTTATTGATAAAAGCAAAAACCGGGTTCGGCGGATGCACTTTCTCCCTGGCCAGAAAATCGAGGAATGCGGCAATCATTTTGCGGTCGAGCTGTTCGAAGAACGAGTAGAAACTCGTGCCCATGATGCCGGCCTTGTCCGTGCCCGTTGTGGAACAGAACAATGCGTTGCAATCGGTGATTGTCCTTGATTCATTGATGGTTACGTACATGTGCGGGGCGTTTTCGTACAGAAACTCATAGTTTCTTTTCGAACCGAGCAGCTCGCCCTGAAGTTCGCGTATCCGCAGCATGACGCGAACGCGCGCAAGCAGTTCCTCAGCATGGAACGGCTTGGTGACAAAATCGTCGGCGTGGCGGAGTCCGGTCACCTTCTCCTGCTCGCCCCCAAGCGCGCTCAGGAAAATGATGGGGACAAAATCGCTCTTGCCGAACAGCGTCTTTATTTCACGCGCCGTTTCGAATCCGTCCATGCCCGGCATCATGATATCGAGAAGCACGAGATCAACAGGAATTTTTTGCACAAAATCAAGTGCCTCCCTTCCGCTGTGGCACACGCTCACCGCATAGTCCGACGTCTCCAGAAGGTCGGCTATGTACATTGCCGCAGTCCGGTCATCGTCGACAACCAGGATCCGCGTTTCAGCGGACCGACCAGTCTTTTCCGAATCGTTCATCGAGACCTCTCCGGAGCGCGGCAAGCGCCTTTCCCCGGTGACTTATTGCATTCTTGTTTGAAGAATCGAGCTCGGCGAATGTAAGCGAAAAACCCGCCGGCATGAAAACCGGATCGTACCCGAAACCGTCCGTTCCCCGCGGTTCGAATCCGATGGCACCCTCACAAACCCCGTTTGCGACCAGCTCATCGGCTTCCGAAAACTTAAGCACCGCCACGCACCTGAATCGCGCCGTGCGCCTTTGCAAAGGGCAATCGGCGAGGGCTGCAAGGAGCTTGTCGAGGTTCTCCCTGTCGGTTGCGTGATCACCCGCGTAGCGCGCGCTGCGCACGCCCGGCGCGCCGCCCAGGCAATCCACTTCCAGGCCCGAATCGTCGGCCAGGGACCACGTTCCTGTTTTGTCAAACACCCAGCACGCCTTGGCCCTGGCATTGTCCAGAAACGTTGCGCCCTCCTCGGGAATGGACGGAACCGGGTTCCAGTGATCTCTCAGCGAGGTGAGCGCAAAGGGCAGCCCGGCGCAGATCTCGCGAATCTCGCGGAGTTTGCCCATGTTATTTGTTGCGACTATGATATTGTTCATTGCCGTTGACCTTGATAGCCGTTTTCGGGGGTTTCACCCCCGAACCCCGACCAAGGGGTGCTCTTCAGCAAGCACCCCTTGGAACCCCGCGCCGCCCCACAGTGGCGCTTTTCCACTGCTCACTCCGGGGGGCTGCGGAACAATGGGAATCATATTGTAAAGCATTTCTCTCCGAGAAATGCGAACTCGTCCTCGCCCCTTTTCCTCCGTGCGCAGCGGCGCCACTGAGGGGAAATGCAAGAAAAGTGCTCACGTGGTCGTTGATCTCGCTGCGAGTTGCATGGTAGAACCCGGTCATTAACGCACTTTATCAATCAAGAATTCCCCAAGTGCGGCATTCTCCCTCTGCCCGCGCGCCAGGCAGGACTGAAGTGGTGCGCTGAAGCGCAGTGCCGGTCGCCCCGCCGCAGGCATAGGGCGATCCGGCACCGAGGCGATTAGCCGAGCCCGGAAGGAAGACCCCGCCCAACGGAAAGGGCGGAATAGGTCCCGCCGCCGCAAAGCGGCGGGGCGCTCAATCTTCTCATTCTGAAAAGTCTATCCTGCTACTATATTCACCAGTTTCCCCGGCACCACAATTACCTTCCGCACCGTTTTCCCCTCAAGGTGCGGTCTTACTTTGTCAACCGACATCGCAGCTTCCTTCAACTGATCCTGAGTCGAAACCGCGGGCGCGGAAAATTCGCCACGCAGTTTCCCATTTACCTGTACGACAATCGTTACCGTGTCTTCGACGGTGAGCGATTCATCGTACACGGGCCATTTCTGGTTAAGCACGAACCCCTTGTTGCCCAGCATTTCCCAGGCCTCATCGCAGAAATGCGGGGCATAGGGCGCCATGAGACGTATCATCACGTCAAGGTCTTCGCGCGTGGCGCCTTTCGACGACAATTCGTTGAGATACTCCATAAGGCGGGCTATTGCCGTGTTGAACTGCATCTTGTCCAGGTCGAGGTGCACCTGCCTGATGGTACGGTGGCGCAGGCGGCGATGCGGATCGTTTGCGGGCGCCTTGCTCTCGTCGAATTCGCCCACCAGTCTGAACACCCGGCGCAAAAAACGGTTGCAGCCTTCTATTGCCCGCGGGTCCCACGGCTTGGGCAGTTCGAAGTCGCCCATGAACATTTCGTACAGCCGCAGCGTGTCCGCGCCGTACTGCGCTATCACATCGTCGGGGTTGACGCCGTTGAGCTTGGACTTGGCCATCTTCTCGACTTCGCTCGAAAGCTTCTCGCCGGTTGCCTTGAGAAACGCCTCGTCCCCCCGGAATTCGACCTCCCCGAACTCATGGTATTTTCCTGCCGCATCTGTAAACGTTCGCGCAAGAACGGTTCCCTGGTGCCGCAGCTTCTTGAACGGTTCCCTGGTTGACACAAAGCCTAGATCGTAAAGCACCTTGTGCCAGAACCGCGCATACAGCAGGTGCAAGACCGCGTGTTCGGCCCCGCCTACATACAGGTCCACATTCATCCATTCCTTGTCGTGCTGTTTGCTCCACGGTTCAACGCTGTTGTGTGCGTCAAGGTACCGCAAATAGTACCAGCACGACCCCGCCCACTGGGGCATGGTGTTTGTCTCGCGCGTGGCCGGGCCGCCGCACTGCGGGCACACGGTAGCCACCCATTGCGGAATCGCCGCAAGCGGCGATTCTCCGGTGCCCGACGGCTCATATTTCTCGACCTCAGGCAGCAGGACCGGCAACTGGCTTTCCGGGACCGCAACAATGCCGCACTTTTCGCAATGGACAAGCGGAATCGGCTCGCCCCAGTACCGCTGGCGCGAAAACAGCCAGTCGCGCAGCCGGTAGGACACCGCGTCCCTGCCGAGCCCGCGCGCTTCGAGCTGCCCGGTCACCTTCTCCCTGGCTTTCGCCGTTGACAGGCCGGTCAAATCGCCGGAATTGACGTTCACTCCCTCACCGACGTAAGCGACAGCCGGCAGCGTGGTTGCGCCGCTTTCCGGCCGCACCACTTCGATAATCGGCAATTTGTAGACTGTGGCGAACTCAAAGTCTCGCTCGTCGTGGGCCGGCACGGCCATGATCGCGCCCGTGCCGTAGGTGGAAAGGACATAATCGGCGATCCAGACGGGTATTTTATTCCCATTGACCGGGTTAGTCGCATACGCGCCGGTAAAGACGCCGGTTTTTTGTTTGGAAAGCTCGGTGCGTTCAAGATCGCTTTTCCTGCGCGCGGCATCCTGGTATGCCCGCACGTCGGCCACGCGGGAAGGTTCGGTGAGCTTGTCCACCAGCGGGTGCTCCGGCGACAAGACCATGTAGGTCGCGCCGTACAGCGTGTCGGGGCGCGTGGTGAACACCCGCACTTCCTCGCCGTTTGCCGCGCCGCCGGAAACCCGGAAGACAACTTCGGCGCCCCTGGAGCGGCCGATCCAGTTTTTCTGCATGAGCAGCGTTGATTCGGGCCAGTCCACTTCGTCAAGATCTGCGAGCAGCCGGTCGGCATAGCTCGTGATGCGAAGCAGCCACTGGCGAAGCGCCCTGCGCTCAACCTGCGTGCCGCAGCGGTCGCACAGCCCCGCCTTCACCTCCTCGTTGGCAAGCCCGGTCTTGCACGACGGACACCAGTTGATGGGCATCACGCCTTCGTAGGCCAGGCCTTTCTTGTAGAGCTGAAGGAAAATCCATTGCGTCCATTTGTAGTAGCCCGGATCGGTGGTGTTTACTTCGCGGTCCCAGTCGTAGGCGAACCCCACCGAGTCTATCTGCCGCCGGAAATTGGCGATTGATTTTTCGGTTGTAATCGCCGGGTGAATACCTGTCTTGATGGCGAAGTTTTCCGCAGGCAACCCGAACGCGTCCCACCCCATCGGGTGCAAGACATTGAACCCCTGCATGCGCTTGAACCGGGTGATGATGTCGGTAGCCGTATATCCTTCGCAATGTCCCACGTGCAAGCCGGCCCCGGACGGATACGGAAACATGTCGAGCGCGTAGAATTTCGGCTTGCCGGGGTCGAACTCTGTTTTGTGAAGCTTGGCCTCGCGCCACCGCGCCTGCCACTTTGGTTCTATCTCGCTGGGTTTGTATTCGGTCACGAATCGCTCCTTTATAATCGGAAAGAAAGACTCACCACAGAGACACAGAGCGCACGGAGAAAGAAGATAGAGAACTGATCATCAACTGCCCGGCGTCTTGGACCATCCATCTTATACGAATTTGCTTTCGAGATGATTCTAAGCACGGGTGTCATCGCGAGCGCAGCGCGGCGATCTCATACGGTTGAGATTGCTTCGTCGCGGACTCCTCGCAATGACATACAATCAACTTGAATGCAACTTAGTATTACTTCTTCTCTGTGTTCTCTGTGTCTCTGTGGTGAATCCTATACCATATGTCTAGATCGATGTCCTGAAATACTCGATCGTCTTCTTAAGCCCTTCCGCCAACTTTATGGTCGGTTCCCACCCGAGGTTCTTCTTTGCAAGGCTGATGTCCGGGCAGCGCTGTTTGGGGTCGTCGGATGGCAGCGGTTTGTACACAATGCCCGATTTGCTTCCCGTCAACGAGATCACCTGTTCGGCAAGCTCCTTGATGGTAAACTCGCCCGGATTGCCTATATTGACGGGCCCGATAAAATCGTCCTTGTTCATGAGCCGGTACATGCCTTCTATCAGGTCGTCAACGTAGCAAAACGACCGCGTCTGCGCCCCGTCTCCGTACAGCGTGAGGTTCTCGCCGCGCAAGGCCTGCACGATAAAATTGGACACCACCCTGCCGTCGTTGGGGTGCATGCGCGGGCCATAGGTGTTGAAAATGCGCATGACGCGAATGTCAACATTGTTCTGCCGGTGATAATCGAAGAACAACGTCTCGGCGACGCGCTTGCCCTCGTCGTAGCAGGAGCGTATGCCGATCGGGTTGACATGGCCCCAGTAGTCTTCGCGCTGGGGATGCACGTTCGGGTCGCCGTACACTTCGGACGTTGACGCCTGCAGCACCCGCGCGCGCACGCGCTTGGCAAGCCCCAGCATGTTGATGGCGCCGAGCACGCTTGTCTTGATCGTCTTCACCGCGTTGTACTGGTAGTGAACCGGCGACGCCGGACAGGCAAGATTGTAAATCTGGTCCACTTCCAGGAACAGCGGAATGGTGACGTCGTGCCGGACCAGCTCGAAATTGTGGCAGTCCATGAGGTGCTCCACGTTTTTCTTGCGGCCGGTGAAGTAATTGTCGAGGCACACCACGTCGTTTCCTTCTTTGACAAGCCTGTCGCACAGGTGCGATCCCAAAAAACCCGCGCCTCCGGTGACCAGAATCCGTTTCGTTGCGTTGTAGCCTTTCATATCGCTTTCACCTTCACTTCCTCCATGAGTTGCCACACCTCATCGCGTGTTATGATTCCGGGCCCGCGATGCATCGCCTTTGAGGCGCCGCAGGCGACCGCCATGCGGCACATTTCCGAAAATGAAAATTTCCTCGAATATCCCACAAGCAGCCCGCCGAGCAGCGCATCGCCGCATCCGACCGTGTCCACGGCCTTCACCGCAGGCGCGCCGCACAGCAGACAGTCGTTCTCGTGGATCGCGATCATACCGTCGGAGCCGAGGGTCACGAACACGTATTCCACGCCCATGTCCACCAGCCGCTTTGCCTTGAGCGCGATATGGTGCACGCCCTGGATCTGCTCGCCGAAAAACTGTTCGAGTTCGCTGATGTTCGGTTTGATCATGGCCGGCTTCGCCCGCGTCCCCACCTTGAGCGCCTCTCCCCTGCTGTCAAGCATCGTGGCGGCGCCCTTTTCCCGGCAGAAGCGGATGAGCTTTCGGTACGAATCCGTTTCGAACCCGCGCGGCAGGCTGCCGCAAAAAGCCCATAGGTCGCCTTCCGCCATGTACGAGCGGATAAAATGCAGCGCCTCGTCCTGCACGCGCACGCTCATCGGCTGGCTCTCGCTGCTGATATGCGTGGTTGCGCCTGATTCGCTTTCCAGGATCGTGGCGTTCACACGCGCGCTTCCCTTTGTGGAAAACAAACGGGACCCAATACCAAGCCCCTTGAGATAATCGGTGAACTGCTTAATGCTGTATTCCGGCACGATACCCGCAACCGTAACCTCTTCGCCCAGAACCCTGGCAACCGTGGCCACGTTGATTCCCTTGCCCGCGGGATACATGCGAGACGGAACATCGGTGATCGTGCCGCCGGACACGAGCTGGGCCATGTCGTAGACGACGTCGAAAGCCGGGCTAAGCAGGGTGGTATATATCAAAAGAAGGAATCTCCCGACAAATTGCCCGATCAGTTGGGTATTTAGGTCGTCCAAGAAAATACAATACCCGGGAAATATCTGGTGGGAAAACATGCGGAAATCGGGCAAAATGACATGACGGTTATGCTAGGGGATTTCGATTCTCAATAATGAAAATGCATTCAATTAAATCCTGGAAGGGCCGCCTCGCACAATCAGAGATCTCCAAGTAAATGGGAAACAAAATAAACTAGTGCTGGAAGGACCTCGCCGGTCCTTAGACCTGGCAAGGAAAATGCCTATCGAATCCGCCCCACCAAACCTCCCCTCGCGGGGAGGCTTTCAACAGTCTTCTTCTTCGCCTGAGACAACTCTGATATGATATGAAAAGACCGCCACGGTGATGAATGCGCGCTCAATCTGCAGCGCCAACGGCATTTGGGTTGACAGGCCGATCTTCGCGCCTTCCGGTTAACATTCTCTTTTCTTCTCTGTGTCCTCTGTGTCTCTGTGGTGAATCTTCTCTGCCCTTCTTTGCGGTAAATCTTCTCCCGGCGGAAAGTTGGACAAAGAGGAAAAGATTTGCTTCCCCGCGACTGAGGCGCAGGAATCCCACAGGGAGCGAATTGTCACTTCGTTCCCTAAGGTATGGGTTGTGTTAGTTTCTTGGGTGTAAATTAAAGTTTCATGGGCGCAGTTCTTTGGTATAATTGAAGAACTACCACATTCTCAACAACCAAAGGAGACGTACACCCATGAAATCAATCAATCAG
>Ga0182027_10013427_pt1 | contig 11413 bp, 11 predicted proteins | sample 712E1DmetaG_FD_121300 | JGI IMG/M metagenome (GOLD analysis project Ga0182027, IMG submission 121300) | Permafrost microbial communities from Stordalen Mire, Sweden - 712E1D metaG (Illumina Assembly) | ecosystem: Environmental > Terrestrial > Soil > Wetlands > Permafrost | place: Sweden...
CAGCCGGCGGCGGTGAAAATCTTGGCTCCAATGTTCAGGTTTACGAGGTGGATTTTGACGGAACACAATTTTCCCCGTCTCCAATTAACATAAAAGTCAATGACTGGGTTTTTTTTAAGAATAAGAGCCAAGCGGAAGTCTGGGTTATGACCAACTCCCAAATTACGCCGCCGGATTACCCGAAACTTGATTCCCTTAAAGCCATCGTGCCGGGCGGAGAATACAAATTTCAGTTTACCGCCGCCGGCGCTTACGTGTATGAAAACAAGCTCAATCCGCCTCCTGCCGGCAGCGATGGGACGGTCGTAGTTTCAAAATAAAAACAGTGCTATAATCAATTCATATGGATCCCGCTAGAAATTTTGTAGAATTATGGCAATCAGCGGTTTAACAAAACGACCCCATTGACTAAATTTAGCAAGTAAAATATGAAAATTTCTAACGGGATAAATTGGCAAACTTACGGACATAATAAAAACAAAAGCCTGCTGGAAAAACAGCTGGCGTTGGGCTGTTTACCCCACGCCTATTTGTTTTTTGGGCCCCAAGGGGTCGGCAAAAAAACTTTGGCTTTGGAGTTTGCCAAAAGTATTTTAGGGACGGAAAATTTGAACAATCACCCGGACTTCCAAATATTGGATGCCAGAGGGGAAATAATTATTGAGGCGGCGAAGGAATTTATGAGCCGGTTATCCCTAAAACCTTTTGTGGGCGAAAAAAAAGTAGCCGTAATAAATGGGGCCGAAAATTTGAACCAACAGAGCGGCAATGCTTTGCTTAAAACTTTAGAGGAGCCGTCGCCCAGCACTATCATAATTTTAATCGCTTCGGGCAAACTACTTCCGACAATAGTTTCCCGCTGCCAGGCCCTGCGGTTTTACGGTTTTAGCCGCGGGCAGCTTAGGGGGTTTGGCGAAACATCCGGCCTGAAAGTTTCGGAAGCTATGCTTGATTTAAGTTTTGGCAGTCCGGCCAAGCTTAGGCGCCTGGCCGAAGATGCGGATTATTTTAACCGGCAGAAAGAGTCGGCGGCCCAATACGAGTTTTTAAAATCATCCGGTTTGGGCGGGAGGCTGGCCGCTTTGGGCTCTTTGGCCGAGGCGGAAACCGCGGATTTGCGCGGCCAATTGCTGGACTGGCTGAACTTCCAGACGCAGGAGCTCTCCCAAAAGCCTGTCGATTTTGCCAAAGCCCGCGCTTTAATGGACGCAGACGTGGCGCTGGGTATGAATAAGAATAAAAAATTGGTTTTACAGACTTTAATGTTTAAAATATGAAAAATCAAAAAAAATATCTAATTTTAATTTTGATGTTTTTAGCCGCCAGTTGCAATCCGCTTAATAAGCCTTTGCCGGCCGGAGTGGCTAAAACCGTCAATGGCGGCACGGACTGGCAGTTTAGCAACCAGCTGGCCAGCAGTACGGCCGGCAGCCTGGTCTCTTTGGATATTTCCAAGTTGGCGTTTGATCCCCAAAACCGGCAGACGGTTTTTGCCGGCAGTTACAGCGGCGCGCTGTATGAATCGCGCGACGCGGCCGGCAGCTGGACGAATATTTTATCCAACATTTACGTTTACGATTTTGCCATCAGCCCGCAGGATTCCAAAACTATTTACGCAGCCGGACTTTACGCCTCCCACGGGCGCGTCCTTAAGACCACGGACGGCGGCGGCAGCTGGACCCAAATTTACAACGAGGAGAATACGGACGACGCGGTGCGCGCCGTTGCCATTAATCCCAATAACCCCAGCCAGCTGGTTATAGGCACATTCAGCGGCAACGTGGTTAAAACTTCCGACGGCGGCCAAACCTGGCAGCTGCTGGAGGCTTTTAACGACCAGATTAACCGGATATTTTGGCAGGGCGGAAATGTTTACGTCCTGCTAAAAACCAAAGGCCTGTACGACCATCCGGATTCGGCGACGACTACGGATTTTAGCGAGTTGACCGCCTCTTTGAGCCGGAATAGTTTGGACAGTTATATAAATACGGTCAGCACTGTAGGCAGCTATAGTCAGGTTTACGTGGACGTATACAGCCAGAATTTAATATATATTACGACCGACAAAGGCCTTTATAAAACCGTTGACGGCGGGGCGCACTGGAGCCTGCAAAACCTGCCGGTAAAACTGGACGGGCAGAACTCGGTCAGGGCCATAGCCGTGGCGCAAAGCAGCAGCAATATAGTTATGACCAGCATCGGCTCCACTATATATAAATCCACCGACGGCGGCCAAAGCTGGCAAACGCAGGGGCTGACCACCGCGGGGTTTATTAACTATTTATTAATCGATCCGCAGCTGCCGCAGATAGTGTATGCGGGAATATATAGCACTCAGTAGTACAAAGTTAACAATTAACATTTGACATTTAACCTTTGACTTTTTGTCAAATGTCAAATGTCACAGGTCAAATGTCTTACTATGATTGATCAAATCCTCAACAGCAACAAAGTACATTTTGAAAAGGCCCTGGAGCATTTTTTGCATGAGCTATCCTCCGTGCGCACGGGCCGGGCCAACCCGGCGTTACTTAACACGGTTATGGTGGAAAGCTACGGCAGCAAAATGCCGCTGGAGCACGTGGCTTCCATATCGGTAAGCGATGCCAGAACTTTAGTTATTAGCCCGTGGGACAAAAGTCAAATGCAGGCTATAGAAAAAGGCATTCAGCTGGCTAATTTGGGTTTTAACCCGTCCAACGACGGCGTGGTTATCCGTATTAACCTGCCGGCGCTAAACGAAGAGCGAAGAAAAGAAATGGTAAAACTGGTCGGCGTGCTTGCGGAAAAAGGCAAAATCGGCATTCGCAACGCGCGCGAAACCACGCACAAAGAAATGAAAAAGGCGGAAGCAGACAAGCAAATCAGCAAAGACCAGTTGGAAGCCGGTCAGCACAAACTCCAGGAAATCGTGGATAAATACAACGACGAGATTAAAAAGCACGCGGAAGCTAAGGAAAAGGAAGTTATGACGGTGTAGTGGGAATCAGGAATCAGGAATTTGGAATTATGAATTAGGAATTAGGAGGCTATCTTCATAACTCCTAATTCATACTTCGTAATTCAATAAACCATGTTTTTGACGATTGTCATTTTTGTTATTATTCTTGCCATTCTCATTTTTGTCCATGAGTTTGGCCACTTCATGGTGGCCAAAAAATCCGGCATGCAGGTGGACGAGTTTGGTTTTGGGTTTCCGCCCAGAATCGCGGGGATTCAAAAATTAGGCGGCAAGTGGAAATGGGTTTGGGGACACAAAGATCCGCTGGACAACGAAAAAACGGTTTACTCAATAAACTGGATTCCCTTGGGCGGGTTTGTAAAAATCCGCGGGGAAAATAATGAGTTTGAAGACGATCCGCGCTCGTTTATTAACCGTCCGTTTTGGGGCAGGTTTTTTACCTTGGCCGCCGGCGTGTTAATGAATGTTTTATTGGCATGTTTGATATTTATCGTGGGCTATATGGTCGGCTTGCCGGTGGCCGTGGATTCGGTAAATGACATTCCGGCGCACGCCATTTTTAGCCAACCACAAATGGGAATTTTGGACGTCCAGGCGGGACAGCCTGCGGCAAAAGCTGGCATACAAACCAATGACGTGATTGTTTCGGTAAACGGTCAAAGCTTTACTGCCACTTCCGATTTACAGGCGTTTGTGGACAGCCATAAAGGGCAGACGCTTAATTTTGTAATTTTGCGGGACAACAAAGACTTAACTTTTAACGTCGCATCGCTGGCCAATCCCGGGCCGAACCAGGGGCCGACCGGCATAGAACTGGCTTTAGTTGGCAGGCTGAAATATTCGCCCGGGTTTGCTATTATACAGGGAGTAAACACCACATGGATGGAGCTTTCCGGTATCGTTGGCGGCCTGTATCAGTTATTTACCGGCCAGCTCGGATTTTCTTCTTTGGGCGGTCCGGTGAAAATCGCCAAGCTTACCGGCCAGGTCGCGGGTATGGGTTTTATTTTCCTGCTCCAATTTATGGCGTTTTTGTCCCTGAATTTGGCTGTGCTCAACGTCCTGCCGTTTCCGGCGCTGGACGGCGGCAGAATTTTATTTTTATTGATAGAAAAAATCCGCGGTAAGAGAAATAATCAAAAAGTGGAGCAATACTTTAACACCGCGGGGTTTGTATTTTTAATTTTACTGATGGTGGCGGTGACCATTAAAGATATAATCGGGAAATAACAAAGTGTTCCATCCCGACCGACGACGAGTGCATCCGAGGAGGAGTGGAGGGATCTGTTAAAATATATGCATCAGTATTTTGTATATATAATGTCTAGTTTGAGTGGAGTGCTGTACATCGGTTTTACTTCAGATTTAAGGAAAAGAGTCTTTGAGCATAAAAACGACTTAATTGAAGGGTTCACAAAAAAGTATAAGTGTCACAAGCTGGTATACTTTGAAGCAGGTGATAGTTTCGATGGGGTCTTAGCTAGGGAAAAACAGCTTAAAAAATGGAGACGGGGAAAGAAAATAGTTTTAATTGAAAAAATTAATCCGGGCTGGAAAGATTTGGCAGATCAACTTGGAGTGTAATAAAATAGTTCCCCTCCACTCGCCTTCAGATGCATTTAGGCTCGGTCGGGATGGGCTCCTCATTCCATTCCGAGCGAGCGGCAACACTAAGCAATACGCGAGTCGAGGAACCTGTCCATTGTAAATCATATTAAATAGATCCCTCCGCTCCGGCTGGCGCGGTATTGCAATGACAGCCGTCGGTCGGGATGGAAACAGTAAAACATTTTTTCTATGCGCCAATCAAAATATTTTTTAAAAACCTCAAAAACCATTTCAGCCGATGACGTGTCGGTTAATGCCAGGCTGCTTGAGCAGGGCGGGTTTGTGCAAAAGGTTATGGCCGGAGTTTATAATTTTTTGCCTTTGGGATTGCGGGTTTTGTCGAAAATAGAGAATATCGTGCGCACGGAAATGAACAAAATCGGTGATGAAATGTTTATGCCCGTTTTGCACCCTAAGGAAAACTGGGAAAAAACCGGCCGCTGGAGGGACTTAGATGTGTTGTTTAAAATCAAATCCCAACACGGCTACGAATACGCGCTCGGGCCCACGCACGAAGAAATTGTCACGCCCGCGGCGCAGAGTATTATCAATAGTTATAAAGATTTGCCGCTCGCAGTTTATCAGATACAGACGAAATTCCGTGATGAGCCTCGAGCAAAATCCGGCCTGCTCCGCGGCCGCGAATTTAGAATGAAAGATTTATACAGTTTCCACGCCACAGCAGAGGATTTGGATGAGTATTACAACAAAAAGGCTATGCCGGCTTACGGCGCGGTTTATAAGCGCCTCGGCCTTGACGCGTTGCTCACAGAAGCTTCGGGCGGAACTTTTTCCAAATATTCCCACGAATACCAGGTGGAAACCGAAAACGGCGAAGACGCCATTTACATTTGCGAAAAATGTAAGCAGTTGGCCAAGAATAAGGAAATTTTTGAAGACGGCAGTGAGTGCAGCAATTGTGGCAAAACAACATGGCGCGAGACAAAAGGATGCGAGGTTGGCAATATTTTTAAACTTCAGGATAAATATTCCAAAGCTTTTAATTTGCAGTATACCGCGCAAGACGGGAGCAAAAAAAATGTGCTTATGGGCTGTTATGGTTTAGGCACAACGCGCGTAATGGGCGTACTAGTGGAAAAATTCCACGACGATAAAGGCATAATCTGGCCGGAGGCTGTAGCGCCGTTTAAAGTTCATCTTTTGTCCCTAAAGGGGGCCGAATCCAGGGCTGACGATGTTTATCAGGCATTGCTTGATGCGGGCGTAGAGGTACTGTATGATGACAGGGAAGCCAGTCCGGGTGTAAAATTCGCCGACTCGGATTTAATCGGCATCCCGTATAGGGTTTTGGTTTCATCGAAAACGCTGGAAAAAGAGTCGGTGGAAGTAAAAAAGCGTTCGGAAACAGAAGTGAAATTGGTGAAAGTTAATAAATCGACACATTTTTTAATTGATAATAATGTCTAAAGAACCGTCAAAACTTTCAATAATTTTATTTGACGACGATGCAGAGTTCGCGGAAGACACGGCGGCATTATTGAGAGATTATTTAGTTAGAGATTTAAGCAGAGAGAGAGTTAGAAGTTATCGTTGTTAATCGCCCAAATAAAGCCATAGACGCAATCTCTATGGCGGCAAAAGATTCAGTTCTTCTCACTGATTTACAAGTAGAAGATAGATATCCGTTTGAAGTTTGGGAGAGGGCGGACGAACAAGGGACAAAAATCGCTTTATATAGTAACCTTGCTGTAGAGGATGACGAGAGGGTAAAACGAATAGCCAGACAATTTAAAATGTATCCTCTTACTAAAACTGAAAGTATTAGCACAGTAGTAAATTATATTCAAAAGGAATTTCCCCGGTATTTTAAAAAAGAATCAGAGCTTAAAGATACTGATTTCGGCGAAGGCAAAAGAAAATAAAAATCAAAAATCCACAAATTCCAAATTTTGCATTTAAGCTTTGGAATTTTATTTTGTTATTAATTTAAATTCATGTGTGTCATCCCGACCGACGTCCGTTAGAGCATTATCAGAGCCGGACGGAGCGGAGGGATCCCTTAAATTCAACTACCTGGTAAATTTTACCGTCAGTTGTGGATAAGGGATTCCTCGGATGCACTCGGAATGACAGGAAATTATGTTCGACGGTTTATATAAAAAATTCAGCAAAGACATCGGCATAGATTTGGGAACAGCCAACACGCTGGTCTATGTTAAAGGTAAGGGGATTGTTATTAACGAGCCTTCTGTGGTGGCGGTGAACCAACGTACCAAACAGATTTTGGCTATTGGCAGTGAAGCGCGCAACATGGTCGGCCGCACGCCGCCCCACATCGTCGCCACAAGACCTTTAGTGGACGGCGTGATTTCCGATTTTGAAGTGACCGAAGCCATGCTGAGGTATTTTATAGACAAGGTTCACAGCCAAACTTACCCGTTTTTGCGGCGGCCGCGGGTGGTTATCGGAATTCCATCGGGAGTCACTGAAGTGGAAAAGCGCGCGGTTATGGACGCGGCCATTAACGCCGGCGCGGCCAAAGCTTTTTTAATAGAGGAGCCGATGGCTGCGGCCATAGGCGCCAGGCTTAACGTCCAGGACGCATCCGGCAGCATGATTGTGGATATTGGCGGCGGCACCACGGAAATCGCCGTTATCTCGCTCGGCGGGATTGTGATTTCCCGGTCTTTGCGCATAGCCGGCGACGAAATGGACGAAAACATTGTCCAGTATGCCAGGGAAAATTTTAATTTGCTTATTGGCGAGCGTACGGCCGAGGAAGTAAAAATTAAAATGGGCAGCGCTTACCCGCAGTCCCAGGCGCTGTACGCCCAAATGCGCGGCCGCGACCTGGTCACGGGCCTGCCCAAAGAAGTGGTTATTTCCGACGCCCAAGGGCGGGAAGCCTTAATGAAAAGTTTAAAAACGATTGTTAACAACATCAAAGCCGTAATAGAAGAAATTCCGCCGGAGCTGATTTCCGATATTATGCGCCAGGGCATCGTTATGGCCGGCGGCGGCTCGCTTTTGCGCGGCCTGGACAAATTGGTGCACGAGGCCACGGCTATGCCGGTTATGGTTGCCGAAGACCCCTTAACCTGCGTGGCCCGGGGCTGCGGCGTGGTGGTGGAGGATTTGGAAATACTAAAAGATGTTTTGGTGCCCACGGAGTTCGCGAAGATACCGAGGTAGCAAGCACTTAGCACTTAGCACTTAGCGATTAGCCATCCATGCCTGGCTAAGTGCTAAATGCTAATTGCTAAACGCTAACTATGAGATTCATCTACACCAAAGCTTTTGCTATTTTTTCAGCCTGCCTGGCGGCCTTGGCGGTTTTGGTTTTTTTGCAGGCCAAAGGTTGGCTGGATCCGTTAAAATTGGCTTTGCTGGAATCGCCCCGGCCGATAATCATTCTGGTCAGCGACGTCACCCTGCCGGTAAAGAATTTTTTCGCGACTATTTACCAGCTCAAAGCTATTGCCCTGGAAAATAAACAGCTTTCAGGGCGGGTCAGCCAGCTGCAGCAGGATATGGCGCAGTATCAGGATGTGATGCGGGAAAACCAGGATCTGCGCAATGAGCTGGGTTTTGTTAAGACCAGCCAGCTGTCTTTGGCCTCCTGTGCGGTGCTTTCGGAAAATAGCTTTATTCAGACCAACGCGGTTATTTTAAACTGCGGCACCGATCAGGGCGTTGGCCCCGGCCAGGCCATGCTGTCGGGAGGCTTTTTGGCCGGGAAAATTGTCAGCGCCGGTCCGCACACCAGCACCGCTTTGCTTATTACGGCGTCCGGCTTTTCCACGGACGGAAGCGTAAGCCAGACCGGCCAAAGCGCTATTGTTATGGGCTCATTTTCAAGCGGCATAATTTTGGACCAGGTGCCGCAGACTTCCGCCCTGCAGACAGGCTGGCTGGTGGTTACCGCCGGCATTAACCCGCAGGTGCCAAAAAATATTGTCATCGGACAGGTCAGCCAGATTTTGTCATCCGGGAACGATTTATTTAAGCGGGCCGCGCTCATTAGCCCTGTCGATTTTAGCAATTTGTAGTTTGTGTTCGTGGTTAAGCAGTAGCAAGCACTTAGCACTTAGCACTTAGCACTTAGCGTTTAGCCTTTAGTCAGATATGGGTGGCTAAAGGCTAATTGCTAACCGCTAAAGGCTATTTATGAAATACGCAATTTATCTTTTAGCTATTATAATCCTGCTCGGCGTTAACATCGGCCTGTTCGGCAATTTGCCGATCCGCGGACAGATGCCGAATTTGCTGCTGCTTTTGACGGTTTATTTTTCGGTGGATAAAACCAATTACGATTTTTTCTTTATCGCCTTTGTTTGCGGTTTATTTTTGGACTGTTTTTCCGCCAATTTTTTCGGAGGCTGGACATTCGGATTTTTGGTCTTGGCCTTATTGCTGCATTCGGTTTCCAGCCAATTGCTGGTTTTTGAACTGAACTGGAAAAGCCTCGCATTGCTGGTTTTGGGGGCTTTTACGCTGGTAAATTTTTGCCTGTGGCTTTTCGCCTTAGCCGCTTTTAAATTCGGCTTGGCCCCAAGCGGCATTGGTATAAAAGTTTTGGTGGCCGGTTTTCTTCCCGGTTTATTTTACAATCTGCTGCTGCTTTACCCGATGTATGTTGTGTTTGACCGTTTAAAATCTTTGATTGCCGATTTTTCCGTCCGCAGCCGGGGAATTGTTAGATAGGATATTAAAGAGTGTCATCCCGACCGACGTCCGTCATAGGATATAAAAAGCCGGACGGAGTGGAGGGATCCCTTAACGCTGAGTAATAATCGGGTTTAAGGGATTCCTCGGCTCGCGAAAGTGCGTAGACAGTACTGCTCGCTCGGAATGACAGTAAGTTCGCAAATTTTACTTGAATACAAATTATGGAAGATCCCTTTGAAGTCCGCACCAGTTTTAACAGTAAAAATTCCGCAAAGCCCCTGGATTGGGAAGAGTCCGCCGTGGACAAATTCAGCTCTGTGGGAGAAGTCCACGACGCGGAGCACGGCACCCCAAGCCTGTTTTGGTTAAAAGCGGTTTTGCTGGTTGCCTTTTTCGCCCTGGCCTCCAGAATATTTTATTTGCAAATAATTCACGGGGCGGCATTCCGCCTGCTGGCCGATGACAATCGTATTAGGAGCCAGGTTATTTTGGCTCCGCGCGGCCTTATAGTCGATAGCCGCGGACAGGTTTTGGCCCAGAACACCGGCAGTTTTAACCTGGTGGCCATACCGTTTGATTTGCCTAAAAATCCGGACGACCTGCGGGCCGAAATCCAAAATTTAGCCAAAACTTTTTCCCTGAACCCGGACGACATCAGCAAAAAGCTGGCCAATAGCGACCGCGCTTCCATTGACCCGGTGGAAATTAAACAGAGTTTGGATTCCGCGCAAAGCATTCTTTTTCAGACCACCTCGGGGCAGTTTCCAGGTTTCATGGCCCAGCAGATCCCGATTCGGCAGTATTTGGATCCGCTGGCTTTTTCTTCGGTGCTGGGATATTCCGGCCTGGTCGGCCCGGGAGATTTAACCGCGCAAAATCAAAATTTATACAATACCGTGGACTTTATCGGCAAGTCGGGGATAGAAGATTCCTATGAAAAGTATTTGCACGGGATCAACGGCGCCAATACCGTGGAAGTTGACGCCACCGGCAAATTTTTAAACGCCCTCGGCCAGGACAATCCCACCGCGGGCGACAAATTGGTTTTAAATATTGACCAGGGTCTGCAGGATCGACTGTATAAAGATTTATCCACGGCCTCTTCGCCAAGGGCGGCGGCCATAGCAATGGATCCGCGCACAGGCGCGGTGCTGGCTTTGATCAGCCTGCCGGGATTTGACAATAACTTGTTTGCCGCGGGGATCAGCCAGACTGATTATCAAAAATTGGTTAATGATCCAAATTTGCCGCTGTTTAACCGTACCGTTTCCGGACAGTATCCGCCGGGATCCACTTCCAAACTTATGACCGCCACGGCCGGGCTCCAGGAAGGGGTTATTACCCCCGACACAATAATTGTGGACAACGGAGATTTGTTGGTGCCCAACGAGTTTGGAGGCGCGCCCGCCGAGTTCCACGGCTGGAAACCCGGGGGTCTCGGAGCTATGAACGTGCGCAGCGCCATCGCCTTAAGTTCGGATATATATTTTTATCAGGTGGCCGGCGGTTCCCCCAACGGCTCCCTGCAGGGTTTGGGGCCGGACCGTTTGGCGGATTATTTCAGGAAATTCGGTTTGGGCAGTCCTTTGGGGATTGATATTCCGGGAGAACAGCCGGGGTTGGTGCCGGATCCGGCCTGGAAAATGGCTTACTATAATAACGACCCGCTGTTGGGCAAATGGTATTTGGGCGATACTTACCACATGGGCATCGGCCAGGGGTTTGTGCTGGTGACGCCGCTCCAGGTGGCGGAGTGGACGGCGGTGGTGGCCAACGGCGGGGTGGGATACGTGCCGGAAATCGCGCAAAAGGCCATTGACCAAAACGGCAATGTGGTTTGGCAAAACCAGCCAAAAGTTTTGGTCGCCAATATTGCTTCGGCCGATGTGTTTAAAATTGTCCAGGAGGGGATGAGGCAAACCGTTACGGCCGGCACGGCCAAGCCTTTAAACAGTTTGCCGATTACTTCCGCGGGCAAAACCGGCACCTCGCAGTTTGACGGTTCAAACCCCAACCGCACCCACGCCTGGTTTACGGCCTACGCGCCCTACGAAAATCCGCAAATCGTCATTACCGTCTTAGTGGAAGCCGGCGGCGAAGGCAACGCCGTAGCCGAACCCGTAGTCAAAGACGCCCTCCTATGGGGGGCGGAGAATAGGTATAAGAAATAACTATTAACAATTAACTCTAGAGTTTTCAAATCAATAAAAGGAG
>Ga0182027_10013429_pt1 | contig 11411 bp, 13 predicted proteins | sample 712E1DmetaG_FD_121300 | JGI IMG/M metagenome (GOLD analysis project Ga0182027, IMG submission 121300) | Permafrost microbial communities from Stordalen Mire, Sweden - 712E1D metaG (Illumina Assembly) | ecosystem: Environmental > Terrestrial > Soil > Wetlands > Permafrost | place: Sweden...
CACATCCTTCAGATGGGTCAGCGTACTTCTCATCGCGTCACCGGCGTGAAGAAGTAGTTTCACTGAGCCGTTCGGAGGGTCATCCGGAAGGCGTTCGGCGCAGAGGATGTCATAACCTGCGACCTGCACCGGCGGCATCTTCTTCAACCGTTCGATGAACTGGTCGATATCGTCACCATCGGGATGCTTAATCTTGAGCCGCCGCAAACCCACGATAGATGAGGAAGGAGGTTCGAGAATTTCATGAACAGCCGGGATGATGGCCTTCCGGGCAAGGTTGTCGAGATCAACCTTCGGAGCTTTCACGGGAGGCACATAGATGATCGTCACACCAACTGTAACCAACAGGGGCGAGAACAGGGGGATCCTTTTCTTGTAGGCTGCAAGGCCTTCCCGTACACGAGCCTTGAAGCGGTCCGAGTCCCCTGTAATCAGCGGGCGTGCCCCCAGATCGACAGCCGTCAAGTCGTGGAAGTAAGCGAAGCGGCTCAATGAGGCATTGGCCAACAAAATGTCCTTCATCGTGGGGTGGTGCCCGAAAGCATTATGCTTCGTACCGAAGAGACCACCCAAGGCGCGTAACGGAATCTTGCGTTGCTTCAAGGCCTGTTCTTGAGCGAATCGCTGCATCATTAGCTCGTATGAAGCGAATGCTTCCTCGCCTAGCCGTTCCTTCCAATCTGTTCTGTCTCGTTGGAAGTCAAGCCACGAGTCAATTTGATCTTCTTCGAAGAGGTCATCTTCATCCTCCTTGTCTTTGACACGATCTCCAAAATCACCCGAACGCAGATCTCGATACAGGCGCAGGTCCGCAAAGAAATCTGACAGACGATGGACCCGTAAACGAATGCCTTCCTCGAAGATCATCGGGGCATAGTTGCAGGATAGGAAACGGATCTGCGAATCATCCTGAAGGAGGAGCTTCTTGCGATTCAGCGATAAACCCTGTATCGGGCTCATGAGCAGATCTAAATAATGCTTCGCCAGGTTCTGTATGGACGGCGCGTTCTTCTCCGGGGGATGGAACTGAAGTTCCAGAAAGAGTGGCCCTTTGTATGGGCCCTTACGGCCCATATCCTCCATCATTTTCCGAACACATTTCTGGAAAGAAAGGTTCGATACAGAATCCCGCGTCCCTTTTGTTTGCAGCGATCCGTTCCACCAAATCTCGAACTGGCGATCCCGGCGCTTGCGGTATTGCAACGCTTGGCCGTATGCGGATTCGAGGAAGCGGCTATACATAAATCTCTCTCGGGATCAGATTGGGGCGCTTGACGAAACGTCTGCCTTATCCGGGGTGGCGCTCTCTGGAGCTGGAAGCATCTCTATGTATTTCTCGACGCAGGTAACAGCACCGACTTTGCTAAACGAGAACGACGGCTTATTCGCATGCCGAAGTTGCCGACTCACGACATCCGCGATCGCGGGGTCGAAGATCGCAACATTCTTACCATTGCCGACCCTACTCTCGTACATGATGCCGTCATATTTGGCCGCTCGGGAAGCTTCAGCGATGTATTGAGTTGGCGCATAATCCGCGACATCTTCTGCCTGAAAGACAGGCAGGGAGAACGCTTCGTTCAGGACATGCCAGTTGTTGCTTTCTAGCCGTTGTTGGGTCATCGGCTCGTCCAGGTTAAACTCGGCCGCCTGCGTGCAGTCGACGAGTGTGACTTCTTTGAGCAAAACCAGTTGCGAAATCGTCAGGACCGAGCCAGCCCATGGGCGGACCTCCATCATTGCTGTCACGTCATCCGTCGCCATGTAAAGGCAAGGAATTCCTCTGGGATTGACGCGCCCTTCATGGGCGCGATCGGCTAGCGGTTTCATGCGCTCGATCTTGTGCGGTTCAATGTCGTTAAGAAAGAACACATCGTGTGGATGAACGCCGATCGGATTCTCATATCCTTGGGCAGCTCGCCAAAGAATTTGGTTCGCGGGAAGTGTTATTGTTCGCTTTTTGCTCGTCTCCACAATCGTGTTGACGAAGTCTTGCTGCCAGCCGTCGAGAACGTACCGTGACTTCGTTCGTATGAAGTCCGCAAAGTGTTCGTAATCTTCGCTCGATCGAAACATCCCTCGTGACCTACTCTTTTCTGTCCTTTTTCCGCTCTGCCTGCCTCTCAGGCATATGGAGTGCGTCAAGCCACGCGTTGACCTGCCCGAAGGCATCTTGTTGCCATTGATCGGGCGTTCGGCCCTCCAAGGCCCGTGTATCTTCGACAAACTTTCTGACCGAGTCAGGACCGTAGCCCTCAATAGCCGCAAACTTGTCCCCGATATATCTGTAGCCCTCTTTCCCGCTCGGCTGCGCCAACACGTCCTGGCACGCCGCGGCAAGGGCACCGACCCCCTCCGGGTAGTTGCGGACGCAGAAGTAGATGTCGTACGCATCCTTCCGTTTGAGACGATTTTGAAGAGCATACCCCTTCATCGCCAAAAGCACTGGAATCGAGCAGACGGCGATCTCAACTCGGTTGCGCCCGCCGTCCGGCATCTCGGCTTCGATTGCTACGAGCTGGTGGAACTGCGTCGCGAGATCGCCTCCGTCCGCCCTCTGGACACGAAAGTTCTCAATGTACTTAGGCTTGTTCTTCTTGATGTCCGCGTTCGCCGGCATCAAGAAGTCAACACGAACGTCGATATCTTCGCCCCCATCACGCGCTGGGACCAGCCGTCTCAGCTGGAAGTCTTTGGTGTCCGGCGTTTGATCGTAATGATTGGCCATCAGCGACCCGATCAAATCAGCGTACTCTCCATTTTGAAGGGCCTCGGCGTGCAGATTGAGGTCCACATCTACGGTGCCAACGTGCTCCATCTCGGAGTCCTCTAGCAAGAGCCATGGCACCGAACCGCCGACGACGGCAAACTTCCCCCGAAAGCTCCCGAGAATCTGGCCGATTTCGACCAGCACCATTTTTACCGCAGCGGTAATTCGGTCTTCGTAAGCATCGGCAGTTTGCGCCGCTTGAGGAACTATTTCGGCCATTTGAGTTTCGCCTCCCGGAGGTGCTCTGCCGCCTCAAGCCCTCGATCACCACCTTTGGTCAAATCGAGATACGTTTGGAGGGGGCTTGTGCAACGTATCGCCTCATCGAAAGCGAACGAATCAGTGAAGACTCCGTCATCGCTCGGAACCCAGATGATGACGTTTTCGCCCATCGCCGGTTTCGTCAACTGAAACGTACGTTCGAGGCGAGGAATCGCATCGGCATCTGCGTACAGGAAGTTCGTCGCGTTCCGCGCATAAGGAGCGATCCATTGCGCGGCGGAAAAGGACGCCAATGCGACGTGGTCATTCGACTCGTTCTCGAAATATTCTCGTAGCGATTTTTGCCAGCCTGCGCCGTGCAGAGAAGTGTAGAACTTGAGGTCTTGCGCTGCAGGAATCTGGTAGCTATCGCGCCATGCGTCCAGTAACGAGTTCGGCGACGCGAGTTTGATACCGGATGCCTGATCGGCAATCCATTCTCGGTCCGCGAGCGCATTACGAACATTGCTGACGTGCCCGATACTCACGCCCGATTCTTCTGCGAGTTCCGATAGCTTCCAGGAACGGCTCGGGTTCCTCAGAAGGACACGCAAGACCTCGGCAGAACGTGGCTTGAATAGCGACCGGAACTCACGGCTTTTAGCCTCCGGTTTGCTTCCCGTTGAGCGTTCGATATAGACGGGCCCAAACGAGAGAAAGGCGTTGCCCCCAAAGTCCAAATAGCCAACGCCTTCCGCCCGGCACATCTCTTGCGTTGCGGTCGTGAGAAAGGGGGCAATGAAGACTGGGATTTCATCGCGTTTCGATCTCGAAAGGTGCGCCTTCAGCTGATTGATGGCCTCTCTCGCAAATCTAGGTTGACCGCTTTGTTTGACCTCTCCCACCAAGAAGTATTCGTTGCCTCCAGTTTTTACACGAGCCAAGAGATCGATCCCCGAGTCGGGTCCACGAGGATCGACTTTCATTGAAGTCAGCTTGAGGCTAGCGACGCGTCCAAGGAGCTCTTCGAACAAGGTCGCTGCGTGCCGCTCAATCTCTTTCACTGGATTAGCCTGTTTCAGCATTTGTTGAAAATAGCATATTCAGTGAAAAAATGAAAGCCATCCCAAGACGTCGGACCATGTAAAGAAAGGGAGCCGGCCCGCCACGACCCAGCCCACCGCCCCGTAAAGTTTGTGTCAAAGGTCGCAGATTAGGCCGGTTTTGCCGGTTTTTGGGGACAATAAAGCATTAGCCATCAATAGCTTACGTTTTTGAGACTTCCATGACATGGAAGAGGTTGTCTGTTCATGCGACCGAGATCCCAGAGCGTGAGTCGAACGGCGATGCGGAACTGCCGTTACAACCCCAATTGCAACCCATCCGCGAAACTCCTTGAATTTACTGCATGCTTCTCAAAACTACTGATGGCAACCAGCCATGCCAGCTAACTCTATGTAAATACTGCATTTAATAACTCATAACCCAAAGGTCGCTCATCCAAATATTACAAACGCAGGCATTTACTGGAATTCCAACCCAATCTCACCCAGCGGAGACCACAGTCAAGTTTAGGATCAGGCCGAGCAATGACAGGCGATTCAGTTTCCTGCCGGCATTGAAGGCGCTCTGATACGTGCGGCGATTTCCCCGCGATGCACGCAAGATTTTGAGACTAGGAGTAGTCGGCCCAAGTCAACAGAATATGGACATCTGAAGACATTACTCGGCAAGAGGCCAAAGGCAATGAAAACGCGGAACGCGCTGCGAACCACTTGGCGTAAAATCGCCTACTCTTACCTTAGTGCGAGCGGGATAACTTTCTCTATTTGTTACCAAAATATCGGTCATTCGCGCAAAAATCAGGTCTAGAAGCCATCGATATCAAGGGCGGCAAGGCTCCATGCAAAATCTTTTGCGCTACAGGCGGAGCCCGTGGATTAATGACCCAAAGAATTGCTACAGGCAGGCGTGGTTCAGATCGCGCGGCACCTCGATTCCGAAATATCCGAGGCCGAGTTGCCGCTGGCATCGGGTACTTCGCGGACGTGGGTGTTGCGTGAAGCCGCAACCGCCGCAGACGATGGCCTCGAAGGGCGTAAGTTTGGGGATCGTCATGTGGATTCCTAATGTGTGCGCGCCCGTAGCTTGATGCCGATCGTCGGGCGCGCCGTTGAGAAGGTAAATGTTCAAGTAACTGCACCAATGTTCTCCGCCGGCTACCAGCCCGACGCGAGATCGACGACACTTCGGTTGTGGAAGGGCGAGGGCAGAAACAACGAGGGCGGGGCTTCGAGGATCGGCGCCTGCCGGTCGGTGTAGCGAAAGGTTAGACCAGAGCGCGTCGACGGTGGAATGATCAGTGTCCCGCGGCTAAGCAGGCTCAAACCCGGGAAGGTTGAGCCGGGGTTGCGGAATTCGGATTGTGGCCTAACCAGGAACGCGTAGTGGTGACTCCCCGAATAGAACTGCAACGTGCGCTTCCATTCGAAGCCCGAGCGGTGGGAGATCCAGGCGATTGCGTCAAGCGAGAGGTCGGGTTCGATCTCGAGCGCAAGCACGCCGGAGTCCTCGAGCGCGAGGGCCCAGTTGCAGTTCTTGTGTGCCGCGGCCCACGCCGTGATCTGGTCCGGGCTGTTCTCGGGCACCCCGACGAGCGAGAAGCGCGAGATCCGTTCGGCGAGTACGGGCTGAATGAAGAAGCCGAGATCGATGGCAAGGTTGAGATCGGGGTCGAGATTGAAGGGATTCGCGGGTTCGGCCGCGCGCAGAGAGCTGGCCTGTTCGAGCCGGCGGCCCAGGCTCAGATTTCGGACGTAGGTGTAGGGATCCATTGGATGCTCCAAAATTGCGGCGGTCCAGATGCGCCAATGGGATGGCGGCCGTGCCGGTAGGTGGGTTGGTCAGAGGTTTCGGTTGTTCCTCGATTGCGCGGCCGCGGCCCGGCAGGTCAGAGCGCGGCTTCCGCGAACCTGATCGCGACCAGATGGAAACCGGCTACGGGGTCGGGCTGGCCGCCATCGGAATCGTAGGCGCCAGGGTTGAAGCGGCAGGCGGAGCAGCCGTCGGCGAAGAGGGTTCGGGTGCAACGGTCGAGCCAGGGACACGAAGGCTGGAAGGCAGGAGCAAGTGGATGCAGGACGAGGGAGGGGCGAGAGACATGGTGGGCTCCTTTCAGTACCGAGTGGACGGTGAGTTCGGTTGGGAGTGAGTTAAGGGATTGATGTCGGCGGTGGAGGTGTCAGGTGGGTATTAGGGGTGGCGGCGTGCGCCGGCCTCGAGCGCATCTGGGCGCTGGGCGGTGATTGTCAAGTTGTTGGGCTAGGAGTTAGAGAAAGGAAGTGGAGTAGGAGAGGTTGGAGCAAATTGGCGAGGAAGATAACCAACGATAATACAGAATGTCTGTGAGGATGTTGCCCAGAACCTTCAAAGAGCCGGAACCCCCATCTATATCTATGGTCGGGATCCATGGCCCGGCTTAAAGGCCAAGGCCGTCGTTGACTGCTACGGCGAACTCCTGTTCGCATGCGGTGTATATCGCGGTCGTCTCGATCGATTCGTGTCCAAGCATGAACTGGATCTGCTCGAGCTTCCCTCCTTTCTTGCGGCACAACTTTGCGCACGTGCGCCGTGCGTCGTGGGGGCCGAAGCCCTCGATGCCGATGGCTTTGGCCGAGGTGACTACAACGTCCCAGATCCCCCAGACACCGAGTCCTTTTCCAGGTAGAACGCGGCCGTTCTTGGTTAGCCGGCGAAACACGTGGCCGGAAGCGATGCCGGCCGCCCGGGTCCATTCGTCGATCGCGGCCTTTGCGCCGGCAGGCAGAGCCACGGTCCTTATGCGGCCGCGCTTTCCGCGAATATCCGCCAGCACCCATCGGCCCTCTCGCATCTGGATACGGCTCATATCAAGCTGCGCCGACTCCTCGCGGCGCAGCGCAGACTGGATCAGGACGGAGAGGATCGCGTGATCGCGTTTGCCTTTGAGCCGGCTCCGATCCGGAACATCGAGCAGGTCTTTCGTCTGCTCAACGGTAAGCCAGTGGCCCAGGCGCACGCCCTGCGCGGGAACGTTGGCCACGGAAACAATTCGCTCGGCATCGGCGGGATCGACCAGGCCGTTCTCGCGCGCTTCGTTCACCAGCTTCCGCACGCCCGACAGGCGAACATTGATGGTCGAGCTGCCCAGGCCGGCATCGACCATCTCCGCACGGTACTCGAGGAACAGCAGACGGCTGATCGGCTGGCCGGTACGTATGGTCAGTTCGAGGAGGTCATCAAACGCCTTCGCATAGGCCCGGCGCGTATGTCCTGAAGGAACTGAGTTAGTGAGCATTATTCTTAGCGCCGCCACCGTGGCCGGACCGGTCGGACGGGCCGCCGTCGGAAGAAGAGAAAACGGATTGAGAGCAGAGATAGAGTCGTTCATAGAGGGTCTCCTGGTTGAGTTGCTTGATTGAGTCGGGTGCAGTCAGACTCAAAAATGGCGCGCACACGCGGGTCTTACTTCGAACGCGTGGCGCGCCTGGACGATCATCCGGGGTGGTTCTACGGGCGCAAGCTCATCGGGACGCCTCGCTCCACGTGATTGCGACAAAGTTCAGGTGGGAGCCAGAATCATCGTTGCAGCCTTCGGCGCGGCAACTGGCCAGGCTGAACCGACACGAGCTACAACCGTCAGAGGTGAGCGCACGAATGCAGCGGTCCAGGTAACCGCAGTCAGCGAAGGGTGCTGGGGTAAGCGGGAGGAGAACGATTGCGGAATGAGACACAGGTGCTCCTTTCGGCCTTGCGGCAGAGCGAGGTGGGTTGAGATTTGCGTGGATGTGAAAGTGGAGAAGCGGAACCGGCGGTTGGTGGGATTTGATCCGCCTTTGGCAGAGGCGGAGATTTCAGGTCGCGGTCGAAGGTGTCGAGAACCTATCCATCCCAGTCCCAATCGAAATCATCAAATTCGAAATCACCGCCGTCATCGAGCAGCCTGGGCCAGCAGTCCGGTTCGCCGCACCAGGGGCATACAACCTGCGACTCGTTGCAATCGTCGAGGCGGCCGCCGCAACTGGTACATGTATCCATAGGAACCTCCTTTCATTTCTTTTGCGGCGTATGAGCGGATGCGAGCTCGGGTTAGAGTGCCGAAAGCAATGCCGGACAAAGTGGGCTAATTGTGCTTCGGAAGCACGCGAGATGACATCGACGCCTGCCTTCAGCCCCGCTCGACATTTTCCGGACTTGGCGCTACTGTTGGCGTGTTTTCTTGAGTTCTCCTATGCGCCGACCGATCCACCAGGACGAGATGGAGCACCACACGAAACAGCAAACCAGCTCATGCAGCATGGTGAATACACCCGCGGTGAAAGCGATCGCGATCGAGTGCGTGCGAGACGGATGCCAGTAGACACCGACGATAATCCCGGCCAGGAACATCGCGGAGGACCAGAAGAACATCACGACAGGATTGCCGAGACGCACGTTGAGTTTTTCTTGCTTTTCTCTACTCCTTTTTGGGTGAAAGGTGGTTGCAGGGCGGGAGGGTTACACTGCGGCGGCCTGGCGAGGCTGGAGAACGAGGGCCGCCCGCTCGGCAGGTGTTGGCGTCAAAGCGAACGGTAGTGCAGGCTCAATCTCTCTCGCCGTGAGCGAGCGAATTCGGATCAAGCATCCGGAAAACGAAGCCGGAATGGTCAGGCAATTGATGTGTTAAGGAACACAACATTCCCGCCCAGCCGAAAGTACACTCGCGCTATGTCTCGTCGCCCAAACCAGAATCCGAGCGCTGCTTTGGTCATGAAGCGCGCCTTGATTCTTGATGCGATCCTGGTCACGGGGATGACAACACCAGTCGGCCCGGTAATCGGCGATTCGACCAGCTGGACTCTGCAAAAGAATCTTGGGGCTTGGAAAACCTCGGATGAGGCCTTCACGCCGATGGTCAAGAACTTGAAAGCTTCTGGACTCTGGCCGCGCGTTGAAGAGGATGAGCAGAAATTGCTAATGTCCAACCGCGTCAGCAAACGGCAACAGATCAACGCAAGCTGGCTGGGCGAAGCGACCACATGTTTGCTTTGGGCACTCCGGATGATTCCAGAATTGCCGTCCTATGATGAGGAGATTGACCCCACACTTGCCCTTCTGATCCGCTCGAAATCCATCCCGGAACTCATCAGGCAAGCAAGGCTCCGCCCGAGAAGGGAGATTCTGAAGCAACGGCAAATTGCGGAACTCTGGCATTGGCGGGCGCGGACTCGACGCCTGCAAGAGCAAGGGCGTCTCGATGACGAATCCGTCGCCGGTACCAAAATTGAGCAGATCATCGAGCGGGCCGCAACACGGTATGCGCGATTCGGACGGTTACCAGATGCGATCGCAGGTGACTTCCCGGCTTTGGGGAAGCCATACCGCGACCTCTCGTCGGATGAGTTCGCCATACTGAGTTCGATTGCCCAGGAGCGGCATAGGGCTCTCAACTGGGTTTGCGGCGAATCGCCAACCGGCCGATGGGAAGACACCCGAACAGACACCTGAAGCGCCTGGACCCTTTGAGGGCCTTCGCAGCCGCGTTTTTGTGTCCGGCATGTTATATCGGCCGCTGCTGCTTCCACTGGATTTACTGTCGACGCCAGCTATCCAGGTAACACGTCTCCAGGCTTTCGCTGCTCGAGGTAGTCGTGCGCGAGCCTAATGAAGATCTCGCTGTCTATCTCGCCTGGGTAATCGTCACAGAAGCTTGGCCAGCGATCTTTGCGGTGGTTCGCGTCTGCCCAAAGCAGACGTGCTCGCAAGGTTTTGAAGGGAAGTCCACGGCTGATGGATGCCAGGCTCCTCAGGTACCGGTTTTTCGATTCTGTCGCCGCGTTGCTGTACCCCGTTGTTCCGATTCGGACGAGTTCCTCGGGCCAGTTCTTTACCATGTTGACCGCTCTTTGGAAGGACTTGGCGAGGTCCTTTTGTTCCTTTACTTGCTTCACCCACGCATCGAGTTTCCTGTTTGCTTCCTCTGGAGATAAGCGGAGTTTGGCCCTCTCGATCAGCGCGGCTTCCCGGGATTTCTTCGTTCGGCCCAGGGATGGCTGTACAGGGAAAATATCAAGGCCGGCTTCTTTCAGAGCCCAGGCTCGCGCGAGCAGTGGATATTGACGGAGCAACTCATTCACGGTTCGTAAGTTGTCGGGTTTTTTACTCAAATTCTCTTGACGTTCAAAGAGCAGCAACTTGTATTTGTCAAGTCGATTTGACTTCTCGTTTACGGCATCCTGCACCTTCTTACGAACACTTGAACTAATGTGCTTGGGCAGTGGCATCTGCTCCTCCAACTTCAGAAAATGGCGGAGCATCTTCGCACCGTAACTTTTCCTCATGTCTTTCCTGACTTTGATTCGAATCTCATTGAAGCCTTCGTTCACGATGGCCTGTGCAAAGTGAAAATGATCGGCAACAATCTTCGCGTTAGGAAGCATGGCCGCTAGCGCTTCGCGGGAAAGGCGAATAGCTCTCGCTTCATTTGCCTGGTCGGGAGTCTCAGTGAAGAGCGCCAGCTGCAATTCGTTCAGGTCAACAGAAGAAGATTTCTTCTTGTGCTTTTGGTCTTGTTCCTCGGGAGCCTGAGTGGCCGCTGCACGGTAGCTTTGTGAGAAATCCTGGGTGACGTACTCGACCGCAGCGCAGTTACTAGCCTCCTTGAATCTCTGCCTGACCGATTCCGCCGAACGGCCATCGAGTAAGTCAACCGCTTTTCCGGACTCGATGTCGACCAGGATGGTGTAGGCCTTCTTGCCGAAGTAGATCTCATCGATACCCAAGACTCGTGGGAGATCTTTTTTGCTATCGTCTTCAAGTTCCCGAACCGCGTCGAACAGGATTCCGTTGATCGTCTTTCGGTCCTGGCAGGTGTCGAGCGCGATTTGCTGGAACGTGGTCAGCGTGGCCGCGCGCTCTCGGATGTATTCTTCGAGGCGCCAGGTCATGTTGCGCCGTAGATGGTACCAAGGCATGTATTCACGGTATGGAGTGTGGCAGTTCGCGCTCGCGCAAATCATCGGCCAGGTTGTGAGACGGATCAGTACCGGACAGCCGCCGCTGGGAATATCCCAGATCAGAAGTTCCCTGTTCGGACGCGTGCTCGCTCGGAATTCCGACTTGTGACACTTCTCACACTTCCCCGGAGGTTCGGGCGCACGGTAGGTGGCATGTGCGAGGAGGATGTGCTCCAATTCGTCCAGCCGCGTCATAGTGCAGTTCGCCAATCCCAGGAAATCCACACAGATACTTTTTGCCATTTTCTCGCGCTGGCTGCCAGCGCAATCCGTATTCCAAACTTCCATGTCTGCCAACCCTCTACGACGAACGAGACGATACGAGAGTCCCTACCGCATCCGGCGGTCCGTTTTAAGGCGGGATTTTGCTGGAAACCCGTTTATTAAGCTTAATAAGCCCGACACCC